>Ga0326728_10004548_pt1 | contig 40761 bp, 36 predicted proteins | sample MB3enrmetagenome_FD_207602 | JGI IMG/M metagenome (GOLD analysis project Ga0326728, IMG submission 207602) | Lab enriched peat soil microbial communities from McLean, Ithaca, NY, United States - MB31MN | ecosystem: Environmental > Terrestrial > Soil > Wetlands > Peat | place: USA: New York... | reverse complement strand
ATCTCGTTGAAATCGAGATCGAGCAGCGCGGTCTCGTGGATCAGGCCGATGCCCACCCGGTGAACCCGGCTCACCCGGCCGCGAACCACGGCGCCTTCCGGGACCATCTGGATGGAGTTGGCGCACAGGGGCGTGGCCAGCAACGCTTCAATTTGCGTGCCGGTCTTGGATGTGTAGGAGGAAACGGGATTCAGCAGGCGAACTTCCACGGCCGTCCCGGAGGACGCGGCCCATGCTGTGGAGGCCCACGTCAAGATCGATGTAAAGAGCGCCAGCCACAATCCCGATGTCAACATGAGCAGTTTGGTCCAGGTATAGCATATCGGCGGCCATATTTGGCCGCAGCGTGTTAAAAAACCACATTAAAAACTAACAATAACGACGTGCGCGGCGAATGCGCGTTTCAACCTTTCTGGAGAGCCGCCTTCACGCATTCGGGCGTGATCGGCAGTTCGAATACACGCGCCCCTACCGCGTCGAAAACGGCATTGGCGATCGAGGCGCCCGTGGTGATGATAGGCGGCTCGCCTCCGGCGCCCGCCGGAGCGCCGGGGTTGTCGATTAGGATCGTTTCAATTTTCGGCAGCCAGGAGAAGCGCGGGATCTGGTAGGTGTCGAAGTTGCGAGCGAGCACCTCGCCATCCCGGAAGTGCACCTCTTCGCTCAAGGTGTAGCCCAGCCCCATGGTGATCGAGCCTTCCATCTGCTGGCGCATGCCCTCCGGATTCAGCGTCAGGCCCTGATCGAGCGCGATCACCACGCGCTTCACGCGCACGTGGCCGCTCAACTTATTCACCTCCACCTCGGCGAAGCCGGCCACGCGGGTATTGGAATAGATTCCGCAAGCCATGCCCACGCCGCGGCCGGTGGGCCGCGGGCCGGGCGTCCAGCCGAACTGGGCGGCGGCGGCCTGGAGCAAGCGCCGCAAGCGCGCATCGCCGAGATGATCCAGCCGGAACTCGAGTGGGTCTTTACCGGCCTGGGCCGCCAGGACGTCCATGTGCGATTCGTTGGCAAACGTGTTGGTGTTGGCCGAGGGGGCGCGCCAGGGACCTACGCTGAAGGGGTGCATGCCCGGCGGGTTGCCCTGCCAGTTCCCCGAAAACAGGGTGCGTTGGTTCGGCACGTCATAGATAGTGCGGGCCCCACCGTTGCCGGCGCCCCACACGCGGTAGTCCCACAAGGCGATCTTGCCGGCGCTGGTAAGGCCGGAGCGGATCTTCACCACTGCCGCGGGACGGAACGTATCGTAGAAGAACTCCTCGGCGCGATCCCGCACCACCTGCACGGGACGGCCTGTGATGCGAGCCAGGCGGGCGGCATCCACGGCCTGCTCGGCCGCGCTCTTGCCGCCAAATCCGCCGCCGACATAGCCTGCAATGACGCGCACGTTGTCCTGCGTCACCCCCAGCGCCTGAGCCACCGCTCCGCGCACGGAAAAGGGCGCCTGGGTGCTCGCCCACACGGTGACCTTCCCGCCCTCGATCTGCGCGACCGCGGAATGCGTCTCCAGGGAAGCGTGCGCCACGTAGCTGTTCAGATATGTCTGCTCGACGATGGACGCCGCGAGCTTCTCTCCCTCGGCCAGGCTGCCGCTTTCGCCGGCCGGTTCGAGCGGCGGTCCAAACTTCTGCAAGTGGTCGAAGATGCTCTGGTCGTCCACACCGGTGCGCGGGCGGTCATATTGAGCCTGGATCAGCCCCAGCGCGCGGTCCGCCACGTCGCGCCGCGCATGGAGCACGGCGATGGTCCCGCCATCCTTCACCACGCGGGCGCCGGTCTTTTCGGCGGCACTGGTATCCACCGATTTGAGGGTGGCGCCGTGCGCCGGCGGCGTTAGGATGCGCGCGCACAGCATGCCGGGGAGCATGATATCGCCCGCATACCTGGCTTTGCCGGTGACTTTCTCGAAGCCATCCTTGCGATGTTCCGGCGAATGGTGAATCACCTCGAACGCCGCGGGCGCTTTCACCGGCACTTTCTCGAGGTGACGTTCGATGCGTTGGCCGCGCACCAGTTCGCCATAGGTGATGCGCTTGGACTGCGCCGGATCGGCGATTACCCCCGCCTTCACTTCCAGACGCTCCAGCGGGGCGCCCAGCCGTTCGGCGGCCATGCGCAGCAGAACCGCGCGCGCTTCCGCCCCGGCCGCGCGCAGCACGGGCGAAAACATCGGGGAGCACATGGAGCCGAAGGTGCCCATGTCGAACGGACACAGGCCGGTGTCGCCCATGACCATGTCCACCGAATCGTAGGGCACGTCCAGCTCTTCGGCCAGGCACTGCGCCAGCGAGGTCGTGGCGCCTTGCCCCAGTTCCACCTTGCCCGTGAAGCAGGCCACCCGCCCATCGGCGGAGATGCGCAGGTAGGCATTGAAATCGGTGGGGAAGGGCATTCGTCCGGGCGGGCGCGCCGCTTCGGGCTGCTCAACCTGAAACGCATCCGCGCGGAAGAAGACGAACAAGCCGGTGCTGGTGGCCAGGAAATCCCGCCGGGACACATCGGGTTTCATCGCGCGCCTCCCGGAGCCGGCGCGGCGGCTTCCTGGATGGCCGCCACGATGCGCACGTGCGCTCCGCAGCGGCACAGGTTATCGTCCATGGCGGCCAAAATCTGCGCTTCGGTGGGGCGCGGCGTCTGGAGCAGCAGCGCGTAGGCGCTGAGGATCATGCCCGGCGTGCAATAGCCGCATTGATAGGCGTGGTGTTTGAGGAAGGCTTCCTGAATGGGGTGCAGCCTGCCATCCTGCTCGAGACCCTCGATGGTGAGGACCCGCTTCCCGGCCACGTCTTTTACCGGCGTGGAACACGAGCGCGCCGCCTGTCCATCTACGATGACGGTGCAAGCGCCGCACAACCCGGCGCCGCAGCCGAACTTGGTGCCCGTCAGGCCGAGATCGCCGCGGAGCACCCATAGGAGTGCGCGCTCGTCATCGGTCGTTACGCTGGCGGGCTTGCCGTTGAGCGTAAAAGATATGCTTCGCTCCATGAGCCGATTCTAACGCCCGGCTGACCCTCGCGCGCCGTACAATGACCGCATGGAGCCTCTTCACCGGATTCTAATCGCCGCCGCCCTGCTCGGCTCGCCCGTGGCTTTGGGCCAGAATACCGAACCCACCAGGCAGGAAATCGCGGAGGCATACCGTTCCAAGAGGGGCGAAGGCGGCACGTTCATTCCGGGCGTGCGTTGGGAACTGTGGCGCATCAAGGAGATCCGGGGGTGGTCGCTGCATTTCAAGCGCGTGAGCGAAAGTCGGGGCGTCGGCATTCTGACGCGGGAGTATCAGGCCGTGGCCCGGAAGAACGGCTCGTGCGCGGAGTACCAGGTCACCGACACCGTGATTTTCCCACCCAGCAATATCCAAATGCCGCCGATGCCGATTGTAGATCCGGCCGCCGTGCGGCCGTGCCGGTGACGGGCGCTGGGGGACCTGCCGGCCTCACTCGGCCCGCTGGATCTTGAGGGCCGTCACCTGTCGAACCCATCTTCCGGGTCGTTTCTCGCCCGGAACCACCAGTTCGAACGGCCCCTCCTTTTCCGACAGCGGCTTCCCATCCCGGCTCGTGACTACGTAGATTTCCTTTTCCATGAATGCCGGGTCGAGTTCCGCCCAGGCGAACACCGCGCGGTAGCCGTCCTGGGCATCCACCAACAGATAATACGACGTGCACGTCTGATGGTATTTCTCGCCGAGGGGCAGCGCGACCTTCGACAACACATCTGCCAGGCGCACGCCTTCAAACGTGGCCGGGGTACCGTGAACGGCTCCCTTGATGGTTTGCGGGGGCAACTTCTGGAGATCGGCGATGGCAAGGGTGATACTCTTGCCGTCCAGGCCTTGGACGGTAAGCGCCGGCTGAGCCTGGCATAGCGCCATTGAAAGCAGCCAGCCCAGGGTCACGCTCAGTATTCGGATAGTCATGCGGCTCCTCCTCTGCGATCTCCTGATTATATTCGAGGCTGCCGCGAAAAACTCGGGACTAGCCTTGCGGCATGCAGCCGGCTCCCAGCTTGGCCAGGCGCTCGAAGCGTTCGCGCGCGTCGGCAATGGCGGGCTGGCCATCCTCTTTGACGAACCCCGGCTCGCCCCGGCTCACCAGCGCCTGATGCGCCAACAATAGCGCAGCGCTTTGGCGGAACCATGGCTCGAACTCGGGGTCCAGCGCGAAGGGATCGAGCAAGGGCCGCGCTTCCGGCGTGTTATGTTCGGTGCCGTTGAAGACCGGCCACCAGCGGCGGCTGGCGGCGGAGACGATTTCCGTCAGGCGCTCGCGCGTGTTGCGGTGCGGGATCACTTCCACCGCGTAGAAGCCGCCGGCCTCCAGGCGGTCGAGCAGCGCGTCTATGTCGCGCTCGCCGGGGGTGACCGGGTTGCCGAGGATCGGATAAGTTGGAATGGCGCCGAAGCCGAGGAAAATCGCGCGCAGCTCTTCGGAGGAAACAAACGCGTCCGGGCTTTCCGGCACATAGCAGGGCGTGCCGGCCTTGAGGAGTTTGCCGCGCAGGAAGATCTGCAGCGCCGCTTCGTCGGCATCGGGTTTGGGAGCCGCGCCGCAGAGGCGCTCGATCAGGGACCCGAGGGGCTCGTTGCGTTCCGAGGCCAGCGCCCGCAGGCGGGTCAGCGTGGCCCACGCCACATGCCGCTCGGTGGTGTTGCCGCGCGGCGTGAGGGCTACGACGTCCTCCCACGCGGGACCATCGGCATTCAGGCGCTCGCGGAAGAGCTTCCCGACTTTGGCCGTCATCTCGATATTACGGCGTGTCAGCGCGGCGCGCATTCCGGCCAGCGCCTGCATGGGCTTGGAGGATTCGTCGGGGATTCGCGTGACGCCCTTACCGCAGAGGTACACACGGCCGGGGTTATCGGGGTCGTTCAGCAGAAGACGGGCGGCCTCGGCCGCGCGGTCCATGGCCACGGCTTCGAGAGAGAAGGTCGCGGCGATCCCCGCTATCGCGCAGGCCTGGCGGAATTCGGGATGCCCCGCCACGGTGTAGTGGTCGTTGATGCCCAGCACGGCCAAACCTTCCCGGGCAGCCTGCCAGACGGCTTCCGACGGGGAGCGGAAGACGCTGAAAGATTCGTTGGTATGGATATGGCAGTTCGTGCCGCGCCGGGGCTGCGGCGCCAGGCCGGCGCAGAGGCCGCGCAGGGCGCCGAGGCGATCTTCGAGCGTGCCGCCGTAAAGACTTGTATTCATCGCATCACCTTCATCGAACCATAACCTGTCCCGCATCCACCACCAGCGTCTGGCCGGTGATGCAGCGCGCCCCGCTGGAGCAGAGGAACACCACGGCGGAGGCCACGTCCGCGCGCTTGATCTCGCGGTTCAGCGCCGTCAACGAGTTGTAATAGGGGATCACTTCTTCGGGCTGGATGCCCTTCTTGCGCGCGGCCACCTTCATGTACTCGGGGTTCCAGATCTTGGATCCCTCGAAAACATTGCCGGGCGCCACGGCGTTGACGCGAATGCCGTCGCGGCCGAGTTCGAGGGCCCAGCCGCGCATCAGGTGCAGCTCGCCGGCCTTGGTGGCATTGTAGGCGGAGTTGGCCTTAGAGGCGTCCAGGCCACTCTTGGAGGAAACCATGACCATCGCTCCCCCGCTGCCCTGCGCGCGCATGACGCGGGCCGCCTCGCGGGCCACCAGGAAGTATCCGGTCAGGTTGATTTCGAGAGCCAGGCGCCATTGCGCCACGGGCATGTCCACCAGCTCATACGGCGGCGCGATGCCGGCGGCGCATACGATGATATCCACGCCGCCCCAGTGGGCCACCACGCGGTCGAAGGCCTCGGCCACGGATTCTTCGCGCGTGACATCCATGCGCAACGCCAGCGCGCGGCGCGGCTCCGCGGAAGCGGCCGCGGACTCCTCGGCTCCGGCGCAATCGATATCGCAGAAAGCCACCGAGGCACCGGCTTCCACCAGCCCTTGTGCGATGCCGCATCCCAGGCCGGAAGCCGCGCCCGTGACCAGCGCCACCTGGCCCGCCAGCGGCGCGCGGCTGCCGCCGAGGGCTTTGGCGCGGTAGTGCTCGGCTTCCCAGTTCACGATGAAATCGGCGGATGCCGGGCTCAGGTTGTGAGCCCCGCCGCGCCCGTCCGCCAGCCGGATGATCTTGGCTCCGGCGAGCGCCAGGGCTTCGGCGGCATCCAGCTTGAGCGGATCGCCGGCTATCAGGAAGGTCCCCACGCCTTTGACGATGGCCACGCGGGGAGGAGCCTTTTCGGCCAGCATAGGCTTTAACTTGGCCGGCAGATCTTCGAGCGAATCCGCCAGGACGGCGCGTGCCCCCGTGTAGACGATGTGATCCGGCGAGAGCGACCCGGCGGCCATGATCTCGGCGGCCGGACCCTGGGCGATGGCCGCGATTTCCGGATCGTCCGGGTACCGCGCGAAGCACGGGCCTTCGCACACTTCGCTCCAGGCGCGCCGCAGCCCAGCCATTGTCTTGCGCAGCGTGGCAGAGCTCAGCGCGGGTGCGGCCTCGACGGGAGGAGTCTCGCGCGCGAAATACCGCTCGCAACGCGACACCCAATCTTCGTGCAGCGCCAGGCATTCGGCGGCGTCCTTGGCGGCCACCAGAATCCCATGGTTCTCCATAAAGATCACGGTGGGCGCGCAGCCGTGCTTCCGGCAGTATGCCTGGGCGGCCGCTTTGACCTCGCCCGCCAGGCGCCAGCCGGGATCGGTATAGGGAACCCAGAGCGGCGGCGCCTCGCCGGGCTTGGTGAGTTCCGCGAGGGCCGCCTCGCCCGGGCCGCAGTTGACGGCGTTGGCCGCCACGGCATGGGTATGGATCACCACGCGGTCCAGCATGGCGTGAAGCGCGGTTTCGACCGAAGGCCGGCCGTAGCCGCCGATCGCGGCCGAGTGCAGGTGCTCGACCACCCGCGCCTCGCGTTCGCTCGAGGGAAGCGCGGCCAGATCGGTCCGCTCCAGAACGCTCAGCACGGCGGCGACGTCCAGTTCCACCCATCCACTCGTTTCGCTCATCGCGGTCAAGGCCGTGCCGCTGGCCTTGATCGCCATGGTCCGGCCGTCGGGCGATTTCACGGAGGTGTTGCCGCCGGCCGCCTGCACGAACTCCGGGTTCGCTCCCACCACGTGGGAGATCTCCATCAACTGGGCCAGAGATTGTTTGTCCATGGGGCCGCTACTCGCAAATGATGACGGTCTTGATGCCTTGGCCCGCCTCCATCACGGCGAAGGCCTTGACCATGTCGTCCAGTTTGAACTGGTGGCTGATGAAGCGGTCCCAGGGAATGTCGTCGCGGCTGACCATTTCGAGCGCCTGGTGATAGTGCTGGAGGTTCGAGGCAAAACAGCCGAACAGCGAGATCTCGTTGTAGTGGATGTTATTGGTATCGATGGGCAGAACCGGATCATCCTTCGGAATGCCGGCGAAGAAGCAGACCCGCGCTTTCTTGCGCGCCAGCTTCAGGGCATCGGCCTGCGTAGACTTCACCGAGTTGGCGGTCAGGATGACGTCGAACTTCTCGCCTCCCGCGGCTGCCAGGATCTTCTCGATGGGGTTGCCGCCGGCAGTGTTGACGGACTTGCCCAAGCCAAACTCCTCGACGAAGGACAGGCGTTCGTCGGATATATCGGTAACGATCACGGGCTGGCAGCCGCGCGCCTTCAGAATGGCGGCGTGCATCAGGCCGATGGGGCCGGCGCCGAAAACCAGCGCGCGGTCGCCGGGCTGCGCATTCACATACTCCTGGCCGTTGAGGCAGCAGGAGAGCGGCTCGACCAGCGCGGCCCGCTCGACGGACATGCCGGCCGGGACCTGAATGATATTGCCCTGCGCCACCGCCGCCTTGGGAATCTTGACGTACTCGGCGAAGCCGCCCGCGTAGTCGTAACCCAGGGCTGTGAAGGAATCGCACAGGTTGAACTGGCGGCGCTGGCAATAGATGCAATGGCCGCAGCCCACCACCGTGGCCACCACCACGGTCTGCCCGAGAGCGATGCTGGGGTCCACTCCAGGGCCGATTTCGGACACCACCCCGACGATCTCGTGTCCCGTGGTGGTGGGCGGGATCACGTTCTTCTGTCCATGGGTGAAGATGCGTTTGTCGGTGCCGCAAACTGAGCAGCGCCGGACGCGAAGAACGACTTCGCCCGGTCCGGCGGATGGCGCCGGCACACTCTCAATGCGGATATCGCGAGGTCCGTAGTAAATTGCCGCTTTCATCAGTAATCCTCTCTTTGGGAATCCAAACCGTTAGTCTATAACACGGCTCAGCGCCGGGCCAGTGCCTTGCGAGGCAGGAGGCCTGGTTTCGCAATGCCAAACGACGTAAGCCCGCCTGGCTCAGTGTGGTCCCTTTGGCTCACAAGGCTTTGGCGGGTATGCGAGAAAGCGGGAGGGTGCGGCCCCGGGCAGCGGCAATCGAAGCGTATTTCGCAATGCGAATCTCCGGGAAGGGGCTAAAGAGCGCTTGCTGGACAGTCCAGCCCGGTTTCGCGCCCCCGTGCGGCGGTCTTACGCTGCGAAATCGCCTCGCTAGCCCTGGCTCGTGGCATTGGCCCCGCGCCAGCGAAAAATATCGTAAACTCTTTTGGACGGGGCGACTTGGCGCACGCCAATCGCGGCCGGTGAGTTTCGCACTGCGTAAAGCCGGCTGCCGGCCGGGAACCTGCTGGATTGCCGGCCGTCTGTGGTATAGACTTACCCTGTTTACGTTTCCGTGAGGTGTGAGCATGGCACAAGGCGCGACAACGGTGCTCGCGTTCGATCTGGGGGCGACCAGCGGGCGAGCCATTCTGGGAAGTTTGGAGAGCGGCCGGTTGGAATTCCGCGAGATCCACCGCTTTCCCAACGAACCGGTCCGGTACAACGGAGAAGTCCATTGGGACCTTCCCAGGTTGTGGTATGAAATGCAGGCGGGTCTGCGTCTCGCCGCGCAAACCGGCGGGCCGCTAGCCAGCGTCGGCCTGGACACCTGGGGCGTGGATTACGCCTTGTTGGGCGAAGGGGGCGTCCTGCTCGACAATCCGTATACCTATCGCGACCAGCGCACGCAAGGGATGATCGAAGAGGCCAGCCGCATCGTGGGAGCCGACCGGATCTACCAGACCACCGGCATTCAGTTCATGGTCTTCAACACGCTCTTCCAGCTCCTGGCGGCCGCGCGCAAGACGCCCCGGTTGCTGGCCACCGCGGAGGCATTCGTCACCGTGCCGGACCTGCTCAACTACTGGCTGACCGGGGCGATCGCGTGCGAATACACCAATGCCACCACCACGCAATTCCTGGACTGGCGAACCGGCCAGTGGGCCGGCGACCTGCTGCGCGACCTGGGCATCCCCACACATTTCCTCGGACGCATCATCCAGCCCGGCACGGTGCTGGGAGGTTTGCGTCCGGAGCTGGCGGGCGACCTGCTGAAGGCCACGCGCGTGACGGCTCCGGCGTGCCACGATACCGGCTCCGCGGTGGCCGCGGTGCGAACCGGCGGGAGTACGGCATTTCTGAGCTCCGGGACGTGGTCGCTGCTGGGGACCGAAGTCGCCCAGGCGGTCGTGAACGAAGACAGCCGCCGATTGAATTTCACCAATGAGGGGGGCGTGGGCGGGACCATCCGCCTGCTGAAGAACATCACCGGGATGTGGCTGTTGGAGGGCTGCAAGAAGAAGTGGGACGAAGCCGGGCGGAAGTTCACGTACGGGGAACTGCTCGAGCTGGCGGCGGCGGCCGAGCCCCTCCGCTCGCTGATCGATCCCGATGATCCGCTGTTTGGCGCGCCGGACGACATGCCGGCGGCCATCGATGCCGGTTGCCTGCGAAGCGGACAACCCGCGCCGGATTCGCCGGGCGCTTACACGCGGGCCATCCTGGAGAGCCTGGCTTTGAAATACCGGGTGGTGCTCGAGCAGCTTGGCACGATATGCGGCGAGCCTTTCACGGAGCTTCGCATCTTCGGCGGAGGATGCCGCAATGGCATGCTGAACCAGTTCACCGCCGACGCCACCGGCTGCCGCGTGCTGGCCGGACCGGCCGAGGCCACCGCCATCGGGAACATCGCCATGCAACTGGTGGGCATCGGCGCGATCGGCTCGATCGGCGAAGCGCGGACGCTGATCGAGCAGTCCTTCCCTCAGGAAGTTTTCGAACCCACGGGGAAGGGATCGTGGGATCGGGCCTATGCCGGTTTCCGGCAGCTGGCGCGATCGGCAAGTAAGTGAAGCGATAGTTTATCTAAGTTAGGTGAGGGAGAGTGTCATGAAGGAACGAGAACTTACTCAGGCTTATCGGATCGCCAAAGAGCGATACGCGGAGTTCGGGGTGGATGTCGATGCCGCCATGGAGAAACTGGAGCGCATTCCGGTTTCGCTCCACTGCTGGCAGGGCGACGACGTCGGCGGCTACGAGACCGTCGGCGCGCAACTCTCCGGCGGCGGCATCCAGGCCACCGGCAACTATCCCGGGAAGGCGCGCACGGTACAGGAGCTGCGCGGCGACATCGAGGAAGCGCTCAGCGTGGTTCCCGGCCATCATCGGCTGAACCTGCACGCCTCCTACCTGGAGAACGGCGGAAAATTCGTCGATCGCGACGAGATCGAACCGCGCCACTACCAGGGTTGGATCGATTGGGCCAAGGCCAACCACCTGGGCTTGGATTTCAACCCCACTTATTTCTCCCATCCCAAAGCCGCCGATGGCTTCACGCTGAGCCACACCGACAAGGCCATTCGCGATTTCTGGATCGCGCACGGCATCGCCTGCCGCAAGATCGGCGCCGAGATGGGACGCCAACTGGGCACTCCGACCGTCACGAACGTGTGGATTCCGGATGGCTATAAGGATGTTCCGGCGGACCGCACGGGACCGCGCGAGCGCCTGATCGATTCCCTGGATAAGTGCTTCGCCGAGCCCATCGATCCCCAGCTTCACCTGGATGCCGTGGAGGCGAAGCTATTCGGCATCGGAGCCGAAAGCTACACCACCGGCTCGGCCGAATTCTACATGGGCTACGCGGTTTCGCGCCAGAAGCTGCTGACGCTCGATGCCGGCCACTATCACCCCACCGAGATGATCTCGGAGAAGATCTCCTCGGTGCTGTTGTTCTGCCCCGGTCTGCTGCTGCACGTCAGCCGCCCGGTGAGGTGGGACAGCGACCACGTGGTTCTGTTCGACGACGAGCTGCTGGCGATCGCCAAGGAGCTGGTGCGCAGCGGGAAGCTCGACAGCAAGATCCACATCGGCCTGGATTATTTCGATGCCAGTATCAATCGCGTAGCCGCCTGGGTGATCGGGATGCGCAACATGATTAAAGCGCTGCTGGTGGCCTTGATGGAACCTCACGGCACGCTTTGCGACGCCGAACGCAAACAGGACTTTACCAAGCGCCTGGTGATGTTCGAGGAGTTGAAGAGCCTGCCCTGGGCGGCCGTCTGGGATTACTACTGCGAGCGCCACGGAGTACCCGTGGGGATGGATTGGTTCGACGAGGTCCGCCGCTACGAAAAGGATGTACTGTCGCTGCGCCAGGGCGCCGGCTCGGCGGTTGCAGGGTAAGCATAGGACGTTTCACCCCGGCCCGTCCGTCGGCTTCGTGAGATGGCTAAGTCGCAGAACCATAGCCGCTACATAGTCAAGTCGCTGGTTCACGCGACTCGGGTTCTGTCGGCTTTCCAATCGCGCGGCGAAGTCCTCCGGCTCAAGGACGTGGTGGACCGGTCGGGGTTCAACAAGGGCATGTGTTTCCGGCTTCTCTACACCTTGCACGCGTGCGGGTTTCTGGAGAAGCTGGGCGGCAATCAATACCGGCTCGTTTCGGAACTGCGGCCCCACCGGAAGCATCGCGTGGGTTATGCCGCCCAGGGGCAGGATTCCTCGTTTCCGCGCGAGGTGCAAAGAGGTCTGGTGGCGGCCGCCGAGGCCGCCGAGACCGAGCTGCTGGTGGTGGACAACCGCTACGATCCCAAGGTGGCGCTACGCAATGCCGAGCACCTGATTCGCGAGCAGGTGGAGCTGGTAATTGAGTTTCAGACCGATGAATCGGTGGCGGCGGCCATCGCGGCTACTTACATGGATGCGCGCATTCCCATGATCGCGATCGATATTCCGCATCCGGGCGCCACTTACTTCGGGGCCAATAACTACGAAGCGGGATTGATCGGCGGGCGTCACCTGGGCCGCTGGGCGCGCCGCCATTGGGATGGCAATGTCGATGAGGTGCTGCTGCTGGGGCTGACGCGCGCCGGCCCCACGCCGCAGACGCGCATTCGCGGCATGCTGGCTGGCATCAAGGAAATGCTGCGGCTCCCCGAAGACCGGCCGGTAGCGCAGGTGGATGGCGACGGGCAGTTCAAGGTGGCCCTGGATATCGTCCGGAAACACCTGCGGGCTTCCCGCTCGAAGCGCGTCCTGGTGGGGGCGGCGAACGATCCCAGCGCCCTGGGCGCGTTGCGCGCCTTCGAGGAAGCCGGGCGCGTGGCCGAGTGCGCCGTGGTGGGCCAGAACTGCGAACCGGAAGCCCGCGGGGAACTCCGCCGGCCCAACACCCGCCTGATCGGCACGGTGGCCTACTTTCCGGAGAAATACGGAGAGGGCATCATCCGGCTGGCTCTCGACATACTGGCGAACAAACCCGTGCCGCCGGCGGTGTTTATGAAGCATCAACTGGTGACACCGGAGGACGTCGACCGCGTATATCCCAACGACCACTTGTTGGGACACAGCGAGGTTCTCGCCGGTCGAACGGAGTAAGTTACAAGACGACGAAAGGAGACAAGTAACCATGCAACGAGTATGTTTCATCTTACAGGTACGTCCCGAGCGATTGGCGGAGTACAAAGAGCGCCATAAGAAGGTTTGGCCGGATATGCTGGAAGCTTTATCCAGAACCGGCTGGCATAACTACTCGCTCTACTTGAAGGACGACGGGATGTTGATCGGATACCTCGAAACGCCGGATTTCCAGAAGGCTCTGAAGGGTATGGAAGCCGCCGAGGTGAATGAGCGCTGGCAGAAGGAAATGAAGCCGTTCTTCATGGCCCCGGCCGGCCGCCCGGACGAGAACATGGTGCCCCTGGAGGAAGTCTTCCACCTGGAGTAGCCGGGGCCCGACGGCGCTCAGTAGTTCATCCAGAGGGCCTCGCGGCGCATCTTCTTGATGGAGTGGCAATGCTTCGGCTGGGCGTCCGCGCGCGCCCAACCGCGGTAGAGTTCGTCCATAAGGGCGCAGCGGTAGCCCGAAACCGCCACTTTGGCCGCGCAGTTCGCGAGCGTCCGGGCCAGCTCGCGATGCGCCGTGTCGTCCATTTCAAAGCTGTAAGCCCGCGAGTCTCCGCGCGAGGCGTGCACGTAGGGAGCGTCGCAATAGAGCAGCGTGGCTGGATCGTCGTAGAGCCGGATGACCTCGAGCGCCGGCCGGTTCTCGATCTGCACGCGCAGCAGCCGTTCGGCGATTTCGGGCAGCCCCTCCACGCTTCCCAGCCAGCGCGACACCACGCCTGACATCCCCGCGCGGCTGGTCCGCTTGCAGTTGGCCCAGCGCCCCAGCGAGGCGGTCTGCGCCAGGCCGGTGCGCGCCTGCCGGGCCCGCACGAAGAAGAGCCGCGCGCGCTCCACTTCCGCTAGAGTCCCGCCTCCATTTGCCGCCACGGCGCGGTGGAACTCCTCGCGCGAAAAAGGCGTCAGCCCGATGGCCTCCAACAGTTCCTCTTTGCGGTCGCGCAAAGTGCGGAAGAAATGCGCCACCTCGCCATCCAGGTCGTTATAAGTCTCTACCGGCGAGGGTGCCCGGTTGAGTAGCACGGCAGCCGACCCGCCGAACGGTTCGCAGTAGTGGTGGCACTCCGGCAGCAGCGGCAGCAGCCAGTTTAGGTGGCTGAACTTCCCTCCATACCATCCGAACGCGATTCGCTTTTCCGGCCCGGGCTTCGAAATCGGCGATGGCACACGCATATGCGGCTTGGCGGGGCGGGCGCGGCGGTTCGAGCGCGGCCCTCGGTACAATGGTAACTTCTATGGCATTTCAGGAAGTGGTCGAAGCGGAAGGCCACCTCGTCGATTCCCACATCATGGAAAGCGTTTTCGACAAGGTGGTGGAGCACCACAGCCGCTTCGAAGTGGAGCAGTTCCGGCTGGGGCGCACCAACAGTGAGCCCTCTTACCTGCGTTTGAAGGTGGAAGCGCCCGACGGTCCCACCCTCGGGCGGCTTCTCGAAGCTCTCCTGGTGCTCGGCTGCGCTCCCGTCGACACGCGCGATGTGGTTCTGTGCGCGGTGGAGCGCGACCGCTGCGCCCCGGAGGCGTTCTACTCCACCACCAACCATCGGACCTTCATACGCCTGGAGCAGAAGTGGATCGAAGTCGAGAACCAGCGCATGGATGCCCTCATCGCGGTGGCTGAAGGCCGGGCGCGCTGCCGCCGCCTGCGCGACCTGCGCGCGGGTGACCAGGTCGTGGCCGGGCTGCGCGGCCTGCGTGTGGTCCCCGAATCCAAGGAGCGCGACCGCCTGGCTTTCGCCTTCATGTCCAACGGCATCTCTTCGGAGCGGCAGGTGGAGACGGCCGTGCGGCAGACGGCCGCCCTGGTGCGGCAAGCCGTCGCGCAGAAGCTCAAAGTCGTCGTGGTGGCGGGACCCGTGGTAGTCCACACGGGCGGCGTGGCGGGCCTCTCGGCGCTGATCCGCGAGGGCTGGGTGCAGGCCCTGCTCAGCGGCAACGCGCTGGGCGTCCACGATGTGGAGGCCGCGCTGTTCGGCACCTCTCTCGGCGTGCGCCTCTCCGACGGCCGCCAGGAGGAGCACGGCCATCGCAATCACATGCGGGCCATCAATGCCATCTACCATGCCGGCTCCATCCGCCAGGCCGTGGAGTGCGGGAAACTCGCCCGCGGCATCCTTTATGAGTGCGTGCGCGCGGGCGTCCCCTTTGTGCTCTCGGGAAGCCTTCGCGACGATGGCCCTCTGCCCGAGACCATCACGGATATGAACGCCGCGCAGGACGCCTACGCCCGCCAACTTGAGGGCGCCGGCCTGGTGATCTGCCTGGGATCCATGCTGCATTCGATCGCCACCGGCAACATGTTGCCGGGCTGGGTGAAAATCGTGTGCGTGGACATCAACCCCGCCGTGGCCACCAAGGTCAGCGACCGCGGCACCGGCCAGGCGGTCGGCGTGGTGGCCGACGTCGGGATGTTTCTCAACTTACTTTCGAAAGCCTTAGCATGAAGCGCGCCTACACCGATGAACACGCGGCCAGCGGCATCCGGGAACCCCTGCCGGAGATCGAAACCTGGCCCAATCAATACCCGGATTACGAGATCGAAATCGTCATGCCGGAATTCACCGCCGTCTGCCCCAAGACCGGCCTTCCGGATTTCGGCAAGCTGGTGCTGCGCTACGTCCCCGACAAGCGTTGCGTGGAGCTGAAATCCTACAAACTCTACCTGCTGGCGTATCGCGGCCTCGGCATCTTTCAGGAGAACGTGGTAAATCGCGTTCTTCGCGACGTGGTTAAGGCGGCCAACCCCGTGCGCGCCAGCGTGCTCGGAGATTTCTCGCCGCGCGGCGGGTTGAGCACGGTCATTACCGCGGACTGGAGCCGGAAACGTGGAAAGCGCTGAGATCGTCGCCATGCTGCGGGAGGTGCGCGAGCGCGTGCGGGCCCGCAATCCGCAGACCGCCGCCGGCCGCACCGAGGTGGCGCTTCCGGATCTCATGCCGTTGGTGCACGCGCGCGACGCCGCCATGGGTAAAGTGGCCGCCATCGGCAGCGTCAATCCCCGCCGCGGAGGTCCGCTCAATGCGCTGGTGCAAGGCTGGAAGCGCGCCGTGGCCCGCCTTCTCGATTGGCATGTTCGCGAGCAGGTGGAGTTCAACCGCCGGGTGATCGGCTCGCTCGACGCGGTGGTGGAGACCTTCAACGAGACCAACCGGGCTTTGGTCGAGATGGGGAACCGGCTGGCTGAGATAGACGACCGCCTGACGGCCCGCGTTTCGGCTGTCGAGGAGATCGCCAGGGAGCTTACCGATATCCGTACCCACTGGGCCGAATGGCGCCAGGAGTGGGAGCGCAAGCTGAGCGTCAACGAGATCCAGTTCCTGCGCAGCGTGGCTGATTTACAAGGCGGCTTCCAGCACCGCGCCACCCTGATGGACGCGAATTACCGCGATGCCATCCGCGCGCAGCACGCCGAGTTCAGCGCCGCGCTGGAGCGTACCGGCAACGAGATCCAGCGCCGCCTGTGGGCCGATCTCGAGCGCATCCGCCTGGAGTACGAGCGGCTGATTCATTCCGAGTTGCGCCTGGTGCGCCAGCGGGCCGCGCTCCATACACCCGAGGCCGCGCCCCCCGCTGCCGCTCCTTCCACGGTGCCCGATGAGCTGCCCTTCGATTACGCCCGCTTCGCCGGGAAGTTTCGCGGCCCCGAGGAGTACGTCAGCGGCGGCCAGCGGATCTACGTGGAATATTTCCGGGGGTGCCGCGAGGTGCTCGATATCGGCTGTGGCCGCGGAGAATTCCTCGAACTCATGCGCGCGGCCGGAGTCGCCGCGCGCGGCGTCGATCTCAGCGCGGAGTCCGTAGCCCTGTGCCGCCAGAAAGGTCTCGCAGCCGAGACCGCCGACCTGTTCGCCTATCTCGAGGCCCTGCCAGAAGCCGCGCTGGACGGCATCTTCTGCTCCCAGGTGGTGGAACACCTGGCGCCTGAGCGGCTGCCGATGGCCCTGAAGCTCTGTGCCAGCCGTTTGAGCCGTGGCGGCGTCATAGCCATTGAGACCCCCAACCCCGAATGCCTGGCGATTTTCGCCACGCACTTCTACCTCGATCCCACGCACACGCGGCCGGTTCCCGCCGCTCTGCTGGCTTTTTATCTGGAGGAATTCGGCTTGGGAGGGATAGAGGTCGCGAAACTGGCCCCTGCGCGGGATTCCATGCCGTCTCTGGGCTCGTTGCCCGCGGATTTCCGGGAAGCCTTTTTCGGCGCGCTGGATTATGCCATCATCGGCAGGAAGCTCTAGCGGGATACGCCACGGAACCGGTTCGTTTCCAGCGACGAAGCCGTTGCATGCCGTCCTTGGTTTTTGTGGGCGAGGCGGCAGGAAGGGTGAATAGACCAAAATCTGTTTATGAGGTGGGCGGATTCACCCACCCGCGCCTCTCGGCTGTAGAGTTTCTCCTCTATTTTCTTGTATTTAGGAAACCACTTGGCTGGCACGGGAATTGCACCCTGTCGGGCATGGCATACGTTATCACGGACAGTTGTACAAAAGACGAATTGTGCGTCCAGGCCTGCCCGGTGGACTGCATTCACCCCAAACAAGATGAGCCCGGTTTCGCGGATCTGCCCCAGCTTTACGTGAACCCGGTCGACTGCATCGATTGCGGCGCCTGCGTGCCTGTGTGTCCGACCAATTCGATGTTCGCGCTGGATGACCTCCCGGCCGAACAGGCGCATTTCGCCGAGATCAACGCCGCCCACTACAACTAGTCCCCATACGACCCAAGAGTAACCTACGATTTGCTAAGCCCGGGGACAACGGAAGAATCTTCCGGTGGTGTGGTGCATGCTGCCTGGAGAGGGTTCTGTTGTTCCCGGGTTTTTATTTGCCGCGACTGACGGCACTCTAGCGCGGCCGCAACGCTCGCCCCACTAGAAAGCCGGCCACCACAGCCAGGGTGATCGACCAGATCGGACGTCGGCGGACCAGGCGATTCATCGCGCCGACCGTGTCTTTAACCGGGTAGCCGTACACGTACCGGGCCGCGCGCTCGATACCGCCCGCCGCTTCGCGCACGGCCTTCACCGCGCCGATCTTCTGAGCGAGGCTCTCCATGAGCCGGGCGGCCGATTCGCGCGATTTCTCGAATTCCACCTGGACATCCCGTGGATCGGTCGCCGTCGTGATCCTGTTAGCGGTCACCGCATCCCCCCATCGACGCCATCATAGCGCCGGAGCCGCGGCGGACCGGGGTCGATTTCGCACCCCTGGCCGGAGTCCCCGGTCAGCAGAGTGCGGCCATCAACGCACCGCGGGCGGTGGAGTTCAGCGGGTCGGGCGAAAGGCGCACCTCCGATAGCCGAACGGGGAACTCGGCGGATTGCAAAGCCCCGACGAAACGTTCGAGGAAACCCTTTGGCATGACCGACCCGCCGCTGAGCACCAGCGGAACGGCCTGCTCCAGTTTGGGGAGCCGGTGTGCGGCCGAGAAATTGGCTCGCAGGGCCTCGGCCAGAGTATTGATCATCTCGTCGTAGTAGACCGAGAGGGCATTTTGGAAACGGTTGCCCGAGAGGCCGTTGATACGGAAGGAATGCTCCTTAAGTACCCGCATCCGGGTGGCTACTTCGCCGGTTACCCGGGCCGCGTGGGTATCGATGAAATCACCCGCCCGCGAGATGCTGAAGCTAAGGACCGGCACCGACAGCACCGCGAAGCAGATGTTGCACATTCCGCTGCCGCAGGAAATTCCGACGCCGGTATAGTTAGCGCCCCCCAACTCGCCAAAAACTACCGCGAGCCCTTCCTCGATTGCTTGCGGCTGGTACCCGAGATCCGTCAGAATCTGGCGGATGGAAGCCTCGTGGTATGCCACCCCGCCGTCTGCGCCGGGTGGCCGCGCCGGAATGCTGAAGAAGACCTTTTGCTTGTCCGTGGTCGCACGGCCCGCCAGCCGGGAGACGATCATGCGGACCACCGGAAGGCTGTGCGGTTCTTGAGGGTTGAGCACACCGTCGACCATGGGCCTGCGAGTCTCGACGTGGAAGACCTCGGCAAACCGCTCGGCATCGTCGCCGGCCACCACGATTTCCGCCCCGTGCACTTCATGGAAAACGTCCTCGCGCGCGAGCAAGCTCTCGGCCAGTTTGGAGTAGGGCAAAGTAATGAAAGCGTTGAGCTGCGCTTCGTAAGTATAGTTCCGTTCTGTATTGCGAGCCACCACGATGCGGCTCGTGCCAACATCCAGCCCAAGTGGCTGGCTGATTTCCGAATCGGCGTTGTTCATGGCGTCACCTCCATTCCTGGTCACATCCAGGTTGCAACGGGCAGCCCCCGCGGCTGCCTCTTGGTTTTCTTCACCTCAGCCTCGCGATCGGAGCCGGCCAATGCCCGGCCCTCACAGAAACGGCAGCGAATCCTCACGGCGGAGATCTTCCGAGACCCGAGCGAGCCTTTGCAGATCGCTTCGCTCCAGCGGGCGCTCTTTACGCAACAGGCGGCAAGCCGCTGCGATCAGTAGCGCCAGCAACGTGATGCCGGCCAGCATCCCTATCCCCTAGTGACGCGAACCGGTCACTCGCTCTAATACCAGGGATACGCTGTCTCCCTTGGACGGCGCGTTCTGGGGCACACAAATGCTAGCCGCGTCGCTGATGCGCCGGGACTCCTGCTGCTTGTCTTTCTGCCACGCACGGAATACGTCCTGCTGGCGAGCCAATTCGTCCAAATTGGACTGGATGCGCCCGATGTGCTCCGCGGTGAGGCGATCCAGCTCGTTCTGTACCTGGCGGTTCTCCTCGAGCTTACGGGTTTCGAATTCCTTGAGCCGCCTCTGAAGCGTCTCCTCATAATCGTTCAGGGCGCGCTGACGCACCATGGCGTCCTGAAGCAGGTCGTCCACCGAGACTCCGGCGGCTTCCAGAGCCATCAGGATAGAGTTGCGTTTGGCGTCCGCGGACATGCCGCCCAGGTACGCGTTGGTCGCCATATCGGAGACTTTCAGGATGGTATAGGCGACTTTGGACGATTTGACCGCCGCACCCCGATAGACTTCCTCGAATGAGGCAAGCGTTCCCGTGGAGGCCGCCTGCTCTGCGTGATTCTCCAGCGGCCGATCGTGTTTGCCATGCTCGGACGCGCCGTCCCTGCCGTTGGGCCGCCCCTCCCTGCCATTGGTGTCCTCATCCGCTGTGAATGCAAACGGGAACAATTCCTTTAACATGTAACCTCCATTCCAAGCGATACTCCGAAGCCGGCGAAGACACCCCTACACCCGCCCATCGCGCGGCCCTTGCTGGTTTGTTCGAGTATCACTTCGGTAGTATGATCGGCGGGCGAGTTCTCTCACTTTAGAGCGCGGAGAAAAAAACCGCGGCGGTCGTCGGCGCCCTAACCTTTTTCATGCATCCGGCCGATCTCTTCAATGGTCATGGCGCACCCATCCGACATACCGCTCCCCTCTCGACCGGCGACCCGGGAGCTTGTCTGGGCGGCCCGGCTGGCGGAATCGATAACCGACCCCATCTCGCGGCTGCGCTTTTTGCAATCGGTGGTCGAGTTGCCTGGTTCGCCAAGCCAAAACCGGTGGCGGCGAGCGCGCGGCATCAGGATCGCCGCGCTGCTGTTGGCGACCCTCATTCCGGGCATGCTGCTGTTAATGCGCGCGACCGCGCCGGAGGTGGTAGCGCGACCCGATCCGACGGTTGCGCGGCCCCGGACCGGCACTACGTTGCCTGAGGTATGGCAGGTCGAGAAGACCGCGGATTCGGAGACCTACAGCAATGGCCTGCGCATCGATACCCGTTTCGAGGTCGCCGGCCAGCCCCGCGGCTACCTGGTTTTCCCGATGGACGGCTCGGGAGGCGGCGCTGCCACGCCTCGCGACAATCCGGCGGGCATCGTCTTTCACGTCACCGAAAGCGCTCAAGCGCCCTTTGAACCCGGCCAGAATCGGGCACTGAAACGCATCGGCGAGTCGCTGCTCGAATACGTCGGACGGAAACGGGCCTACCATTTTGTGATCGACCGCTTCGGGCGCGTCTACAGGGTTGTGCGCGAAGGAGATGCCGCCCACCATGCCGGCTATTCCGTCTGGGCGGACGAGCGCTTCCTCTATCTGAATTTGAACGAGAGCTTCTTCGGAGTGGCGTTCGAAGCTCGCTCCGGCCCGCCCGGCGTGGAGCCGGAGATCAATCCAGCGCAAGTGCGGGCGGCCGCGGACTTGACCGAGATGCTGCGCGCCCGTTACGATATTCCGCCCGGCAATTGTGTGACGCACGCGCAGGTATCGGTCAACCCCTCGAATATGCGGGTGGGATATCACACGGATTGGAGTTCGAGCTTCCCCTACCGCGATATCGGGCTGCCGGACAATTATGCCCGCGCGCTGCCCGCCGTGGCGGTTTTCGGGTTCGAATGCGATCACGGGTTTCTGGACAGTTCCGGAGACCGGCTGCACACGGCTATTAACCGGGCCGAAGAGGACTTGCGGGCCCGGGCGTCCCGGAGCGGATCGCCCCTGCTGGTCTTCCGCCGCCGGCTGCAGCACGAGTATCGCGACAAGCTGGCCGTGGTTCAGCGTCGTTCCCGGCAGGGGATATCGCCGTGAGGATACGCGCCTTCTTAGCTACAGCCGCTGGTGCCACCGCAATTGCCGCATTTGTAGCAGCTTCCGTTGCGGGTCATAATAGAGCCGCACTCGGCGCAGAGGGGTGCGTCGGTGGGCACCGGTCCGAACGGCAGTTCCTGTTGCGGGCTAGCCTCGGTGGGCCGCAGTACCGTCGTCTCACCGGCTTCGGTGATGGCATACTCCGGCCCCAGGAACTTGGCGCCCAGCCAACGGAAGATGTAATCCATGATGGATTTGGCGTAGGGAATCTGCTGGTTGCCGGTCCACCCGCTCGGCTCGAAGCGAACGTGCGCAAATTTGTCCACCAGGAATTTCAAAGGCACGCCGTACTGCAGGCTGAAGCTCACGGCCGTCGCGAAGGCATCCACAAGCCCGGAAATGGTGGAGCCTTCCTTGGCCATAGTAATGAAGATCTCGCCCGGCGAACCGTCGTCGTACATTCCCACCGTGATGTAGCCCTCGTGGCCGCCGATCGAGAACTTGTGTGTTATGGACCGGCGTTCGTCCGCCAGCTTGCGTCGAACCGGCCGGAAGACCACCTTCTCGACGGGTACGGAGGCCGCCGGTCCGGCCTTCTTCTCGCTCTTGCCCGATCCCGAGCTGAGCGGTTGTACGCGCTTCGAGTTGTCGCGGTAAATAGCCACGGCCTTCAGCCCGAGCTTCCAGCTTTCCACGTAAGCGTTCAGGATGTCTTCGGCGGTGGATTCCTCCGGCATATTAATGGTCTTCGAGATGGCCCCGGAGATAAACGGCTGTACCGCGGCCATCATCCGCACGTGTCCCATGTAGTGGATGGAGCGCGTGCCGTTCTGCGGGCGGAAGCTGCAATCGAAGACCGCCAGGTGCTCGGGCTTGAGATGGGGCGCGGCTTCGATGGTTCCGGTGGCGTCGATGTGCGCCACGATGCTCTCCACCTGCTCCGGCGTGTACCCCAGCTTGATGAGCGCCTGCGGCACGGTGTTGTTGACAATCTTGATTACGCCGCCGCCCACCAGTTTCTTGTACTTGATGAGGGCGAGGTCCGGCTCCACGCCCGTGGTGTCGCAGTCCATCATGAACCCTATGGTTCCGGTGGGTGCGATGACGGTCACCTGGGCGTTGCGAAATCCGTGGCGGCGGCCGGATTCACAGGCTTGGTCCCAGCACTGCTGCGCGCCTTGGTAAAGCAGCGCGGGGACGTTCTGGCGGCGAATATGGCCGGCCGCGTCGCGGTGCATGCGGATCACTTCCAGGAACGGCTGTTCGTTAGGCATGTAGCCCTCGAACGGTCCCATGGAGGCGGCAATTCGCGAACTGGTCAGGTAGGCCTGCCCGCACATCACCGCGGCGATAGCGCCCGCATAATCTCGCCCCGGTTCGCTGTCGTAGGGGATACCCAACGCCATCAGCAACGCCCCGAGGTTGGCGAAGCCCAATCCGAGGGGCCGAAAAGCGTGCGAGTTCTCGCAGATCTTCTGGGTGGGGTAGCTGGCGTTATCGACGATGATCTCCTGCGCCAAGATCATGGTATCGACGGCGTGGCGGAATCCTTCCACGTCGAACTGGCCGTCCGGCCCCACGAACTTCATCAGGTTCAGGGAGGAGAGGTTGCAGGCCGAGTCGTCCAGGAACATGTACTCCGAACAGGGATTCGAAGCGTTAATTCGCGCGGTGTTGCGGCACGGGTGCCAGCGGTTCACGGTGGTATCGAACTGCATGCCGGGGTCGCCGCACTGGTGGGTGGCCTCGGCGATGTGGCGCAGGAGTTCCCGAGCCTTGTATTGCTTGAAGGGCTGGCCGGTAGCCACGGACTTGGTCCACCACTCGCCGTCGCGGGTCACGGCCTCCATAAAGTCGTCGGTGGCGCGCACGGAGTTGTTGGCATTCTGGAAGAAGATCGAGCTGTAGGCTTCCCCATCGAGCGAGGCATCGTAGCCGGCTTCCACCAGCGTGTAGGCCTTCTTCTCCTCCTTGGCTTTCGACCAGATGAATTTCTCGACATCGGGGTGATCCATGTTCAGGATCACCATCTTAGCCGCCCGGCGCGTTTTGCCGCCGGACTTGATCACGCCCGCAAAGGCGTCGAATCCCTTCATAAAGGACAGCGGTCCGGAGGCCCGCCCGCCGCCCGAAAGTGCCGCGTCCTCTTCCCGGATGGGCGAAAGGTTTGAACCGGTGCCCGAGCCCCACTTAAAAAGCATGCCCTCGGTCTTGGCCAGATCGAGGATGGATTCCAGCGAGTCTTTTACCGAGACGATAAAGCAGGCGGAACACTGCGGCCGCATAACCCCCGATTCCAGCTTGGCGACGCGCTTTTCCTGCTGGTCGAAGATCCACCCGTAGCCGCGGGTCTCTTTCACGCCCACGTTGAACCATACCGGGGAGTTAAAGCAGGCCTTCTGCGTGAGCATTAAATGGAAATTCTCGGCATCCTGCTCGGTCTTGAAGTAGCCGTCCTTCTTCCCCCACCCGGCGATGGTGTTGACCACGCGTTCCACCAGTTGCGCCACGCTGTTTTCGCGCTCCCTGGATTCGGGCTTGCCGTAGAAGTACTTGCTGGCTACGATGTTGGTGGCCGTTTGGGACCACTCCACGGGGACTTCCACGTCGCGCTGTTCAAAAATCACCGAGCCTTTGTCGTTGCCGATGGACGCAGTACGGCGTTCCCATCGCACCTCGTCATAAGGAGTCCTCCCGCCTTCGAGCCGCGCGGTGAAATGACGGGGAAATGAAATGCCGGAATTGGGTTGGTTGGCTGCCCCGGATTCAGAAGTATCCAAATTCGCTGTCAGATCAACGTAAAGCTGGCCCATGATCTCCTCCTGTTGCGCGCCTCCCCTAGAAAAAGACGCCTCCGTAATCTTGCCCCAATATCTAGTATCACGTCAAGGACTTTATCTATATGGAGTGTGTTAAGGTTACCGTTTACCAAAATCCCAACAATTTCCACCACAGCGAACCCAGTCCCAGCCAGATGGCTAAATTCAGCAGCGAGATCAGAAAGCCCAGCTTCCACCACGTGGATTGGCTCACGTATCCCGCGCCGAAAAAGACCGGTGCGCAACCCGTGCCATAATGCGTCAACCCGGCATTCAGGCTCGAGAAATAGCCCAGCGCCAGGGCTGCGATTAGCGGGGGAGATCCGCCCAGCACGAGCGCACCCAGGAACGCTTGATACAACGCCGTGGCCTGAGCGGTCATACTGGCGAAAGCGTAATGGATGTAAAGGTATCCCGGGACCACCACCAGGAAGACTGCTCCCCAGGGCCAGCCGCGCAGATGCCCGATCGCGCCGCCCGAAAGAACGCCGATCACGCCTGACTGGTTCAGTTCACCCGCCATCATAAGCAGCGGTCCGAACCACATCAGCGCATCCCACGCCCGGCTTTCGCCCAGCAGATCCGACCACTGCATGACTCCCGTGAGCAGGATGGCGCAGATCGCCGTGAGTGCCACGAAGGCGTTGGGCAAACCGTGCCAGGGCGCACTCACCCAGCCGGCCATGACGCCTAGCATGATCACGGCCAGGCAGCGCTCACGCAGGCTCATGGGCCCCAACTTGCGGAGTTCCTCTCCGGCCAGGCGCTGGGCCGCCTCGGTGGCACGGATCTCCGGCGGATAGAGCCGGTAGATCACCCAAGGAATCATAACTAGCGATAAGATCCCCGGTAGGGCCGCACCCGCCGCCCAGCGCCCCCAACTCAGATCCACATGAGCGATTTTGCGGGCGAACTCCGCCATCATGGGATTGGCCGCCATCGAAGTGAGAAACATGGCGGAGACCACACAGTTCACCTGGAAACCCACGAACACCAGATAAGCGCCGAGCCGCCGGGCTGTGGGACCCGGTTCGGAGCCGAAGGCCTGCGCCACGCTCCGCGTGATGGGGTAAATGAGGCCGCCTCCGCGCCCGGTATCCGAGGGAATAAAGGGTGCCAGGATTAAGTCCGAGGCCGCCACCGAATAACCCAGCGTCAACGCGGAGCGGCCGAAGCGGCGGATGAACAGATACGCAACCCGCATGCCGAGGCCGGTTCCGATAACGGCTCGCGCGAACAGGAACGCGGTAAAGATCAGCCAGACATTTTGATCCGAGAAACCGGAGAGCACCCGCCCCGGAGCTACCGTTCGGGTGATCGCCAGCAGGGTCAACGAAATCAGAACGCTAACCGCCATGGGCACCGGTTGTGCAACCAGGGACACTACGGTCGAAATAAACACCGCCAGCAGATGGCGCTGCGGGGGTGTGAGGGCGGGTATTGGAGCGAAGTACAGGATCAGTCCCGGCACGAGCACGACGGCCCAGAGCCTCAAACCGGTGCGGCGTACACCTCCGCTTGATACAGCCTTGGGACAGGGAGAAGTCAAAGAGAGCCTAGCCGCTCACTCTAACACGCCGGAAGCTTGGGCCGGCCGAAGCGGCGGGCTACCCGCGAGGGCGCTTCAGGCGGCGCCGGCGGTGGCCAGGCGCCCGGTCCGCAGCGGTTGAGGATCGAAGTGGCGCCGTGCGGCGGCCACTACCCGCTCCAACTCATCCCGCTCCAAAGGCTGTGGGAGGACGTCGAAGCCGCCCACGTTGAGCACTTCGGCCCACAGGTGATCATCGGCGGTGCGGGACGTAACGATGAGCTGCGGCGGTCGTCGAAGGCGGCGCAGGTCATGCAGCACCTGCTTCCAGTTCCATCCCGGCAACTCGCTCTCGGCAATCACCACCTGCGTGTCATTCCGTTCCAGATACTCCATGGCGTGCCGCCGGTCGCGGGCCTCGAAAAGCCGCCACTTGCACCGGCGAAAAACGTCGTACAGCAATGGCCGGTCCTGTTGAAACTCGCCCACCAGCAGCGTGGACACAAACGGAATGCGGGTCACGTCGTTCATAGATACACCCCTAAGGCTGGATCGCTCACCGCGCGGATTTCGAACCTGGAAAGAGAGGCGAATCGCCACTTTCGCCCTGATTTCAGCTTAGTCTTCGCGGCCCGCCGGTACAACCCAATTTTGAGTTACAGCCCCGGGCGTCTCCCTACAGCGTACTCAACGTTACTAAGTTCGGCGACTGTTGTGATGAAACGAACCCAAATCCGGCTCAGCGGAACTCCACGGCGCGGGCAAATCTTACGGCCGGGTTCTCGCGTAGCTCGGCCAACACCGTTTCCGGAACCAATTCGTCGATCGAGACCACCGCGACAGCCTCGAGCGGCTCGCCGGGGACCGTTGGCGCTTCGCGGCGTCCCAGCGAAAAATTAGCGATGTTGATCCGGTTCCGCCCCAACACCGTGCCCACGTGGCCAATCACGCCGGGTATGTCGCGGTTCTTCATGAAGATGAGGAACCCGGAGAGGGTCGCCTCGCAGAAGATGCCGTCCACCTGGGTCAGGCGCGGCTTGGCCAGCAGCACCACACCTTCGACGGTGGTAGTCCCCTTGTCCGTCTCCACTTCGATACGGATGGAATCAGTGTGGTGGCAACGCTTTTGATGGTGCTCGGCCACGTTCCAGCCGCGCGAGTCGGCAATCTGGAGGGCGTTCACCAAATTGGCTTTCCTGGCCGTGGAGCGGCTCAGCACGCCAGCCAGCCCGGAGTTGCGCAGCAGGGTGGTGTTCCCGTCGGCGATGGTTCCGCAATAGACCAGCCGCACTGTCTGGGGATTCCCCGACATGACGTGCGCCGCGAAGGTGCCCAGGCGCTCGGCCAGGGTGATGTACGGGCTCAGAACACGGTATTGCTCCGCGGAGACGGAGGGCATGTTGACGGCGTTAATAGCCACGCCGGATTTGAGGTACTCGACCACCTGTTCGGCGATGCGCACACCCACGATCTCCTGCGCCTCTTCGGTCGAACCGCCGATGTGCGGTGTGGCCATCACGGCCTCCGAGCTCAGCGGCGCCCAACCGGGGGGTGGGGGCTCGGCGGAAAACACGTCCAATGCCGCGCCGGCGACTTTGCCGGAAGCGAGCGCCTCCTGGAGCGCGGCTTCGTCCACCAGTTCGCCGCGAGCGCAGTTCACAATGCGCACGCCGGGCTTCATGCAGGCGAAGGCTTCGCGCGAAAGAATCCCCTGAGTCTCCGGTGTGGCCGCCAGGTGTAGGGTAATGTAGTCGCTGGCCGCATACAACTCCGCCAGTTCCACCAGCGCGACGCCCTGATCGGCGGCCATCTTGGGCGTGATGTAGGGATCGTTGGCCACCACCTCCATCTCGAACGCTCGCGCGCGCTTCAGGACCTCTCGGCCTACGCTTCCCAGACCGATGATGCCCAAGGTCTTGCCGCGCAGTTCGTGGCCCATGAACTTCTTCTTTTCCCACTTGCCGGCGTGCATGGAGTAGTTGGCTTGCGCGATGTGGCGCGCCATGGCGAGCATGAGCGCGAGGGTATGCTCGGCCACTGAAATGGCATTGCCGCCGGGGGTGTTCATCACCAGCACGCCGGCTTGGGTGGCGGCCTCCAGATCGACGTTATCAACGCCCACGCCGGCGCGCCCGATCACGCGCAGGCGCGGCGCCTTCTCGAGCACGTCCCGAGTCACCTGAACGGCGCTGCGTACCAGCAGCGCATCGGCTTCGGCGAGATGCCCGGCATATTGTTTGGGATTTGAAACGATGACATTCCAGCCGGGCTCGGCTTGAAACAGCGCAATACCGGCCGGAGCTAGAGGCTCGGCGATCAATATATTCATAAGCTTTGCGATACGGCCGGTCGCGCCGGCCCTGCTAAGCCGTTACCGACTTGGATGCGGTCACGGCGCGCTCGTAAATCTTCTGGACTGCAGCCACTCCCGTTCCGTACTCCACGGCGCAACCATTGGCCCTGAGAATGATCTCGAGCTCGGCAACCACCGCGAACAGGTCCGCGAAATCGAAATAGCCCAGGTGCGCGATGCGGAAGATCTTCCCCTTCATGGTGCCCTGGCCGTTGGCGATGATGGCGCCGAAGCGGTTGCGGAACTCCTTCACGATTACACCCGAATCGAGGTTCGCGGGCGCCTTCACGGCGGTGACCGAGGATCCCGGTGAACCCGCGGCGAACAATTCCAGACCCACGGCCGTGACGGCCGCGCGCGCGGCTTCGGCCAGCAGTTGCGCGTTCTCCACCAGCTTCGCCATGCCGATCCGTTTGATGTAGCGCAGCGCTTCGGCCATCGCCAGGATGAGCGCCGTGGAGGGAGTCCAACTCGATTCGCCGGCGTCTCCGCTCTTCTTCTCCTTCTTCAGGTTGAAGTAGTAGTGCGGCAGGGTAGCGGTCGAGGCGAATTGCCAAGCCTTGGGGCTGATGGCCATGAAGGCCAAGCCGGGAGGAATCATGAAAGCCTTCTGCGACCCACCGACGACCACATCGAGGCCCCAGGCGTCGATCTCGAGCGGCATGGTCCCGATGCCGGTTATGGCATCCACCACGAAAATGGCCTCCGTCTTGGCCACGGCTGCGGCCATCGACCGCACGTCGTGCGCGGCTCCCGTGGAAGTCTCGGAGGCCTGCACGAAGACGCCCCGCGTGGCCGGCTCGCTGGCCAGCGCGGCTTCCACCTGCGCCGGAGTCACCACCTCGCCGTAGGGAACGGTGAGGACATTGGCCTCGAGGCCATAAGCCTTCGCAATCTCGACCCAGCGCTCGCCGAACTTCCCGGCCGAGCAGACGATCACCTTATCGCCTTTGGAGAAGAGATTCGAAACCGACGCGTCCATCGCCCCCGTGCCGGAAGCGGCGAACATCAACAGGTCATGAGCGGTGCCCATGACTTCCTTAAGATCCGAAAGACAGGCGCGGTAGATCGTGCGGAAGTCCTCGGTACGGTGGTGCAGGTCCGACGCCATCATGGCGTGCAGCGCGGGCGGATACAGGGGCGTCGGGCCGGGTGTCAGCAGACGTTGTTTTCGGATGTGCATCGTATGAAGTACTTTAGCATACCAGAACGATGGCCGCGACCGCGCTTACCGGGCTTACCGCGGTTAGCGAATTCCGTTAACCGATTCCGGCATATCCCACATCGGCGGCGTTCGGATAACCTCGGAGCATGAACAGGCGGATTCTGGAGGCACTGTTGAAGACCGGCATTGCGGCGGGGGTCGCATGTTTCGCAGCGGGGCTGCTTCTGACGTGTTATCCGCCCTTATGGGGGGCGTGGTGGTGGCTGGCGTCGCCCAGCCCGAGAGAGTGCAGCATGGCGGAGGCGGTGCGTTCCGTCGGGTATGCGGCGAAGTACACCGCAGCGGAGCAGCGGATTGCGGCCTCTGCGCGGATGGTCGAGCGGGACGGAGACCTTCAGTTGTGGGATATTCCAGGCGCACGCCCATTCTGGCTCTGCCACGATTTCCAAAGCGCGAATGCCATCACATTCGCGGAGCAGGTAGCGGACCAGTATAGCCACCCGGCCGTGCACCTCCAGCGCGGCGATATCGTGCTGGATGTGGGCGCCGATTTCGGATCGGTTACATGGCGGGCCCTGCAATCGGGCGCGCAGAAGGTGGTCGCCATCGAGATCGCACCGCAAAAGTGGGAGTGTCTGAAGCGAACCTTCGCCAGGGAAATCGCCGAAGGCCGAGTGGTGGTGGTGCAACAAGGCGTATGGGATAGGGACGGGACTCTCGAATTGAGCGGGGACAGCGTGGTGTTGGACCGGGGCAAGGCCAAGCAGACTGTCGGGGTCACGACCATCGACCACCTGGTGGAGAATCTTCACCTGCCTCGTGTGGATTTCATCGCCATGGACATTGAGGGGGCGGAAAAACCGGTTTTACGAGGCGCCATCGAGACCCTGCGGCGGTTCCACCCCAGAATGGCCATTGCCGCGGAGCATCTGGCGGACGACGTGGTGGCAATTCCCAAAACTGTGACCAGCATGGCGCCCAATTATCGCACCATCTGCGGCCGGTGCGAACTGGAGAACCGGCGGCTGGTGTCGAAAGTCCTTTGGTTTGCGCAGCAGTAGTTCGCGAGGCCGCTTGGCCGCACTGACGCACTGAGACCCCGGGCTGACTCATCCCTCCCACCGCGAGCCCCAAAAAGCTCGCGCATGCGCCGCCGTATAATAACCATCATGCCCCTCATGGATCAGGTGCAGAAAGATATGACCGCGGCCATGAAGAACCGGGAAGAGGCGCGACTGAGCGCGCTCCGCATGGTCAAGGCCGCGCTCATGAAACAGAAAGTGGATTCGCCTAAACCGCTGGATGAAGCGGCCGAAATGCAGGTGCTGAAGTCCCTCATCAAGCAGCGCATCGACGCGGCCGAGATGTTCCGCAAGGGCGGCCGGATCGAACAGGCCGAGAAGGAAGAGGCCGAGCGCGTGCTGATCGAGAGCTACCTGCCGGCAGCGGCGGGCGAAGCGGAAATCGAATCCGCCATCGCCGAAGCCCTGGCCGAAAGCGGCGTGACTTCGCTCAAGCAGATGGGCGTGGTGATGAAAGCCGCGCAGGCCAAGCTGAAAGGCAAGATGGTGGATGGTAAAGCGCTCAGCGAAAAAGTGAGGTCGCGACTCGCATGACTCCTCCCGCAGACGGAAAGAAGTTCCAGTCTTATGTGCCCGAGAAGACCGATATGCGGGAGTTCACCTTCCGCGCGGTGCTGATAGGCCTGGTCATGACGGTCATTCTGGGAGCGGCCAATCTTTACCTGGGCCTTCGCGCGGGGATGACAATCGCTGCCACTTACCCGGCTGCGGTAATCGGGATGGCGATCCTGCGGCTGATGAAGGGCTCGATTCTCGAAGAGAACATCGCCCGTACTATCGGTTCCATTGGCGAATCGGTCGCCGCGGGCGCGGTATTCACGATACCGGCCTTTGTGCTCGCGGGTGTCTGGCCGGTTTTCGACGTCCAGCACGGCTACTGGAAATCGGTATCGCTCATGGCGGTGGGCGGCACCCTAGGGATCCTGTTTGTCACCCTGTTGCGCCGCGTGATGGTGGAAGACCCGGACCTGCCATTCCCGGAATCGGTCGCGGCGGCGGAAATCCACAAGGCCGGCCAGCAGGGCGCCCAAGCCGCCAAGATCCTGTTCGCCAATATGGGGGCCGGCGCCGCAGTCTATTTTCTGGGCGCCATTAATGTATTCGCGGCGAGCAAGGATTTCGTGGTGAACGTAGGCCAGCTCGGGCGCAGCATGGTCCAGCTGACGCGCGCTCCCGGTTCGCCTACTTTGCCGGCCGGCGCCATGTCCACATTCTCGGCCCCGGCGATCAGCCCGGCGTACCTGGGCGTGGGCTATATCATCGGGCCGCGGTTGGGCGCGCTGAATTTTGCCGGCGGTGTTTTCGCGTGGGGGCTGCTGGTTCCGCTGCTGGCGTTTTTCCTGGGGCCGCAACTGGCGCCGAACATTACCGGAGAGCAGGGATGGGCTGGCGCAGCAGGCGCCATCTGGTACCACATCGTGCGCCCTATCGCGGTGGGTGGCATGCTGGTCGGCGCAACGTACACGCTGTTCCGGATGCGCAAAAACCTGGGGATCGGAATGAAGCGCGCGGTGGCCGACCTGAAGAAATCGGCGGCCGCGCACGCCTCAACGGAACGCACCGAGAGGGACCTGAGCAGCAAGCTGGTGTTTTTCGGGCTGGGCGTGGTCTTCCTCTGCATGATTGTGCTGTACCTTTACTTCGCGGGCATCCTTTCGGCCGCGATCATGGCGGCGGTCGTGATGATCGTGCTCGGTTTCTTCTTCGCGGCGGTTTCCGGCAACCTGGTGGGCATGATCGGCTCCTCGAATAACCCGATTTCCGGCCTGACGCTCTGCACCCTGGTGATCGCGGCGCTGTTGATGGTTGCGTTGGGACTTCACGGGAACGCGGGAATCGCGGCCGTGCTGGGTGTGGCAGCCGTGGTATGCGTCTCGTCGGCCGTAGCCGGAGAAATGCTGCAGGACCTGAAGGCCGGACACATCCTGGGCGGCACGCCCGCGAAGATGCAGATGGGCGACCTGCTCGGGATTGCGGTCTCGAGCCTGGCGCTGTTCTTCCCGCTCATGTGGTTGAACCGCGCTTACACATTCGGCTCGCCGCAGCTTTCGGCGCCACAAGCGGGTCTTATGGCTTCGCTCGCTCAAGGCATTGTGGGCGGAAACATGGCATGGCCGCTGGTGGTGGTTGGGATCCTGATGGGGTTCGGCCTGATTCTGGTGGAAGTGCGCAGCCCCATGTTGTTCTCGGTGGGAATGTACCTGCCGCTCGAAACCACGTTCGCGATTTTCGTCGGCGGCATATTCCGCTGGCTGACCGACAAGTACCGGGACCGCGGCGGCTACAATGCCGCGCAGAAGGCGCGCATTGAAAACACCGGGGTTCTGACGGCCTCCGGCCTGATAGCGGGCGAGGCGCTGTGCGGCCTGCTGGTGGCGGGATTTCGCGCGGCGGAAAAGAGCCAAGGCCACGCCATCCTGCCGGATGCCACGTGGGCCGGCACGGGTTGGCTGGCCATTCCGGTGCTGCTGGGGCTGGCAATCCTGATGATACGCCTGCCTCTGCGCAACGCGGGTAATCCGGACGATCCGGCGCCCCCGACGGCCATCATGTAGCCGCGCCGGCGAGTTCGTGGAAGAAATCGAGGGACCGGGCGGCCGATTCCGGCCAATGGAAATGTCGGGCCCGCTCCTGGCCGCGGGCGGCGAGGTCGCGTGCCAAGTCCGGACAGGTCGCGATGCGTTCGATGGCATCGCTGATTTGATCGATGGAATCGGGATCTACCAGGAGGGCGGCGCCTCCCGTTACTTCGGGGAGGCTGGTGCGATCCGATGCGATCACAGCCACTCCGGCGGCCATGGCCTGCGCCACGGGAAGGCCGAATCCCTCGAAGTAGGAAGGGTACACGAGAGCCAGCGCGCCGCGCGATAGGCCGGGAAGGTCCGGCTCCGGCACATAACCGAGGTAGCGCACGTTGGGGCCGCTCGCGGTCAGCATGCGGCGGGTCTCCTCGGAAGCCCATCCAAAGGGTCCCGCGATAATCAGTTGCACATCCCGCTGAAGCGCCTCCGGCAGGCGCCGGTACGCGCGGATAAGCCCCGCCACGTTCTTGCGCGGCTCGATGCAGCCGACGAACAGCAGGTACGGCGCTTCCAAGCCGTACCGCGCGCGAACGTCCGCCGCCTGCGCGTCCGTCGCTTCGAAAAAAGCTTCCGGGATCCCCGGATAGATCACGCGGATGCGCTCCCCGGGTATGCCCAGAATGGCAGCGGCGGTATCCCGCGCGTGGGCCGAGATGGCGATCAGCCCGTCGCAAGTTTTTAGAATCCTCTCGCCGTATCTTTTGGTCGCGGCCACATTGCCGGCGGTATGGTATTGCGGGGCCATCCAGCAGGAGAGATCGAAAATCGTGGCGCTGACCTTGGGCCGGCGGGGGCGCTTGGCGGTGTGCTGCGAGCAGTGAAACACGTCCGCTCCAATCGAAAACAGATCGATGGCGGGGTTCCCGCGTATGTTCGCGGCGTGAACGAGGCGCAATGCCAAAGCGGTGCGGAGCCCGCCGGCGATGGAGGCTTCGTGGCGCAGCGCCCCGCGCGCGTTCAGGAGCGGCGGATATAACGAAATGCGGTCGCGGCGGCGCGGCGCGGCATCCAGAAGCGAGAGCAGCCAGTAATAGAGATAGCTCTTCACGCCGGCGCTGGGCAGCAGCAGCGAGGTGGCGTCGATGGTGATGTGCATTCGGTCCGGACCGCGCGGAACGAGACAGGCGCTAGAGGTCCCCCAGCAGGTGGCCCATCTTCTCTTTCTTGGTTCGCAGGTAGGCCTCCCGCGTTTCCAGCACGCCGGCCAGGCAGGGCACCCGTTCGGCTACCCGCACGCCGGCGCGCTCCACCGCCTGCACCTTCTCGGGGTTGTTGGAGAACAGCCGCACGGCTTGAAGCTGGAAAAAGCGCAAGATGGCGGCGGGCAAGGCATAGCTGCGCAGGTCGGAATCGAAGCCCAGCCGCTCGTTGGCCTCCACGGTGTCGGCGCCGGCGTCCTGCAGCTCATAGGCGCGCAGCTTGTTGAGCAGGCCGATTCCGCGGCCCTCCTGGTGCTCGTAGATCAGCAGACCGCGGCCCTCCCGCGCGATGCCCTGGAGAGCAATCTCCAATTGCGCGCGGCAATCGCAGCGCAGGCTGTGAAACACGTCCCCCGTCAGGCACTCGGAATGGATGCGCACCAGCGGGGGCGTCTCGCCCCTCAGCCTGCCCATTTTGAGAACGACGGCTTCCTCGACCCGGTCGTCCCATCGGCCTTCAAATCCGTAGATCCGGAAGCAGCCGAACTCCGTGGGGAAATCAGCCTCGGCCACTTTAGTGAGCCTCGGCGCGGCGGAATCATTCATTGCTTGGCTAACTGAAAGTACTCTCTCTATTATAATGGCTTCCGGCAACCAATGTTGGAGAGCTACCTGGTTTCGCTGCTGGTCAAGCTGGGCGCCATGGCCTCCATCGCCAGCGTGCTGGCCCGCTCCAACCAGTTCAAATCGCTGCTGATGCGGGAGAACCGCTCGATCAAGCAGCGGCTGGTTTTGGCCCTGTGGCTCGCGGTGGTGTTCGGCGTCAGCGTGGGTTTCCGCGTGGTCAGCGGCGGAAGGTACCACGCCGCCGACCTGGGCCTGGAGGGCAGCCTGATCGCCGGCATTTTAGGGGGCTACGTGACCGGCCTGGTATCCGGAGTGATGATTTCCCTGGCCGCCGTCTTTGGCGGCGAACCGCTGGCCATGCCGCTGCTGGCCGGCACGGGCGTGCTGGGCGGATTGCTGCGCGACATGGCCCCCGATCCCGAGGAGATCTGGCGTTTCTCGCCCTTCTTCGACCTCAGCATCTACCGCTTCTTTCGCGAGCGCCAAAACCACCGGCGCACTTCGTTTCAACTGATCTTTCTCGCCACCATCCTGGTGGCCGAGTTCGTGCGCGACACCATGGGCGAGAAGTTCGGCAAGAAGGCGGTGTTCTACCTCTGGCCGGACGTGCCGCATCCCAATCCGCTGACCATCGTGGCGCTTTACGCCACTACCCTGTTCGTGGTTGCCATTCCGCTGAAGATCTGGAACAACACGCGTAACGAGAAGAAGCTGGAAGAGCAGGCGCGGCTGCTGGTGGAGGCCCGCCTGGCCGCGCTCACCAGCCAGATCAACCCGCATTTTCTGTTTAATACCCTCAACTCGGTTTCTTCGCTGATCCGCACCGATCCCCAGCAGGCGCGCTTGATGGTGCTGCGGCTCTCCAATGTGCTGCGGCGTCTTCTGCGCAAGCATGACAACCTCAGTGCGCTGCGCGACGAGCTCAGTTTCATCGAAGACTACCTTTCCATCGAGGTAGTCCGCTTTGGGGACAAGCTCCGCTTCGAAACGGATATCGCCCCCGATACCCTGGATATGGCTGTGCCCAGCATGATGCTCCAGCCTCTGGTGGAGAACTGCATCAAGCATGGACTGAGCAGCAAAGTGGAAGGGGGAACCATTCGCATCCGCACCGAGCGCCGCGCCTCGAAGCTGCACGTCTCGGTGGAGGACGATGGCGTGGGCATTCCCGAAGACCGCCTCGCCACGCTGCTCGAAAAGGGCGGTATCGGGGTGAGCAACGTCAACGAGCGGCTCAAGGTTCTGTTTGGCAACGAGTACCGTATGTGGGTGGAAAGCCAGCCGGGGCGCGGCACGCGCATCGAGATCGAGGTTCCCGAAGTGCAAACCGAATGGGCCGAGGCGGCTTCGGTGGGTTCCCGAACCGTCTGATTCGAGGAGAAATGTCCGAAAGACTGGAAGAATCGATCGGTGCCTGGCCGGCACATTCGCCGCCAGCCACGCTGGCCGTCAGAACACGGCGAATCTACGATCACCTGGCGGCCGTCTACCCGGTTTCCACCATGCTGTTCCATGCGCGCGCGCACCGCTGCGCGCTGGAATACTCAGGCATTCGCGACGGCATGCAGGTGCTCGAAGTCGCCACCGGCTCGGGCGAGATGTTCCGGCGCCTGGTGCGAGCCAACGCCGCCGGCGCCAACATCGGAATCGACCTTTCCCCGAAGATGGCCGCGCACACCCAGCGTGCCGCCCAGCGCAAATTCCCCTCGGCCCGCGCACATTGCCAAGCCGTGGATGCGCGCCACATGCCCTTCCGCGGCGCGACCTTCGACGCGGTCTTCTCCTGTTACCTGCTGGAACTGCTTTCGTTGGACGATATCGCTCTGACCTTGCTCGAGTTCCGGCGCGTGTTGCGCGACGGCGGGCGTCTCACGCTGGTGTTGATCGGGCAGAACGCGCCCCTGTTCAACGTTATGTACCGGGTCGCCGGCAGGATGGCGCCGGCCTTCTGGGGCCGCCAGGTGGAGCGGCGCATTCCCGAACTGGTGGAATCGGCGCGGTTCGAGATCCTGGAAGACCGCGCCGTGCGCCAGGGATTTTATCCTTCGCGCGTGCTGGTCACCCGCCGGTGCCAGGAAACGCTTCCGATCGGGCTTGGTGCGGATGAGAGGACTTGAACCTCCACACCCTTGCGGGTACATGGACCTGAACCATGCGCGTCTGCCAATTCCGCCACATCCGCAGGTTGAAAGGAGCTTCTCTATTTTTTCAGACCCGATAGGCCGGAGTCAAATCTCACTTTCGCCAACTGCGGGCTAATCGAACACCACGGTCTTGTTGCCGTACGTCAGCACGCGGTGGTCGATCGCCCAGCGGACGGCACGCGACAGCACCAGCTTCTCCAGGTCGCGGCCCTTCTGTAGCAGGTCGTCCAACTGGTCGCGGTGCGAGATACGAATCACGTCCTGCTCGATGATGGGGCCATCGTCCAGCACGGCCGTGACGAAGTGGCTGGTGGCGCCGATCAGCTTCACCCCGCGTTCGTAAGCCCGTTGGTAGGGCCGCGCCCCGCTGAACGCGGGCAGAAACGAATGGTGCACGTTAATGATGCGCTCCGGATACCGCTCCACGAAGCCGGCCGAGAGCACTTGCATGTAGCGAGCCAGCACCACCAGATCGATTCCATGCGCCTCCAGCAGCTCCAGTTGCCGCTTTTCCGCGTCGTCCTTGCTGTCCTTTTCCACGGGTATGTGGTGGAAGGGGATGCCGTAGAAGTCCACCACCTGGGCGACGTCCGGGTGATTACCGATCACCAGCGGAATCTCGCAGTTCAGTTCTCCGCTGCGATGGCGGTAGAGCAGATCCACCAGGCAGTGATCGTAGCGCGAAACGAAGATCGCCAGGCGCGGGCGGCGGGCGCTGAGCTCCAGACGCCAGCGCATCTGGTTCTGTTCGGCGATGGGCCCGAAATGGCGCGGGAATTCGGCGAGGTCCAGATCGAAGCCCTCCAACTCCCATTCCACGCGCATCAGGAAGAGCGCCTCGGCGGCATCCTGGTGCTGGTCGGCGTGCAGGATGTTGGCCTGGTGGGAATACAGAAAATCGGCGATGGCAGCCACGAGACCCTTGCGATCCGGGCAAGTGATCAGCAGAACGGCGGTGTTCCTCACGTGATCCTCCATGATCGCAGGTTTCTACCAGCACCTTTTGCGCTGTTTCGCAGTTGAAAAGCCGGCTTGCGGCAGGCACAATGACTGAGAATGGAGGCGAATAGCGACATGCCGGGGATATACAAAACGATCGAGCTCGTGGGGACTTCGCCCGTCAGTTTTGCCGAGGCCGTAAAGGCGGCCGTGTCGGAGGCCGCGCACACCGTCCGCCACATGGCCTGGTTCCAGGTGGTGGAGGAGCGCGGGCGCATTGCGGATGGCAAGGTGGAGGAGTTTCAAGTCAGCATCAAAGTCGGCTTCAAACTCGAGCGCTAAGAGGTTAAGAACGAATGGCGGCGGCGGCGTCCGCCGCCCCCACCCCCACCCGGCACTACTTCGCACGGCGATCGCATTCCGCGATTCCGGCTTGCGCCTGCCGGAGACGGCGCGCGGTGTCGGGTGTTTGCGGCTCCCACAATTTCCAGCGCGCCACGTTCTTCTCATAGAACGAGCGTGCCCACACATCGTGTCCATTGGATAACAGCAGCCGCGCATACAGATCGTCGAGGTCGGAAACCGCCTCCATGGCTGCGAGCGTAGGGTGCGGCGCAGCCAGCAGGCGGGCTTGGAGCGGCAGGCCCTTGGAGACTAGCGCCGCGGCTTCATCCGCGCGTCCGTGCTTCAGAAGGTCTTCAGCCTGGCGGTCGAACCCCGCGAGTTGTTCGACCGCGTCCGCATATGCGGCTTCCTTGGTGGGGTCGGGTCTCGGCTGCTCGGTTCGAGGCGGAGGCGCGGCACAGCCCGCGAAGAGCAGGAGGCTGCCGAGGGCCGCGCCTGCGAGCCGAGTTAGCACCGGCATGTCCGTCCCATTTACCTGGCGCCGATGTCGTAACACCACAGCGATTCGAGCTCGCGGATGTACAGCCGCCCGTTGGCGACCACGGGGTAGGCCCAGGCTTTTTCCATCGCGGCACGGGTACGTTTCGGCCGGTCCGGCGGCATGAAGCGTCCCTCCTCGCGATAGGCTTCGGGCGTCACCTCCGCCAGGATGACCTCGCCATTCTCGCCGTGGATATAAAGCCGGCTCTCCGCGTGGAGGATCGCGCCGGCGCCCGTGCCGGCCTCATGCCAGATCACCGTGCCGGTGGTCCAATCGGCTGCCACCAGTCCCTCGTCGCCCGTGCCGTAGTGGGTGGCGCCGATTACCACCGAACCGCCGATGCTGTTGGGCAGGCCCCGCTCCAGGTAGACCTGTTCGGCGGCTACACCCTGACCGGCGGCCGTCAAGCGGACCAGAGCGCCCGGGCCGCGGCTCTGCGAACTGTAGACGTACCCGCGGCTGGCTACGGGCGAAGGTATGTTGGTGTTGCCTTTCCCGGTCGCATCGTAGCGCCACAGGAACTGGCCCGTTCGTGCGTCCACACCTACAAGTCCCCGCGCCAGGAACTGCACGTACTGCTTGCGGCCAACGGCCTCCACGACAATGACCGACGCGTAGGCCGCGTCATCGCCGCCCGGCACAGCCGATTTCCAGAGGGTCTCGCCGGTCTGCTTGTTTAGCGCCACGATAGTAGCCTGTGCGCCGCCCGGCGTCACCACCAGCGTGTTCCCATCGACCAGCGGCGATTCGGAATAGGCCCACTGCCCGGGATGGCCGCCGAAATCGGCGCGCAGGCTCTTCCGCCACCGAATCTTCCCGCTGGCGGTTTCCAGGCATGCCAGGTCGCCATCGGAACCCAGGGCATACAGCAGGGCGCCGTCTACGGTGGGCGTGGACCGGGCCGTCGGAAACGAAGGCATCTGGTTCGGGTTCCCGACCTTCCCGAGCGTGGTGGCCCAAACCTGCTTGCCGTCCTCGGTCGAGAGCGCGGCCACGAATTCGTTATCCAATCCGCGGTTGCTCAGGATATAAATGCGATTTCCCACGACGGAGGGCGCCGCGTAGCCATCGCCGATGTCCTTAGCCTGCCAAACCAGCCGCGGCCCTGCCTTGGGCCATTCCTTGAGCAGACCGGTTTCGGAGGAAACCCCGTTCCGCTGCGGTCCGCGCCACTGGGGCCAGTCGCCCGCGTGAGCAGCCAGCGATAGCAGGATGGCGCCGCACCCACAGCCCAGAAGCCTTTGTGTTCTCATGATGCTCCTGGGTCGATTGTCGCCTCAAAGCTTGTCCGTTGTCCATGGCTGTGGTGGAATAAAGGGGCCGCGCGCATTATGAGAATCCTCGCGCTCACCGCCGGAGCCGCCCGAATGTATTGCGGCAGTTGCCTTCGCGACAACGCCCTGGCGGCGGAACTCAAGAGGCAGGGGCATGAAGTCGTCCTGCTCCCCCTTTATACGCCCACGCGCACGGACGAGCCGAACGTCAGCGAACCGAAGGTTTTTCTGAACGGCATCAGCGTGTGCCTGTGCCAGGAGGCGGCCTTCTTCCGCAGGCCCCACCCGCTGCTGGACCGGTTGTGGGATGCGCCCTGGATGCTGAAGCTGGCATCCCAAACGTCGATCCGGGTCAACCCGCATTCGCTGGGCGCGATGACGGTTTCCATGCTGCGCGGAGAGGAAGGCAATCAGATCAAAGATATTCGCAAGCTGACCGCGTGGCTCCGCGGCGTGGATCCGCCCGATATCGTAAGCTTGCCCAATTCGCTCCTGATCGGGTTGGCGCGGCCCATACGCGAGGCATTGAAGCGGCCGGTGTGTTGCACGCTGCAGGGCGAAGAACTCTTCCTCAGCCAATTGCAGGAGCCGTATCGGACCGAGTCGCTGGAGCTGATCCGCGCCAAGAGTAAAGACGTCGACGGCTTTGTGGCGGTCAGCGATTTCTGCGCGGATTACTGGCAGCGGCAACTGGGTATTCCGGCTCGCATGTTCCACGTGGTTCCTCTGGGGATTGACCCGGAGGGGTACGGCCCAGCGGAGCGTGCTGCTGGCGCGCCGTTCCGGGTTGGTTTCTTTGCGCGGGTCGCGCCGGAGAAGGGACTTCACCTGCTGGCTGAGACCTACGTGAGGCTGCGGCGCGAGAGCGATTTCAGCGGCTCGGCGCTGGAGGTGGCCGGTTATCTGGCGCCGGAGCATCGCGGCTACCTGCGCG
>Ga0326728_10004544_pt1 | contig 40790 bp, 34 predicted proteins | sample MB3enrmetagenome_FD_207602 | JGI IMG/M metagenome (GOLD analysis project Ga0326728, IMG submission 207602) | Lab enriched peat soil microbial communities from McLean, Ithaca, NY, United States - MB31MN | ecosystem: Environmental > Terrestrial > Soil > Wetlands > Peat | place: USA: New York... | reverse complement strand
ACAGATACTTCCAATCCTTCACTATCAAGTTCTTATCCATGCCAGAAGCATACACAAGCAGCGACAAAAGTCAAACTCTTATTCTAGCGCCTATGGGGGCCGGGGGGTGAGGGGGTGATGTCACTTAATTCTGCAATCCTTGGTAAGTTGCCACAAGGGCCGCCCCTTCAGCCGGCTCACTCCGGAATCAACAGCACTTTCAACGCCCGCTTCGCCTCGATGTCCTCGAAGGCGTTCTTCCATTCCAGCAGGGGCGCCCGGCGTGTGATGATCTCGCCTGCCGGCAACTGGCCAGTGGCGATCAAATGAATCGTTCTATCCCAGCTTGTGTAGCTGGTCGACAGGTTGAAGAGCACGTCGCACACCTTGAAAGCCGCCGTATCCCACGGAAACGGGATTGAGTCCTTGCCGGTCAAGCCGATGACGCAGATGCGTCCCTTCTTGCGAATCAGTTCGACGGTCGAGGCAATCGCCGGGGCCGCGCCGCTGCATTCGATGACCAGATCCGCGCCCAGCCCTCCCGTGAGTTCCTGCACGATCTTGACAGGGTCTTGCTGCGCCACGTTAATCACCGTTCCGAAGCCAAGCTCCCTCGCTTTTTTCAGGCGCAAAGCCTCATCCGCCGGCGTTCCCACAATAACCACGTGCCGCGCACCGGCGGCCCGCGCTGTGAGGGCCGCAAGCAAGCCAATGGGCCCCGGCCCCAGGACCACCACAAAGTCGCCCGCATCAATTCTGGCCCGCTCCACGACGTCGTGCACGGCGTTGGCTGTCGGCTCCACGACGGCAGCCAGTTCATAGCTCATGGAGTCCGGGATGCGGTGCAGCAGGCGCTCGGGCATTTTCAGGTATTTTGCAAAGGCGCCGTCGATCCCCCAGCCGGGCGAGCGCTTCAGCGGGCAGATCTGGATGTTTCCGGTGCGGCACAGATAGCAGTGGCCGCAGGCGCGCGTGTGCGGCTCACCCACCACTCGCTCGCCGGTCTTGAAGAGTCCGGTCTCCGGACCGACCTCGACGATGCGGCCTGAGAACTCGTGCCCCAAAATTACCGGAGGCCAGTACGGAAACTCATCGTGCCAGACATGCACGTCCGTTCCGCAGATTCCGCAGGCTTGAACTTCGATGAGCACCTCACCGGGGCCAGGTGACGGCTCTGCGACATCACGGATCTCGAGAAAGCCCGCGCCCTTTTGAGTTTTCACCAGAGCTTTCATCGGTTGGCGCCTCCACACCATTCGGCCACAAAACGCACCAGGATGACGGCCGCTTCGCTGATCTCATCCAGACCGATCTGCTCCTCGTTGGAGTGAGCAAACCGCAAGCTGCCCGGCCCAAAGACCACCGTGGGTATGCGCAGTTGGTTGTTATAGAACCAGGAATCGCAGGAAGCTGTCATGGCGCTGACCTCGCCGCTCGTTCCCGCCTGCCGGCAGCAAGCTTCGAGTCCCTTGACCAGCGGATGCCCCGGATCCAGCACATGGGCGTTGTGTCGGTACATGAATTCCAGCGTGAAGTGATCGCGCAGCCATTCATCCCCACCGTCGCGGATGGCCTGGCGCATTTCCTCCGCCACCGCCTGGTGAGTCTTGTTGGGAAGCAAGCCCAGAACGCCCTCGACCGAGGCGCTAGCGGGTGTGGTGGCCGGCCAGACTCCCGCCGCCAGTTTGCCGAACGTAATAGGCATCGGATTGGTGAATTGGTCGAACAAAGCGATGCCCCGGGAGGCAGCCAGCAGGCGGGCATGATACTGCTCGAGGATTTCAATCGTCCGAATGGCCATCTTCAAAGCACTGACCGTGCCGCCGCTGCCGCTGTGACCCGCCCGGCCGGTGCAGGTGATGCGAAACCACACCGCGCCGCGCACCGAGGAGAGAATGCGCAGGTCGGTCGGCTCCATCACGATACAGCCGTCGGCCTGCTCGCCCCGGCGCACCATCGCCAGTGTCCCGTTGCCGCCCACCTCCTCCTCGACGACGAGATGTGCCAGGACATCTCCATTGAGCTTAACGCCCAGGCGCTGCATGGCCAACAAGGCGGTGAACAGCGTCGCCACCTGGCCTTTGGCATCACAAGCGCCGCGCCCGTGCACGCGATTGGCGCTTAGGCGGGGGTCGAATGCCTGGTCTTGCCCTGGGGAAGCCGGCACCACATCGAGATGCGTATTGAAGAGCAGCGACCGGCCTCCACCCGTTCCGGCCACGCGTACGCGAAGGTTCGAGCGGCCTTCGTATTCGATCCCCGGCACCGGGTCGGAGTAATCCTCGTCCTCGCGCAGCGCGTTGGAGAGCGGTATCCGTTCCACCTCGCCGACTTCGGCAAAGCGCGGCGCGGCATATTCCACAGCCTGCTGTTCTTTGCCGGGAAGCGAGGGGAAACGAATCAAGTCGCAGAGAAACTGTTCCGTGGTGCTGCGCAGGGTTCCGACCGCAGCGCGAATTTCGGGCAACGTCAATTGATTCATAGGCGCAAATCGTGTCCTACTGAGGATTCCAGAATTACGTGAGATCACCCCCTCACCCCCGGCCGCTCTCCCCCAAGGGGGCGAGGGGAGTAATAACCTGAGTCTATGCCCTCTCCCCCTTGGGGGAGAGGGTGGCGCGCAGCGCCAGGTGAGGGGGTTGGTCCGTCACCACATTATGCTAGGCGCAACAGTGCCTTTTCAAAGATGTCCAGGCTTTCGTTGGCTTCATCCTCAGAAATCACCAGCGGCGGCGCCACCCGGATCACATTGCCGAAGACTCCTACGGAACCCATCAACAGGCCGAGTTCAGCCGCCTGGTCAATCAGTTTTCGGGTGAGGTCCGGGGCGGGCTCCTTGGTCTTCTTATCTCTGACGAGTTCGACTCCCATGACCAACCCCATGCCTCGCACTTCGCCCACATACGGCGATTTCTCCTGCATCTCGAGGAGGCGGGATTTCATGAGCGCCCCAATGCGCAAGGCATTCTCCTCCAACTTCTCACGGCGCATGATATCGACAACGGCGCTGACGGCAGCGCTGGCCAGCGGGTTCCCCCCGAAGGTGCTGCTCATCTCCCCGGAACCCAACACTCCAATCACCTCGCCTCGCGCGGCCACCGCAGAGGCTGGAACGCCGCTGCCCATCCCTTTGGCGATGCAAACCAAATCCGGCGCTAGCCGTTCCCATTCCATCGCCCAGAACTTGCCTGTCCGCCCAAAGCCGGACTGCACCTCATCGAGTGTGAAGAGGAGGCCACGCCCCCGCAGCCATTGCTCGAGGCGCGTCAGCCATCCTTGAGGAGGAAAGATAAACCCTGCCGCGCCCTGGTAGGGCTCCACAATCAGGCCTGCCAGGCTTCCGGTGCTGTTGGCGCGCACGGCGTCCTCGAGGTAGTCCAGGCAGAGCATGTCGCAGGTAGCGGGCTCGGCACGAAACGGACAACGGTAGCAATATGGGAACGGAACGCGAATCGAACCGGGAATTGTCGGGCCATAGCCTTTCTTCGGGCCGGGCAATCCACCAGCGCTCAGCGCGGCATAGGTGCGGCCGTGAAAGCCGCCGTAAAAACTGATGACTTCGAATTTGCCGGTCTTCCGCTTCATGATTCGAAGTGCGGCCTCGATGGTCTCACTTCCTGTGGTGAGGAAGAAACACTTATCAAGGAAGCTGGGCAGAACGGAGATGAGTTTCTCCGCGGCGATCACACGCGATTCGTGCAGGCACTCATAATTGTTCAAGAGCTTGCCGGCGGCCGCTTGCACGGCCTTGACCAGGTCGGGATGGCAGTGCCCCACGTTGGTGACCAGCACGCCGGAGGTCCAGTCGATGAATGTGTTGCCGTCGGCGTCGGTCACGACCACTCCGGAAGCATGGTCCCAAGCAACCTGCGCCTGGTAGCCCGTGCATTGCGCCTCCACGCGCGCCCAGCGCGTGAAGAACTCCTTCGAGCGTGCACCGGGCAGCGGCCCTTTTACGGATGTGATTTTGTGACTCAACGCGCACCTCTCGCTTTAGCGCCGATCGCTGAATGTAACCGATTCAAATCACGATGCCGCTGTCATCCTGAGCCCGTTCGCTTGTCATTCTGAGCCTAGCGAAAAATCTGCAGTTTGTTCGCTCAGGGTAAACTGCGCGAAGGATCTGTAGTTCCGTTCCAAGCCGAACCAATGCAGATTCTTCGCTTCGCTCAGAATGACAGACTTTCGAGAGCGCAGCAGGTGAGGCTCTGCCGTTCAGACGCCTGGCTTCGCCACAAACCGCGGCGGCTGGCCGGCCAGGAATCGGTCAATCTCCAACACTATCAGTTCCCGGATGCGCCGTCCCGAGTCCTCCGAGTACCAGGACAAGTGCGGTGTCAGAACGGTGTTCGGCAGCCGGAAAAGAGGGGAATCCGGCGGCGGGGGCTCGACATCGAAAACGTCAATGCCCGCGCCGGCGATCACACCGCTCTCGAGGGCCTTGGCAAGGGCCTGCAAATCCACCATCAGTCCGCGGGAAGTATTCACGAGGTAGGCCGTGGGCTTCATCATAGCGAGGGTCTGGTCGTTTACCAAATGCCGTGTCTCGGCGGTCAGCGGAGTGTGAATAGTGATGAAGTCAGCCTTGCGAAAAACCGTCTCCTTGTCTACCACTTCGATTCCCAACTCGGCTTTCCGTTCTCCCGATAGATAGGGATCGCAGATCAGGAACATGAACCCGAAGCTTTTCAGCTTGCGGTAAACGAGAGAGCCGATGCGGCCGCAGCCGATGATGCCCAAGGTCTGGCCCGCCATGAGGAAAATAGGCATCGCCTCTTTGAAATCCCAGGCGCCCCGCGCAGACGAGATATCGAGCGCTCGACGACTGGCGGCCAGCCGCCGGCCGCAAGCCAATAGAAGGGCAATCGCCTGCTCGGCGACTTCTTCAGCGCAGTAATCAGGAATGTAGCAAAGTGGGATTCCGGCTTTTTCGAGCGCCGCTACATCGACGTTGTCATAGCCGACTCCGTGACGGATCACCAGCCTGCACCTCTCCCACCCCGAGATAGTCTCGGGAGTGATGGGCACCATGTTGACGACCACCACGTCGGCATCGCGGGTCGCCGCGATAACTTCCGAGTTCGGCGAGAATTTGAGTTGATAAGCTAAGAATTCCACGCCTCGTTGGGCCATCTCCTGGCGTTCCCAGTTAAGATCAGGCTCGATGTAATCAGTAACCACTACCTTCCGCGGTTTCATAGTTGCGTGCTCCATCCACTTCCGGCCCGAACGCTAGACTTACTTACAGTAGCCCCGTCGCTAATTGCGGAGGAGAGATTCTACCGCTGTGTGGGCCATTATGCCAAGGGTGAGTTGGCTGCGACTACACATCGCCATTTGGAGGTCTCGAGTTCGTGAGTGAGGAAGTATGGGCGAAGAGGTTCACGCAAAGGCGCAAAGCCGGCGGAGGACGCAAAGAAGGAAAGGGCCATAGCTTTACGTACCTTTGCGACTTAGCGCCGTTGCGGGAGTTGTTTTGATTTCTTCACATGCTCTGTCCCTGCCCCGAGAAGTCCGACGCGACGAGCATGAACGGCGGCGCATCAACTTGTCTCAGTTGCGCGAAATCAGGTGGTTGGGGTCGATGACGAATTTCTTCGCTGCTCCCTTGTCGAAGTCCTTGTACCCTTGCGGGGCTTCGTCGAGGGTGATCACAGTAACATTCGTGGCCTTGGCGATCTGGATTTTGTTGTAAAGGATTGCCATCATCAATCGCCGGTTGTATTTCATCACCGGACACTGGCCGGTCGTGAAGTGATGGGATTTCGCCCAACCGAGTCCGATGCGGATGCTCAGGTTGCCGGTTTTGGCCTGGTCATCGACTCCGCCCGGATCATCGGTGACGTAGAGGCCCGGAATGCCCAGCGCGCCCGCGGCACGAGTAATGGACATCAGTGAGTTAAGCACGGTCGCCGGAGCCTCCCGCCGCGCATCCCGGCCATGACCACGGGCTTCAAATCCCACGCAGTCCACGCCGCAGTCCACCTCCGGCACGCTCAGGATCTGCTCGATTTGTTCACCCACCGTTGCACTCTTGGAGACATCAACGGTCTCGCAGCCGAAGCTCCTGGCCTGCGCCAGGCGTTCCGGAATCAGGTCGCCGACAATGACACAGGCGGCGCCAAGCAATTGGCAGGCCGCGGCGCACGCCAGGCCAACCGGACCCGCCCCCGCAACGTAAACAGTCGACCCGGTGGTAACGCCCGCGCTGACCGCGCCGTGGTAGCCCGTGGGCAGAATATCTGAGAGGCAGGTCAAGTCGCGGATCTTTTCCATGGCCTGCGCCTTGTCGGGGAATTTCAGCAGATTGAAATCCGCGTACGGCACCATCACATACTCCGCCTGGCCGCCCACCCAGCCGCCCATGTCCACGTAGCCGTAAGCAGCACCGGGCCGCGCGGGATTGACGTTCAAACAAACCCCCGTCGCGCGCTCTTTGCAATTCCGGCAGCGCCCGCAGGCGATGTTGAAAGGCACCGAGACGAGATCCCCGACCTTAATGAATTCCACATCTCGTCCCGCTTCGATAACTTCGCCGGTAATCTCGTGTCCGAGGATCAATCCTCTCGGCGCCGTGGTTCGTCCCCTGACCATGTGCTGATCGCTTCCACAGATGTTGGTAGAGACAATCTTGAGGATCACTCCATGCTCGCACTTCCGGTCGCCAAGGGCCAGTTTGGGGAAATCGATGCCCTGCACTTCCACCACGCCCGTCCCCATGTATGCCACACCCCGATTAGTTGCCATAGCAGTTCCTCCTTGTAAGGCAGGATTTAGGATTCAGGATTCGGGATTCAGGGCTCTTCACTCGCACCGGTCGCGCATAGAAAGCGAACACTCTATTCACACCTCCGCCCCTGCGCACTCCCGAATGCTGCTTTTGGAAGGTCGTCCTGAATCCCGAATCCTGATTCCTGAATCCTGCTGTTAGAATGCCGCCGCGCCGGCCTCCGCGACCGCGTGGTCTTGCTCCCCCGAACCCCCGCTCACGCCGATGGCCCCCACCACTTTACCGTCGCGTTTCAGAGGCACGCCGCCGGCGAAGATCATGATCTTCCCGTTGTTTGAAACATGGATGCCGAAGAACTGGTTTCCGGACTGGCTATGCGCGGCCAAGTCCTTGGTTGAAACATCGAAGGCCCGCGAGGTGTAGGCCTTCTTGATGGAAATATCAATGCTGCCGATCCAGGCGCCGTCCATGCGCACGTGCGACACGAGATTCCCACCCTCGTCCGCCACGGCAATGTTCATCGGTTGGCCGAGTTCCGCCGCTTTCTTCTCGGCGGCCGCAATAACCCTTCGCGCATCGCTGAGTGTCACCCCCATCGATCCTCCTTCGTGAACTTGAGTTGTATTAAGCCTCAGTACAGATGAATCTATTTGACCAAAATCCGAGGGAGTCTTCAAGGTTTTTGTTCGCGACTTGGTTTAGAATAGCAGTCACCGCGCTTCAAGCGAAAGCACGGTTGTAAGGCGGCAGCCGCCGCCTGGAGGAGGTCAGGAGTTGCCGAGATCAACGGAGTATCTGGAAGCGGGGGTGGGAAGGGCGGTTGTGTTCTTGGCGGTCGTGGTGGTTCTGGCGATCGCGATACTGGCGCTGAAACTCACCAACCGTGAAGCCCCAGTGATTGAAATGCAGCCGGAGATTAGAGGGATTGGAGTCAATACGCCCGTGGATCTCCGCGTTCACGACTCGAACTACCGCATCCAGTCGGTGGTGGTGGAAGTGCGCCAGGGCGATCGGACCTTTCAAATCCCCACGCAGGGCGGCGCCGAGGAGGTTCACGCACCCAAGTGGTGGAAGTTCTGGACGCGCCGCGTCGAGAGCAGTGCCATGTTCCACGCCAACGTGGGTCGCAAATCGATACCCGATTTGAAGGAAGGTTCTGCAAGGCTTACAGTTACCGCCACCAACAACTCCTGGGGCCGATTCTTCCGCGGCGGCCAGAGCCAACTCATCAAGGATTTGCCGGTCCGCTTTATGCCGCCCCGCGCTGAGGTTCTCACCGCCCAGCATTACATCAATCAGGGTGGGTGCGATATGTTGCTTCTCAAGGTTTCCGAGGGAACAGTCGAATCCGGCGTGCAGGTGGGCACCTACTTTTTCCCCAGTTATCCCGTGAAGGCCGATCCCACCTCCCGCATGTGCATCTTTGCCTATCCGTACGACGTTGACCCGTCGACGCCGGCCCGGGTTGTGGCGCGCGACGATGCCGGCAATCAGAGCTTGGTCAATTTCAACTACAAGGTCTTCCCCAAAAAGTTCAGGTCCGACACCATTAACCTTAAAGATGACGACATGCAGCGTGTCGTGCCGCCGATTCTGGCTCAGACGCCGGAACTCTCGGATCAGGGCAGCGCTCTGAAGAATTTCCTGCTGGTCAACGGCACGCTGCGCCGGATGGACGCGCAGCAGTTGGTGGCTTTCTCCCAGAAAACCGCCCCGCACCTCACTTGGACTCAACCCTTCGTGCAGCTCGGAAACTCGAAAGTCGAGGCTTCGTTTGCCGACTTCCGGGCCTATGTTTACAATGGCCAGGTGGTCGACCGGCAGGTGCACTTAGGGTTTGATCTGGCAGTCGTGCAGCACGCCCCGGTGTTGGCCGCCAATGATGGAACCGTGGTTTACGCGGGCTATCTGGGCATCTTCGGCAATGTCGTGGTGATCGACCACGGCTGCGGCCTGCAGAGCCTTTACGCGCACTTGAACTCGTTCGATGTGAAGGAAGGGGAAGCCGTAAAACGGGACCAGGTCATCGCCCACAGCGGCCAGACAGGGCTGGCCTTCGGCGACCACTTGCACTTTACCATGCTGCTGGATGGAATCCCCGTCAATCCCGTCGAGTGGTGGGATCCGCACTGGATCCACGACCGAATCGAGGCAAAGCTCAAGTAATTTGTGATTGGTGATTTGCGATTGAGAGTCTAAACAGCCGAGAGAGGGGGTCGCGTGTTGGCTAGGCTAGCTAACGCCTCCCAACCCGAAGACCTTGGATTCCCGCTTTCGCGGGAATGACGAACGTGGGTAGATTTGCAGACCAGCTTAGCTGCCGGCCAATCACAAATCGCCAATCACAAATTTACGGCGCCACCCGCTTCAGGTAAAACTCAAAGAATTTCTGGGGGTCTGCGTGCATCCCCACTGTCGCGTTGGCGGGCTTGCCTTCGACGACTCGAGTGAATCCCTGCGCATCAACCTCGACGGCCAGTTGTTGCGTCTCGCAAATGTTCGGGTCAATAAGCATGGCCACCGCCATGGGGTCAAACAGAGTGGGAGACTCATTACCCCAGAGGTGGTAGAGAATGGTCAGAGCATTGGTGAGCGGAGTGAGATGCGTGAAGATGCGCCGGCGCGCGGCGGCGTCGAGTTGCAGCATGGCGGTGACGTCGAGCGGAGCCACGAGCAGGGGCACACCGGACGAAAAGACGGTCTGGGCCGCACCCGGGTTGGACTTGATATTCCACTCGGCCTCAGGCTTCGAATCCGGCCCGTAGCCGCGGGCCATCGATCCGCCCATAAGGGCGATCCGCTTGATCTTCTTCGCCATCGAGGGGTCAGATTTCAGGAGAGCCGCCACATTGGTCAGTTCCCCGATCGCAATGAGGGTGACCTTTCCCGGCTGCCGGTCGATTTCGGCTTTCATGAATTCAACTGCCCCGCTCAGGTGCAAGGCCGGACTGGTGAATCCATCCGCCCAGCGAGTCTGGTCAATCGGCTGGGGCTTTCCCGGTTGGCCTGCGTAGACCGGAACTTTGCGCCAGGCTCCTCCCGCTTCCCAAAGCATTTTGGCCGCCAGGCGCGCTCGCGCCTGCGTATCGCCCGCCACGGTGGTCACTCCGAGGAGTTCCAACTCGGGGCTGTTGATGATAAGCGCCAGCGCAAACGCATCGTCAATGTCCGTGCCGATGTCGGTGTCGAGGATAACAGGGGTGCTGGCGCCCGCAGCAGGAAGACAACTCATTGCGACTGCGAAGCCAGTTAGCAAAAGTCGGATTAGATTAGGCATATGAACTGACCCACAAAGGAAGCTTCGACGGTGCGGGGGGACCAGCCGCAATGATTAGTCAAAGGTCCGCAACTGGTTAAAGTTGATCACATCGATATTCTGGCCAACGAGATAATGCGCCAGCCGAAAATCGTCAGTGAGAACGAGATATTTCCCGCCAGCAGCGTGAAGGATGGCGGTGTCGGTCAGCCCGAACTTCGGGAAGGTGCTTTCATCGCCCAATTCCTGACTGGGTGTGTAATGCTCGCGCAGGTTCTTGAGGCCATGGGCGAAATGCTGCCAGGAATAATACCTCAAGGTCTCGGGTAGCTGCCCAAGTAAGTTGCTCACTTCCGTGAGGATGCTGGGCATGGTAACAACCTCTTTGAACCGCTTAATAAAAGCGGCCAAGCGGTCAAAATCCCTGATTGTGAATTGTGCAGTTCGTTTGAATTTTTGAATTCGATCACGGTCGCGCAGGCCCACGAACAGTAGGAGCAGCAAATTCGAGTCGATTAGGAGACCTTCCCAGCGATAGACGCTCGAGGCGGCGGAAACACTACTCGACATGCTCGACCTCTCGGATCTTCATAGATACGACCTCACCAGTCTCCCCATCGATCTTGAAGACTTTGAATCGGCGGCGAATCCCGCTGAGTTGAGAGAAGACGTCAGGGACAATATCGTACCCGAGCGTAACATGCCAATAACCATCGCTCTGCTCTACCTCTTCGAGAAGCACATTCTTGAACTGACCGTGGTAAAGATCCTCAAAGTACTCAGCAGCCTTCCTTACTGCCTCTTTGACGCTTATCATTGCAATCAACCTCTCCCGACTCGCTCCATGTCCGTAAAAGGGAAATGCCAATCAAGTGTGTCGCCCGGCAACCCTTCAAACCATTATTCGTCCATTGTTCTAAGGAATCAATCCCTCACTTCACCACCGGCGCCAGCGCCACGCTGACCAGCCCGATGATGAAAAAGGCGAACATCAGGGCCAGCAGGCGCTTGGTAGCTGCATCAGCGCCCTTGAATTCTTTCCAAACAAACACACCCCAGATCGCGCCGACCATAGTCGAGCCCTGGCCGAGCGCGTAGGAAGCTGCGGGGCCCACCATCTGGGCGTAGGAGGCGACGAAGTTGGAGATCGTGCCAACGCCCCACGCCATGCCACCCAGGAGGCCCCAGAAGTGCCAACTCCCGGCGCCGCGTAGATAATCGCTCACTGCAACCGGCGCCCCGGACACCGGCTTGCGCATCAGGAAATAGTTCAGCGGAAAATTCGAAACCAACACTCCCAGAACAAAAACGAAGGCTACGGTATAAGGACCGAAGTGGTTCTCTCCCTTGATGGCTTTGGCGACGAAAGGATAAAACAGCCCCATGACCAAACCGCCCAGCACACTGACCACGATCCCTCTCACACTGACCGCCTGCCCTTTCGACTGTCTGCGATAAGCTACCGCGTCCAGAGCGATCGCCAGGCAGACCAGCGCGATACCCCCGAACAGCATCCACGGATTGCCTTTTGGCGTGACGATGTAATTCAAAACCGAGCCCACCACTAACGCCAGCCCAACGCCCACCGGAAAAGCCACAGCCATGCCCGCAATGGCGATGCCGGCCACAATCAGGATGTTGCCCAGGTTGAAAACCACTCCTCCCAGGAACGCCAGCAGGTAATGATGGCCGTCCACCGCGCGCAGGTTTTCGAGGAAGCTGTCCAGGCTGCCGGTATCCGTGCTCCCTAGCGTAAAGCCGAGAATCAGCGCGATGAGCAGAATGCCCCACACGTAGTCCCAATAGAACAGCTCAAATCGCCAGCCTTTGCAGAGCTTTTGAGTGTTCGCCCAACTGCCCCAGCAGATCATGCTGAGAACGATCATGGCGAGCGCCACCGAATAAACGGCGGGTATGAACATGGCACAGGCCTCCTTATTCCGGCATGGTGACGGGCACCGTCCGGCCCTCGCGCGCCGATTGATAGATCGCTTCCATCACCACCATATCGCGCATCCCCTGCACGCCGTTCGGCTCGGGCTCGCGCCGGCGGCGGACTGCGTCGGCAAGGGCGTCGATCTCCAGAGACAGCTCATCGATCACTTTGAATTTCTTCTCGAGCCGGCGCCCGGCGATTTCGCCGAACAGGCGACGCGCCAAGTCATACTGGTACGCCGGACTGAGGCAGGCCCAGCCTTTCTCGCCGTTGACCTGCAAGAATGACGACTCCGCGGCCTGAAAGCTCGAGGTGCACTGCGCCACGATGCCACCGGGGAAGTCCAGCCGGAAGGCGATGTTCTCATCCACTTGGCTGAACCGCCTGGGATCGGCGGCCCACTGATAAGCCGACACGGCGCTGGGTTCCTCGCCCACCAGCCAGCGAATCGTATTCACGCAGTAAACTCCCACATCCGGCAGCGAGCCGCCCCCCGAGAGCTTGGGATCAAGGTGCCACGCACCGCGCTCGAGGCGAGGCGGGAGAAAGATTCCGAAGGCGGAATGGATGTACTTCAGCCGCCCCAGTTTCCCGCTCGTGTACAGCTTCTTGAGCTCCAGGCTGGAAGGTTCGAAATACTTGCGGTAGGCGATCATCAGGCGCACGTCCGACGCGCGGCAGGCAGTGAGCATCTGGCGGCACTCCTCCACCGAATTCGCCATCGGCTTTTCGCAGAGCACATGCTTGCCGGCGTTGGCCGCCTGAACGGTGTAACGGGCGTGCGAACCGTTGTTGGTGGCGATGTAAACGGCCTCGACCTGCGGATCGCTCAGGCAAGCCGGCAACTCATCGTAGGTGTAAGACGCCCCGGCGCCGAATTTCCGCGCCAGCCGCTTGGCTTTGAGCTTGTCTCCACTCACCAGCGCCACCAGTTTTCCCTTCTTGCTATGCTTGAAGCCGGGCAAGATCGCCCTCTGCGCAAATCCGCCTAATCCAATCACCGCATATCCTACCGGTTTGGAAGCTGCCATATTCCTCCTCTGTCTGATTCAATGTGTAGGGAGAATACTTCCCGACTTTTGCGTGGCTGTCAAGGGGAGCGCAGACCTTACTCCGTCGATAACGCGCGGGTAGGCGGAGCCTCGCCGTGGTGCGGGCGTCTCGCCCGTTATGGAATGGGCATCCTGCCCGCGAGTTCTTGCGGGGGTGGCCCCCGCAACAGCGGGCGGGACGCCCGCACCACTCCTCATGCAACGACCCCCTCTGCGGCCGGTCCTTTGTTTTCTGGGACATTCTCGCTTTGTTCCGGCGATTTTGAGGTTTCGCCGGCGTTTTCCTCTGCCGGACTTTCTGTCCGAGCGTCGAGCCCCACGACCTTACTCAGTTCCTCGGCTGCGCGGTCGCCCGGCTCATTGCCGGGAGGGCTGGCCTCCTGGGTAGGGGCACGCCATGGCGTGCCCGTACGGGCGGTTCGCGAACCGCCCCTAACCAGGCGTGCATGTTCTTGGCGCAGGGTCAGGATAATCCTCACCTTGCGGTCAATCGAGCGGTCCAGCGCCGCTTCCTGCCGCGTCAACATCTCCCAGGTCTCCCCCGCCGGAGCCAGGCAGGCGTCCCGCTCAATCGCGTCCTTCTCCTCCTGCGCCTTCATCTCGTCCGCGAACGCCGCCTCCACCGCCGCCATCTGCTCCTCCAGCAGGCGCTCGAGTTCCTGGTAGCGGGCCTCCACTCCCGCCTCGCCCCCGAAGCTCTCCTTCACATACTTGTCGAGCCTTGCCTGGTCCTGCTGGTCGTGGAGGTAAGCCCAGTCCATGAAGAGCCGAAGCAGATGGACGATCTGACGGGGCCTCCACCCCAACTCGCCCTGGTAGTAGCTTTCGATCCGGCCCTTCTGGGCGAGCGTGAAGATCCGCCGCCGCACCTGCTCGCGAATCACCCCCCAAAGCGAAATCAGCAGGCGCAACCGCACGCAGGGGTGGGTGGGCTTGGGCAGGTCGAGCGTTACCGCATCGTACTGGGAGGGTTCGAAGGTCACGTCAGCAAGGGCCCGGGCGAGCGCGCGCCGCTCCTTCTCGACCTCCTCCAGGGCACCTCGCATCAGGCCCGTCTCCATGCGCTCGATGCGGTTGCGCCGCCAGTAGAGCTTGCCCAGGTCGGCGACTTGCTGGTTCCAGAACGCGTCGCCGGGGCCGTAGGTGGCGGCGAGTTCCCGTTGCAAGGCTGCGTACCGTTCGGGATCTTCGCCTAGCGCCCGCATAACGGCGGCCTCGTTTTCGGGCGCGGCATCACAGCCGTGCTTCAGGGCGTTCATTTTCATGCGCTCTTTGCCGGCCTCGCTACGAGGCCCGGTAGAGTGCAGCGAATTGCGCCGAGCGGCGTCGAGCCGCTGGGGAGTAAGACAAGTAGATTGACGCAAAGACATAATAGCTCCATGAATCAGAAAGTTGGGGTCAGGGGCGGCAGGCGAACCGTCCCCGGCAATGGTGAGACAAATAATCACAATTGAGCATATCACGAGGCCGACTAGCGTGTCAAGCCTAGATTGATAGGCCCATAGACAAATAGCCCCTGCCGTGGCTGGCGCAGACATGGGGTCGGGGCATCGCAGACCTCAAAAGGTAGAGGTCTGATGCGCCAGCCGGCGCATCGAGTCTCTTCTCAAGATTGTCTGGCTCTGAGCGAGTTGCTGCGCCAGCCCGGGGTTTCCGTCCCTTGACCGCCTCTGGTTTCCGCGCGCGACACTATTACGGTGCTAAACCGGGAAAGATGACAGGGAATGATTCTACGCTCGGGGGGCAGGCATTGTCGAAGTAAGAAGCCTCTTCGATGAAAAGGCCGGGGATTGGCCGATTCTCCTCGCCAAACAAGACGAGGTTGTCGCCGCGCTCGTCCTCAGCACGATCCGATTTCCGCACCGTCTGTGCAGACAAACCGCGGAAGCCGCTGGCAGCAATCGCCAGGCCAATGCCTCGGGCGACGCTGCAGTCGTCGGGATGGGTCATCTGTTCCCAGGCGCCTGCGCCCAACTCGTGCAAGAAATTCAGGGCTTTGTCCGGCGCTTCCTTCAAGGCTTTCGGGTCCTTCTGGGAAAGCGCCTGGCGAAGCTCCTTCTCGATGTCGGGCCCTAATTCTTGCAAGAAGGGCAGGGCTCCCGGGTTGTGCTGTGTAAGCTCCGCCACGCGAAATGACCACCCCCCTTCCACGCGGTATCTCAGAATGCAGCGGCCGCACAGGGCCACGGTGCCGGGTTTTTTGGAGTGCTTTGTTAACTCTTTCACCGGCAACATCTGTTGGAGGACGGAATAGAGTCCTCCCGAAGCAGCTCTTTTCGAGTACTCTATGCTCTCATTCACCAGCGCCTGCTGTTGGAGGACGCAATAGAGTCCTCCCGAAGCAGGAATCTCGCGATTGAGAGATGGGCCGCTGAATCGGTTTTGGCGCTCGTGGCGGCCGTCACGCGGATTGAGGAGCTTATAGGCATCGAACTTTGAGACAAAGTCTTTGCGCTTTGGTTTGGGCAGCGAGGTCCATGGCTTGTTGGGATCGATGCAAGTGAATATGGTCCAGCGTTCCTGGATCGGCAAGCTCGGCATTAAGCCAGCCTGGATCTTTTTCAGAGTGGCCCGATAGGCGGCCGCCAGCACCGCTCTGTTACCTACAGTGGGCATAGAAAAGCCTCTTGTCCGGAATTTCGCTTGTGGAATCTATATCAGCATCGTACGCCTGACCGCCACAGAAAGCAATCGCGGCTAACCAGGTTCCCAATTCTCCTTCATCAACAGTCGCCTTGCGCACGCATCTACAAGTGGAAATTCTCCACCAGCATGATGTGGGAGGTATGTTCGTCGCTCTCGGCGAACAGAAGCCAACGGTCATCCGGAGAGACTGCAAAGCCTGGGTTATACCAGAGGGGGGCCTTCTCCGGCTTGGCAATCTCGGTTACCTTGTGCGTAGCGAAGTTGAAGAATCCGATGGCTTTTGTGTTGGCGTTATAGAAGTAGATCCCGTCCTGCACGACTGCCCAATAACCCCAGAGTCCCGCGCCAAGCTGCTCAAGGACGAGTGTTTCCTCGCCACCTTGTACCGGGAGCCTCCAAAGGCCCGGCGCGTTCCGCCCCTTGGCGTAGTAGAGTGTCTTGCCGTCAGGAGACTCGAAAGCTGCAAATCCACCCTTCTTTGTCACCTGCACCGCTTGCCCCCCCTCGGTGGGCATCTTCCACACCTGCCATGCCCCCGTCCGGTCGGAAGTAAAGTAGACCCATTTCCCGTCTCGCGACCAGCTCGGGACATAGTTGTTCGAAATCCCCGTGGCCGTGGTCAGGCGGCGCGATCGGCCACCTTCCGCATTCACGAGATAGACCTCGCCATGGCCTTCCTCGTCCGAGTCGAAGGCGATTTGCCGGCCATCGGGCGACCACCGGGGCGTACCTGTCATGCCACCGCCAGAGGAAGTCAACTGCAAGGGATTTGAGCCGTCACTCTCACAGACCCAGACCTGGGTGCTTCCCGAGCGATCGGAACAGAAGACAATCGTTTTTCCGTCGGGAGAGAACTGTTGGCTCAGGTTGAACCTTGCCGAGGCAATCAACTTCGTGGGCAACATGTTCCGGCGCGACCCTGGGTGGATCTCGTACCGCCAGATGTTTGAGTTATAAGACCTCACGGTGTACGCCAGACGGCGCCCGTCACGAGAAAGCGAAGGCCCGTAGCTACCCGCCTGGCCCACAGACAACGGTTCCGGCTCCCCCCCGGACGCCGGAACCTTCCATAGGCCCAATTCGCCCAGCCGTTCCGACGCGAATATGACGTAGGCGCCGTCCGGTGTCCAGTCCAGGCCACCGACCCCGACATTACCGAACGTGAGGCGTTTGGGTTTTCCACCCGCAACCCGCACCACGTAAACATCGTATGTTTCTCCCGTACTGAGGCCCCGGAGAAAGGCCACACTTCCCCCGTCGGGGGAGAAGCGAGGATTCCGATCACGTGTGAGGGGAGTGGGCGGGGTTGTCAAAGGACGGTTATCCTCAGGGTTGTCTACTGCAAGCAGGAAGATGCTCGTGCCCTGCTGGCCAAGCCGAGCCTCATCGTAAGCCAGGTACTTCCCGTCCGGCGACCAGTCAAGAGACCCAGACGTCCTGGGCGCGTGCAGTTTACGCTGCGGGCCGCCCAGAGCGGGAACTACATAGATGCCGTACTCGCTTTCGGTGTGGCGGCGAAAAGCAATGTAACGGCCGTCAGGAGACCAGGCCGGTGAGGTGTCTTCCCCTGGATCCGTGGTAAGCCGCAACGGCTTCTCCACCCCGATCAGCTTCACGTAAATATCCCAATTGTCTTCCTTTTCCCCATCCCACGAGAAAGCGATCTGGTTGCCGTCGGGGGAAAACCGAGCCTCGTCCTGCTGGCCGAGGAAAGTGGTGAAGGGAACGACGCGCATGGGCGGCCCGGCCGGCTTGCGGAAATAGCGATACCCCATCACCCCGCCAATCCCTAGCGCCAGCGCGGCGACAGCTAGTGCAATCGCCGCAACGCGGCGCAGGGGCGCGCCTTGTGGGCGCCCCCGGTCAGGCCTAAGGCCTGCAACGACACGTCCTGAATCCGTGTCGCGTTTCAGCCGCTGCAAGTCGGCTTCCAGGTCGGCCGCTGTCTGGTAGCGCAACTTGCGATCTTTCTCCAGCGCCTTATCGATGACGTGTTCCAGTTCCGCCGGCAGGCTGGAATTGATATCGAGCGCCGGCGTGGGCGCGTGGTTGAGAATCGCCTCGAAAATAACGCCGGGCGAGTCACCCGCAAATGCCTGCCGGCCTGTGGCCATCTCATAGAGCACTACGCCAAAGCTGAATAGATCGGTGCGTTGGTCCACCGCCTCGGCGCGCACTTGCTCCGGCGACATGTAATCGGTCGTTCCGACCGCGATGCCGGGGCTGCTGACCCACTCTCCCGCCGGGAACCCATCCGGCGTTTTTCCAGGCCCAAAGTCCCCGGCGCTCACTCCCTGCCCGGGAGGCGTCAGCTTCGCCAGTCCGAAATCCAGGATTTTGGCCTGACCCCGCTCCGTTACGAAAATATTCGCCGGCTTGATGTCGCGATGAATGATGCCTTTCTGGTGCGCCGCGTCCAGCCCTTCGGCAATTTGGATCGCCAAATCCAATACCCGCTCGAAGGGAAGGGTCGGCGCCGCCCCATTCGCCCCGGGCCTGGGGTGGATAGACGCTCCTTTCTCGATCTTCCCCTTCTGCCGCAACAGCAAGTGTCGCAAGGTTTCGCCTTCCAGCAACTCCATGGCAATGAAAGGGTGGCCCTCGTGCTCCCCCACGTCATAGATCGTGCAGATGTTGGGATGGTTGATCGCTGAGGCAGCGCGTGCTTCACGCCGGAAACGTTCGAGTGGTGAACCATCGAGTTCGGGCGTGGCACGCGCCGGCCGGGGCAACCCTAACACTGCCTCCGGAAGAAACTTTAGCGCCACTGCCCGACCCAGGCGCGTGTCCTCCGCCTTATAAACCACTCCCATGCCGCCACCGCCCAGCTTCTCCAGGATCCGATAGCGGGAGACCGTTCGGCCGAGCATGGCGTCCGGACTCGTCCCGTTGGCGCCCTGGGCATGATGCTGCGCCAGAACCTGCGCCGCCACCTCGATCGCCGGCGTTCCTAGGAAACTTCCGGTCTCCTCCTCCTGCGCCAGCAGCGACTCCACTTCGCGCCGCAAGGAATCATCCCCGGCGCAGGCCTCGGCCAGAAACTGCGCTCGCTCGCTCCCTTTCCGTTCTCGAGCGTCGTTGTACAGCCGTTCGATGACCAGCCAGCGCTCACGCTCCACCTGGCGCCCCCTTGGTCAGCTCGCGCCGCAGCCAACTCCTGGCCAAGTTCCAGTCCCGCATCACCGTCACGGGTGCCACCTTCAGTACCTCGGCTGTTTCCTCCACGCTGAGCCCACCGAAAAAACGCAATTCCACCACCTGCGCCTTGCGCGGGTCGAGTGCTGTGAGCTCTTTCAGCGCATCATCCAAGGCGACAAAGTCGCGGCCCGGTTTCGACTCCACCACCAGCGCTTCTTCCAACTTCAACGGCCGGACTTCGCCTCCCCGCTTCGTGGCCTCGTGGGCGCGAGCCCAATCCACGAGAATGCGCCGCATCACTTGCGCACAGACAGCGAAAAAGTGGGCTCGGTTTTTAAAGTGGGTGTGGTCGGATTCCACCAGCCGCACATAAGCTTCATGCACCAACGCGGTGGCTTGCAGTGTGTGCGAGGGCCGCTCCGTCGCCATGTGGCGGCGCGCCAGGCGGTACAACTCCTGATACACTAGGGGAACCAGCTTCTCCAGCGCACTCGAGTCCCCCTCATTCCACGCCTGGAGCAGTTGTGTCACTGCCTGTCCTGAGGGTCGCATCCCCCCTCCGCCGGACTACCTGGCTTTAACGGGCCTAATGCTAACACGTCAACTCGGAGTTTTCCATAGCTTGCCGTTGTCTTCGCGGTCAACACCCATGCGCGGGCAAAAATATTTTTCCCGGCATGAGAGTTTTCATCGTTTTTTTCCGCTATAGAGGGAAAGGGAAAAACAACGAAATTCATCCGTGGGTTCGCAAGTGCTGTTTCCGGATGTTTAGTATTTTCCGCTTTGGAAACCGTGGGGCCAGAGGTTCTGCCGGCGGGTGCGGCTGGCGCCGCATTATTGCCCCGCGACTGGCAAGGGCACGGCGCCGGCGCTCGGGCCGGGTTTCCGAATACGACTGAATCGTAAGCTGAGGAAGGAGAAACGCAACATGCGACGCATGCATTCAGCAAGAGCTTACACCTGTGTGATGGCGGCATGGCTCTTTGTTTGGCAGCAATCCGTTTCCATTTCACTCTCCCAGACCACCGGCACACAACCCAATGATACCTCGGAGTTGAAGATCGTCATTCTGGCAGGTGAAGACGGGGTAAACATCGTCAAGAAAAAGACCGCCGTGAGGCCGGTGGTCGAGGTGCGGGACAAGAACAACCTGCCCGTGCCAGGTGCGTACGTAGCCTTTGACGCGCCCGTAAGCGGTGCGCATGTCACCTTTGCGCATGGGAGCTCGACTTTCAGCACCGTCACCGATGCCAGCGGACGCGCCTCGATTCACCTGATGAAGCCGGTGGGACAGGGTGCTTTCAAGATTGCCGTCCACGCAAGCTTTCAAGGCCACTTCGCCACGGCAGCCATCCCTCAAACGAATTACATGACGGCTGCGGCGGCCAGCGCCGCTGGGGCGGGTGCGGGTGCAGGGGCAGGGGCCGGGATCTCCGCAACCACGATCGGTCTCATTGTTGCCGGGGTGGTGGGCGCCGGCGTCGTTGGGGGAATTGTGGGAACCAGAGGGAAGTCACCCAATTCTTCTGGCGGGGGCACCTCCGGTTCTGGGGGTGGTACCCCCGGAACGATCACCGGAACGACGGGTTTGCCATCTGTCGGACCTCCATAGTAGGACACGCGGCGACGAATGCAGAAAGGAAAATGGGCATGCGAAACGAAATCCCTGTTCGAATTCTCGTCTTGGTTTTTCTGGTCCTTAGCGCGTTGGACTTCGGCTGCGGAGGCGGGGCAGCAGTCAATTCGACCCCCGTCGAACCTCCTTCCACCGCCGTCAGCGCCGGCGACCGAATGCAGGCGCCGATGCTGGGCTTCGTTTATACCGCCAGCGCCAATGTGGCGAGGGCCATCAATGGGATTCCCGGCGCTGCAATCCTGGGTTCCCCGTTGACGGTTCCTGAGGGAATCGCCAGTCTCAGTTTTGCGCCCGGCCAAATGTATGCACTGGCGGAACAAGCGGAGGGCGCTCCGCTTGGCCTCGTGGCGTTTTCCGGCGCGGGGCCTGGGGCACTGCTCCAAATCGCCGGCGCAATTCCCAAGCCGGACGTCATTTCGTTCAGCCCTCATGGCGCCGCTGCCGCCCTCTATTCGGCTTCGGAGGGCCTGGTCCAGGTTCTTACGGGGCTTCCCGGCAATCCTCGTTTGGCGCGCCAGATCACGAGTGGCGAACTGCCGAATGCCGTTCGGCTGCTGGCGATCGCCGATGATGGGGTGACTTTGCTGGCGGGCACGGCGAATAACAGCGTGTACCTGCTGAGCAGCGACGGAGCGCAATTGATCGACAGCGTATCGGACCTGGGAGGAATGGTCTTCACCCCGAAATCGAATGATCTGGTGATCTTCGATCGTGGCGCGGGCACGCTATCGCTCGTGCAAGGACTGAACGGCGCACAATCCAAGCGCGTGCTGGCGCAGGGTCTCACAGGCCTGGGCGGCAATATCTTCTTAGAGACGGACGGGCAACTCGCGGTCGTCACCGCCTCGAGCGCGAGTCGCTTGTGGGAGATTGATCTCGAGAGCCAGGCAGTGCAGGAAGTGCAACTGCCGACAACAGCCGCGATGCTGGAGCCCTTGCGACTCCAGGGGCAATATTTGCTGGCATGGCAGCCGGGCGAGCCGGCATGGATTTTGAACACCAATCAGGCAAAGGGGACGGTTTACTTCGTTCCCGCCGCGCTTGAGGCGGCGCAGGCGGCCCGTAGCGGCGGGCTTTAGCCGACGCGATCCGCGGCTTTTGGTTGGGCCTCGCAAGAGCCGCGGACCCCAAAAGTGGGGGTCCGCGCTACCCCTCGCGAGCAGATTGCCCCCTCCCCTTGGGGCAGAGCGTGCCCCACCGCCGGCGCTCTTCGGCCGGGGCGAGCCGGGTGAGGGGGGCACAGCTGCGGCCAGGATGACGCATCGCGGGGCACGGAGCCTAACAGCAGTTGAAAGCTGCACAAGGCCGGAAATCAAAAACTCTATACAGTTGGGACCACGTGTCCGACGAAGGATGTGTACGCGGTCCGAGGAGAATTCTATGACGCTCGACACACCGCCCGTTGCGCGCGCCTACTTGGTGACTCTGCTTTTCGCTCTGCTGGTTTTCCCTCTCGCCGCTCCGGCGCAAAGCATCATCACTACCGTAGCAGGTGGCGGGGTCAATAGCCCGCTGGCAACTACAGCGATCCTTAGTGAAACCAGATCAGTGGCGGTGGACGCTCTCGGGAACATCTTCATTGCAGGCGTAGGCATGCCAGAGGTTTTCAAGGTGGATTCCAAGGGTAATTTTACGGTGGTCGCGGGAAACGGGACGTTCGGCTTTAGCGGCGACGGCGGAGCTGCAACCAGCGCCAGCCTGGGTACTCCCGGGGGCGTGGCCGTGGACAGCGCCGGCAACCTCTTCATCTCCGACGACGTTAACAGCGTGGTTCGCCGCGTGGATGCCTCAACGGGCATCATCACCACAGTGGCTGGAGGCGGTAGCGGTTGCGCCGGGCAAACTGACCTCGTAGGAGACGGCTGCCCGGCCACTAGTGCGAGCCTATATCTGGTGGCCTCCGCGGACTTGGCTGTGGACGGCTCCGGCAACCTAGTTATTGCCGACACTATCGACGACTGCGTCCGGCGCGTGGATGCCACGACGGGTATTATTACCACCGTGGCGGGCATGTGTGCGGTGGGCGCGGGCTTCGGCGGCGATGGCGGACCTGCGACCAGCGCCAGCTTGAATTATCCGTACGGCGTGGCCGTGGACGCCAGCGGCAACCTCTTCATCGCTGACTTCAACAACTACCGCATCCGCAGCGTGGCTGCTGCCACCGGTGTCATCACCACCGTGGCGGGCAACGGGACGTACGGCTTTAGCGGCGATGGCGGCGCTGCCACCAGGGCCAGCCTGAATGGTCCCACAGGTGTGGCTGTGGACGGGTCCGACAACCTCCTCATCGCCGACTTGGATAACAACCGCATCCGCCGCGTGGCTTACTCTAGCGGGATCATCACCACCGTCGCGGGCACCGGCACGCCAGGCCTCAGCGGCGACGGCGGGGCCGCCACCAGCGCCAGCTTGAATTATCCATACGGCGTGGCTGTGGACGCCACCGGCAACCTCTTCATCGCCGACACTTACAACAACCGCATTCGCAGCGTGGCTGCTGCCACGGGCATTATCAACACCGCAGTTGGGGGAGGCAGCGGCGGGGACGGCGCTCCGGCCACGTTTGCTCTCTTAGCCACGACTTACGGTGTCGCTGCGGACAGTTCCGGCAACCTCTTCATCGCCGACAGTTGGGACAGCCGCATCCGCCGCGTGGATGCCTCAACAGGGACCATCACCACCGTGGCGGGCAACGGGACGTACGGCTTTACCGGCGACGGCGGACCTGCCACCAGCGCCGGCTTGAGTTATCCCACTGGCGTGGCCGTGGATAGCTCCGGCAACCTCTTGATTGCCGACGCCTTTAACCAGCGCATCCGCCGCGTGGACGCCTCAACAGGGACCATCGCAACCGTGGCGGGCGATGGCACTGCGGCCTACAGCGGCGATGGGGAGGCCGCCACCAGCGCCAGCTTGAATTATCCCTACAGCGTCGCTGTGGACTCGTCCGGCAACCTCTTTGTCGCCGATACACACAACAACGTCATTCGCCGCGTGGACGTCTTAACAGGGATCATCACCACTGTAGCGGGCAACGGCACCGCGGCATATAGCGGCGACGGCGGAATTGCCACCAGTGCTAGCCTAAACACCCCGTGGGGTGTGGCCGTAGACAACTCCGACAACCTCTTCGTCAGCGACGGTATCAACAACCGCATCCGTCGTGTGGATGCCTCGACGGGCATCATCACCACCGTAGCGGGCAACGGCACTGCGGGTTTTAGTGGCGATGGCGGGGCTGCCACCAGCGCCAGCTTGAGCAATCCCGCTGGTGTAGCTGTGGACAGCGCCGACAACCTCTTTTTCGCCGACGGCGTAGGGTTGCCGTACCCCAACACTTCCCAGAGCCGCATCCGGCGGGTGGATGCCAGCACCGGAATCATCACCACGGTGGCAGGCAACGGCACTGAGGGCTACGGCGGCGACGGCGGACCTGCCACCAGCGCCAGCCTGAACGACGCCTCTGGTGTGGCGGTGGACAGTTCAGGCGACCTCTTCATCGCCGACACTTACAGCGACCGCATCCGTGAAGTCACTTCCACTTCGGCTGTGATGATTACTACCAGCAGCCTGAACTTTGGCAACCAAGCCGTGGGCACGCCCAGCGCCGCGCAGACCGTGACGCTCACCAATAGCGGCGGCGCCGCTTTAACGGTTACGAGTGTTACGACCAACGGAACGAACAACAGCGATTTTACCCAAAGCGATAACTGCGTTTCCTCTTCCCCGATCGCTCCGGGTGGCACTTGTACGATCTCTGTGACTTTCACACCCTCTGAGGTGGGCCCTGAGACGGCAACGCTCGAGGTCACCGACAACGCTCCCAGCAGCCCGCAGACCGTCAGCCTCACGGGGACGGGTACAGGTCCGGTGATCGCTTCACTCAATCCGAGTACGGCAACTGCGGGCGGGGCGGCCTTCACGCTGACGGTGAACGGCACGGGGTTTGTCTCGGGAGCGCAGGTGCAATGGAACGGCACGCCGCTGGCCAGTTCGACGTTCGTGAACCCTACAGAGTTGACGGCTCAAGTGGCGGCCACGCTCATCGCCAATGCGAGCACGGCTGCGGTAACCGTGCTTGAGAACGGTGTAACCTCCAACAGCGTCAACTTCACCATCTCTGCAGGTCCGGTGATCGCTTCACTCAATCCGAGTACGGCAACTGCGGGCGGGGCGGCCTTCACGCTGACGGTGAACGGCACGGGGTTTGTCTCGGGAGCGCAGGTGCAATGGAACGGCACGCCGCTGGCCAGTTCGACGTTCGTGAACCCTACAGAGTTGACGGCTCAAGTGGCGGCCAGCCTCATCGCCACGGCGGGCACGGCTGCGGTAACCGTGGTTGAGAACGGTGTAACCTCCAACAGCGTCAGCTTCACCATTACGACACCAGTTCTCTCCGGCGCAACTTTGACCCCCCTTCCCGCCACTAGTACTCCGGCGCAGCAGTATCCACTTGGAGTGACTCTCAACGCGCCGGCCGCAACACAAGTGAACGGTGCCCTGACCCTTACCTTCCAAGCAGACCCCAGTGTGCTTTACTGGAACTCGGGTTACAGCGGCGCGCAGTTCTCTTCTGGCTGTGCCAACGGCACTGCTGACAACCCCAACCCCAATCCTTGCACTGCGAATTTCACGATTGCCGCAAACGGAACGACCGCTACTTTCCTGAATGCCTCGGGCCAACCCGTTAGTACCCCGTTTATGTTGAGTGTCGGCACGGTGGCCGGGAAGATTACGGTGACACTAACGCAGAATGGCGTCTCCCTGCCGCCCTCAACGTCCGTGACGGTGCCTCCTGCCCCGCCCATTAGTCTCAAATCCGTAATTAATCCCGATTCCGACGGCCTCGGATTCACTGTGCTATCGACGGGCTATTCGAATACCCGCAGCCTCCAGAGCGCCACGTTCAATTTCAGCGGCTCGGGGCTCACCGGAACCACCTCGTTTGCCGTTAACATCCAGTCCGCGGCGCAAACCTATTTCCAAGGCGCGAGTGGGTTGCAGAACGGGGGGAGCTTCCAACTGTCTCAACATTTCGCATATACTGGCCCTACGAATGTTTTGGACGGCTTGACAGTCGCTGTTCCGCTGGTGGATTCGGAAAATAGTCCCTAACGCAGCGACCGGTGGTGTTCAACAACCAGATTCGAGATGAGCATATGCCGGAATTCACAGAACCCCTGACGGGCAGCGTTCTAAAAAGCAGGGAAAAGGGTGTCAGGGAGAAAAGGGGTCGCGGTAGGGACGGACATCGCTGGCCGCCCCCCGCGCGGATCCGTACGGGCGCTACTAACGCATACGGCTCTTACCTCAGATACATGGCGTCAAAGCGCTCGCTCGGGTAGGGATGCACCACTCGGGGCTGAATGAGCCAGCGGTCGTATAATCGAGCCATGCGCTCCAGGGTGATGCGTCCGCGCTGGCTGCGCCGTTTGAGGACGTGCCGCCAGTAGCGTCCGATTTGCAACCGGAAGCGTTTCAGGCTGTCCCAGTTCCCCGGCACCGCGTGGTATGGGTAGAAACCGTTAAGCACACGCCGGAGCCATTCTCCCACCTTGGGCACCGGCTCGTGCATCCGCGCTCGAAGCGTTTGCTTCACTTGCTGCAACTTCGCCTCCAGCCGCTTCCGTGCCGTTTGCCGTCGGATGGTGAATTTCCCCGCGCTGTTGATCCCGCAATAATGCGTAAACCCCAGGAACGTGAAACTCTCCGGTTCTCCCTCTCCCCGCCCTTGCCGGTTACTTCGAGCGAACCTGCCGAACTCGATCAGTCGCGTCTTCTCAGCGTGCAGCTCCAGCCCGAACTTGGCCAGGCGCCCGCGAAAATCCGCGAGAATCCGCTCGGCTTCCGCCCGGTGCTCGAACCCCAGCACCAAGTCGTCGGCGTAGCGAACCGCGATCACGTCACCGTCCGCCACCTTCTTCCGCCAGGCCTCGATCCAGAGATCGAACACGTAGTGCAGGTAGACATTCGCCAGCAGCGGCGAGATCACCGCCCCCTGCGGCGTGCCCACCTTCGTCTCCGACCACTCGCCGTCTTCACTGACTCCCGCCTTCAGCCATTTCTGGATGAGGCGGAGAATCCGTTTGTCGGCCACCCGGTGTTGGACAAACTTCATCGTCCGTTCGTGGCTCATGTTGTCGAAGAACCCGCGATGGAGTCAGTGTTCGGCAGTTTCTTGGCTCTCACACTTTTTCCCATCGCTGGTAACGCCTCTTCTCTTTCCCGGTCATCGGTCTAGCTGTGACCGGGGAGCCTTTGCCGCCGGGAAATCTGATGATAATGCAGAACGGGTGTCGTCCGGATAGAGTTTCTCCGAGAACGTAAAACACTCCGGTCCGCGCCAGCCCTTCAAAAGGTCCGTTGAGGCGCCCAAATACCCCGCTACAAGGAAATCCGTTGGCAAACCACACCTAAACTTATAGGCTAGAATCGGGCGTGCGCCCGCCCGAACGCACCGGGCGGTCAGATTGTGCCGCTCGGCCTGACCTGTCCCTTCGGGACATCGCAGACCCACACAGCGGGGTCTGCGCCATCCGGGAATGGCAGGGCTGGAGGTGAAAGCTGATCGTCGAGAGAAGTTTCTTGGCTAACAAAGCGAGAATGTCTATGAAAACAAAGGACGAGGTCAAGAAAGTCGAGGAGTCGGGGAGTCAAGGAGTCGAGCGGCCGAATCGACTCAAAGTCTCAGCCGCAGTCCAAGAAACGCCGGTTGGCTTCTCAACTCCTCAACTTCTCGACTCTTGGACTGCAGAATTGAGGGAACAAAGCGAGTATATCTATGAAAACAAAGGATCGGGGGAAGACTGTCAAGGGGCAGGCGGGGGTTGTGGATCGGGCGCCAGTGCGCCAGTCAACCACCCCTGACCCTTCCTTAGCAAGGAGGGGGAATAACAAAGTTGAGAGCTGATTTTTCGACGAACGAACCGGGAATGTCTATGAAAACAAGGGACAAGATCAAAATGTCGGATAATCGGAAGGACACCAAGTCAAAGCCGCTCAAGGCTGCTTAGCGGGGCAGACGAGGAGTTCGTTAGGGATATGCTGCTTGGCGGCGAAGGTTTTGAGTTTGAGAAGCAGCGGGGCGGTGATTACCTGCCCTTTGGCGGCGCGTCGAACTTCGCCTTGCTTGTAATCGACGGTTTTCTGTGGCTCCTTGAGAGGCTGGCTGGGAGTTGCGCAATTGGTTGCACGGTTTATGACTTGATGTGCTATACTTGCAGACCAATGAATTAGGTTCAGGAATTTCATAGCGGACTACTTTGCATGCCAATACTTGAAATCCGGCTTCCCTGCCGAGGGTGCGGGAAGGAATGCCGCGCCACTATCATGGACGGTGCAAGTTCGGCAAAGTTCAGGTGCGCCTCGTGCGGGCAGACCCTGTTGGAAGCGAGGTCAATCTCGGGCTACGTCTACGTGCTTTCGCACCCGAAAATGCCGGGGCTTCTAAAAGTGGGCTTCACCAAGCGGCCTGTCGCTCAGGAAATTCAAGAGTTAAGCTGGGTGTCGGGGCTGCCGGAGCGTTTTGTCTTGGAAGCATCTTTTGAAAGCTCCTCACCCGAGAAACACACTGCGGAAATCCACAACAGGCTCGCAGCACGGCGGGTTCAAGGCATGGAGTATTTCGAGCTGAGTCTGCCGGCCGCCTTACGGGTGGTTCAAGACGTCATCCTGTTGGACAAGCTTGACGAACCGGGAGGCCCGGGGTTCGTCGTGCCCGATCCGGGCGAGCTTTCCGCGCCTTCCAGCAAGCTGTGGTCGTGTGGGCTGTGCAAGCACGAGTGGAGGGCGGAGGGCGCTCCTTACCGCTGCCCGCTCTGCCAGAGCGCCGTGATCGTGCTCCTCGCCGGGCCTGTCCAGCCGCAGGACGGTCCTACCTTATAGCGGAGTCCTCCCCGCAGAAACGTGGAGACGCAGAGAGAAGGCCCGGGAATTCCAAAGGTCCGCGGTTTGGGCCGGCGTGCTAGCCCGGTTTTCATCCGGTGCCGACGATGTTAGCCTTCCCCTTTTAGCTCCTCCCTCATTCCCATTTTGAACCACAGGCGCTTTTCCTTCGACATAGGAGTTGAATGAGCAGGACGAGTCGGACGCAAGACGAATGGATCGCACTCCGTTGCCAATCGGGCGATCCGAGCGGCTTCGCGGATCTCGTCGCGGTGATGGAGCGGCCGTTGCTCTATTACGCCAGCAAATTGGCCGGCAATGTGGAGGCTGGGATGGACATCCTCCAGGACGTCTGGGTGAAGGCATTCCGCGACATGCGAAGGCTGAAAGATCCTGGCTCTTTGCGGCCGTGGCTCTACCGCATCACGCATGGGACTGCGGTGGATCGCATCCGCCGCGACTTTTCCAGGGAGCGGGCCGAGGAAGTCCACCTCGAGGCATTCCAGGAAACGCCGGAACCCTCCTTCACAGAGGAGGACTCCGCTGCAATTCATCAGGCCCTGAATGAGATCGGACTCAGGCACCGCGAAGTGCTCGTGCTGCATTTTCTCGAGGATTTCTCCCTGGCGGATATCGCCGCGATTGTCGGGTGTTCGGAAGGCACGGTCAAATCCCGCATCCATTACGCAAAACTGGCGATGAAGGGAATTTTGTTGCGAGGTGGTTATGGAAACAAGAGATGATCGTATTCGGGAGGGATTGCTCTCGCATCTGCCGCAGCCCGCGAACCTGGTTGCCTACCGCGAGGAAGTGGCGACGATGCTGGAGAAGAAGGAAAAGGCGCTTCGCCGGGAGAGACGGGTATTAATTGAACTGTGGGTTTTCGTGATCGCCGTTTCGGTCCTCTTCCTGTGGCTGGGCGGGCAGCACATGGACACGGTCAAGGGTCCTTACTTCGTGAGCCTGGCGTGCTTCTGGTTCCTTTTCGGAATGGTCTATCTCGTGGGGCACTCCATCAACCGGAGCAAAGTGGACATTCTGAAAGAAGTGAAGCAAGTCCAGGTCCAGGTGCTCGAGCTCCAAGCGTTGATTCGTAAAGACGATCCGCCGACGCCGTGAACCATCATCGAGTGGAGTCTTCGGAATTTCTCGCGTAGCTTCCCGAAAGTACTAGTGCGGCTTTTTCGTCTTGAACGGACCTTACCAGGTGTGCTAGCCTGACGGTGGGTATCATTTTAGATGGAGGAGGTGGCACACCCGTGAGCACTCCTGCCGAGGCCATCCGGGAGGAATTGATGGCCAGCAACGAAGAGTATCGTCGCCTTCGTGAACAGCACACCCACTACGCTTCCCAGCTCAACCTATTGGCGGCAAAGAACTTCCTGACGGAGGAAGAGAAGGTGGAAGAGGTGCGGCTGAAGAAGCTGAAGCTGCGGGCGAAGGACCAGATGGAAATGCTGGTGCGACAAGCCCAGATGGTGCAATAGCCGCCTTCGAGTCTGCCTGCGGACTTCTGACCGTAGTGGGGCAGATGGTGTGAGCACCTCTTGAAGTGTACCAGGAGGCGGGCCCATGAGGAAGCAAGAGCTCCGGGCTGACAGGCAAAGGTACTTATGCTGCGGGAGGGATATTGGTACGGTCTTCCACTGGTGCTCATTTCCGGCGGTACTCTCGGATTCTGGTTCCGGGAGCAAAGCCCGGCCCTTCTGATCTGCGCGATCTTCTTTTTGATTCTGGCCTTATTCGTCCTGAATTTTTTCCGCGATCCTGAGCGTCCCATTCCAACGCAACCGCAAGCCATCATCTCTCCCGCCGACGGCCGCGTCGTGCAGATCGTCGAAGAGAGCTACGAGGGCTGTCCGGTGTGCCGGATCAGCATTTTCATGTCCCCGTTGGACGTGCACGTCAATCGTTCTCCCATCGCCGGGGTGGTGAAAGAGGTCAATTATCGGAAAGGGGCGTTCCGGGTAGCGATGGAGGACGCCGCCTCGATCGAAAACGAGCAGAACGTCTTCACCGTGGAAGGCGAGCAAGGCCGGATCGTGGTGAAGCAAATCGCTGGCATCCTGGCGCGCCGAATAGTATTCTGGAAGCGCCCCGGCGACGCTCTGGCGCGCGGAGAGCGCGTCGGGCTGATCAAGTTTGGTTCGCGCGTGGATGTCCTCATGGCGCCGGATGTGACATTGAGCATCAAAGTTGGGGATCGCGTCCGGGCGGGGAGCAGTATCCTTGGAACCAGCCGAGTCAAGTCCGAAATTCAATAGAAAAGCTGTTATGCGGCGGGGTGTCTCTATCCTTCCCAGCCTATTTACGGTAGGCACCCTGGTCTGTGGCTATATTGCCCTGCTGGCAGTGCTTCGAGGTTCTCTAGGACTGATCATAGGCGGGGTCGAGGGAGTGGCCGCGGCGGAATTCGACAACGCCGCCAGGGCTATCGGGTGGGCCATTGTCTTCGATGGTCTCGACGGTCGAATTGCGCGCCTGACCCATTCGTCATCGCCCTTTGGCCGGGAGTTTGATTCTCTGGCCGATGTCATCACCTTCGGCGTTGCACCCGCCATATTGGCTTATGCGTGGGGGGTGCGGGCGATAAGCGGTCCTTCCGGACTAGGACTGCTCCACGACATAGCCCAGGTAGGTTGGATCGTCACGTTCGCCTACGTCATATGCGGCGCAGCCCGCTTGGGGCGATTCAACATCGACACTGTCAAGCCAGCCACTGACCGGCGGTATTTTGTGGGCCTGCCGATCCCTGCGGCAGCAGGCACAATCGCCGCCATCGTTCACTGGGAGAAAACGCCGATTGTGCAATGGGGTTATGGCGTGGCCTGGATGGCGGTGGTCGGCCTTCTGGCGTTCTTGATGGTAAGCCGCATGCGCTATTACAGCTTTAAGACGATCGACTTGCGCCGACGCCGTTCTTACATCGCTATCATCCTCGTGGGGCTCGTCGTCTGGGGCATCTGGGTCTATTCCGAACCTGTCCTACTGACCATCGCCGTTAGTTACGCCCTTTCGGGCATCGTTCTTCGCATCGCCTCGAAATTCCGGCCTCATCCTCCCGCGTCCGAAGAGGTTCATGCGGCATGAAAACCTCACCAGCAGGATACCGGGTTGCGGTTGTGGGCGCGTCTTCGCTGCTGGGCAAAGAGCTTCTGAACGTTCTGGGGGAACGCCACTTTCCTTTCTCCCGCCTGGTAACCTTCTCGGACGAGGAAGATGAACCCGAATTGCCGATCCTGGATTTGAGCGACGGACCACCCACGGCGAGCCTGGATGAGAATGTTACGGCCTCGGAGCTGGATTTTGCCTTTGTCGCCGCGCGCTACCGGCACATGCCTGCGTTCCTGGATCCCGGGTCCTCAGCTCAGGGACCGCCTCCTTGCTTCGTGATCGATCTCAGCGGCGTAGCGCCCGCGGAAGAGCCGCGGCCGCCGCTCCGACGAAGCATCGTGCGTGTACCGTTCCTCGACCGTTCGTTTCCGGTGCGAGGAACGGCGGAAGGCGCTGACGCCCGGGCTTACGTTGGGGCCCGCCCCGCTACGATTGTCATCAGCACCTTGCTGCTGCGCCTGGGTGCGCGGTTTCCCCTGAAGAGGGCGGTCGCACACGTTTTCGCCTCGGCTTCCGAAACCGGGTCCCACGGGATTGACGAACTTCAGAAGCAGACCGTAAACCTGCTCAGCTTCCAAAAGATTCCGCGCAAGGTTTTCGGCGGGCAGTTGGCCTTTAACTTGATGTCGCGTCCGAGTGGGACGAGTGGGGGCGAACTTCTGGCGCTCGAGAACGTGCTACGACAGCAGCTTCAGGAGTATTTGCAAGGCAGGGTTCCCGTGCCGGCTCTGCGCCTGGTTCAGGTACCCGTGTTCCATTCCCTGGCGGTTTCCCTTTTCGTTGAGACCGATCCCCCCGCCGCGCCGGAGAAGGCCGGAGAGACTTTGCTGGGAGAGCGAATTGACTTGCGGCGCGGCGCCCATGACTCGCCGACTCCCGTCGAAGTCGCCGGCTCGGACGAAATCCAAGTGGATAGGGTGACGGCTGATCCGGACCACCCCGGGGGCCTGTGGATTTGGGCGGTGGCAGATAATCTTCGCCTCGCGGCCGGGAATGCGGTGGAGATCGCCGAGAGTCTTCGCGGGCGAATGTAGGGGCGGCCCTTGTGGCCGCCCTCCGCCACCGTAACGGCCTGGGCGACCACAAGGCTCGCCCCTACGATTGGCTCAGGGCGGGTGTAAGCGGATGCGAGTTTTGGATGGAAACGGCAGCGGAGCCGCGCGAGGAAGTGACCCCTCATCCGTCGTGCGACGGCTGGAGAAAGCGCCGTCGCCCGACACCTTCTCCCCAGGGGAGAAGGCATCGTCGTACAGGAGGGCTTTTGCCTTCCGCATTCTGCCTTCTGCCTGCTGCTTTCTCGTTTCCGTTCTCTGCCTTTCCTGCGGCTATCACGTTGCCGGGCGCGGTGACCGCTTGCCGCCAGACATCAAAACCATTGCCGTCCCGATCTTTACCAACCAGTCTTCCACCTTCCGCATTGAACAGAAACTTGCGGCCGCCATTACGCACGAGTTCCTGGAGAGAACCAAGTTCCAGATCACGCCCAATCCCGCGGGCGCTGACGCAGTCTTGAAAGGAACGGTTAAAGAGGTGAGCCGGGGTGTGATCACCTACGACCTGACGACCGGGCGAGCCTCCTCGCTTCAAATCCAGGTTTGGGCCGACGTCAAGCTCCTGGACTTGCACAGCAACAAAGTGGTCTACGCCAATCCCAACTTCGTCTTCCGGGAAGAGTACCAAGTGAGCCAGACCACCTCCGGCCTCTTCGAAGAGGACCAGGCTGCGCTCGACCGGCTCTCCCGCGACGTCGCCCGCACGCTCGTCACCGCCTTGCTCGAGAACTTCTAGGACATCCGCAGATTTCGCGGATTACGCAGATGAACTGCGGTGATCCTTCGCTTCGCTCAGGATGACAATGCGAAGGGGCTCTTGAATGGCCAACCGCCTGCCCGTTATCTGTTCGTGTATGGGTTTTAACTGCTCTGTGAAATCTGCGCAATCTGCGGATCATTTCAGTTCGAGCAGGCAGAGCGAGCGCGGTTGCATGGGGATGTCGACCACGGCAGGGAGTTGCACCTCCCGCGTTTCCTTCCGGCCATCAATATCGAGAGCTAGATTCTTGTTCCCTTCCCCCGGCACTTCAATACGCGGAGACTCCGGCAAGTCGGCAACGTTGGCCAGCACAATGCCGACTCGCCCGTCGGGCGCTTGCCAGGTCGCGGACTGCACCAGGGGCTCCTTGCCCCAGCCGAAGTCGCGCCGCGTCACGCCGCTGACGGTCCAAGGCCGCAGCATGCGTCCGTAGACGAGGTAATCGTGGGCTATGCCGGCGCGGAATTGGTTGAGCCTTTTGGCCCAATCCAGAATCGCCGCCTGGTCCGGCACGGCGCGGGTCCAGGTCTGGTCCCAATCGTATTCGATCAGCCCTTTGTCGCGGAGAGTGAAAACGACCATGTTGCCGTTCACCAAAGCTCGGGCCGCGGAAAGGCGCAGGGCTTCGTCGTTGACCCGGTTGGTGTAGAAACCCTCAAACCCACTGCCGTACTCGTGATAGAGGAACGCGTATAAGGGACAGGTGCTGACGCGAGCGTCCCAGGTCTGGAACTGCTGGAGATGGGTTTCGGGCGGAGCGCCCTCGCAGGACATGGCGACTTCAGGATTAACCGATCGAGCTATATTGTAATCAGTTGTTACTAATTTATTAAATGCCTCGGACATCCACGGTCCAGGTACCGGAGGATGGCCGTGATTGGCGGCGTAACAGGCTCTGGGGCCGGGCCCTTGATCGAACTGCTGCACCGCCGAGGGACCCAACTCCGCCATGCGGCGCGTCATGTCCAAAATCATCTGGCGACCTTTCTCCGTGCCCACGCAAGCCACGTAATTCTTTCGCCACGGCCACACGTCCTCGAGGAAAGTGCCGTCCCATTTGCGCGCCACGGCTTCGTCGCCTCCATGCGAATGGAAGTAAGGCAAGCCGTCGTAGTTGGTATTCTTCTGCCAGGTCACCCAGCAGAGGCCGTCGCCATAGATAATCGGATGCCGGCCCTTGGCTTTCGCCTTGGCCATGAATTCGCGCACCGCCGCTTCGCCCCCGAGGGGAGGATAAGCATCGGGCTGAACCCAGGGACCGGCATGTTCCCAGTTAAAGACAATCGGCATCAAAGGGCTGTCGAGAGCGGCCGCAAGTTTTTCGAGGTAAGGGAGCGCGTTCGTCAGCGGTGTGTACTCGGGGTTCACCGCCGCCGGAGGGTCCCAATCTCCCTGGCCGCGCATTGGAAAGGCGAGCGCGAACGGGGAGTCGGTTATCCACTTGGGCACGTCAGTCCGCTGTGCCAGCTTGGTGGAGCAAAACGGCTGGCGCGCCGCCCAATCCCGATAGATTTCCGCCGCCGCGTACCAATCGCCGTGAAAGGCACCCACTACCACGTGGTAAGGGAGTTTGGATACGCCGGGACCGCGCGTGCCGGGATAATGGCCGAGCCCCATCACAACTCCGTGCTGCTCCATTAAAGGATCCAGAAACTTGGGCAGCCCTTGGGCGTCGTCGCAAGCCACGTAGAGCCCCCCGGCGTCGTTGTAGTAAGCCATTAGTTGTGTCGATGTCCACTCGCCGGGGTAATTGTTGTAGCGCCAAATTTCGGGCGTGTCGTATTCCCTTCCTCCCCAAGCGCCTACCGACATATCGGGCTCAACCGGTCCCGCCAGCGCGCCGTCGGCAAACGACCAGAGGATGTGGCTGTAATGCTTGTCGGTGGGGTTGTCAAAAGGCACCTCGAGGACGGGGAACTGAATGTGCCCGATCCAGGAGTTCGTCCGGTTGTCCACTTCCAGGTTCCAGTAAGTCAGTGTTTCCCGGACCGGACAGGTGACGGTGACGCGGGCATCGACGGGCAAGCCGCCAATGCCTTTGTACTCGATGTTGATGACTTGGCCGTCCGGAGTCACGTTCCTGCTGACGTTGACTTCTTTCGCTTCCGAGGAGGTAACCGTTTTGAACTCGGCGTGTTCGTTCAGGAACTCGATTTTGAAGAGCGGCAAGCTCGCGTGGTTGGGAATAAGTAAGTCGCGGTCGATCCCGAATGTCGAACGGAAAGATGCGATCGTCCCCTTCTCTGGTGAGATCAGCAGCCGGTATCCCCGGTTGATTACGATGACGGGCGGCTTTGACGGAGCCTCACGTTGGGCCAGAGCGGTTGCTGCCGCCGCTCCCAGGAGCAGAATTGAGGAAAGCAAGCTCGAAATTAGATTAAGAGTATTCTGTGATTTCATAAGATCACCAAATCGTAGGGGGACGGCTTGCCGTCCCCTCGAGTATTCACAGGCTGCATTGCCAGCCGCGCTCATTCGTCTCCGTGTTCTCCGTGGCTTCGACCAAGACGAAACACAAAGATCACTGAGGTCCTCCGTGTACTCTGTGGTGACGCTTGAAAGGCACAGAGGACACGGAGAGGTCCGGATGGTATACCCCCGCCGGCGCGTAGATTCTTTCTCCTTCTTCGAACCGGGTAGGGCAAGCCCTACCCCTACAAGACTTTCAGCTCGAGCCCGGTCATCCACGCCACTTTTTCGATCTTTCCCACGACATGGCCGATTCCCAAAGCGCAATGGTGGGTTGGCCCCTCGGCGCACCAGGCGTTGATGAAGGGCGCCGGGTCAAGTCCGAATCGCAGACGGCTATTGGTGTTCCCGATCTTCAGGCGCTCGCCGGCCAGCGACTCGCCCTGCGCCGCCAGGAATTTAAGACGCCCGTCGCGGGTTTGTGTAAGGCCCAGGATGGTGATGGGGCCTTTGCGCACGCTGGCTTCGACGCTGACGCCGTGGCCTGCCTTGCCGTGGTATAGCCCCAGCCCTCGCAAGATGGGACGGCCGTCCGCAATGCCCAGGTGGAACGGACCATCGTGCCCCATCAGAATAAAACGCTCGCGAAAATCCATGGCATAGAGCTCAGTGTAGCTGCCGCCGGCGCCCAGGAGATCCATAATCTTCATGGCCTGACAGTTCTTCAAGTCGGCTTCTCCCGAGCAGGGAATTCCGCGCGCCGTCAGCAAGGAGCAGCCGAGAATCAGGCCCGCCCCGAGCCGCTCGTAAGGATTTCCCGGCACGCCGCGGTAATAATACGCCAGTCCGTCAAGGTTGAAATCCTCCACCAGACGATCGAGACCCACCGCCACGCGGCAGGCCCAGTCCATCTCCTCCGGCGCCGGCTTCTTGGCCAGGGGATCGGAGGGGCTGTCCTCGCTGATGTCAAAGATGGCGCGCGTCTCCTCAGCCTTCTGCGCCAACTCCGCTTGAGTTGCCGCCCGCACCCGCTCATCCAAGTCGCACATCTCGAGTACCTCGATGTGCGTTCCCAGTTGGGCCTGGTGCTGGGTGAAATCGCTGTACATGTCCAGCATGCCGGGGTAGGGGTGCCCGAGGAATCCGACGCGAGCTTTGCGGAGATTGTGAATCACCTTGGCGGCTTCGCACCATTCCCGGATTTCCGCCCAAGCCAGTTCGCTCGGCTCGCGCACATCCGGTTCGGGCTCGAGCATGCCGGTCACCTGCCGGAACGGGATGGCGGACCGCGCGAAGGCGCAGGAAATCTCGGGCACGCAACAGGCCGAACAGTTGGCCAGCCACTCGCCGGTATCCGTGTGGGCATAATCCAAGGCGGCGCGCGGCTGGAGATTCAGAACCACCACGGGAGTTTTCGACTTCTGGACCACGGGCAGAACCTGGGAGGATGTGGCGTAGGTCCCTACGTAGCAGAAGACCAGGTCCACACGCTCGCAGAGGAAGGCCTGAGCCGCTTCCTCCGCCTTCGGCGCATCGTCCACAAGCCCCGCGCTGACCACCGTCGCCCATTCGCCCAGGCGCGCCTCCACTTTCCGCTGGTACCCTTCGAGGCGCTCTTTGAGTCCATGGAACTGGGGCCAGTAAGCCGCCAGGCCGATCCCAAAGACTCCCACCTTGGCCCTTTCTCCGTGTTTCATAATCACCGCCATTCGTTGGCTGTCAGCTTTCAGCCATCAGCTTTCAGATCTCCAAGACCTCGCTTCGCTCAGAATGACAGACTTTTAAGGGAGCGGAGCGAGGAATCTCGCTGTGGTCGTTCTTGTCTGAGATCCGCACGTGTGCAAAGTGCGATCTTTCGCCAAGCTCGAAATGCCGAGGAACAACCCACTTTTCCATGACGATCCTTTGTTTTCAATAACATTCTCGCTTTGTTCCGTCGAATTCGAGTCGAGAAGTCCAGAGTTGAGAGTCGAAAAGTGACAAACCGTCGGCGTCCGACCTCAAGCAGCTTGGTTTGGCTTCCCAACTCCTCAACTCCTTGACTTCTCGACTGCTCGACTCTTTGTTTTCATAGACATTCTCGCTTTGTTCCGTGAGTTTTGGTGTGCGGCTGCGAAGCTGCCGCAGTCCTGTAGGCGGAGGGGGCCGGAAGACCGAGTTACCGCGCCGGAAAGGGACAAAAGCGACCGCTGTCATGGCCAGGTCCCTGATCTCAACCTAAAATCATAGCCTACTATCTTCCGCTTGTCAAGAGACAGGTTGTCCGGGTAAGCTCATGAGCATGGCGGAGCATAGCGCATCCCTGGCGGGGTTGGTGCTGGAACCGGCCGAGCTTCTGCACCAACTGGAGCGCGAGCGGGACCGGCTGCGGCTGCTGCTGGACCTCAACAACAACATTGTTTCCATTCTCGACCTGCGCGAGTTACTTCGCGCCATCTCCACCAACGTCCGGCGCGTGATGCAGTGCGATTACACCAGCGTGACCTTGAGAGAGCCGGGAGAGGAGCGCCGGCTGCGTGTCTATGCCCGCCACTTTTCGCTCCCGGAGTCCGTTCACGACGAGGAGATCGTGATTCCCGTGGAGGGAACGATTTCCGGCGAGGTCGTCGAATCCGGCAAGGCGATGCTGCTCGACGGCAAGGATTTCTCACGATTCGCTCCCCTGAGCAATCCGCTGATCTCCGCCGGGTTGAAGTCGGGCTGCTTCCTGCCGCTGATCAGCCACAACCGGGCCCTGGGCACACTGAACGTGGGCAAAATACAGGCCGCCGCTTTCTCCGCGGAAGACTTGGAATTCCTCCGCCAAGTGGCGAACCAGGTGGCGATTGGCGTCGAGAATGCTTTGAACTACAGGGAAGTCAACGAGGTCCGGGAGAAACTGGCCGAGGAGCGTGTTTACCTGAACGAAGAGATTCGCACCGATCGCGATTTCGAAGACATCATCGGCGACAGCCGGGCGCTGAAGGATGTTCTGGGCCAGGCGAGGATCGTGGCGCCCACCGACTCGACCGTTCTAACCTTGGGTGAGACGGGCACGGGAAAAGAGCTGATCGCGCGCGCCATCCACAGCTTGAGCCCCAGGCGCGACCGCACCTTTGTCAAGGTGAATTGCGCGGCGATTCCCCTGGGCCTGCTGGAGAGTGAGCTTTTCGGACATGAGAAAGGCGCCTTCACCGGGGCGATCGCGCAAAAGGTCGGCCGTTTTGAGCTTGCGCACCAGGGCACGCTGTTTCTTGACGAGGTGGGCGATATCCCGCTCGAATTACAGCCCAAATTGCTGCGGGTTCTCCAGGAACATGAATTCGAGCGCCTGGGCAGTTCGCGAACCGTGCGCGTCAATGTGCGGGTGGTGGCCGCGACCAGCCGGAACCTGCTCGAGATGGTGGACCAGCATGAATTCCGCAGCGACCTCTATTACCGCCTGAATGTTTTCCCCATCACCATCCCTCCATTGCGCGAGCGCCGTGAGGATATTCCCGTCCTGGCCCGCTACTTCGCAGAGAAGTATGCACGCCGGATCAACAAGCGGATTGAGACCATTCCCGCCGAGGTGATGCATGCCCTTCAGCAATATCAATGGCCCGGCAATATCCGTGAGCTGCAGAATTTCATCGAGCGCGCCGTGATCCTCTCCAAGACAACCACGCTTCAAGCCCCGTTGGGCGAATTGGAACGGCTGGCGGATCGAGGTTCTTCCCCGCGTGTGCGTACCCTTGTGGTGACTGACCGCGAGCAGATCATCCAGGCCCTGAACGCAGCAAACGGCGTTTTGGGCGGGCCTGGAGGCGCGGCGGAACGCCTGGGACTGAAGCGGACCACGCTGCTCTACCGGATGAAGCGGCTCGGGATCGGGAGATCGGGAGAATAACCTATTTGCGATTTCTGATTTGTGATTTGCGATTTGGCAAATCGTGAAACCAGCTTGGCGCAAACTCCCTCATTCGCGGGCTATCTACAGCTTTCCGTGTTCTTCCGTCCACCGCCGACCCTCGATTCTCCCAGTCAACCAGATCACCAATCACCAATCGCAAATCACAAATAACTGGATCACCCGATCTCCTGGTCCTCTGCGACGCCGATCTGGATGAGGTGATGGACCAAATGTGTAAGGTAATCCGTAGCTAAAAAACCAAGCGTGACCGGGCTCCCCGACCCGATGCGGCAAACGGTGTCCAGCTTGGAGGGCGGTAAGTGGGCTATTACGTGAGCAAGGTAGCGGTTGTAATCGGCCCAGAGCGATACAAGGAGAGACCAGCCGGCTTCTTGAAAAGCCTGCACACGCGCGTTTCCAACCTGGTCGTAAGCCGGGAAATCCAAAGAAGTCTGAAGCGCCGCACGGACGAATCGCTGGTGGTTGTTGGACGCCGAATCAACTAAATGTCCGATGACTTCTTTCCGCGACCAGCCGCCCGCCAATATTGGCTTGGCACTTTCCAGCTCACTGATTGCGCGCAAGCGTGGTTCGGCCGTCTCGACAACGCGTAGCAGATCTTTACTCAGCTCTTTCATTCGGCCCTCCTTATACGGCAATCATACCATCGAAAGAACGGTCATTTGCGATTTGTGACTTGAGATTTGCGCCTGGCCGGTCGGCTGGGGACTGGCACATTGTTCACCCGATCTCCCGATTGTCCCGTGCCTGTCAAAACTGACGTCAAATCGCCTTTGACAGTCGCCCTAGCTGCAGATTATCTTCTTCGAATTCGCACGTAACCGATAGATTTAATTCTTGTTACAAGCTCGTGGCCACCCCAACAGGTTTGGCATCGCATTTGCCTGGATACACCGTTGTAGTAGTGAGCACAAGGGTTACCCTACAGGACCTCGGCTGGAAATCATGTGGATTGTTAGATTAGCCTTACGGCGACCGTACACTTTCACAGTGATGGCTATAGTCATCCTGATTCTGGGCGACCTGTCGATCATTCGCACCCCAAAAGACATTTTCCCCAATATCAACATCCCGGTTGTAACCGTCCTGTGGGGCTACACGGGCCTCTCTGCCGACCAGATGGCGAACCGAATCGCGGTTATCAACCAACGTTCCCTCACCTTGACGGTAAATGACATTGAGCACATCGAGTCCGAATCGCTGAATGGCACCGCCATGATCAAGATTTTCTTCCAGCCGGGCGCCAACATTGCCATGGCGATGAGCCAGGTGACAGCAATGTCGCAGACACAGCTTCGGCAATTCC
>Ga0326728_10004543_pt1 | contig 40793 bp, 28 predicted proteins | sample MB3enrmetagenome_FD_207602 | JGI IMG/M metagenome (GOLD analysis project Ga0326728, IMG submission 207602) | Lab enriched peat soil microbial communities from McLean, Ithaca, NY, United States - MB31MN | ecosystem: Environmental > Terrestrial > Soil > Wetlands > Peat | place: USA: New York... | reverse complement strand
AATTTTTCAGCAGCCTGTAAAGCCCGAGACAGAGTGTCGCTCTAGCCGCCGGCCTAAAGGCCGGCTCTTCCACCGTAAACACGCGACATCCTCTCGGTGTCCGAGAAGATCTGGTGAATAATCCAGGTTAGGAGTTAGGAGTTAGAATTTGGGTCCGGATTCTAACTCCTAACTTCTTTCTTCTTCCCTGCCGCCGCCCTTGCCGGTCTCTACGTAAGAAGATGCGTCGGTAATCACCATTAAAGGCGTTAAAGCACCCTCCAACCTTAGCCGATACTAATCTTTTGGCACCCGTGTCTTTCGGGTCCGTGGTTCTGCGTCTCCGGACGAGTGCGATTGCGGTCCTTGGGCGCCAGGAGGTAAGCGGTTTGACGATAAGAAAGAAGTTGTTGCTCAGCTTTGGCTTGGTCCTGGCCATTTCCGCGGCGGCGGTCGTCTTTTCCTATGCCAAGCTCGAAGAGCTCGGGAGCATTGAAGACCGCTATCTCAGCATCAGTCTGCCGGCCTTGAACGCCAACTACGACTTTCGCTCGGCAACCAATCGCGCCAATGCGACGCTGGCTCACTTTTTGCTCGTACGCAGCAATCCGGCTGCCGCGGCCAGGATGAAAGAGCAGCGCGCCGAGACGGTGGCCCGTCTCGAAAAGGACTTGGCCATCCTGCAGGGACTGGCAGGGAGATTTGTCAGCCCGCGCAACCGGGAACTCGTAGCCGACACGGCGATCAACCTGCGCCAGTACGAGCAAACGCAGGAAGCAACTGAGACGGCCGCCAGCGCGGGAATTTCCGACGACGTCGCTGCGGAATTGAGTGTAAAGGCCAACGATGCCGCCGATGCCATCAGGAAGACCAATGTGGACCTTGCCGAAGGCATCACCAAAGTAGTCCAGGGACAGAGTGCGGCAATACAGGAGGCCAAGAACACGACCGAACTGGTATTGCTCCTCAGCACAACCATCTCGGTCCTCTTGGGCCTCGGTGTAGCCCTCGTGAGCAGCCATAAAATCGCGAGTGCGCTTGCCGGAGTGGTGGATCGGGCCAAATCCATTGCCGGCGGCGACCTGCGCGGTGACGAACTGGCCATCACTTCCCGGGACGAGCTCGCCGACTTGGCGGGGGCCATGAATGAAATGCAGAGCAGTCTGCGCCAGATGATTCATTCCATCGGGGAGAGTGCGGAGGCGCTGGCCAGCGCCAGCGAAGAGATCTCGGCCAGTTCGAACCAGGTGGCGGAAGGCGCCAGTGTGCAGAGCGACCAGACCGCCCAGGTGGCGACGGCCATGCAGGAAATGTCCGCTACGGTAATCGAGGTATCGAACCATTCCAACAAAGCTGCCGAAGCCGCGCGGCAGGCGGCGAAGACGGCCGAACAGGGCGGCCAGGTGGTGGACGAAGCCCTGGTGAGCATGCATTCCATTACCGATTCCGTGAGTGCCAGTGCCGCCAAGATTGAAGAACTGGGAAAAAGCTCGGACCAAATCGGCAGGATCATCGGCGTCATCGATGAGATCGCCGACCAGACCAACCTGCTGGCCCTGAACGCCGCCATTGAAGCGGCGCGGGCCGGGGAGCAAGGCCGGGGATTTGCCGTGGTCGCCGACGAAGTGCGCAAACTCGCCGACCGCACGACGGGTGCGACCAAGGAGATTTCCCGCACCATTGAAGTGGTTCAGTTGGGGACCAAAACCGCGGTCGAGAATATGCAGGCGAGCTCCGATCGGGCGGAAATGGGCCTGGAGATGGCGACCCAGGCGGGAGACGCGCTATCGGAAATCATCGCGGCCGCGAAATTGGTGGGCGACATGGTCAATCAGATCGCCACTGCCGCCATCCAACAGTCCAGTACGACCGAACAGATCAATCGCAGCATCGAAAAGATCACGCAGGTCACCAGCGAATCGGCCATCGGCACACAGCAATCCGCCCGGGCGTGCCAGGAACTCTCCAATCTGGCATTGACGCTTCAGGAGCAGGTTAGCCGGTTCAAGGTGAGAGAAGACGAATCGGCGCGCGGAGACCGCCCGCAGCCCCGCTATCCTCGGGCGGAATATGGTTCATCCAGCGCTGAGCCCCTTTTGCCGCAGTGCACATCCGGCGGGGACTTCTATGCCCGGGAACAAACGGGACTTTAGGCAGGAGTTGGAAGACAGGAGTTAGGAGTTAGAATTTGGGGGGCCAGATTCTAACTCCTAACTCCTAACTTCTTTCTTCTTCCCTACCGCCGCCTGCCACAAATACCAGCTTGCCACCGAACGATAGGGCCGCCAGCGCTCACCGCGCCGTAGCAGCTGTTTCTTCGTGGGAAGCTGGCGCGTTCCGAAGGCCACCTGGAACCCTTTACGAATTCCATAATCGTCCACCGGCAACACGTCCGGACGGCCCAGGCTGAAGATCAGCAGCATTTCGACGGTCCAAACCCCAATGCCCCGGATCGCCACCAGACGGTCAATCAATTCCTGATCGCTCATACCACGGGCTTGGACAACGGTGGGGACGGTTCCGTCCAGAGTTCTTGCGGCAAGGTCGCGAACCGCGGCGGTCTTGTTGCGCGACAAACCGGCAGAGCGCAGCAGTTCGTCGGAAGCGCCGGCGATGTCCTCGGGATGGACATAATCATGCTCCGGAAACAGCGCCTCGACACGCGCCAGGATGGTAGCCGCCGCCTTACCCGCCAGTTGCTGATAAACGATGGCGCTCAACAAAGCATAGAAGATGCTGTGTTCCATCCGGGGCTTCAGCGAGCAGGGTCCCACACTGGCAATCAACCGGCCCAGCTTCTCGTCGGCGGCGCAAAGATGCGCCATCGCCTTTTGATTCTTCTGCGTATGACCTTTTCCCATCATTCAAGAATACGACAGGCACGATAAGGCGGTTACCTAAGGACATTTCCGCCCGTTCCCTTCCGTGAAGCGCGAGGCGATTGATTGATTGAGACCGGTTTTGACCCGCCCTATAATCTGACTACTCTGGACGAGGGTTTGCGACCGGGGTGGGTGGTATGGTGCGGAGCGCCGCCGTCAGAGCAGAGCCGGCGCCCAATGGAACATCATGGATAATCGCCTGCAACCGATGCCTGCCAAGCTCCGGCCCGTCCGGGGATTCCATTCTTTCCTTTCCGAAGCTCTAATGCCGTCCCCTGCCGGTTACTTCCGGCTGATGATCCTCCTGCTGGCCACCATCATATTATTGGCCGGCGCCGCGCACGCCGGAGCAGCGGAATCGGGAATCGACACTTCCGCGGGAGCCGCACCCGCCATTCCGGAGACAACTGCCGAACTTTCCGTTTCTCCGGCCAAAGCCGCTGTTGCTCCTCATGCCACGCGCCAGTTGGACGGAATCATGGCCATCCAGGACGAGCGGGGACGGATCGTTTACGTCAACGCGCCCCCGCCAGCACCGGCCAAGGTCGCGGCATCCATGCCCCGGCGGTCAAGTAATCTCGTGTACTGGAGCAGCAAGGAAAAGCGATGGATACCGGTGCCGCCGCCCAGTCCTTCCGCCATGAGGGCAGCCCTGAATGCGGCCGACGAAGTAATGGACTACGTGCAGGAAAGAACCGCCGCCCCAGGGAGTGCAAAAAAGCAGCCGGAGGCGGCACAGCCTGCGGCTCCCCATGCTTCCACGGCGGGACAGCGAAAATCCTATAACCATGCGGTATTGGCGGAATTGCGCCAGGAAAGGTCGGAAGAGACACCCGCACTCCGGCCGGCGGCCGGCCTGCCCCGGCTCGCCGCGGGCAACCAACGGCCGGCTACCGTCGAGCAGGTGGTCAGCACAAAGGAAATCGACGAGGCCATTGAGCGGGCGGCAGCGCGGCACAAGGTGGATCCCAACCTGGTGCGCGCGATGATTAAAGTGGAATCGAATTTCAATCCGCACGCCGTCTCCAAAAAGGGCGCCATGGGCCTGATGCAACTGATGCCGGCCACGGCGCGCAGTCTCGACGTAAGCCATCCCTTCGACCCCAACGAAAACGTCGATGCCGGGGTGCGTCATCTGAGAACGCTGCTGGACAATTATGGCGGCAACGTCAAGCTTTCCCTGGCCGCTTACAATGCCGGAGAAACCGCCGTGGCCCGGCACAATGGCGTGCCCGCCATCCCCGAAACCACCAACTACGTCAAACAGATTACCCGCCTGTATTCGAATGGCGGGCCGCAGTCCATGTTTCTGAAATTTGGTTCGCGGCCCGGCGCGGCCCCGGTTCGCGTATACCGCAATCCCAACGGCGTACTCACCATGTCGAACGAATAAGCCGGCAGCCCGCGCCGGAAAACCACAAAAGACCCGGGATTGGAATCAGCGCACGCCTCTTCGGCCTCGTTCCAGGCCGGCTTTCGAGCGCACCGCAAGTGGTTGAAAAACAGGCTTGAGGCCCTGTCCCCCGAGGCGCATGCCCAAATTCTTTCCATCGGGTCGATCCCCTAGGTACCGTCCATGGCAACGATAAGTACGAATAATCGATTACAAAATCACACTTCCGAGCGAAGATAAGCTAGGTAGATAGTTTGTCCATTCGGGTTCCAATCCGGAAGACGAAATGCGTCATGGCAGGGTTGCTGTTGCTGGCGCTGGTGGCGCCGGTTTTCGCCCGCAGCGTAGCGCAGAAAAAACAATGGGCGCGCACGCAGTTTGATGAAGCCGAGCGCATGCGGGATGAGCTGAACCACCGTCCGGCGGAAGAGCGCACCCGACGCGATTACCAGCAGGTGGCCGACGCATATCGTCAGGTGTATTACACCGCGCCCACCTCGAGCAAGGCCGATAGTTCGGTAAACGCGGTGGCCGAGGTGCTCGCTGAAAGCGGCCACCAGTTCCGCGACGCCAAAATATCGCAGGCGGCCATCGGGCAATATGAATTCCTGCGCCGCGAGTATCCCGGGAGCCAATACCGCGTCGATGCACTATTCGCCATCGGACGGATCTATCGCGACGATCTGAACGATCGCGACCAGGCCAAGGCAACGTTTCAGGAATTTGTGAAACGCTATAAGGCCAGCCCGCGGGCCGACGAGGCGCGCGCGGCGCTGAAGGAACTGGACAACCCCGCCGAAAAGGCGCCGCAGAAAAAGACCGCCAAAGAAAAATCGACGGCGCCGTCCAGAACGCCAACCCCGCCGGCGGCGGCAACGCCAACCGAAAATTCACGCGCCGCGGCGCCGGAACCGCGAGAGGCGGCCGACCATTCCAGTACGCCAAAAGCCGGAGTGGCTCCGATGCCGGCTCCGAAGTCCGGCGCGTTGCCGCTGGTGACTGGAATCCGTCACTGGTCCACCCCTGACTACACCCGTGTCGCCATTGATCTGGAAACGGTGGTCGAGTATCAGTCCGGGCGGGTTCCCAATCCCGATCGCATCTTTTTCGATCTGCGCGGCACCAAGCTTGCCCCGTCCCTGATCGGCAAGAGCTTCGACGTGCAGGACGGATTCCTGCGTAAGATCCGCGTGGCCCAGTTTCAGAAGGACATGACGCGGGTAGTGCTGGACGTGGACGAAATCTCGGAGTATTCGGCGTTCCTGTTGCCCAATCCGTATCGCCTGATTATCGATATTCATGGCCGGGGCAACGCCCAACGCACCACACTGCAAGCGAAGAACGAACCGCCGGTCGTGCATTTTAAACCGGCAGCTCCGCAAGTTTCGGGCAAAGACGAAATCCCGGCGGTCAAGCCGCACGAGAACGCCTCGCCCAGCGCGGCAGCGTCCACGCCGGTCACCCACTCCACGCGAGTGGCCGATGGCACTACTTCACCATTGAAGCCCGAGCCGCCGGTGATGCCGGCGCCCGCGGCTGTAAGCCCAAGCGAGAATCTACCTGCCGCCGCGCCGGCCGTGCAACCCGTCCCGCCGCCGGTGGATAAGCAACCGGAACCGCCGGCCACCAGCGCGGCAGCGGCGCCAGAGAGCACTCCGGCACAAGTATCTCCGCCCGCGCCCGCGCCTGCGGCAAAGCCTGTGGCAACCCCCGCAATTCCGGCGCCGGTGGAGGCAAAACCAGCCCCGGAACCGGCCAAGGCGCCCGCTGATGCCACTAATATGGCGCGCCTGGATCCGCCCGATCTGAAGACGTCCGAGCCAACCACCGGCCCCACTTTCGAGTCCGTGACGCCGCGCGCAACACTGCCGCGCGCCAAGCACGCGTCCGCGGCTAACATTCACGCCGCCCAGCCCACCGCCGACGGCGAACGCTCGCTGACCCGCGCCCTCGGCTTGAAGATCGGTAAGATCGTGGTGGACGCCGGCCATGGCGGCCACGATACCGGCACCATTGGCCCCGGCGGCTTGCAGGAGAAGGACCTGACGCTGGATGTGGCTTTGCGGCTGGGAAAACTCCTGGAAACCAAGCTGGGCGCCGACGTCATCTATACGCGCGACAACGACACGTTTATCCCGCTGGAAACGCGCACCGCTATCGCCAATCAGAACCAGGCCGATCTTTTCATTTCGATTCACGCCAATTCCAGCGACGACGCCTCGGCGCGCGGGGTGGAAACCTACTATTTGAATTTCACCTCCTCCCCGGATGCGCTGGAGGTGGCCGCGCGCGAAAACGCGGTGTCGGAGAAATCGATTCACGAGCTGCAGGACCTGGTGAAGAAAATCGCGCTGAAGGAAAAGATCGAGGAATCCCGCGAATTTGCCGCCGATGTGCAGCGTTCGTTGTGGGGAGGCCTGTCCGCCAAGAGTCCCGCGATCCGCAACCGCGGAGTGAGGAAAGCACCCTTCATCGTCCTGATCGGCGCCAATATGCCTTCGATCCTGGCGGAAATCTCTTTCGTTTCCAACCCCACCGACGAACGCAGATTGCAGACTCCGGAATACCGCCAGAAAATCGCGGAGTATCTGTATCGCGGCATCGCCCGCTATGCCAACGGATTGAGCGGCGTGAAAGTCGCGCAGAGCCATCCGGTCGCCACGAAGTGATCCACGCCATCCGCCAAATCTGCTAACCTTATTTCCGGCAAGGAGCGGACCAGAAGGCAGCTCACTTTACGCTGGCCCGAGGATTCGAGGCAATGTCGTTTTCGGAACACCGCCAATTTGAACGCTTCCCCGTTCTCGAGGATGCCGTCGCTTACAGCCAGAGCGGAAGCAAACTGGGCCAGGTAATCATGGTCGGCGGTGGCGGTATGGCCATCCATTTGGAGGATGAGGGCGGAAAATTTGCGCCCGGTGACCGGTTGCAGATCACCGTGGTCGAACCGTCCCGCAATCTCAAGCACACGATGGAAGTCACCGTCGTTTATTTGCGCGAAGGTTCGCTGGGCTTGGAGTTTGTCTGAACCCAACGAATTTGCAGTTACAATACAAGAAGAAATCCGGGATCCCGCACGATTTCGGTTTCTTGGGCCTTAGCCGGATGGGGGCGTAGCTCAGGTGGATAGAGCACGCGCCTTCTAAGCGCGTGGTCGCTGGTTCGAGTCCAGCCGCCCCTACCATCTCGTCTCCGATACTTCATTTCTTCAGGCACTAGCCCGGCAATTCCCTGACAGGATTCCTCAGCAGAAAATTTTTCGGAGAGTCAAACGGTCATCGTTTTCACCGGAAAAACCGGGGTTCATGATATGCCGGAAGCACGTGACAGAAAATGTCAATCCTTTCCGGGAGGCTAAACTGTACCATTTTGAGACACCAAAACTTTATTGATTCGACTTGACTTACAGGCAGAAACTTGGGATAACTACAGGGGTTCCACCTAGATTAGTTCTTGGGGGTGTTTGCGGCTTGGCGGAAGTACGCATTCAGGAGGGAGAATCATTAGATAATACCCTCCGTCGCTTTAAACGCAAAGTGCGACAGGAAAACATCATCCAGGAGGTTAAGTGACACTCCTGCTTCCTGAAGCCGGGCGAGAACAAGCGAGCCAAAGAAGCAAGGGCACAGGAGCGCAGTCGAAAGACGGCGCGAAAAGACCAGAACTAATCGATGAGCAGGGCCGCTTTCCAGGTTGGCGGCTTTTGTTTATATCTGTCTCTTAGGAGCGATCGACTGGCCGCGCATAAGAGGCGGGGGAACCAGTTTGCATCACAGTAATGCAAGCGCAGTCTGGAGAATTGGGCCGAACCCAGGGGGTAGCATTATTCCTTGCGCTGGCGCGCTGATCGTTTGACTACGAGCGACGCACCGGGGGGGCAAGGACCAGCGGGGGGTTTACACGGGGGAAGGGAGCTCGATCAATGGAATTCCAGGACAAACTTCTGAAGTGCATTGACTGCGGTGCTGACTTCGTTTTCACGGCTGGGGAACAGCTATTCTTCCACGATAAGCAGTTCAAGAACGAACCTAAGCGTTGTAAGCCGTGCAAGACGAAGCGGGCCCAACAACTGGGCATCGCTAATTCGGGGAATTACCCGAAGGTGGAAACGCGCACCACCTGCTCCAGTTGCGGCAAGGATACTACTGTTCCCTTCAAGCCCACGCAGGGACGGCCGGTGTTTTGTCGCGAGTGCTTCCAAGGGAAGCGCACAGTGGCAGCGGCGACCGCCTGAGTTTGGGCCGCTGATTTTGAGTTCCCGCATGAGCGCGAAGCAGTGCTCCCGTGGGTGTGTGTCTAATTCGTCAGCTGACCTTGCGTGCGCCGCCTCGCGCAGATCTTGAGGCCGGCGGCATTACGTGCGTGGCGGCGCGTCTTTGTTTGGCATCTTCGTGCGCCACCAGCAGGGCCTCGATTTGACGCAGCAAATCTTCCGTCCCCAGCGGTTTCACCAGCATCGATTGGGCGCCGTGGACATCCCAGTCCGCCCCCAGCGAGGGGTACGCGGTAAGGATGGCGGTGGCGGGGTCGTAAGCCTGCAATCGCGCCGCCCGGATCACATCGAAGCCCGACGTCGCTTCCTCCATTCGCAAGTCCGTGATCACCATGTGGTAGGTATTCGCATCCAGCTTTTGCAGGGCTTCCCGTGCTGACGTTGCGGTTTCCACCTCAAACCCGTGCATCTCGAGGATCGCTTTTAACGTAAGCAGGACCGGCAGTTCGTCATCGACCAGAAGAATGCGGCGTTTCATGAGATTGACTCCCCAAATGGTAAGTGCGTTCGGCCCGCTGAAGTCGCCTGGGAATTCCGAGAGACATTAGATGAGATGCACAGCAGGATTGCTTCGTTGCGAAAATCTTTGCCGGCCCTCAGCCCGAGCGGCCACGGATCGTGCCGCCTATAATATCACTGTGTCCAGTTTTTATGTTGAGAACTTCGGGTGCCGGGCCACCCAGGCGGATGGCGCCGCCATCGAGCGCCAACTGCGGGAGCGGGGCTTCACGCTGATCGGCGCGCCGCAAGACGCCGAACTGGTGATTTTGAATACCTGCACGGTAACGGCCGCGGCCGACCATGACGTGCGGGCCGCGATCCGGCGCATCCATCGCCAAAACCCCGCCTGCCGGATTCTGGTAACCGGCTGCTACGCGCAACGCGCTCCTCAGGAAATCGCCGCCATCCCGGGCGTGAGCGCGGTGGTCGGAAACTCCCACAAAACGCAGTTGGCACAGATCGTTTGTGGAGACGGGACGGCGAGTCGCGAGTCGCGAGTTGCGAGTTGCGAGCCCGGCACGCTGCCGGCGGCGATGGGAAATGCCGAGATATACGTGAGCGATATCTTCGCCCACACGGAACTGACGGGCGCCCCCGTATTCGAGACGGGCGCCAAGACGCGGCCCAATCTGAAGGTGCAGGACGGCTGCAATAACCGATGCTCCTTTTGCATTATCCCGGCGGTGCGCGGACGCAGCCGTTCGCTGGAACTGTCCGAGGCCCTGCGCGAGGTGCAGGGCCTGGTGGAGGCGGGTTATCGCGAGGTGGTGATCAGTGGAATCAACCTGGGACGCTGGGGACGCGATCTTCCGGGGCGGCAGCGCTTTGAACATCTGGTGCGCGCCATTCTGGAGGACACCTCGCTGGAAAAACTTCGCATTTCCTCCGTTGAACCCATGGACTGGAGCGAAGAGCTGATCGCCCTGGTGGCCGGTTCCCCGCGCATCGCCAAGCATGCGCATGTCCCGATGCAGTCGGGCAGCGACCGCGTGCTGCGGCAGATGCATCGCAAGTACCGTCCCTGGCATTACGCCGACCGCCTGCAGCGCATTCGCGCCGCCATGCCCACGGCGGCCATCGGCGCCGATGTGATGGTCGGCTTCCCCGGCGAGACGGAACAGGATTTTGCAGCCACGCGCCTGATGGTCGAGCAATTGCCCTTCACCTACCTGCACGTCTTCACCTACTCCGCCCGCCCGGGAACGCCCGCCGCACAAATGCCGCAACCGGTGACGCCGCCGGTGATCAAAGAACGCAACCGCATCCTGCGGGAACTGGCGGCGCAGAAGAAATTGCGTTTCATGCAGTCCTTCCTCGGCCAGGAGATCACGGCCATTACGCTGAACGAGTACCACGACAGCTGCACTGGGACGCTGACCGATAATTACCTCCCGCTGCGAATCCCCGGCCGGCTCGCGCCGAATCAATGGGTGACGGCAAGAGTGGAAAGCGTAACGGCGGAAGGAATGGCGGGGACAGTAACAAGTAATAAGTAACAAGTATTAAGCCGAACGGTCGCGCTCAACGGCTCACAGTTCAGTTAGATTTGCAATTATGCGTGTCCGGGGGTCGCGCCCAATCCGGCGATGCGTTCAAACACCGCCAGTTATACTGCTCCAGCCGCGTAGCGGCGACGTCTTTTAGCCCAGCGCTTTAGCGCTGGGTAAGGTTTCAAAACAGCGAGTCCCAGAGGGACGACATCATCCACACCTTGCAGGCCGAGCTCTCCCAAGATCGCCACCGCCAGCGACGGCAGCAGAGAACCTGGAAAACCCACCTGTCGTCCCTAACGGGACTCTGTCCATTATTTACCGTTGCCCAGCGCTAAAGCGCTGGGCTAAAGAACGGTCGCGCCTACGGCGCTCGCATACCGTGTCGTGCCACTTCCAGGCATTCCCTGGAATCCTGTGCGGTCCTCCATAGGACAAGAACAACAATCCCAAGAGGATTCCCGATCCTGATCCGCGTTCGTCTGCGTTGATCTGCGGCTGAATCGTTCTGTTTTCTCCGCGTCCTCCGCGCCCTCTGCGGTGAAGGTTTCTTAACTCCGCAGTTCGACAATGGTGGCGCCGGCGCCGCCTTCGTTCTGTTGGGGCTCGGAGATCGTGGCCACGTGGGGATGGCTCTTCAGGTACTGGCGCAGGGCCTTCCGCAGAATGCCCATGCCACTGCCGTGCACCACGCGCAATCGCGTCAACCCCGCCAGGAAGGCGCGATCGACGAACTTCTCCACTTCCCGGGTGGCATCGTGCACGTTCTGGCCGATCACGTTGATTTCGGCCGGCGCGCTCGCGTCGTCGGCCGCCAGTGACACCGAAATGCCTTTGGCCCGCGCCGCCTTGACCGGCGATTCCGCGGCCCTGCCGAACACTTCGGCAATATCGTCGCGCGGAATCTTCATCTTCATCGGTCCCACCTGAACTTCGAACGTATCGTCGTCCAGATGGCGCGTCACCGAACCGGTTCGCGAAAGCGATTTCAGCCGCACCGTATCGCCCACGGCCACGTGCTTCACGACGTGCGGTTGCGCCGCCGCATCGCCCTGATCGGAGCCCGTGGTGTGGGCCACCACCGACTGATTGAATTGTTCCCGAAACTCGCGGCGCAGTTTGGCAATGCGCCGTTCGGCATCTTTCGACAATTTCAGGGCCGCGGCGCGGTCCTGCACCGCCGCCACCGCCTCGCGCGCATGGAATTCAAAGTCCTTCATCAGGCTTTCGATCTTGCCTTCCAGTTCGCGCACTTTGTCCTTCTGCTCGCGGCGGCCCTCGGCGGCCAGGCGCGCGCGTTCGCGTTCCAGTTCCTGCTCGCGCTGTTGCATGGCCACCCGTTCCTGCTCCACCTGGCGCAACTCCGCGTGCAAGCGGTCGAGAAACTCGCCCACATCCTGCGCCTGTGAGCCCAGGCGCGCTCGTGCGGCCTGCACAATTTCCGGATTCAGCCCCAGCCGTTGAGCGATATTCAGGCCAGCCGAAGCTCCCGGCACGCCCACACGCAACTCATAGGTGGGTTGCAGGGTGCGTTCGTCGAATCCGACGGCGGAATTGATCACGCCCGCGGTGTTCGCGCCGTACACTTTCAGGGAAGTATGGTGGGTGGAAATCACCGTCAGCGCGCCCATGCGGCAGAAGTAGTCGGCAATCGCCACCGCCAATGCCGCGCCTTCCTCGGGATCGGTGGCCGAGCCCAGTTCGTCCAGCAATACCAGCGACTGGGCCGTGGCCGTGCGCGAGATGCGGTCGATATTGGTTACGTGAGCGGAAAAGGTGGACAGATTCTGCTCGATCGACTGGTAGTCGCCAATATCGGCCAGCACCGCGTCGCAAATCGGCAGCTCCGCGCGTTCGGCCGGCACCGGAATTCCCGATTGCGCCATCAGCACCAACAGGCCCACGGTTTTCAGCACCACCGTTTTGCCGCCGGTATTCGGTCCGGTGATGATCAGTTCGCGGCCGGCCTTATCATTCCCGCCGGCCGGCCCGGCTTCGTCCAACTCAACGCTGATGGGAACCACCGTACCGCCTCGCGCGCGCAGGCTGCGCTCCAACAGGGGATGACGCGCCCGATGCAAAAGCAATTCCCCGCGGCTGACGCGCGCCGCCACGCAGTGATAATCCTGGGCAAAACGCGCTTTGGCGAACTGTACTTCCAGTTCCGCCATGGCATCGGCCGCGGCCAGAATCGCCGTTCCCAGTTCCGCGATGCTTTGCGTCATATGCAGGAGGATGCGATGGATTTCCGCCTGCTCCTCTTCCATGAGCTTGACCAGTTCGTTATTCTGCTCGATCGTCTCCAGGGGCTCGACAAACACCGTTTGTCCGCTGGAGCTCACTCCATGGACCACGCCCTCGACGCGCCGTTTTTGCTCCGCCTTGACGGGGATGACGAAGCGCTCGCCGCGAATGGTGACCAGTTCCTCCTGCGCGGCGCCGGTATCGGAAAGCCGGCGCACGTAGGCATGCAGCGAGTCCTGAATCTGCCGCTTCTGCCGCTCGATCTCGCGGCGTATCTGCGCCAGTTCGGAGGAGGCCCGGTCGTCCAGCGTGCCGTCGGGAAGGATTTTGTTGCGGAATTGCCGCAGGAAAGCCGTGAAGTCGACAATCGCCGAGGATAGCGCCGCCACTGCCGGCCACGGCGAACCCGAGCCCTCGTCGCCGCGGCGTTCCTCCGGCGCCTTCATGCTCGAAGGCGGATGGAGCGCAATCTCCAGCCACTCCGAGGCCCGATCGACCCCCGCAATTACGTCGCGGATTTCCGTGGGCTCCAGCGCCACGCCCTCAATGCGCGACTTCTCCACCAGGCGGGACGGATCCAGCATGCCGGCAAAGTCGAAGCGCCCGCCGGCGCGCAGGTACTCGCGCACTTCCGCCGCCAACTGCTGCTGACGCTCGATCCAGGCGCGGTCGGTGGACGGCGCCAGCTGCGCCACCCGCGCTTGGCCCAGCGCCGACTGCGCATAGCCGCGCAAGACGTCTCGCAAGACGTCGTATTCCAGCGGACGCGCGCTGGTGTGGTCAAGCGGTGCGGGAATCATATGGACATGTTAACAAGCCTGTCAGCGGATGGCTTCCTGTTTGTTGAACAGAAGGAAGGCCGCACAATTTCAAATTTGAAATTTGAAATTGCTCCGCGTCGTCTGCGTTGGTTTTGTCCAAGCCGCTGCCACGGCCCATCTGCTAGAATTTTCGAGGTGAACAAGCCATGAGCTTCCCGGTGACTCGTCCGCGTCGTCTGCGCCGAGGCGAGGCTTTGCGTTCCCTTGTGCGCGAAACCCGGCTCACGCCGGAAGGCCTCATTTACCCGGTATTCGTCTGCGCCGGCGAGGGCATTCGCAAGGAGGTTCCATCGATGCCCGGGGTCTTCAACCTGTCGGTGGACGAGGCCGTGAAAGAAGCCCGGGAAGTGAAGGCGCTGGGCCTGCCTGGGATAATCCTGTTTGGCCTGCCGGAAAAAAAGGATGAAGTCGCCACCGGGGCATGGGCCGAAAACGGCATCGTGCAGCAGGCTACCCGCGTCCTCAAGCGGGAGGTTCCGGGCTTATTGATGGTCGGCGACGTGTGTCTTTGCGAATACATGTCGCACGGCCACTGCGGCGTTGTAAAATGCGTCACGCCGCCGCCGGTCACGCGCATGGGCGCGGCGGTGGCCGCAATGGCCGAATTCGAAATTGAAAACGATCCTTCGCTGGAGCTTCTGGCGCGTACCGCGGTTTCGCAGGCGCGCGCCGGAATGGACATCATTGCGCCCAGTGACATGATGGACGGCCGCGTGGGGGCCATCCGCGCGGCCCTCGACGAGAACGGATTCTCCAATACTCCCATCCTGTCGTACGCCGCCAAGTTTGCCAGTGGTTTCTACGGCCCCTTCCGTGACGCCGCCGCTTCCACGCCGCAGTTCGGAGACCGGCGCAGCTACCAGATGGATCCGGCCAATTTCAATGAGGCCATGCGGGAAATGGAGAGCGATTTGGAGGAAGGCGCCGACATGCTGATGGTGAAGCCGGCACTGCCCTATCTGGACGTGATCCACGCCGCCCGCGAGCGCTTCGACGTGCTTATCGCCGCCTACCAGGTTTCCGGGGAGTTTGCCGTGATCGAGGCCGCGGCGCGCAACGGCTGGATCGAGCGTGACCGCGTCATGGTGGAATCGCTGACCTGCATCCGGCGCGCCGGCGCCAGTGTAATCATTACCTACTTCGCCAAAGACGCCGCCAGGCTGCTGGGATGAGCTAAAGAGCTTTAACCATGGAATACGCGGAAGACAACAAATAAAGATTTAAAGTTCAAGCGCCTTTCATTCGGATTCTCTTCCGTGCTTTCCGTGTATTCCGTGGTTGCTCTCCCGCGGAGATCACGATCCTTTTTGAACCGGCAGGACGAACTCCACCCCGCGATCATTGTTCGCCTTGACGGTGGCAGGAATATCCAGGTCGGTGAGCGCGACCTTCTTGGTCCAGTGAGCGCCGAACTCATACAGCGTCGGGCCAACGATGGCGTAATTCTGAATCTCGGTGCGGCTGCCGTCGTGAAACACCAACACCGTCTCCAGCGACTCAGGCTCTGGCGCCGTGCGCGCGGGCTGAGGCGGCAATGACGCCGCGGCATTCCCTTCAGCCGGTCGCGAGCGTTCTGCACTGAGCTGGGCGGCCAGCTGCGCGTTCATTTCCTGCTGGTTCGCAAGCTCGTTCTGCAGCTGCGCCGCGTAAAAGCTGTCTGCAGACGCATAACCGGAGTCCGGCGTGTAACTGTAATCACCGGCATCCCAGTCGTAGATGGGCCAATAATCCGCTCCCGCCCATCCCCAGTAGGGATAACCGTACCCATAATAACCGCGGCGAAAAGACCGGCATCCTCTACAAAACGAACCCAGCGGACGGTTCGTGATAATCAAACGATTGCCGCTGCCGCGCGGCAGAAAAGCGCCGCCCGCCCGGAACCCGTATACCGAAGGAGCCATTCGGACCGGAGCTCCTCCTCTGGCCCCAGCCATGCCGCCGCCCCGGGCCATTCCGCGCTGGGCTGCTGCCGGCAAGGCCACCACTGCTACCAATGCAATCGCAAACAGGCGGAGTATATTCATACCAACCACCTTTCCGGAGTTGCCACTCCAACGTTCGCGAATCCTACTTGCATGAGCTTGCGCTGATACATTAGATGATCGAACCGGGGAAATGGTATCCCACGATCGGCCTTCGGCCTTCTGCTTACAGTTCACAGTTTGCAGTTTACAGCCAAAAGGAGCCTCATCCTTGACAGAAATCGGCAAACTCTCCTGTTTGGCAACGTGAAACGTGAAACGAAAAACGTGAAACGGCGGTTCTGGCCGCAGGCCGCTGGGGCTAGCCGGCTGATGCGCCGGACTCGCGCACGACGCCCGGCAAACCTCTCTCGCGGGCAATGTATTGCTCCTGAATCCAGGCATAGGTCTTCTCCATGCCCACCCGCAACGGCGTGTTCGGTTCCCAGTGGAACAGCTTTTGAATCAACGTGTTGTCGCTGTTGCGGCCGTTGACGCCTTTCGGCGCCGTCAAATCGTAACTGCGTTTGAGCTTGATGCCGGCGATATCCTCCACCATGTCCACTAGCTGATTAATGCTCACCGCTTCACTGGAACCCAGATTGATCGGCTCCTCCACGCCCGAATTCATGAGCATCTGAATGCCCTTGATGCAATCGTCGATGTACATGAAACTGCGGGTCTGAACTCCGCTGCCCCAAATCGTGATCTCGTGCTTGCCGGTCCTTTTGGCTTCGATCACCTTGCGCGAGATGGCCGCCGGCGCCTTTTCGCGCCCGCCAAACCATGTACCCCAAGGCCCGTACACGTTGTGGAAACGCGCGATCCGCACGTACAAACCATAATCTTCGCGGAAATGCCGGCACATGCGCTCGGAAAACAGCTTCTCCCAGCCATAACCGTCTTCGGGCATGGCCGGATAGGCGTCCTCTTCCCGCAACGAGGGCGCTTCGAAGGTTTTCTGCTTATCGGCGTTATAGACGCACGCCGAGGAGGAATAGAAATAGCGCTGGACCCCAAACTTCACGGCCGCTTGCAGCATATGGGTATTGATGAGGACCGACAACATGCACAGCGCCTTATTGTTCTCGATGAATCCCATCCCGCCCATATTGGCCGCGAGATTGTATAACTCGTAAACATCCTTGGCCGCGCGCTCGCAGTTCTCCTTCAGGTTCAGGTCCAGCGTCAGGTTCTCGACGTCGGGAAATTTCTGGTACCAGTCGTCCAGCGGTTTGACGTCCACGGCCCGCAGGCGCTTGTATCCCTGCTGCCGCAGCGAGGCAATAAGATTACCCCCGATAAAGCCGCCTGCCCCGGTTACCAGCACCAACTGATCCTTCATCGAAAACTCCTTCTCGTCGTTGACCTGATCCGGAAGCACGCAGGCCCGCACCGCGTGCAAAAACAAGTCAGCGCTAGGCTATGCTTCCGAAGTTTGCTAAATAGTAACCCAGTGCCGGGGGAAGGTCGAGTATCTAAAGTTTGGGCGTCCATTAGTGCTTACGGCCGGAAACAGCCCCGCCCTCAGTCGAAAAGCTTAGGACGAAGAGCGGCATAGCCTTTTTGCCGCGGATGAACGCAGGGCAGTCGTTGGTCGCGGGTCGTTGGCCGGAAATGCGTTGGCCTCTGGCCAACGACCGACGACCAAAGGCGGGGTTCCCTACATTTGGCGGAACGCGGAACGCACGAAGCGCGCAATGTGCCAGGCGTCCATATACTTATAGGGGGTCTGGCCGGTAGTGTAGTGGCCACAAGGCAGGACGGCAATCTTGTGATCGAGCCGGCGGCGCTCGAATTCCGCCGCCACCTGGCGCGAAAATTCCGGCAGGAAAGTCAGATCATATGTGGCATAGACGACCAGCGAGCGCTTGGGCAGGCTGGCAAAGCGATCGAAGTAGCACATGGGGCTGATCGCGTGCCAGAGCGGGCGCAAACGCTCCAGCGTGATGGCGCCTTCGATGCCGGCGCGGATGTGGCGGGTGGATTGTCCCGTCCAGACCACATCGGCGAAATACGTGGACGCGTGGTTGAAAACGTTCACTTTGAGCCGGGGATCGTGGGCGCTGGCAATGAACGCATAGCACGAACCCAGGCTGGTGCCCAGAATGCCCAGTTCGGTGTAACCGCGCGACTCCAGCCAATCCAGACAGCAGCGCAAATCGATAATCCCCTGCCGAGCCGCGTCAATGGTGCGCGCCAGGTTGGCAGACACCGCGTAGTCGGCCCGTTCGGTTTCCGCCGGCTTACGCACGTCGTGGTAGGGCATGCTCAGCCGCAGCGACGCGATGCCCAGAAATTGCAGAATGCGGCACAGGCCATTGTGTCCGCCGGCATCGGCGTTCCATTGCGGCAGCACCACCATGGCGCGCCGCCCTCGCGTGGGAAACCAGCGGGCATTCACCACATTGTTACAAGGCACCGGCGTTTCCACGGCCGACGTAAAGCGCAAAAATTGCGTATCCCCCGAGGTCTCCAAGCGGAAATCCCGACGCGGCTCGTAAGCGAAGAAGGCATCGCTATCGGCCAGGATGCGCCGGTTGAAATCGCGCAGAAAATCCTCCGCATGGTGGGGATCGCCCGCGGAATCGCCGTTGGCGCAGGGCCAGTTACGCGTCCACTCCAGACCGTACTCCATGGGTCGCACCACGCGATTGGTATCCCGCGTGGTCAGGCGGTACTCCCAGTCGTACATCCAGCGTTGATAACGTGAGCGCAGCATGATTGAACACTTAAGAATACAGCAGTGTACCGCTACTCTTCAGCCTGGCATCGTTGGAGAGACCGTGCCTGGACAACAACATTGCGCTGCTGTGAAAACGCTGGTACAACTCCAAGGTATGCAGGTAACATACGAATTGACACAACGCGACTTTTTTGAGTCCTTAATCGCTCACCGCGACCGCAACCCAATCAGAAAATGGCTCTTCCGGGTAGTTGTATCGGTGGGCTGCGTATTCACTTGCATCGCTTTTGTCCTTCTATTTGTCGACTCCAGCAAACAGGCGATATCCAGCCTTGTTCCGCTGCTGGCTTTAGGGCCCATATTCCTTCTCTTGTTCTGGGGTCGCCCATGGTTGGCAGCTCGAACCCAGTTCAGGAAACAACCCTCGGCCCACGGTCCTAGAACAGTGCGATTGGATGATGCAGCAATCCATTCGCAATGGGACGGCGGCACATCTGATGTCCAGTGGGAAACCTTCATGCGCGCACTGGAAAGCAAAACCCAATTTCTTCTCTATCCTTCGCCCGCATATTTTTTCAAGGTCCCCAAACGCGCATTGACCCCAGAGCAACTCGCGGAATTCCGCGCCCTGCTCGCACTGAAGATTCCTTCGAGCAAGAGGTAATCCAAGCTAGGGGACGCAAAGCAAGCTTAGAGCGGTTCCACAGTTGGTGTAGCCTGTTTGAAACGGCACGCCTCCGGGGCCGTAAAGGAAAGCCAGAGATCGCGGCCCTAGCCGCCGAGGGATGTGGACCCCAGGGCCTGAAGGCCAATTGTCTTGCGGCGCGAAGGGGCACGGCTGAAGCCGTGCCCTTTCAAGGCGGCGTTACAGCAATCTTGGAATCGCTCTAGCCCTGTCGGCTTTCAATAACGGCTTTCACCGCAATCTCATGGGGCACATGGCCCGCAGGGAGCGCCCAAAACTCTTTCCAGTCAATCGGTTGCTCAGGCATTTTCATGACTCCGGAGGCGACCAACTGCCGTTCCTCTTCCGCGAAGTTACGCGCAGTAGCAGGCGCAATGTGAGTTTTCACGCGTTATGCCCTCCAAATCCATGCATATCATGACACCTTCATGCGATCCTGATCCGAAGCGCACAGCGTTCATTCTTCAGCGCAAATAAACGGCGGCGGTCAGCAGGGCACTTCAGAAACGTTAATCGATATAAACTCTGGGTACCCTGCGCCCGATCGAGCACAACACTTCGTAGGGAATGGTCTGGGAGAGATTGGCATGTTCCCAGGCGGAGATGCTGCATTCGCCGTCCGCGCCCAGAATGGTGACCTCGTCGCCGAGACGCACATCGGGGAGCTGGGTAGCGTCAATCTCGGTAAGGTCCATGGAGATGTTGCCCACAATCGGAGCAAATTTGCCGCGCACGATCACCCGCCCGCCGGCGCAGAGCAGGCGGCTCAACCCGTCGGCATAGCCCACCGGCAGAATCGCCAGCCGGGAAGGAGTTTTGGTGACAAAGGCTCCGCCATACCCAATCGGCTGGCCCGTCGCAACTTCCTTGAGTTCGATCACGCGGGTCTTCCAGGCCAGCACCGGCTCGACCGCCAAATCCCCGGTCAATTCCGGCGTGCCGTTTCCGGCCGATACAAAGGGCAGATGATATCCGTAGAGCGCCAGACCGGTGCGGACCATGTTGTACCAGGTGCGATCCCGCGTGATGGCGGCGGCGGTGTTGGCGATGTGGCAAAAGGCAGGCTCGAAACCGGCGGCGCGAATGGTGTCCAGCGCCTGGTCGAACCGCTGGAGCTGGGCCGCATTGGCCGGGTCATCCACCACCTCACTGGAGGCAAAATGGCTCAACACACCCTCCAGCCGCACGTGCGGCGCCCGCCCCAGGGCGGCCAGAAAATGTGGCAGATCGCGCAGCTGCAAACCGAGCCGCCCCATGCCGGTATCCAATTTGAGATGAACGCGGACCGGGGTCTCATGATTCAAGCGGACGGCCGCCGCCTCCAGCACTTCGATATGCCACGGCTGCCATACGGCCGGCGTCAGGTTACGAAGCAATACTTCTTCCTCTTCGCCCCGCCAAAATCCGCTCAGCAACAAGATACGGCCGCGAACCCGGCCTTCGCGCAGCGTGATGCCCTCTTCCGGAGAGGTGACGGCAAACCAGTTTCCGCCTTCCTTTTCCAGGGCACGGGCACACTTAAGTCCGCCATGTCCGTAGGCGTCAGCCTTGACCACGGCACACACGGCGGCGCGCGGCGTCACCCATTGCTGGAGCGCACGGAAATTACGCCGCAACGCGGGTAACGATACCTCCACCCACGTGGGGCGCATCAGGTGAGATGTAACCCATGTAACCAACAGCTCGATTATATCCCGACAAAAGCGTCTCCGGTTTCCCGTCCCCCGTCTCCCGCGAGATGCACGGCGCGGTTGGCTAATGGCGTATGGTTTGCAGTTTACAGTTTACAGTTTGCAGCCAAAGCGGTTCCTGGCCTGGCTGCAAACTGTGAACTGCAAACCGTAAACCGGGTTGTGCTAACGTGGAACGTGAAACGTGGAACGGCTCCTACTCCGGGGGCGGGGCGCCGAAGTTGTCGATATTCTCGAAGCGCGTCGAGCTGCGATTGAAGCGCAGGTGGACGGTATCGGTGGGGCCATTGCGCTGCTTGGCAACGATAATTTCCGATCCCTGCTCTTCGAGCCGGGCTTTCTCCTCCGGATCGCGCTCGTAGTACTCGGGCCGGAAGATAAAGGCCACCACATCGGCATCCTGCTCGATCGAACCGGATTCGCGCAGGTCGGAAAGCTGGGGGCGGTGATCGCCGGTGCGGGCCTCCGGGGCGCGGCTCAACTGCGAAAGGGCAACCACCGGCACGTTCAGGTCCTTGGCCACCATCTTCAAGCCCCGCGAAATGGCCGAAACTTCCTGGTTCCGGTTTTCGTGGTGGCGTCCGCTCCCCGGCGGGGTGCCGGCCATCAACTGGAGGTAGTCGATCACGATCATATCCAGCCGGCCGTGCTGGTGCTTCAGCCGCTGGGCCTTGGCACGCACTTCGCTGACCGAGATTGCCGGAGTATCGTCAATATACAGCGGGGCGGAGCTGAGCCGGCCCAATGCCCCCCACAGTTTCTGATAGTCCTCGCGGCCGACAAAGCCACTACGCAGCTTATGCGCATCCACGTTGGCTTGCGAGCATAACAAGCGCATCAAAAGGGCCTTCTTCGACATTTCCAGCGAAAACACGCCCACCAGACTGTTGCCCAGAACGGCCGCGTTTTCGGCCATGTTCAACGCCAGTGCGGTTTTACCCATGGACGGCCGCGCCGCGATGATGATGAGATCGGAAGGTTGCAAGCCGCAAGTCAGCTTGTCGAACTCGTCAAAATAAGTGCGCAGCCCGGTCAGATCCTTGCCCAGGTTATAGAGCTTCTGCAGATCGCCGATTTCGTGCTGGTAGATTTCCTGGACACTGGTGAAGTCATTCCCCAAGCGTTGGTCGGAAAGATGGAAGAACGCGGACTCGGCCGTTGCCAGTACGTCCTCAGCGCTCTCGGACTGGTCCACCGCGGCCTGGATGGCCTGACTGGCCGCATGAATGACGCCCCGCAGGATGGCCTTGTCGCGCACGATGCGGATGTAATGCTCGAGGTTCTGCACCCGCGGCAAGCCGTCGGTCAGCGATGTGAGATAAGCGGCGCCCCCGATCGCTTCCAATTCCCGGTTGCGGCCCAGTTCTTCGGTAAGAGTAATGAAATCGATGGGACGGTTGGAGTCGCCCAGCACGCGCATGTGCCCGTAAATGCGGCGATGCGAATCCAACGAAAAGTCGTCGGCCTTCAGCATCGCCGCCGCCTGCGAGAAGCAGGTGTTGTCCAGGAGGATGGCCCCTAGGATCGATCGTTCGGCCTCCGGATTCACCGGCAGAATACTGTCGGCGGTTTGTCCCATCGTAGCCATCCTTGTACTTGATAAACTGTCCGCCCGGGAAAGGAAACGGCAAACTGCAGCGGCGCTGTGGATTTCAGGAGAAAGTTGTGGAGGCCGGTGGAAAACAGGTAACTATTGCCTCGGCCAGGGCCAGAATTACAAGCGTTTTGTTTGCGGGCAAGGCCCCAAAAACGCCACCGCCCCCCGTTCTTTGGGCGGCGGTGGTGGCTGAGTGCCTAATTGCTGTACAGCAGGACGCCTTCCTGTTTCTCTTCGCCGACCGGACGATAGAACAGCCGGTCGTTTTCCAGGTAAATCTCGATGAAAGCCGGGCGGGTGGTGAGGTTGCCCTGAATCAGGGCCTCGCTCATCGGGTCCTCCACGTACTTCTGGATGGCGCGGCGCAATGGTCGGGCGCCGTAGCTCCGGTCGGTGAGTGTCTTATCGAGAATCCACTTCTTGGCATCGTCGTTCACGCTGATGGTAATGGAACGCTGCGCCAGGTTCTGGTTGAGCTGCACAATCATCAACTCGACGATCTGGATCAGGTCCTGCTCGGTCAGCGCATTGAACAGAATAATTTCGTCCAGCCGGTTTAGAAACTCGGGATTGAACGTGCGCTTGACTTCGCCCTTCACCAGCTCCTCGACCTTGGACGAAATCTTCTCTTCGTGCTGCGACTGGAAGCCCATGCCCTCGCGCTTCATCAGGTGCCGCGCACCGATGTTCGAGGTCATGATGATGATGGAGTTCTTGAAATCCACGGTATTGCCCAGCCCGTCGGTAAGCTGGCCGTCTTCAAATACCTGGAGCAGGATATTGAACACGTCCGGATGGGCCTTCTCGATTTCGTCCAGCAGCACCACGGAATACGGGGCGCGCCGGATGCGCTCGGTCAACTGACCGCCTTCTTCGTAGCCGACATATCCGGGAGGCGAACCGATCAGCTTCGACACCGAGTGTTTCTCCATGAACTCGGACATATCGAAACGGATCAGCGATTTCTCGCTGCCGAACATGAAGTGCGCCAGCGTGCGTGCCACTTCGGTCTTGCCGACGCCGGTGGGTCCCAGGAACAGGAAGGAACCGATGGGCCGGTTGGGGGACTTCAAGCCGGCGCGCGAACGCCGGATGGCCCGGGCCAGCGCGCTCAACGCCTTGTCCTGCGAGATCACGCGCTTGTGCAGCTCTTCTTCGATGCGCAACAGCTTCTGCGACTCTTCTTCCTTGATCGCGGCCACGGGCACGCCCGTCCAGCGGCTTACGACGTCCTCGATGTCCTCGCGTCCCACTACGCCGGTGGAAGATTCGTCCAAGTGATACTTCTCGCGCAAAGCGCGCAGATTTTCCCGTTCCTTGCGCTCCTCGTCGGAGTAGAAGCGCGCCTTCTCGAATTCGTGGTTCGCGATGGCGTTTTCCATGCGATGCACGATGAACTTGATCCGCTTCTGCACCTCGGTCAACTCTTCCGGCAGCGAGGTCTGGCGCAACTTCACGCGCGCGCCCGCCTCGTCGATCAGATCGATCGCCTTGTCCGGCAGGAACCGGTCGGGGATATAGCGGTTGGAGTGATGCACCGCGTAATTGATGCAATCGTCGGTATAGGAAACGGCGTGAAACTTCTCGTAACGCTCTTTCACGCCCATCAGGATCTTGACGGCATCGGCTTCATCGGGCGCGCCGACCTTGACCGACTGGAAGCGACGCTCCAGCGAGCGGTCCTTCTCGATGCTCTTGCGGTATTCTCCCGGCGTGGTGGCGCCGATGCACTGGATTTCGCCGCGCGACAGGGCCGGTTTCAAAATGTTGGCGGCGTCCAGCGATCCTTCGGCCGAGCCCGCCCCCACCAGGGTGTGCAACTCGTCAATGAAGATAATGGCGCTCTGCGATTCCATCAGCTCTTTCATGATGGTCTTCAAGCGCTCTTCAAACTGTCCGCGATACTTGGTGCCGGCCACGATCAGCGACAGGTCCAGGGCCAGAATGCGCTTATCGGCCAGGAAACTGGGAACCTCTCCGTCGGCGATGCGCTGGGCCAAACCTTCCACAATGGCCGTCTTGCCCACGCCCGGCTCTCCGATCAGCACGGGATTGTTCTTGGTGCGGCGGCAAAGGATCTGCACTACCCGCTCCAGTTCCTGGTCCCGGCCCACCAGCGGGTCCAACTGATTCTCGGTGGCCGCCTGGGTAAGATCGCGGCTGAACTCGCTCAACAGCGACGCCTCGCCGCGCGCCGAAGCCCGCTGCGGCGTGGTCTTTTCCTGGGAGGTACGCGCCAGCTCTTCCCGGATGGTCGAGAGCCGCAGGCCGCGCTCCTGCAGAATCTCAGAAGCAAAACATTTCTCTTCCCGGAGCAGCCCGAGCAGCAGGTGTTCGGTGCCGATGTGCTTATGCGACAGCCGTTCCGCCTCTTCCGCGGCATAGGCCAGGACGCGCTTGCACTCATTGCTCAACGGGAGATCCACGGAGGTGGAAACCTTTTCCCGGACGGTGGTATGCCCCTCGATCTGCTTGCGAATCGACTCCACCGAGGCATGCGAGCGCAGGAACCGGTTGGTCAGGGCCTTATCTTCGCGGAGCAAGCCCAGCAGCAGATGCTCCGTCTCGATATAGGGAGAGCCGAACTGGCTGGCTTCGTAACGCGCGAAGAAGATCACGCGCCTCGCTTTCTCCGTGTACCGTTCAAACATTGTCCTCTCCCAAAGAACCCTTCACTCTTTTTCCAACAGCGCCCGCACCAGCACCACCAAACTTAATGCAACTGTCCTTCCAAACTCAGCTGACTTCCGCGATTCTCCGCTCCGCGGGAACCGAGGTTGACAACGAGTCCGGAGTAACTTCCTCGATCCTTCCGCCGTGCAGCCGCAGCACGCGATCGCAGCGGCGCGCAAACGCAAGATTGTGGGTGGCAAGGAAGGAAGTGAGCCCATGATCGCGATGTAGCCTGGCAATTAAGCTGAAAACGACTTCCGCCGTGCGATCGTCGAGATCCCCGGTCGGTTCATCGGCCAGCAGCAATTGTGGCCGGGTTATTAGCGCCCTGGCCACCGCGACTCTTTGCTGCTCGCCGCCACTCAGCTCGCCCGGCCGATGGTGGCCCCGGTCCTGCAATCCCACTTCCCGTAACCAGTGCTCGGCTTCCGATTCGGCCTCGCGACGTGCGCGTCCTCTCAGCAGAAGCGGCATGGCTACATTCTCCACCGCCGTAAACTCCGGCAGCAGGTAATGAAACTGCCAAACAAAGCCAATTTCCCGGTTACGAAACCCGGCTGCGTCCGCCTCAGACAGCGTTCGCAGCTCCATTTGGGCGCAGTATACGTCACCGCCGGAAGGCCTATCAAGAGCACTTAAGATATGCAACAAAGTGCTTTTCCCGGCCCCGGATTCGCCCACAATGGCCAGCATTTCCCCTTTGCGCACTTGGAAAGACAAGTTGTCAAAGAGCACCAGATCGGAGGCTCCCGAACGAAAAACCTTTCGTAACCCCTCGACCCGCAGAATCTCGTTCTCTTGCATTGGATGCAGACACAATCTCCTGCGCTTCAACCGGACCCGGCGCATCACTCCCGCGCCCCCGCAATCCGGTCAAAACTTCACCTGCAAGCATTAGACCACGGCAGAACCCTTCACGGTACGCGGATTTTGCCGGCACAAAACAGGCTTAAACATCAGGGTTGCCCCCGCCTCAAGGCGTGTTTTGAGGCGTTTGCGGAAAAGGCACAGCGCACCGGCCGGCATTCGGTAAGTCCGGAGGAAGATCTCCCGCAAACCGCGGTTACTAATCCAAAACTGATAACCGGAAAATTTTTCCCTAGGAAATTCTAATCAAGCCGGAAAAGGCTGACAGTTTACAGTTCACAGTTTGCAGCCAGAAAAATCGGCGCGGGCGTGGGCGCCCGCACGACAGCCGGCGAGACGCCGGCGCTACAACGGCAAAACCCATTTCCTTTATAGCTATGAACTGAGCGGCGGTTTTGTTTGGCTGTGAACTGCAAACTGTAACAGGCTGACAGTTTACAGTTCACAGTTTGCAGCCAGAAAAATCGGCGCGGGCGTGGACGCCCGCACGACGGCCGGCGAGACGCCGGCCCTACAACGGCAAAACCCATTTTGTTAATAGCTATGAACTGAGCGGCGGTTTTGTTTGGCTGTGAACTGCAAACTGTAAACTGCAAACCTTTTGAGCCAATTGCCAATTGCGTTTTTCTGCTACTCGTAGCGCAGCGCTTCGGCGGGGAGAACGCGCGATGCGGATAAGGACGGATAAAGCGTGGCGACAAAGGAAATCCCAATCGCCACCGCGGCCACTAATACGCCATCGAACAGGCGCGGCGAGGAAGGGACATAGTCGATCGCATACACCTCGGGGGAAAGCGAGATCCAGTGATAATGCCCCAGGCCGAGCGCCAGCGCATATCCGGCGATCAAGCCCAAAATCGTGCCGATGAGTCCGGTCATCATCCCCTGGGCAACGAAGATGCGGCGCACCTGCTTCTTACGCGCCCCCAGCGACATGAGCACGGCGATGTCGCGGGTCTTCTCCATAACCATCATAATGAGCGAGATCAGGATGTTCAGCGCGGCCACGAACACAATCAGCCCGATGGTAATGAAGGTAACCACGCGTTCCAACCGCAACGCCCGGAATAACGCCCGGTTCTGCTCCATCCAGTTCGTGCTCTGGAATCCGGGGCCGGCGGCCTCTTCGATCTGGCGCCCCGCTTGCGGCGCCCGGTAGATGTCGTCGAGTTTGAATTCGATGACGGAGATCAGATCGCCCAGCCCGAACAGGCGTTGCGCGTCGCTCAGCCGGGTAAAGGCCCAGGCCGTATCGTAATCGTAGAAACCGGACTGAAAAATGCCGGCCACGCGGAAGCGGACATACTTCGGCACCAGACCGAACGGCGTCAACTCGCCCTGGGGACTGGTGACCAGCACCACCGAGCCCACGTTGGCGCCCAGTTCGTCAGCCATATCCTTGCCCAACACTATGGGAGGCATTTCGTTCAGCCGTTGCTGTACCCCGGCCATCGCATCGGGAGAACTGGCCTCGCTTTCGTCTGCGGATGAGGAGGGAGAGGCTGAATCAGGAGCCACCGGCTGGGCCGCTGCTTCGCCCAGCGCTTCGGCCGAGCCCCACTTCACCGCCTGCAACATCTGGCTGACCCGGCGCTCGTAACTGGGAACCACGCCCTTCAGCACCGCACCCTTAGCCCGGGCGCCGCGCGAGATCAAAACCTGTTCGTAAATCGCGGGCGCATCGGCGACTACATGCGGCTCCCGGTCCAAACGATCCACCAGGCTGGGCCAGTTGCGAATGCCATCACCCGCCGTACGCATCAACTGCACGTGCGCCGTCGAACCGAGCAGGCGCGATTGCAAATCCTGGCGAAAACCATTGTTGATGGCCAAAGCAATGATGAGCGAAGCCACTCCGGCGGCAACTCCAATGATGGAAATCGCCGTAATCACGCCCACCACGGCTTGCCGCCGTTTGGCCCGGAGATAGCGCGCCGCTATGAAAAGCTCAAACATGGAGTGACAGGTTTCAAAGTTTCAAGGTTGCCGGGCGCTCCCGCGTCATTGGCTAACCTCCGCAAGCTTAACATTTTGCAGCTTGAAGGGACCGTATTACGTTTTTCATTTCACATTTGCAACAGCCCAGCGCTCGCGAAGAAGCGCGGACAGGAACTGGAAAACGAGATCGGCAGCACGTCCCAGATGAGGCAGGATTGTTTCCAAGTGGCCCGTCAACCGCTCAGAACAACAGCTACTCGCCGGTCGAGGCGACGTGGTGGAAGCCGATCCGGGCACGGGACAATAGTTTGACTCTGGAATTGTAAGCGGTATGCGGTTTACCGGCCATATCGGCAGGCGTTCAAATCAACGCAGGCCAACAACATTGCGCAGATGACACCCCCGGCGTATGATTTTGCTTCTATTCTGTTCAGCCTCAAAACTTCATTGAACCGGAGCAAGTCGATGAGACGGTGGACATCATTCTTGGCGATCTTGATTCTGTCGGCGGGATTCGCCTTTGCACAGGTTTTCGGTGGCGGCCCAGGAATCAGCGCTAACGAGGAAGCTAAGGGGGCACCCTTTTCGGCAGACGTGGTTACGAAGACCGTTCAAGTCTTGCAGGATGGTAACCGCCAACATAGGGAAAGGGGCGGCAAAATTTATAGAGACTCCGAAGGCAGGGTGCGCAACGAGAGCTGGCTTGAAACCTCCAGAGCCGGAACCGAGGGGTTGAACCAGAATAAGGCCGTCAACATTTTCGATCCCGTCAAGCGAGCTAATATCTTTTTCACCGTGGGCCCAAACGCTGACAAGATAACGCACGTTCATCCCATTAGACATTTCACCGTTCCAAAGCTCCCTCCTCCGCCGATGAATGCCTCGACCGAAACGAAGCCAGCGAGTACAAGCACGACCACAGCCGTGCATACGAGTCCTGCATTACCTGAGCCTGAGAACCTTGGCACGCAGGTAATCGAGGGATTCACAGTCGTCGGAACTAGGCGCACGCGGACCATCGGCGCGAACAAAATGGGCAATGAGCGCCCGATCACGATAGTTGAAGATTCGTGGTATTCGGATGAATTGCACGAAACTCTTCTATATGAAAAGGACGATCCGCTGAGCGGTCATACGACGACAAAGCTGACGAACATCCAACGCGGGGAACAGGACTCGACCCTATTCCAAGTGCCGCCAGGCTACCCGGTGAAAGATCCGGAGTAGTGAGATTGTCGTCCGAATAACGCCCCCTCTCCTTCTAAGGGAGCGTGCGTCGCGACAATTTGTCGTTCAACATTGCTTCGGAACGATAGGTGGCGAGAATAGGGCTTACCGCTCAGAATCCAAAAGCGAAACGTTGCGCCGCCGCCCTGACTAGCACTAGGCTGCAATTCCGAGCGGATGGTCGGCAACCCGGAAACTGGCCCATCTGTCAGGTTCCGATTTGCCGATTAGCCGGAATCGGGGTCGTTCATCCAGACACCCAAGCGAGATCACATCCGGAGCCCGCGTAGCGGGCGTAAGAACCACCGCCAGATGCAGTGTTCGTCGAATTCCATTCGGTGTTAGCTCAACAACGCGATGAATTCATCTTCCCACGTAAACCCGGCGACAATTCAATAAACTGCTTTCTCAGTTCCCAGCGGGGGCCGGCAGGCCTTCTTCAGCGAACTGCCGGGCCAGCGCGGCGAACCAGCCGCCGGTGGTGGCCAGTTGTTGGGGAGTGCCCTGTTCCACGATGCGTCCGTTGTCCAAAACAATCACGTGATCGGCGTCTTTCACCATGGAATACCGGTGGGCGATCAGCAGCATGGTGGGCCGATGGCTCAGGTTACGAAGTGCTTGTTTCACTTCATTTTCGGTAGCGTAATCGAGATTGGCCGTGGCCTCGTCCAGCACGAGGATGCGCGGCTGGTTCGCCAGCATTCGGGCTATCTGCAGCCGTTGCCGCTCTCCCACTGACAGTCCCAACCCGCGTTCCCCGACTTCGGTTTCCAGTCCCTGGGGCAAACGCTCCAGCGTGCTTCCCAAACCCGCGGCCAAGGCGAAGTTCTTTACCTCGTCGTCCGTGGCGGTGGGGCGTCCGTAGCGAATATTATCGGCGAGGGTTCCGCGGAAAACCGCGCCATCGGCCGCCACCATGCCCACCATCCGGCGAACCGAAGACGGATCCACTTGCGCCAGCGTCTGATCGTCGATGCGAATCTCTCCCGAGGTGGGCTCCCAGAGTTTCAGGAGCAAATCGGCGACGGTGGTTTTTCCCGCCCCGGACGGCCCCATAAGGGCGGTTACGCTGCCCGGCGGCATAGCGAAGCTAAGGCCGTGCAGCACTTCCCGGCCGGCCACGTAATCGAAGTGAACGTCACGGAACTCGACCTTGCCCGGGCCTGACCGCAGTTCCGCTCCCCCGGCCTCCTCGGGGCCGGTCTCGAGCAGGCGGACGGCGCGCGTCAACGAGGCCAGATTCTGCTGGAGACTTACCGCCAGGCTGCTGAGCGAATCGATGGGATCGTAGAGCTGGTCGAGATAGGCGACAAACATGACCACATCGCCCGGCGTAAGCATCCGGTTCATCACCATCCAGCCGCCGTAGCCCAGGACCAGGGCTTTGCTGAGATGGCTAAGCGTGGTTTGCACAAACAGGTAGCGATTGCCGAGCCGGCTCCGCTGGAGATAGTCGTCATAAGCGACCTGCGAGGCCGCCTGGAGGCGGTGCGTTTCTCTGGGCTCGGCGCCGGAAAGCTTCACGGTCTTGATCGCGGACAGCGCATCCTGAATGCGGACGGAGACGTTCTCCCACATTTTGTAGTATTCGGTCATGCCGGATTCCAGCCGGCGCGCGGAATGGCGTGCAATCAGGAAATAGAAAGGCAGAATGGCAATCGCGGCCAGCGTCAGCCGCCAGCTCTGCGTGAACATGATGGCGCAGATCCCGACGATCCGCAGACATGCCGGAGCGATCTCCTGGGCAAATGCCGAAACGATGGGAGCCACTTGGTCCGATTGGTCTATTCGCTTTGCCAGCCCACCACTGGCCCGCCTATTGAAGAAGGACAGCGGAAGGCGCAGGACATGACCGAAGGTGGATTGGATCAGGTTCGCTTCCAGGTCGCACGCGGCCACCGTGCTTTGATAATCGGCCGCCAACGACAGCAAATATCCCACTACGCTGATTAGAAACAGCAAGCCGGCGGCCCACAGCAACGTCTTCAGCGTCTGCTGGCGGGTACGCGGAGCCACATAGTCCCGGCGATGCGACCGCCGCGTTTTCGCCAGCCGCTCCAGTTCCTGCTCATGCCGTTTGGCCGCCGAGGCCGACTGCTGGCCGGCGGGCAGGTTGCGTTTCTCTGGATTGGCGGACGGGGTGGTTCCTTCGCCGGTTTCGCTGGGACGATCCACAAACAGGCCGGCCACGTCGTTGATCGCCACCCGGTAGATCAGGGGCTGCAGCAGGCCGGCGCCGGTTCCCAGCAGCGCGAGCACGGCGACGAAGAGAAAACGATTCCTATGGGGCCGTGCCAGCCGCAGCAGCGCGCGAAAAGTACTTGTCCCGGGACGTGGAGTCATCGCAACCTGCCCGATGAAAACAGCATATCAAGAAGCTGGCATCAAACGCGGAATCCCGAAGAGGGCTGCCGGCGGCAACTCCGAATTGTAGCGGCGGTCACTGCAAGCGGATCGAGCGGCGCCACTTGGAGTGCAGCCAGACGAGGATGCCTATGCCGGTAACGCCGACGGGCCCATTCGGCGGCAGGATCACGGCGGCAATCATCAGGTAGCCCGGCTGGGTCAGAGTGTTATAAGCAAACCAGATGATCCCCGGGATCATAATCAGGAGGCCGATGCGGGCTTCGGCCCGGATGGAGAATCCCTTGCCGGCCGGCGGCGCGGGAGCGTCCACGGCCACGGCGGCATAGGCGGCGCGGGGCGTATCCGAGTATCCCTCGCGCTCCGCCGGCCAGAAGTCTCGTGGGCCGCTGTCCTGCCCCAGGCCTATGGACAGCTTTTCGTCTGAATTCCGCTTCGTTTCGTTTTCTCTCATCATAGTCATTTGTCCGAATTACCCAAGATGCGGGACATAGTCGCCGCAGCAACATGCGCTCACGGATCCGATCGCTGCAGGTCCGCGTCCACCACGACCTTACCGTTCCCCCCCACCTGCACGGTTTTATGGATGGGCTTATAGCCATTCAGCGTCAACGTAATGTCGTAAAACCCGGCCGGAAACAGAAACTCAGCCGGAGTCACTTTGTCCAAGGTTCGCTGATTTACGGAGATTTGCGCTCCTTTGGGTTTCGTCCTGATCTGCACCATTTCCCCGGCGGGAGCCGCTCCTCCGAACAGCCGCTTCAGTTTGCCGGTAGCCTTGATCTCCCCGGCATTTCCCATCGGCGTGAGCCGGGCGGAGAATTCGTATCGTTGTCCGGGAACAAGCTCCATAGTCTTCTCGACCGCGAGGAATCCGTTCTTGGCCACGCTCACCTGATAATTTCCCGCGCGCACCAGAAGGGAGGCCGGCGTCAGCTTGCCGGTGTCCTTGCCGTTAAGCAGGATGGCGCCGCCCGCCGGATCACTGGCAACCGTAAGGGTAGCCCCCAACTCCACGAGGGCAACCGAAAGCCGCGATCGTTCCGCGGCACGTACCTGAAAGCTGCGGCGCTCCACCGCAAATCCCGCTTTGGTCAGCGTTACCGTATGTTCGCCGGCGGGCAGTGCGGCAATGGTATACGGAGTGAGGAAGGCCAGGGTATTGCCGTCAACTTCAATCTGCGCGCCGCTGGGACTGGAGTCGATGTCGAGTTCGGCGGTCAGCACCCGGGGAGCCACCACGGCCACTGGCTTCGGTTGCTTTCGCTTCTTCGCCGGAACGGCGGTATTAGCCGGTTCCGCCAAATCTGCCTGCGACGTGGCCGTATTATCGCTGGTCTGGTTCACCGTTTGCACGGGCGCCAGGGAAGCGGTCGTCTCTTCGTGGCTGGCTGCGCGCCGGCTCTGCGCGCGAATGGCCCATCCGGCCAGTACGCCCACCAGCAGCAGCACCGCGGCCCCGGCGCCATACAGCAGCAGCCGCCGATCCCGCCCGTTACCGGCGGCGGGTGTTGGCTGACGCGATGCTAACGGCTTGGACAATGGGGGCTTGGCCGACTCATGTGTATGGCCAGGCGCGGGAGCCGGCGCCGAAGGGGCGCGAGAGGGAACGAAAAGAAATGCCGACGGCGATTGATTCGCGGGTTCCTTACCGGAGGAGGCAGCAGGCACAACCGGTGGCGGCGCCACTGGCGGCTTGGCCGGCGGCGCAGGGACCGCCGCTACGGGAGCCGGCACGGGCTTAGGGGTTACCGGTTCCTGAAGGGACATCACCTGCAGAGGCGTTATCACCGCCACTGGAACCGGGGCCGCAGCGGGAGGCTTGGCGATCCTGGGCTCAGTCAGCGGCTCGGCAGGGGCTCGCGGTTTGATCCCCGGAGCCACCACCGTAGTCGCACCGTGATTGGGTTTCCGCCATGTCTCCAGATCGTGCACAAGATCGCCGCCGCTCTGATAGCGCAACTCCGGCGACTTCCCCAGGGACTTCTTGAAGAACTCACCGGGAAAAGCAGCGGACGCAATGTGCAAATCCGGACATGCGGGGTCGAGAATATTGTGCAGAATCGCCGGGACATCATCGCCGCCAAACGCCCGGCGGCCGGCCGCCATTTCATAAAGGATGGCGGTCCAACTGAACAGATTCGAGCGCCGGTCCAGCGGCTTCCCTTCCGCCTGTTCCGGAGAGATATAAGGCAAACCTTGGGGCACGACGGCGGGGCGGGCTTGTTCAAGCACGTCCAACGCCAGATCGTAGTCCATCAATTTTATGCTGCCGTCCCACTCCTGCATGCAGTTGCCGGGATGCAGGTTGCCGTGAATCAAGCCGCGGCCATGGGCATGATCGATGGCGGAGCATACCTGCCGGGAGATATCGACCAGGTCACTTGCAGAAAAAGCCGTCTTTTGCTCCAACAGCGAGCGCAGCGTCGCTCCTTCCACATATTCCATGACGATGTAAAAACAGCCCTCCGCCTCGCCGATTTCCAGAGTCCGGACAATGTTCGGGCTGTCCAGCGCGATCGCCGCCTGGGCCTTTTTCCGCAACCGGTCCCAGGCATTGGCCGAGCAGGCTGTCCGGGGAATCTCCCGAAGAGCGAGGGTCTTCTGTTGGTTGGGATCGACTGCCTTGTAGACCACTCCCAGGCTGCCTCTTCCGATTTCGCGGAGGACCTCAAACCGAAGCTTCGTAGTCAGCGACATACTCACGCCACCTGGGCCGAGCCTGACGCACTTTTGTGCGTCGCAAAAGGGGAAGGGCGATTGACAGGTTAGCCCAAGACGCGCAAGAGGTGAAGTAACGGAAGTGCAGCGACGATTGGTCGCAAGTAACCGGTAAATAAAGACGTTACCGGTAGATTTCTTGTATTCTCATGCTATTCATATTCGGGCTCAAGCTTTACCGGCGGCGGTGAAAAAAGCGATCGATGGTGGACGCTAAAGAATTGAAAATCGCGGGCCTGCGCTATGCGCGCAGTCTGCAAGGCGCGGTGAGGACCGCCATTCTCTTCCCCGCCGACCACCACTCGGCGGTGGCTCCTCTGGCGCAGAGCCTGGCAGCGGTGCACGCGCTGATCCAACAGTACGGACAGTTCACCATCGGCTTTATCGATCGCCAGGTTATGCTGAATCAACTGGTGACCAACGACCCCGGTCTGACGCCCCTGGAAAAGGAGTTTTCCAAACGCGGAATTTGCGCCGTCACCTTCCAGCCGGAAGTCACCTTGGCTGGCTATCGCCAGTTGGTCAATCTGCTGGCCACACCGGTCAAGACCATTGAGGCTGCCGGCATTCAAGTTTTTCTCAGCCAGAATGCCATCGAAGGTGTTCGCGTTGTTCCTTCCCTGCAAAACCAGCAGCGCACAAAAGATGGCGACCTGATTGTGGAAGGCGACTCGACCGCTTACCTGCTCTCCCGGCAATCCACCCGCGCGCAGACCGCCAACAGTTCTTTGGAATCGTTGCTGGAATCAGCAGGAATGGAAAGGACCGAGATTTCCGCCATGGTTTCCAGTTTTGCCGACGCCTTCCAGGAAGGCGGAGAAGGAGCAACGGGGAAACCGGGAGGGGGCACGGGAGACCACCACCTGTCGGATGGATCGAGCGGGTATAGCCTGATGGAAGTGTTCGAGCAGGCGGCGGCAAGATCCCTGACCGAACCCACGGGCGACCCGAATAAATCGTATGTGGCGTTGGCTCGCCTGCTGCAACAAGCGAACGTGGGCTCTGTGCTGTCGCGTTTTTCCGTGGGCCAGGAGGGCCAGCCGCAGCAGCAAATGTCCGGGGAGCAGATGGCGGGGGAATTTCTGGAAGATACCGCGCTCGCCTGGGCCCGGAAACGCGTCTCCTCGGCTCCGCCCGGAGAGAACACGTTTGAAGTGCAAGAAGACGTAGTGCGCGTGCTGATGCGCACCATCAAGGCTACGCAAACCGCGGACCGCCTCGCCGTCAAGCTGACGAAGCTCATTCAGGAGCGCATGCTGCCGACTCACATTCAGGAGCGCGTCCGGAGCGAACTGCATTGGGTGGCCCTGCCGGCGTCGGACCGGCAAAGCAGCCTGCTGAGCCTGAAGCGCTTCGATACCATTCAGTTTCGGCGGCTCATCGATCTGATCCGGGAATTGCTCCGGTCGCAGCAACTTGCATTGGCAAACCAGCTGGCCCAGCACTATCTGAAGGTCCTGGAACTGCCAGCGGAGGAGATTCCGCTGGAAGAAGTAAGCCGAATCCCCGAGCTGATCTCTACCATGGCAGCGGACCGGGAAGGCTTCGTCCCGGCGGCAATGGCGGCGCTGTTGAAGGCATTCCAGCGCGACGATCTTTCCGAATTTATCCATTTTCAACTGATCAACGCCCTGGTTGCCCTAGCCCACCTGCTGGCCGAACGCGAAGATTTTGCTCAGACCTACGCCATCGGCAGCGTTCTGGAACGCGCATGGAACACCGGCCGCGAGCAGCATGCCAAATGCTGCCAGCGGGGCTTGCGGCAGCTATTGCCCCCGGCACAGATAGCACCGGTCCTGGAACTTTACCTGACCCGGCGCGACGATTCCGCCGTGATCCGCACTACGACGAGTCTGTTGCGGTGGTCAGGAGCCAACGGCGTGGGACACATTTTTTCCCGGCTGGAGAATGAAGAAAACGCCAAAAAGCGCATCTCGCTGATCCGCCTGATGGGTGTTATTGGTCCGGCAGGCAGTGAAATTGTGCAACAGAAGCTGCTTGACCCTCGCTGGTACGTAGTCCGCAACGCCTGCCTGATTCTCAGTGAACTCAAGGACCCGAATCTACCGGCCCATCTGGCGCCGCTTTTGCGCCATGACGACGAGCGCGTGCAGCAGGCGGCGGTTGCCGCCATCGTCAAGAGCCGGGCGGATGGGCGCGCGGAAATCTTCGCCGACAGCTTGCTATCCCTGCGCCCCAGCGTGCTGGAGCAAGTACTGGATGAATTGATTTTTTTGAGAAATCCGGTCACCATTCCCGCGCTTCAGGCCCTGGTGTCCACTCCTGCCTGCGGCAAGGAAACGGTCCGCAAGGCGATGCTGGTGATCTCGGCCATCGGCGGAGATTCGGCATGGAATGCGCTCGGCCGGATTCTTGCGGATGAAAACATGGACCGGGCGGTGCGGAAATTCGCCTTGGCCAGTCTGAGCACCAGTCACGACGACGTCAGCCGGCAATGGCTGTATCAGGTAGCCGCTCGCGGCGCCATCGACCCCCTCGCTGCCGACTGCCAGCACGCATTGCACGAGCAAAGCCGCTAATATTGGGCATGAACACTTCCACCGTTGCCGCAAGCGCCAGACGCAAGGCCTACCTCAATATCGTGCTGCCTCTGTTTCTGATTTCTGTCATCGCCTATCTCGATCGGGTCAACATCGGCTACGCGGCCTTGACCATGAACCGGGACCTGGGCTTTACCGCCCAGATGTTCGGGCTGGGGGCGGGGATCTTCTTCGCCGGCTATGTGCTGTTCGAGATACCGGGCGCACTGATTGCCGAGAAGTACAGCCCCCGGCTGTGGCTGGCGCGCATCATGATCAGCTGGGGCTTGGTTTCGGGCCTGATGGCCTTCATGCACAGCCGCTGGCAGTTTTATCTGCTGCGGTTCGCATTGGGGATGGCGGAAGCCAGCCTGTACCCGGTCATTTACGCCTCCTGTATTCCCCGCTGGTTTGCCCCGCGCGATCGGGCCCGCGCCCTGGCCGTGCTTTTGACGTCCCTGCAAACGGCGGGAATCGTCGGCGCGCCCCTGGCCGGCTGGCTGGTCGGCATCTCGCTGTTTGGTCTGAAGGGCTGGCAGGTGCTGTTCCTGCTGGAAGCCGTTCCGGCGATCCTGTTTGGCGTCATTATCGTCTTCTGGATGGCGGACTGGCCTCAGAAAGCGAAATGGTTGACGGAGGAAGAAAAGCAGTTCCTGACGGAGCAATTCCAGCAGGAAATGGCGGCCAAGACGGCGGCGAAGCCATACACCGTGGGGCAGGCGTTCCGCGATCCCGAGGTTCTCAAGCTCTGCGCGGCGTATTTCCTTTGGCTCACGGGTTTTTGGGGATTCAATTACTGGTTGCCGACGGTATTGAAGGCGGTCTCCGGCTGGTCCAATCTGGCGGTCGGCGAATTGGTGGTCATTCCGATGGCGTGTTCGCTGGCCGCCATGCTATACGTCGGGCACTCGTCCTCCCGACGAAACGAAAGGCGCTGGCATGGCGCGATAGGCCTGTTTGCCGGGGCCACCGGTTTGGGAGTGGGCGTATTCCTGCACAACCCTTCGGTGGCTTTCCTGTTTGTGATTCTGGCCGCGATCGGTGTTTACGCGCCGTTCGGCGTGTGGTGGTCTTATCCCACCACGTTTCTTTCTGGCGCGGCCGCCGCCGGCGCCATCGGCATGATCAATTCCTGCGGCAATATCGGCGGTTTCGTGGGACCCTATATCACCGGCTGGATCAAACAAAAGACCGGATCGTTCACCGGCGCATGGGTATATCTGGCGTTCTCGCTGCTGGTATCCGGTGTGATCGTTCTGACGTTCAAGAAACAAGCTCCGGTAATTGCCTCGGTGCCACTCGAGGAAGCGGCGGAGCGGCAATCCTAGTTCGCGTCACGCTTGGGCGCAATTCGTTGGCACGCTCTCGGGTACGGGTTGCGCCATACCGGGTTTCAGCACCAGCTGATCCAGCAGTTGCGGCATGATGGTGGAAACCATCTCCGCCACCAGCCGCAGCAAGTCCAAATCCTCATTGGTAAAGTCGGGGCCGGCGGTGGTCTGGTCAAAACCTTTGTGAGAAACTTGCAGCACGCCCAAAACGCAATCGGGGGCACCAATCAGCGGAGCGGACATCAGCTTCTGAATGGCTTTCGGCTCCAGCGAAGCCGTCTCGGATTTGCCCAGCGACACGTCCTCGAATACCCGGCTGTGCTTGACCTGCACAAAACGGTTAAACAACTCCGCCCGGCGGCAGCGCGCGGTACGCGCGGCCACCGAGTAGCTCGACAGCGGGATTACGCCCGCCTGCCGCAGTTCTTCCGGAAAAACGAACTTGAGTTGGTTGCCCTGCGCGCGCAGCAGAGCGATTTCGTGACACCGCACGGCGAATATATTCGCCAGTTCGGCAACCAGCTGGTCGAGGGTACAGCCGTCCTCTTTCACCAGCTTATTCAGGCTTGCGAGATATTCATGTCTATTCATGGCAGTGCAACATTTATGGCAGTTTGGTTGCCGAATCGAAAAAGCGGACTCAGACAGCCGTAATCGCGGTAAATGCACAAAAAATAACGGTTTGGGGTCATCCGCTTCGCCAGGGAGGAATGCAGAGCTCTCGGAAACTGACAAATTTTGTCAGTGAGGCCAGCCGCTTTTCGTCAAGGATCGCGCAGTTTCAATGAGACCAGCGGACCAACACTCCGATCAATTCTCCCGCGGAAATGCACTCCCGGTCAGGCGGCACGACCAGATAGCAATTGGCTCGTGCGGTGGCAGCCACGTCGCCGGACCCTTGCCAGCGCACCGCTTCCACCTCAGCGTTTTCGAATTCCCCACCCAACACTGCCGGCAGAAAGCGGGTCAGTCCGGTCTTGCTGCGCAGTTCGGATTTGAGCTTGGCCTGGAGAAACACAAGGGGTTTCACGACGGCGCCCGAAAGGGCGGCGATTACCGGATCAACGAACAGGTCGAAGGTCACCATGGTCGATACCGGATTCCCCGGCAGCCCGAAAAATAGTTGCGGGCGGCGAATTGCGCCTTCCCGCGCGCGCGGCAGTCCGCCAAAAACCACCGGCCTGCCGGGTTGAATGAGTGCTCCCGTGAAATAAAATTCCGCCTGCAATTGGGCGAGCACCTGCTCCACCAGATCGTACTTTCCCATGGAGACGCCGCCCGTCAGTAACAACAGATCGGCCGGAAGCCCCCGGGTGATCGCCTCGCGCAATGGGCCGGCTTCATCTCGCGCCACCGGCAGGATGATTGGCTCCGCGCCGGCTTCGGCGGTCTGCGCCGCCAGCGAATAACTGTTTGAATTACGAATCTGGCTGGGCTCGGGGCGAGCGGAGATTTCCACCAGTTCGTCTCCGGTTGCCAGAATCGCCACCCGCGGGCGGCGATAGACCGGAATTTCGGATTGGCCGATGCTGGCGGCAACGGCAAGGGCTGCCGGATCAAGACGCGTACCCGGAGCGAGTAATCGCTCCCCCGCGCGGGCTTCGGCGCCTTGCGGAACAATATTTTCGCCGGAAGCTACGCCGCGCGCCGGAATAATGAATCCGCCTTCGCGCGCCGCATGTTCCACCATCAACACCGCATCGGCTCCGGGCGGCACGGGCGCACCGGTCATGATCTCCACGGCCTGGCCGGGCTGAACGTTACGGGAAATCACTTCGGAAGAAGCACCCGCCTTGATTTCTCCAATCACCTCCAGCCGCAAGGGCAGACGGCTGAGGTCGGTGGCTCTTACCGCGTAGCCATCACGGGTGGAGCGCGGGAACGGCGGGAAATCGCGATCGGCAACCATCTCCGTGGCCAGCACTCGCCGGCGCGCCTCCAGCAAGGGCGCCATCTCCGTGTCACCGGGCTTCTGCCGGCGCGCATGTTCCTCGACGATTCGCCGTGCTTCTGTGAAGGTGACCACGCTCATATTCCACAGAATGTATCAGAAGAGGGCGCTGTTGGTCGTCGGCCGTTGGCCAGGAATGAACGCAGAGGACGCAAAGGACGCGAAGGAATTTCGAATTGTCAATTCTCCATTTTGCAATTGAACCTTAATAAGGCCGCGCGCGCTTTTGTCGCAGGTTTCAAATTGCAAATTACCAATTACAAATCCTCCGATGTGTTACTGTGCTGTGCATCCTCAATCAGGACGAACCAGACGCCTCTATGCCGCAACTCAAAGACAGGGCGCGACTAACGGCGGTAAAGGAACCGGCCGCTGGGATCGGACATTATCGCTGGACTATTTCCGCTTTGGTGTTCTTTGCCACCACGCTTAATTACGTTGACCGCAATGTGCTGGCCGTCCTCGCCCCGCTGCTGCAGAGAACCATCGGCTGGAACGAAATCCAGTACGGCAACATCGTCAGCGCCTTCACGGCGGCCTATGCGCTTGGCCTGCTGCTGGCGGGCCGCTTCATCGACCGGGCAGGCACGCGGGTTGGTTATGCGGTGGTGATCGTGTTTTGGAGTGTGGCCTCGATGGGCCACGCACTGGTGCACACGGTGCTCGGCTTCGGCATCGCCCGTTTCCTCCTCGGCCTGGGAGAATCCGGAAACTTTCCCGCCGGCGTCAAGACGATGGCCGAATGGTTCCCCAAGAAAGAGCGCGCGCTGGCCACCGGAATTTTCAATTCCGGCACCAACGTGGGCGCCACCGTGGCGCCTCTGGTGGTTCCGTGGATAGCCATCCGCTGGGGCTGGCAATGGGCATTTCTTTTGACCGGCCTGTCGTGCATTCCGTGGTTGATCGCGTGGATGGTCATGTATCGCCGCCCCCAGGAGCATTCGAGAGTTTCCGCCGGGGAACTGGCATATATCAGCA
>Ga0326728_10004542_pt1 | contig 40817 bp, 26 predicted proteins | sample MB3enrmetagenome_FD_207602 | JGI IMG/M metagenome (GOLD analysis project Ga0326728, IMG submission 207602) | Lab enriched peat soil microbial communities from McLean, Ithaca, NY, United States - MB31MN | ecosystem: Environmental > Terrestrial > Soil > Wetlands > Peat | place: USA: New York... | reverse complement strand
GGCCGAAACTGACCGGCTTAAAATCGGAATCCGTGACCGGATTCATCCCGGAATCGTGACCGGATTAATTTCGGAATACTGACCGGGATAATTTCGCAATCGCGACCGCCTTGCCCCGGAATCCGCAGTCCCAAACGAACTTACTGACTCCTCGCTTGCTGAGCCCTCGAAACCCACGCTTTCGCCCTCCTCCGGAGCTTGGCACCGTAACGGTGAAGGCACTTTTTCCCGTCTCGGAAACCTCCTCGAAGCGGATGAGAAAATAGTATGAACAGGCCTCGTCTGTGTCATTGCCCTCTAGAATCAGATAATCAAAAGTTTTCTTTCGCCCATCCCCCATTAGATCCTGAAACACCCAAGTCTTAATCGGGGCCGAGAGAGGCTTCTTTTTTGCATGCTGATTCCTCTTATGGAGGCCGGAGTACTTATACTCGAACCTGACCCTACCCTTGCGGAAATCGTATGGCGCCTCGTCCCTCGGAGCTTTTTCGCATTCAAGAAGAACACGCATTCTCTCTTGCTGCTCACGGCCTAGCCCGCACAGTGCACTCTTCGAGTAGTCATCCACGCAAACTCTCCTCTGCCTGCTAAATTCACCTAACTGCCGGCGGCCGCCCTCGAGCGCTCACGACGGAAGAAACGGTACCTGGAACATGTGAAAAAATTGAATTTGGACCCCTTATCAACCGTGTAACTTATTGAAAATGCGTAGTGCTGAAATCGGTAAAACCAATTTTTTCACATGTTCCTGACACCCTTACGTCCCCTGACACCCTTACCTCCCTGTTTACTGATGTGAACGAAATGGTGCAGCGTAAAGCCCCCAAAGTCGGCGACTGGTGATTGGGCTTGGTCCAGCCGCTTGACTTTTGCTGCTATCGCGGCCATGATAATTACCACGGCCACGATAATTAACGTGGCCAAGGTAAACCAATGGCCTCCCTGTTCTCCAACCCGAACTCCCCGGGCCCGCGCAGCGAGCGCGAGTTCGAGGACCTCGTTGCCAACCTCTTCCGCCAGCACGGCTGGCGGGTGAAGAGGGAACCGTCGCTCGCCAACAAAAGAGCCGACCTTGCCATCGCGCGCGGGACCCAGCGCTACATCGTCGAGATCAAAACCGCCTCCGAAGGCCGCCCGGACCGGCTGGTGCCGCTGCTCTCACAGGCCATCCTGCAGGCCCAGGCGTTTGCCCAGGCGTCGCCCGAATCGGCCGCGCCGCTGGCGGTCGTTGCCGCGCCAGCGATCTCTCCCAGCGCCGCCAACAGCTTGATACGTTTTCTGGCCGAGTTCGCGCCCGATGCCGCGGCGGGCATCCTCGACCGCGAAGGCTTTCGGCACTTCGTCGGTCCAGGCCTAGAAATACTCAACGCTGCCCCGCCGCGCCCGGCTCGCAGGCAGAAGTTGCCTCCGCCCGAATCGGCGTATCCGTTCTCCGACCTCAGCCAGTGGATGCTGAAGGTCCTGCTTGCTCCCCTCCTGCCCGAAGAACTTCTCCGGGCACCGCGGCGGGAGTACCGAAACGCATCCGAACTTGCGGCCGCTGCCGAGGTCTCAGTGATGAGCGCATTCCGGTTCGTTCGCCAGCTGAGGCTAGAAGGCTTCCTTGACGACAGCGACGGATCGCTGCGCCTCGTGCGAAGGCAAGAGCTGCTACGCCGCTGGCAGGCTGCCAATCTTCGTCCCGCACCCGAGCTATCGCTGCGCTGGATTATCTCGGTCAAGAGCCAGCGGCAGCTTCCGGCAGCTCTGCACTCTTACAACGTCGCGCCCCACGTAAAGCAGCAGCCGGCGCCGCGGGTCTGCCTCGGGCTGTTTGCCGCGGCAGAGTCTCTCGGTTGCGGCTTCGTACACGGTGTTCCACCGTATTTCTATCTCGAAGATCTGGACCGTGAGGTTCTTAACCGCATGGGCCTCTCTCCCGAGGGTGCCGAACAAAAACCCGACGTTTACGCGCGGGTTCCCGTCTTCCGGGAGTCGGTTTTCCGCGGTGTGGTCGTCCGCGACGGTGTGCCGGTTGCCGACATCCTGCAGGTCTGGCTCGATGTCAGCTCGCATCCTTCCCGCGGCGGGGCACAGGCCGAAGAAATCCGCCGCCGTGCTCTCGCGCCCATCTTTGAGGGGAAACAGTAATGCCCGGCACAACCGACCTGGAGTATTTCGCCCGCCTCGTCGAGGCCCTTGATCCGTGGCTCGATCAGGTTGTCATCATCGGCGGCTGGGCCCACCGCCTCTATCGCCTGCACCCACTGGCGCAACCGCTCGACTACGAGCCTCTGGCGACCTTCGATACCGACATTGCCGTTCCGCTCAACCTGCCCGCAACTGGCGAACAGCTTCGCGCACGGCTGCTCGAAAAGGACTTCCGTGAGGAGTTGATGGGTGACACGCAGCCCCCGGCAGCGCATTATCGCGTCGCAGCCGGAGACAGCAGTTTCTATGTGGAGTTTCTGACCGCGCTTGAAGGGAGCGAGGTGAAGCGTGGAGGCAGGCGGGACGTAACGGCGCGCATTTCCGGAGTCTCCGTCCAGAAACTTCGTCACCTTGAACTGATGCTTGAGAATCCCTGGGACGTGATGATCGCGCTGGCCACCGGCTATCCGACGCCGGGAGTCCGGCGCATCCTCGTTCCCAACCCGGCAGCCTTCCTCGTCCAGAAGATTCTGACTCGCAACAAGCGCAATCAGGCGAAGCGCGCCAAAGATGTTCTCTACATCCATGACACGATCGAGACATTCGGCGAGAGCTTGGCTGCGATTCGTAAGCAGTGGGAAATAAACGTCCGGCCTGCACTGCACGCGAATGCGGCCCGACGAGCAGAACGTGCGGCAGAAGAGTATTTCCGTATAGTCGACGACACGACCCGTGAGGCCACGCGAATTGCCACAGGCCGGAACCTGACCCCAGAGATGGTCCTGGAACTCTGCAGATATGGATGGCGGCAGATCTTTTCCCGAAAGGAGCACAACAAAAGGCAGCCCGGCCAGATGAAGAGGCTGCGACAGGGCAGAATGAGGGAGGATTCCGATGCGAGAAACGGTACCTGGAACATGTGAAAAAATTGAATTTGGACCCCTTATCAACCGTGTAACTTATTGAAAATGCGTAGTGCTGAAATCGGTAAAACCAATTTTTTCACATGTTCCTGACACCCTTACCTCAGGCCCCGCCGAGAGTTCGACCGCAGACTTTCCCGTCTGGTCAAGCGACAATAGAACCTCCCAACTCTCCAGCCGAAACACGGAACGTGTGGGCAGAGCATAGTCGGGCAACCATGGCGAGTCAATTGTATTAAAGTACGTATCAAGCAAGGACAAGCTGACAAGCAGTCGGTGGAAGGTGCGATTACTCAACGCAGGAGGCGTGCGGCCAAGGATGGCCGCGCTCCCAGGGGCATCCTGGCTCTTACCGAGCAGTGGGCAAAAGCCCGAGCGGCTTGCCTTCTGCCCACGGTTTGTAGGTGGCGGCGAAGCGAATGCGTTCGTCGGTCGAGGGGTGCGTATAAAGCCAAAAGCGGATCAAAGGACTGGGGTCAGGATCTTCCAGATCTTCTTCCGCCATGATCTGAAAGGACTGAACATCAGCGGTGTTGGGGTCCGGCACAACGCCATAGGCTACTTCCAGGCCGAATTGGTCAGCTTGGCGCTCGAAATAACGTGAAATTCCGTCCAGGGCCGGAGTGGCAAGAAATACCAGCACCGTCAATAGCAGAAGCACGATGGGGAGTGACGCGAGGTCAGCAACCCCAGTCGAGAAGTCGAGAGTCGAGGGTCGAGGAGTTAAGAACTTCGCGGCACCCGACTCCTCGAGTCCTCGACTTGAAGGCAGAGCGAGATTCCTCGCTTCGCTCGGAATGACAGTGAAGGGCTCGGTACGACAGGTGGCAGCGTTCTCACGCGCAACGATCCTGTTGATGAGGACAAACCCCGCGTAGAACAGAACCAGAAAAATCATCTCATCCAGGGCGAATTCCTTGGGGATATGGTGGAGCACGTAATGGCCGGCTTCGTGCCCAACCACCAGAAGCGTTTGGTCAGAGTTCAGTTTCGCGAGCGTGGTGTCCCAAACCACCAGGCGTTTGCTCGAGCCCCAGCCGGAGACGTAGGCGTTCACAATCTTTGTTTTGGCGCTGGCGTCCATTTCGTAGATGCGCGAGCGAGGAATCGAGAGCCCGGCGTGTTCCAGCATTTTCTCGATTTGGCCGGTCAAGAGGGGCTGGGTCTTCTCGAGCGGTGTGAATCGGTAGAAGAGCGGCTCCACGACGTAGGGCTCTACCAGAATGAAGGCCAGGGTGATGGGAATGGAAGCAAGCCAGAAGTAAAGCCACCAGCGGCGCGGGCTGCGCCGCACCAGCCAATAAAACACCCAGGCGAGAATGATCCCCACGAGAGCGGAAAGGCCAAGGTCCTTCGCCCAGTCGGCGATCCAGGAGCCGAGTCCCTGGGTCGAGAGGCCGTAACGGTGCTCGAGCAGGAAGCCCCAGTAGTAATCCAGAGGGAACTCGAGAACTCGCACCGCAGCCAAAAACAAGCAGACAAAGAAAGCGCTTTGCACGAAGCGCCGCGCGGAGACGCGCTTGGCCCACTCCCGCAAGACTACGGCGAACCCGCTGCGCCAAAAGAAAGCATAAATAGCAAGAGAAAGGGCGATGGCTGCGAAATACAAGCGATACTGAGCGCGCGAGTAAGCGATGGCTTTGGCCCGCTTTTCCGGTGTCAAGACGTAATGAGCTTCGGCCTGAGGCGCCCCGGCGGGTTTTTGATCGGCTGCGATTTTTGATTCCATTGTCGCCGGAGCCTGGGGCGAGGTAGAAGGGATGAACTGCAGCGAAGTGGCTGCGCAGCGCGGCAATCCGAATAGGCCCAGAGCAACGATCAGCACGGCGTGTTTCATCATGGCGCGTACGGGGCGATGTGGCGGCGATTTCACATCGCGATCTGGCCGTCACGACTTAGCGGCGCTTTTACTGCGCCGCAGAAAAATCCCCTCGGGGCTAAGTGGCGGCCATGGCGTCGTGAGGTGGCCGCAACGCCCCAGCATAGTGCAGGAGAAAATTCTTGACAATGCCGACGCCGCTGTTTACGATTAATTCCTGTATTTTCAGGAGGTTCGTTTGATAAAGCTGGATATCATCAACGAGGTTGTCAATCGCACCGGCATCACCAAAACCAAAGCGGAAATCGCTGTCGAGACCGTCTTCGAGTCCATGAAGAAAGCCCTCGCCGCAGGCGACCGCATTGAACTTCGTGGCTTTGGTGTTTTCAATGTGAGACCCCGCAAGACCGGAATCGGCCGTAATCCCAGGACGGGCGCCGAAGTGAGCATTCCTCCAGGGAAGGCGGTGCGCTTCAAACCCGGCAAAGAGCTGCAAACGCTTCCCTAGACTATTTACAGACTCCCACGAGCAGGCGAAAATAGGTTTTGCGCATCCTGTGCTATGGGCGATGAATTCTATATCCGGCCTGGCCCTGGGGAGATTTCTCCGGAGCCGAGTGTGATGTGGGGCGAGCCGCCTCGGCTGCCGTGGTACACGCGACTGCGGCGGCGATGGCTCAACTCGCTCGCCTTTCATGCCCTCTTATTTCTCCTCACCTGTGTGAGCACGCTGATTGTGGGCACCCACATCGCCCAGAACTATGAGCGTAACTTTCCGGCATTCGACTGGGACGTTTCAAGGGCCTTTTTCGCGGGCATCTACCATAACCCCTCGATGCTGACGCTTGGAATACCCTTTTCGTTTACGCTGCTCAGCATTCTGCTGGCGCACGAATTGGGACACTATTTTACCTGCCGGTACTACGGTATCGACGCGAGTTATCCATACTTCATCCCTGCTCCGACGTTGATCGGAACCATGGGCGCATTTATTCGCATCAAGACTCCCATCACCACCCGGCGCGCGCTATTCGATGTGGGGATCTCGGGCCCGCTAGCGGGCTTCATAGTGACGATTCCGGCGCTGATCGTGGCCACCCTGAACTGTCAAGCAGTGGCGCCGGAGAGCCTTCCGGACACCATCACGCTGGGGAACCCGCTTGCCATCACGCTTCTGGCGAAGGTCCTGCGCCCCGGATTACACCCCGCCAGCATCTCTTTGCAGCCCGTAGGCTGCGCAGCCTGGGTGGGCTTGTTTGCTACCGCGCTCAATTTGCTTCCCATGGGTCAACTCGACGGCGGCCACATCCTCTACGCGGTTCTGGGCGAGCGGCACAAGACGGTCTCGCGGGGTTTATTTCTGGCGCTGGTTCCCTTGGGCGTTTTCTGCTGGGCAGGCTGGATGGTCTGGGCTGTGGTCCTGCTGGTGGTTGGCCTCCGTCACCCTCGAGTCATGGCTCCTCCAGAGCCGCTCGATAGAGGGAGAAAGATTCTTGCCTTGGTTGCGACTCTGATTTTCCTGCTTACTTTCGTTCCCACCCCCTTTGCAGTGCGCTAACCGATTGCCCATTGGCGATTGCCGATTGCTGATTGTCGATTGCCGATTGCCGGCAGAATACTCTGCTGCACCACCTTTTCAGGCTACCGTTAACCATCGGCAATCAGCAATCGGCAATCGTCAATCAGCAATCGCCAATCCCCAATGGCTACATGATGCTGACCGGGTCCACATCCACCATGACCTCGCGGGGCTGGATTCCCGACTGGGCGCAGTGCTGGAGTAATTGTTTTAGCAGCGCATGCAGCGTGGCGCGAGAACCCGACTTCAGCAGGAACTGGATCCGATAGCGCCGCTCGACCTTAGCTAACGGGGCCGGACCGGGACCGAGAATCTTGACGGTTGGGAACTGCCCTTCGACCCTGTTAAAAAATTCTCCGATCTCTTGAGCCACCAGCGTGGCCCTTTCCAGCTTCTCGTGCTGGGCTACGAGGTTGGCGAGAGCGGTGATGGGCGGATAATGCATCATGCGACGGAAGCCCATCTCCTTGCTGAAAAACCCGTCGTAGTTTTGTTCTGCGGCAAGGCGAATGGCGTAGTGATCGGGAAAGAAGGTCTGCACCAGGACGCGCCCTGGGGCGTTGCCTCTTCCGGCGCGACCCGCCACCTGGGTGACAAGCTGGAAAGTGCGCTCGGCGGCGCGGAAGTCCGGCAGGCCCAGTCCAATGTCCGCGGACACCACGCCCACAAGGGTAACTCCGTGAAAATCGTGCCCTTTCGCGATGAGCTGCGTACCCACGAGGATGTCAATCCTGCCTTGCCGGAAATCCGCCAGCACGCGTAAGAACTCGCTGCGGCGACGGGCCACGTCGCGATCCAGGCGGGCGACTCGCGCGCCGGGAAAGAGTTCCGCGAGTTTCTGCTCGAGCTTCTCGGTTCCCTCGCCGACGTAGTGGAGGTATTCGCTTCCGCATGCCGGACAAACCGAGGGCACGGCAGTCGAGTAACCGCAGTAGTGGCAGGTCAGGCGGTGCTCCCGGCGATGATAGGTGAGCGAGACGGAACAATTCACGCAGCGTTGCGTTTGGCCGCAGCTCCGGCACAAAAGGAACCACGAGTAACCTCGACGATTGAGGAGGAGCATGGTTTGCGCCGAGTCTCGAATCTGGGCCTCGATTTCCGCCGTCAGCTTGCGCGAGAGGGGCACTTGCGTATGCGTCTCGCGGAACTCCTGCCGCATGTCCACCACCTCGACCGCTGCCAGTTTCCTCCCTGCAATGCGTTCTTCCAGCTTCAACAGGTGATATTTGCCGGCTCGCGCATTCCAGTAGGACTCCAGCGACGGCGTGGCGGAGCCCAGAAGGGCCACGGCGCCAGCGAACTGCGCCCGCACCACGGCCACATCCCTGCCGTGGTATCTCGGCGTCTCATCCTGCTTGTAGCTTGAATCGTGCTCCTCATCCACGATCATCACACCGAGATTCGAAAGGGGGGCAAAGACGGCGGAGCGCGTTCCCAACACCACCTTGGCTTGGCTGCGGCGCACGCGCCACCAGGCATCGTCCCGTTCCCGTTCCGTCAGGCCGCTGTGCAGCAACGCGACTTGTTCGCCGAATCTCGAGAAAAACAAGTATTGCATTGCGGGAGTAAGCGCAATCTCCGGCACCAGCATCAGTGCCGAGCGGCCCCGCTCCAGGCAGCGGGCAATCAGGTGAAGGTAGACTTCCGTTTTTCCACTCCCGGTAACGCCGTGCAGCAGCACGGCGCTGAATTCCCCGCCATCGAGCATGGGGGAAAGTTCATTGAGGACGGCGGACTGCGCGGCTGTAAGTGTTGGACGGGCTTCCGTCTCGCCCTGCACTGGCCGAGGTAGCGCGGGCGTTTCGGCGGCTGTCGCGGGCGCGTCTCGCTCCCCCAGTGTGAAAGTCTTGCCTTGGTATGCTCGGAGCTCTGATCGCCCTCCGGGACCCACCTCGCGCGCCGCAGCTTCGCTGAGTTCAATCAATCCCGCACGACTGAGCGCGCGCAAGCTGGCCAACTGAGCGCGGGCTGCTTCGAGAAGGGGGCGGTGATCTTCCGCAGGCCCCTGGCGTTCGAGTGCCTCAATAATTCTTCGCGCGACTGGGGAAAGCCGGGGCGGACGCTCCGGCACAGGTCCTGCCAGCCGGACGGAAAAAACCTTCCGACGACTGCGCTCCTTCTGCACTTCTTCAACCGTCACCCATTTCTGCTCGAGCGCGCGCGGAAACGCAGCCGGGAATTTCCTATTAAGGATTTCGACCGAAGCGCCGGGACGCCGGTCGAGAAATACGAGCAGAGCAACTTCCTGGCTTCCTGTACTCTCCTCGAGGAGGCTGGCCGCGAGTTCTTGCATGGTGCGGCGCCCCTCCTCCGTCAGATGGACCTGCCGAGCCTGCCGAGTCTCGCGACGGAGCGGCAACATGGCGCGAAAGACTTCGCCGGGCGGGGCAAGGTAGTAATCTGAAATCCAGCGTCCGAGCCTTACGAGTTCCGCAGAAAGGACGGGTTCGGGGTCGAGGGCGCGCAGCGCCTCGCGCACCTCGATGCCGGGCGCCAGCTCGCCCGCTGGACCCAGCACAATGCCGGTCGCCTTGCGGTTCGCCAGGGGGACCAGCACCCGCAGGCCCGGAGAAACTGGAAGAGAAGCAGGAAAACTGTAAGTGAGGGGATGAGGGATGGCCGCCATCACCGCCACATCAAAGAGAGAACCTTGCGCCTTTTTTCGTCCTCGATCCACGTCCGCATTCTATGCCAGGGGAGCCGCCCTGGCCAAGTGAACCTTTACCGTAGCTTTACATTTTTTCCTCTCGACGACGTAAACCCGCGCTCCTCAAAGCGAGTCTACTACTGAGGGGGACGAATGGTTGATCCGGCAGGTGCGCCTACTGGAGCAACGAAGGAGAGTTAATGAAGACCGTGTCCGAAGTACTTGGATGGAGACGCGCCCTGGTCGCCGGGTGGCTAACAGCCTTATCTCTTGTTGCGATTGCCGCGCTGGCGCAGACACCCGCACCGCGGATCACGACGGAGATTGACGGCTCGGCAGGTGTGGCAATCCGGGGTACCCGTTCGCCAATGGCAAGGGAGGAAAACGATGCCGGACGAGTGCCGTCGGGAACCATACTCCAGGGCATCAGCATTGTTTTCAGCCGCTCTGCGGCCCAGGAAGCGGATTTACAAGCTCTGATCGCCGCGCAACAGAATCGGGCTTCGCCGCTCTATCACAAGTGGCTTAGCCCGGACGAGTTCGCCGCGCGCTTTGGCGTGGCCGACTCCGATATCGCCAAGGTAGAGTCGTGGCTGGAGCTGCAGGGCTTTTCCGTGGATGGCGTTTCACGAAGCAAGAATCGCATTACCTTCTCAGGCACAGTCGAACAGGTCGAAGCGGCCTTCAGCATCGAGCTGCACAACTACAAGGCGAATGGGGAGACGCATTTCGCTCCGTCGGGGGATATCAGTGTCCCTGCGGGACTTTCGCCGGTGGTGAAGACCGTCACCAATCTGTCGAGCTTCCGGCCCAAGCCCCACCATAGGTTGAGGGCGCCACTATCAACCGCCAAACCGAAGTTTACATCCAGCCAAAGCGGCGACCACTTCCTGACGCCGAAAGACGTGGCCACCATCTACAACATCAATTCAGCCTACAACGCGGGCTATACCGGAGCTGACCAGTCGATTGCCATCGTCGGCCAGTCGTTGGTTGTGGTATCAGACATAGAGAAGTTTCAGAGCGCAGCCGGGCTGTCAACTAAGGACCCTACGCTGATTCTGGTGCCGGATTCGGGAAGCGCAGCCATCTCTCCTGACGATGAAGCGGAATCGGATCTGGACCTGGAGTATTCGGGCGGAATCGCTACAGGCGCCACGATTTACTTCGTCTATGTGGGCAACAATCAGAATCATGATGTGTTTGACTCCCTGGAGTATGCCGTCGATGAGGACACTGCCCCAATCATCAGTGTCACTTATGGCGCTTGCGAGACGGCCTGGAGTTCGACCGACTACTCAACTCTGAACGACATCTTAGAGCAGGCAGCCACTCAGGGCCAATCCGTGATCGTTGCCACTGGCGACAATGGCTCGTCCGACTGTTATGGGGAAACCGGTCTGACCACAGCGCAGCAGGAGGCACTAGCCGTAGACTTTCCCGCCAGCAGTCAGTATGTGACCGGCATGGGTGGAACCGAATTCCCCTCGGCCGATGTCTCCTCTTCGAACACCACGTATTGGGAGTCCGCCAGCGGCAGCGACGTCATCAGCTCGGCTCTCTCCTATATTCCTGAGCAGGTCTGGAATGACGATTCCTCGACCGGTGGCCTCGCTTCCGGCGGCGGAGGCGTTAGCACCTTGACTGCCAGGCCTAGTTGGCAAACCGGCGTGGCCGGCATCCCCTCCGGCAGCTACCGCCTAGTGCCGGATATTTCTTTGGACGCTTCGCCGAACAACGCTGGCTATCTTTACTGCTCCAGCGATACCTCGACAGACGTTACCGGCAGTTGCTCGAATGGCTTTCGCGATAGCAACGACGAGTATCTGACCGTCGCTGGCGGCACCAGTTTCGCCGCGCCAATCTTTGCGGGAATGCTGGCCATCATCAATCAAAAGCTGAATTCAAGCGGGCAGGGCGTCATCAATTCCACGCTCTACACCATGGCCGCAGACTCGACCACCTATGCCTCGGCCTTTCACGACATCACCAGCGGCGGCAACGAGTGCACTGCCGGGTCAAGCTACTGCTCATCGGCCAGCGCGTCGGAGTATTCGGCCACGACCGGGTATGACGAGGCCTCAGGCCTGGGCTCGGTGGATTTCTATAACCTGCTGGAGGCGTGGGGAACGTCTTCCTCGTCAGCGGTGCCCTCGAAGACGACACTTTCGGCGGCGACTACCTCGCTGGTTTCGGGCGCAGACGACACGATTACGATTACGGTGGCTTCCGATTCCAGCTCGAGCACGACCACACCGACCGGCACGTTGGCCATTGCGGTCGATGGGACCACCGAAACTTCGTCCTTGGACCTGTCGAGCGGCTCAGCTACTTACATTTTCTCTTCCGCGAACACGGGCTCGCATGTCATCACCGCCACTTACTCCGGTGATTCGACTTACGCGTCTTCGAGCGGCACCCTGACCCTGACGGTGACGGGCAAGAAGACCTTCACGCTGGCGGCGACCAACCTGACGGTTTCTGCGGGCAGCTCGGGCACTTCGACAATCACCATCACACCAAGCAACGGTTACACCGGCACCATCGGATGGACCATCTCCAGCAGCCCTTCTCTCTCGAACGGCTGCTTCTCGCTGTCGAGCGCCGCCGTCTCCGGCACCAGCACGGTTACGGCAGTCATGACCGTCTATACAAGCTCCTCGTCGTGCTCGAGCGCCTCAGTGCCCGGGACGGGACGCAGTCGCAAGTTCTTCGGCACAGCCCCGAGCGCCTACCGGAACGCACTGCAACCGCTCTCAGCCTTGAACGCAGCAGGGGCCTGTGTGGCCCTGGCAGGACTGCTCCTGCTCGGGCTGCTCGGATGCCTTCCCCGCAAGCTGCGCACGCTTGCCGGAGTCTTCCTTCTGGCGGCGGTTTGCTTTGCGGCATTGAGTTGCGGTGGCTCGGGATCGTCAACGTCAACCACGTCATACGCTGCGAAGGGAACCTACACCGTAACCATCGTCGGCACCGACACCTCCTCGTCGTCCATCACGGCGTCGACGACGATGACGCTGACCGTTGATTGACACTCTTGGTCTTGGGCAATGATGCAGGCGTTGACACAGGGTGCGCCTCGCAAGTCATGCCAGGCTGGCGCGCGCTCGCGCCGCCATGAGGTTGGTATAGAGATTGCCAAGACGATCCAGCATCTTGATTGCCGACGAGAAATTCCTGCGGTTGATGTGCTCGATGTTGAGCCCGAGGGGCGGCGGGTCGGGCGGCAGGTTGTCGAAAACATCCATCAGGATGCGCTGCGCAAGGTCCAGCGACCTCTCCAGGCATGTCGCAGCGGGGACTGTCGCTCCCTCTTCCGAGCCCAGCAGAAAACGATCGAGGTTCTGTGGGATGTCCGCGCCCAGCCAGCGGAGGAACTGCAAATCGCGGCGGTGGCTGACCGGGGCGAAGCTCAGAATAATGCGCGCCTGCAAGCCGTTCAATCGCTGCACGAGCCACACCACGTCATTCGAATCAAACAAGATCTGCGAGGTGAAAAAGTCGATGCCCGCCCGGGCCTTGGCGTGAATCCGGTCGGATTCGTTCTTTCGGCTGGGAATCGTAATTCCGCCCAGCGTGATCGGCAGTCCTTCCCTGCGCACCAAGGCCGCGGCTTCCTTGACGTTCGGGCCCGGATAGCGGACCTGGGTGGACTCACCTCCCACCAGAATGATCTGTCGTAAGTTGTGTTCCAGACAGGTCTCACGGAACCACACTTCAGGCTTCGGGTCATGGACGACCACCCGGTTGACAACCGCCTCCGCTCCCAGTTCGCGCTGAATGCGCGAGCCAAACATCCGTGGCTCGACGCGCGCCACAAACTTGCTGGTTCGCTCTGCCCCGCGATCTTCGTCGAAAATTTCGGGGAGGTTGATCCCATCCACAAATTGGGTAACACGTCTCAGTTCAGCCAGGGATTCATCAATAGCCTGCGGCTGATCCGCTGCCGGCGGCACCACCTCGAATAGCGTCACCGGAATAAAGGGACTCAGCATTTTCTCTTGCAGCGTCATCTGCACGCACCTACGCTGGTAACCGTTCCTTATCTTTCAATTTAGCCCTAAACAAGGGAAACGCGCAACCGTGGCGGCTGAATTCACAGCGCGGGCCTGCTTCATTGTCATTCCGAGCGTAGATCTGATTCAATAGCCCTCTCCTCGCGGGAGAGGGCTATATTTTCAACTTGGGCAGCCGTGGTGTCCAGGCAAAGAGATAGGTGACGCGCAGCCTCCCTCTGAGGAGGAGAGTCATTTGAGGGGCGCGCCAGGGCGTGCCCCTACCAGAGTTTCGTCCCAGCGCGCTAGGGCTCGATGAGGGGTGGCAGGCGACGCGGATGGCGATAAACGTCGCGGAGATGATTTACGTCACTGGTTGCCTTTTCCCAGCGCTGCAATTCTTCATCATATCGAACCGAGATATTGTCGAGGAAATAAGGCAGGTTTTCCCCGAGCCATAGTTTCCGGTAGTGGGCCCGCAGCAAGGTGGTCTGGTCGCGCATGTCCTGTATCAGACCATTGACGCCGTCGATCCGTTCCAGCACATCGCCGACCTCCTCGGGCTTCGTAGCATTGGCTTGCGCCTGGGAATAAAGGTCCGCGATGTACTTTGTGTAGATGGCCTTCTGGCCAAGGAAATCGAAGCGGCGGGCGGCGAAGTCCACGTAATCCAGCAGGTCCTGGTTGCGGTGCGCCAGGTGGGAATTGGTGATGAGGTCGGCGATCACGTCTTCAGCCAGCAGCCGAATCTGGTGCGCGGCCGGCTCCAACTGGCCGTAGAACTTCTCGCCGTCCGGGCTCAGCGCGTCGACCCAGGTCAGCCAGTCCTCGCCGTCCGAGTGGACCGCGCCTCGCAGAAGAGCATGGATCTGCGTAAGGTTTTTGATCTCTGTGGCGAAGTGGTGATCCTGGGCGCGATAGAAGGACCAGTCCCAGCCGTCGGAGAACTGCTCATCATCCACGGTTTTCTGCCACGACTGAGCGGCGCCGTAGACCAAGCCATACCAAGTGTAGTTCACCATGCTTTCGCCATCGTCCATCCAAGTGGTGTTGAAGACCCCGGTCGCGCCTAGCTCTTTTCCGTCCGTCACGAATTGCCGGATGTTGGGAAGTGCCTCACCGTAGTTGGGAAAGATGCGGCTCCAGTTGCTCACGCCGGGCGCTACCCAGGTTTCGAGCCCCACATCGCGGAAGGGCTTGATCTGGTTCACGAAGGACTGCCGCGGGGAATAGTCCCAAGGCACCGCAATCATGTCGTGGGGCAAGTCCTTGAGGTGCTCAGGGTGTTGGACGCCCATATCGCCCCAGAAGAGGACCTTGCGATGATGGGGGCTCAACGTCTCATCGATTTTCCTCAGGTAATCGATATAGACCTTGCCGTAGCCGTCTTTCTCGACGTCCGCCTTAGTCCGGCCCTGGCCGAGCTGATAAGTTTCATCGGCGCCAATATGAAAGAACGGCCCCGGAAACACGGTAGCGAGGTCCGCAAACATCTTGCCGATAAAAGTGAAGGAGCCTGGGACGGTGGGGGAAAGCACTTCTCCGTAGGGGATTTCGGCCATGTCCTGGTACTGCTCCATCTGAAGCGCCAGATGGATGTGGCCGAACGACTCCTGCTCGGGAACTATCACGATGTGATATTGTTTGGCGTAATTGACCAGTTCCGTGGCTTCCTCGGGAGTCACCGCACCGCCCGGAGCCGCCACCAGAGGCAAGCTGGGGTAAGCAAATGTGTTCTCCATGTAAAGCGAGAACAGGTTGATCTTGTATTCGGCCAACAAGGTGATTTCCCTCTCGAACGAAGCCAGGGTGGGGATGGGACCGCGGCTAATGTCGATGCTCACTCCCCGCCAGCGCATGGCGGGCCAATCCGCCACGCGCACAACCGGGATCTCCGCACTGCCTCCCGGCGTCCGCTGAAGCAATTGGCGAAGCGTTTGGACGCCATAAAAGATGCCCGCGGCGCTCTTGCTCACGATGGAGACCTCGCGGGAGGTCACCACCAGGACGTAGCCTTCCTCTTCGGCCTGCGGCGGCAAGCTCATCCCCGACTGTTCCAGAATGCGCTTTCCGGCTGGGCTGTCGCTGCGTGCCAGGACAATACGCGGCGAGCCGGCGCCCTTCGCTCGAGCGCTCGGGGCGGCGCCACCCAGTGAATTAAGATCCTGAGCGAGAAGTGAAGCGGCAAAGCGATCTTCCTCCTCGTTGCTTGCCACCTCGATGCTGATATGCGCACTTACTCGAAGCGTGCCTTGACCTGCTTCGAGCTGGTTCGGGTAAGGAATGAGCGGCAGAGTGGATGAGAAAAGCCCCGAACTGGAAACTACCAGAGCGAACAATGCACAAGCAAATTGTCGAATCACCATTAATCCTCCAATTGCAGTCTCTCGGGCGTGCCCTTGGCTGGCGCTGCGCCGGCCTAAGGCTCCAGGAAAGCTGTTAGTGTACACCCGTCCTGAGCTTCGCACCATGTAAGCGGCTGTCGGGGGTGCTGGTGTCATTTGAACAATACGGGCGTCCCACACCACACGTCATTCCCGCGAAGGCGGGAATCCACTCCGCAAACCATCGGAAGTGAGCGCCTTACGTACTGGATTCCCGCCTTCGCGGGAATGACGTGTGGTCTGGCGCGACTGAATCGTGCAAATGACACCACTACCCTGTCGGATGTCAAGTTGCAGGTGCGGTGCGCATTGCGGAAGAAGCGGGCTGAACAGTGACAAAAAGCCCTAAATGCGTCCCTTTTACGCGATTTTCATTCCCCAACCGCAACCCTCCCTCCTCCCCAATCGTCTCAGCTTATTACAGGTAGTGTAGACGGAAGCCGTGCTTCAGTGGAGGTTGATAATGAGGATCGGAACCTGTCGGCCACATGCGGAGGCCGATATAAGATCAGTTCTTACGTTTCTTTGTAAGAGCTTGCTGGTGATGAGCTTGGCTGCGCCAGGATGGGGCCAGGCGCCGAACCCCCTTTACAGGGCCATGGGAGCAGTGGTAAGCACCGACCCGACCGGCTTCACCGTCCAAACGGATTCCGGAACGCGCCTTACCGTGAAGCTTGCCGACAATGCCATCCTTCTGCGCGTCGCCCCCAATCAAAAAGACCTGAAGAATGCCACCAAGATCACCGCCGGGGACATCGGCGTGGGCGACCGTGTAATGGTCCGAGGGCACATTTCGGATGATCAGAAGACCCTTCTCGCCAGCGCCGCAATTGTGATGAGCAAGGCGGACATAGCCCAGAAGCAAGCTGCAGAGCGCGCTGAATGGCAACGAGGCGTGGGGGGCCTGGTGAGCTCCGTCGATCCCGTCACCAGCACAATTACCATTTCGACCGCAGGTTTCGGTGGGACGAAAAAGACGACGCTCCACGTCTCCAAGGACACAATCCTGCGCCGGTACGCACCTGACTCGGTGAAGTTCGACGATGCGAAAGCCGGTACGCTGGCCCAGGTCCAACCCGGGGACCAAGTTCGTGCCCGCGGGACGCGCAGCGCGGACGGGAATGATTTCACCGCGCAGGAAATTGTCTCAGGAACGTTTCGAAATATCGCAGGCACAGTCTCGTCGATTGACGCCAGCCAGAACGCCATCACCGTTACCGACTTGAAGACAAAGAAGCCCGTGCTGGTGAAGTTTACGGCAGACTCTCAACTGCGCAAACTGGAGCCGCAAATGGCTCAGATGATCGCCATGCGATTGAAGGGGGGCGGGGCCGGCGGGCCAGGCGGCGCAGCAGCAGGCGCCGCGCCTCCGGTAGGCACTCCTCCCTCAGGGGGCGGTCCAGGAGGTGCGCCAAGTGGTCCAGGGGGCGCGACAGGCGGTCCAGGAGGTGCGCAAGGCGGTCCAGGAGGTGCGCGAGCTGGTGGAGCGCCTGACTTCCAGCGAATCCTCAACCGCATGCCCCAGGCAACGCTCGCCGATTTGAAGAAAGGCGACGCCGTGATGATTGTGGCGACACAGGGTACGGAGACCGGCGGGGTCACCGCAATCACTTTATTGAGTGGTGTGGAAGCAATTCTAACCGCTTCGCCTGGCGCTAGCCAAGCGATGTTCAATGCCGGGTGGAATCTCGGCGGCGGCGCCCCAACCGGTGAGGAAGGAACACAATAATTCAGCGGAGAGACGTGATGAAAGCATTTGGTAGATGTCTTTATATTCTTATGGCGTTAGTCTTGACGCCAATTGTTGTCAGCCCATTGTTTGCGCAAACCTCGACGGCCACCTTGCGCTGCCAGGTGAACGATCCCTCAGGCGGCGCGGTGACGCAAGCGACCGTCCTGGTGACCTCAGACACGGGACAAACTCAAGCCGTAGAAGGGAACCATGACGGCATTTACGAGTTCAAAGGACTCGCTCCCGGAAAATACACCGTGAAGGTCATCGCAAAAGGTTTCGCGTTGTACGAGCAGCAGGGGGTCGAAGTGAGCGCCGGCCAGGTTCAAAAGCTCGCGATCTCGCTTCAGCTCGAGGAGGAAGTGCAAAGGATCACCGTCTCCGGTGAGGCGCCCACCGTGAGCGTCAATCCCGATAACAACGCCAGCTCACTGGTCATCTCGGGGAAGGAGCTCGAATCGCTCTCGGATGACCCGGATGAATTGCAGTCCGAGTTGCAGCAGTTGGCTGGGCCATCTGCGGGGCCAAACGGAGGCCAGATTTACATCGACGGCTTCACGGGCGGCCAACTTCCCCCCAAGTCCTCCATTCTGGAGATCCGGGTTAACCAGAATCCCTTCTCGGCGGAATACGACAGGCTCGGCTATGGCCGCGTCGAAATTACCACCAAGCCGGGCGCCAGCCAATTCCACGGCCAGGGCTTCGTGAGCGGAAATACCGTTTCCTTCAACACGCGGAATCCTTTCGTCACCGAGGAGCCGAGCTATCATTCGCAGTTCTACAACGGGAGCATTGGCGGTCCCATCAACAAGAAGGCGTCTTTCTTTTTCAGCATATTTCGACGGGACCTTGACGACGCGAACGTGGTGAGCGCCTACGTGCTCAGTCCTGACTTGTCCCAGCAGGTTCCCTACAGCCAGGCCGTGCTCAATCCCCATATGCGCATGAACCTCGGTCCGCGCGTGGACTACCAGCTCAGCTCGAAAAACGTCATGACTGTGCGCTACCAATATTGGGGGAATAACGACACCGACGACGGGATTGGACAGTTCTCTCTTCCTTCACAGGCCTACAACACCAACGGTTCCGAGCACACGATCCAGGTGGGCGATACGCACGTTATCAGCGACAGAACGGTGAACCAATCCCGCTTCCAATACCTTCACGACAGCAGTTACCAGGCGCCCGTGAACTTAGCGCTCAATGGAGCCAACAATATTATCGGGCCTCCTATCGGATGCCTTTTACTCGCGCAACCCTGCCAAATCTCAGCGGCGGGGGCTTTCACAGGCGGCGGCAATACCCAGGGAGTACAGACGGACACCGAAAATCATTACGAATTCCAGAACTACACTTCCATCAATCTGGGCAAGAACTTCGTGAGGTTCGGAGGGCGTGTACGGGATAACGATGAATCCATCAGTTCGACGCAAAGCTTTAACGGCTCGTTTGCGTTTCCTTCGCTTGACGCCTATCGGATTACGCGGCAAGGCATGCTAGCCGGTTTGACTGACGCCCAGATTCGGGCGGCGGGCGGCGGAGCGACTCTGTTTTCGATCGACCGCGGCGCTCCTTTACTGAGCCTCAATTACGCTGACGTGGGGCTATACGGAGAAGACGATTGGCGGGCACGCCCCAATATGACACTCAGCATGGGCTTGCGCTTCGAGACGCAGACCGGCATTCATGACCACGCCGACCTCGCCCCGCGCGTGGGTTTGGCCTGGGGTTTAGGCCGGGGAAGGTCGCCTAAATCGGTCCTGCGCGCCGGCTTTGGCGTCTTTTACGATCGCATTTCGCAGAGTTCTTTATTTATGGCCCAGCGCTTGAACGGTTGCAACCAGCAGAGCTATACATTCAGCGAGCCCGATTTCTTCCCCAATTTTCCGAATGACATTCCGGCTTTGGGCGCAGTTGGCTGTCAGACCGGCTCGAACATCGACCCGCTGGACCCCAACCTGCGAACGCCCTATACGATTCAAGGCGGGGCGGGCCTGGAGCGCCAATTAAACAAGAACGCCACCGTCTCGGTCACTTATCTCGGCTCGCACGGTGTTCACCAGATTCTGAGCCGAGATATTAATCCGCTGTCGAACGATCAAGGAACGCGCCCCTATCCGGGCTACGGCAATTTGACCAGTGTAGCGAACATCTATCAGCTCGAGTCGGCCGGCATCTTCAACCAGAATCAATTGATCGCGAACTTCAACATGCGCATGGGAGCGAAGCTGAACCTGTTCGGCTTCTACACACTCGGCTACGCTAATGGCAACACCACTTCCCCCATGAATCCGTACGACGTCGCGGAGGACTATGGGCGCGCGGCCTTCGACATTCGCCACCGGGTCTTCCTGGGCGGCACGTGGACCGTGCCGCATGGCTTTGCCTTCAGCCCCATGATCGTTCTCAACTCCGGTGCGCCGTTTAACATCACCATGCCGGGGATCGATCTCTATGGCACCGACAATTATAACGACCGGCCTGCTCTCGCCAGTTCCGGCGCCTCGGGGGAGAACATTGTGGCAACCCGATGGGGCACCTTTAATATTGCCCCAGGCTCGAACGACAAGCTCATCGGGCCTTACTACGGCACTGGCCCGGGCCAATTCACGGCGAACCTGCGGGTTAGCAAGACATTTGGCTTCGGGAAAAAACCTGAGCGCTCGAGCGCTGGATCATTTGGCGGGCCAGGCGGGCCAGGCGGCGGTCGCGGCGGGCCAGGCGGCGGCCTTGGACCCCGCGGGCTCAGCGGGGGCGGCGGGGGCGGCTTCTTCGGCGGCGGCGCACCGACCAACTCGCGCTACAGCCTCACCTTTAGCGCCAACGCGCGCAACCTCTTCAACAACGTGAACCTATCGGCGCCCTACGGCGGCCTCGGTACGACCTACTTTGGCCGGTCGAATTCGCTTATGGGAGGTTTCTGGTCGTCGGCAGCGGCGAATCGCCGCATCGACCTTCAGGCGTCGTTCAACTTCTAGCGTAGTGTCCAGGAAATAGCTGGACAACGCTCCTTCTCGTAGCGCCGGCATCCTGCCGGCAGGTGCCGCCGGGACGGCAGCGCTACATTGTCCACTCAATTAGTGGACACTACACTAGCGTTGCCCCGAAGGGCGGCCACAAGGGCCGCCCCTACAGCGTTATTGCACAACAAGGTTGACGCTCGTAGTACGGGTGACCGTCGTCTGGGTGCCGGTGACCACTCCTATTCCCGCGGTTGTCCCGGTATAGGTACCCAGGATGGTTATGGTGTAATTACCCGTGGGAGTTCCGTTGACCGTCGAAGGGTGGATGACGTTGGTGTAAATGTTGGTGTCACAGCTTATCCAGAACGCTGCGGCCAGAGCCAGCGTGGCCAAAGCCACTTGTGCGTAGATGAGTCGTCTACGCTTGCCCGTTCCGCGGGGCCTCCGTTTGGCGCGCACCAACAGCACAATAACAATTAATAGATTACACGCTCCCCACACGCCAAGCATCATCGGAGGTGCCGGGGGAACGCGCGGGCGGGCGCGCGGCAGCAGGCTTCCCGACGACGTCGAGGTTGATTGCGGCGTGGTGCTCACCGTAAGTTGAGAACTCACAGCGGCTCCATTCCGCGGCGTCAAGGCTGCAGGGTTGGCGAGACACTGCGCCCCCTGCGGCAACGTGCCACAACTGATCGACACCGCCTGGTTAAAGTTATTAACCGGAGATACCGTGACTGAATAGATGGTGGATGCCCCTGACGTTATGGTGCTGACGGCCGGAGTGGCTGAAATCGAAAAGTCCCCAAAGTAGACCGCCATAGACAGTGTTGCTGTCTCGTTGCTGCTTGTCACGTCAGTCCCGTTGACGGAGAAGATGAAGGGGTTGGCGCTGGAAGGCGAAAGTCCCGAGAGCGTCAAGGTGCTGGTGCTCGGTATGGTGGTGGAATTCAACGCGATATCCGCGGGGTTGAAAGAGCACGAGCCGGGGGAGCAGGTAAGTTCAATGGTGTCCGTGAAGTTCAAACTCTTGGGAGCTGACATGGAGATTGGAAATGTCGTAGTCGTTGTGCCGATGGGTACAAATTCCGAAGCGGTTGGAGAAGTCAGGTTAAAGTTAGGATCTCCTGTTCCCGTTAGAGCGATACTCGAGGAGCCGCTGGTCACGTTATCGGTTATGGTGAGACTCCCCTTAATAACGCCCGTCTTAGTGGGGTTGAATGTGACCGTGAAGCTGCAACCGCCGCCCACGGCCATGGTAAACGGGTAAGAAGGGCAGTTGTTGGTTTCCGAGAAGTCACTGGGAGTTGCGGCAATGTTCGTAACGGTCAAAGCGGTTTCGCCATTGTTGATCATGGTCACCGTCTGCGACGCGCTGGTGGTGTTTATAATCGTGCCGGGGAACACCAAACTGGTGGGCGTGAACTGCACCTGCGCAACCCCCGTGATCCCCGTGCCGGTGAGCGTGACCAGATGCGGACTTCCTGCCGCATTGTCAGTGATGGCTAACTGCTCGGTTTCGGGCGCCAGCACGGTGGGGGTATACGTGACGTTGATCGTGCAAGATGCCCCACCTCCCTGCAGGGTTCCAACACAATTGTTTGTCTCAGCAAAGTCACCGGTCGTAGCAACGCCCGAAATCTGAAGCGGGGCGGTGCCGGCATTCAAGACAGTCACCACGGCAGGAACATTTTCGGAAGTCACGTTCTCCGTGGTGCCTTCGGTTACGTTTCCGAAGTTGATTTTCTGGGGCGTCAAAGCAACAGATGGAACATTGTTATGGGAAATCTGGGAGACGAAAACGTTGCTGAGCCCGGTGGTGTTCCCCGACTCCCCTTGATAAGCGAGGGCGATGGCAGGGAAATTCTGCGAAAACGTTGTCCCGGCAACGTAAACGTTCGTATTAGTGTCCACGGCGATAGCGTTTCCGTAGTTTCCGGAGCTACCCCCTAGATAGGTCGAGTACACCACCGAGGTTCCTTGCGGATTCACTTCCGTCACAAAGGCATCCGGGCAAGGGGTCGACCCGCAGGTGCCGCCGGTATAGCTCGCCTGGACAGCATTCGCGGTGGGAAAATCACTGGACTCAGTATATCCAGTAACGTAGGCATCACCCGCGCTGTCAACGGCAATTCCGGACGCTACGTCGGACAAGCTGCCGCCCAACAAAGTGGAATAGAGCAGCCCGGTCCCAAAATGGTTCATCTCGGTTACGAACGCCACGGGATACCCCGGAGCCTTCTTGGTGGTGAAGGTTTGAAACGCTCCGGGACTCGTGGGGAAGGTGGAAGTGGGATTACAGTAGGTGGTGGTCGAATTCGCGGGAGAACACGCGGTGAGGGAGCTCCCCGCGATGTAGATGTTGTACTGGCTGTCCAATGCGATTGCCCAGGCTCGGTCGTCGCCCGTCCCGCCCAGGTAGGTCGAAAATACAAGGTTCTCACCGCCAGGGCTCACCACGGTGACGAAGGCATCCACACTCCCCGCGTTTTCGGCTTGATAAGCCTCGTAGGTGGGGAAGTTATTGGAGAAGGTGAACCCCGTCACATACGCATTGTCACCGGAATCCACCGCAATCCCCTGTCCCGAGTCGGCACTACTGCCCCCGAGATAAGTCGAGTAGACCAACTGTTGGGTCTGCGGCAGGTTGGTATCGATTTCGGCTACAAAGGCATCCCCATTCCCGGCGTAACCGGCTTGAATGGGTCTGACCGTGGGAAAATCAGAAGATTGCGTGGAGCCGGTCACAAACATATTCCCGGACGGGTCGACCGCGAGTGCCAGCCCGTAATCGACATCACTCCCTCCCAGGAACGACGAAAACAGCAGCTTGGAACCACTGGGATCCAATTTGGACACAAATGCGTCCGTGTTGCCGCCATAGGTGGTTTGAAACGCACTACCCGTGGTGGGAAAGTTTGCGGAGGACGTGCTGCCCGTAACATAAACATCCGCCGACGAGTCCACGGCGATCCCTTGTCCGATATCGTAGTTGTTGCCGCCCAAGTACGTCGAGAATACGATCGACTGGCCATTATAGAGGAGCTTGGTTACAAAGGCGTCCCCGTCGCCCCCGTAGCTTCCTTGATAAGGAGAGGGGGAGCCGGCCTTGGGGAAATTGGTTGAAGACGTGCTGCCGGTAATGTAGGCATCAAAGAGGCCATCCAGGGCAATTGCATTTCCCGTATCGCCTCCGCTCCCACCCAGATAGGTGGAGTAGTACAGGGAGGGGTCAATAACCAGCGGCTCACTCGGATCGTAATGGGAAACCTGGAAGCCAACTCTGTTCCGGCCTTTGAGAACATAAGATGCGGCAACGAAATGCCTCTTCGCCTGCGGCGATTTGTCGGTCTGGTAGGCGACCGGCCGCCGGAAAGTCATGCTGCCGTCGGTCGAACTGAAAACCAAGTCACCGTGCGAATCGATTGCCGCGTCGCTGCCCTCGAAGCTCAAGCCCAAGGATTGCGGGTTGACGCCTGGCGACAGGACAAAGTCGTATTCGAGTTGGCTTTGGTTTCCGTAGTAAACAAGGTTTACTCCGGGGCGAATGTTCTCGAACTGCACCTTTTTGTAGGTGGGAATCTTGGTGTGCCAGCGGCTGGGGTCATTACCGATAAAGTAGTTACTGACTCCGGGCAGGCGCTCGAGGGCGGTGGCGGGAGCAGAAGGATTCGCTCCCTCAATTCTCATTCTCAGCACGCGAGTGGATGGCCTGGGCTGCGGCTGCACTCGAGATCGTGCGCCCGGCGCCTGAGATTGCAACGCCAGCGCCGCTTCCGCGGGACTCAGCAATATAGTGTAACCTTGGCCTCGCGCCACAAAGCTGACGGCGCGGTCCGCCTGCCCTTGGTTCAGCTCAAAACTCATTGGCAGAGCGCCAAAGGATTTCCACGCGCGCGCTTTAGTCATGGGAACGCGTGGCGCAGGGGAAGGCTTCCGAAGGGGATTGTGGCCCCCAGGATTCAAGACGGTAATGAGAATGGAAATCAGTAAGGAGAAAATACTCAGCATATCCACCTTCGAATTCAAAAGTAGAATTTAACCGCAAATTGGATGGCGCGTGCATCATTCGGGTTGTCGCGCGTGGAATTGATCTGGCCGAAATTGGTCAAGTTCAGAAAATCGAGGTTCGAGGGTTGCGCAAAGAACGGGTGATTCAACACGTTATAAGCTTCCGCCCGAAACTCAACTCGAACACTTTCTCGGAGTTGAAAACTCCGTCGCAGGGCCGCGTCCAGCCGCGTAAGGGCCGGTCCGTAGACCTGAGTTGGAGCGCCTCCCAGTGGGGCGACGTTGCCCTGAGCTGTCGAGGTGACCACCGGGGGATTGTAGAAACTCGCCGGGTTCCAATACTGGTTCGCATTGTGGGGCCCAGAGCTGGGATGGAACCCCTGCACCAACAGGGCATCGCAGCCCACACCCGCGGCGGTGGTAATGGTACAAGGAATGGTCACCGGCTGGCCGCTGGCATAGGTAAAGATCCAGTTGATCGCCCAGTTACCAACGACCTTCCCCATGATATTGCCCTTCTCCGCCAGGTATGCCCTTCCCGGCCCGAAGGGAAGGTCATACCCGCCGCTGAAGTGACCCATGTGCCGAACCGCGAAATCCGCCTGTTGATAATCCTTCCTGATCCCGATCGCCTGGATGGAAGGCGCGCGGTAAGCCTGCGGGCTAGCCAGGTTGAAGAAGTCAAGGGCATCCGTCCGCGTCGTCCCATACGTATAGTCAGCAAGAAAACTGAGCCCGTGCCCGAAATTCCGCCGGTATTGCAACTGACCTGAGTTGTATTTGCTGTCCCCTTCCGTCTCGAGGTAACTCGTGCCGTAAGCGAAGCTCAGGAATGGTTCGTAAGCCTGGGCCTGCTCGAAAGGAGGGAGCAATTCGCCCACCTCGTTCGTTCCTGGGTTTATCAGGAGATGGTGGCCGACCGTCGTTACCCAAGTGAACTGAAGAAGATCGTTGTTCGACCGTCGGTATTGCGCCGAGAGATTGAAGTTATTCGTGTAGGGATTCTTAAACGTGCGTTGAACGCCTCGCAACACCAATTCGTTTGCCTGAGCTGATAGCGAACTAAGCGGAATGGGCGCCAAGCCTTGCTCCAAAGTCGCGTTGGACAAGGTCGAGGGATAGCTGATCGGCGTGCCGTCATCTAGACTCGTGTACTGATAATTGACTTGCCAGGGATAGTCTCCGCTCAAGCTCGATTGGCCTCCCATGTTCTGAAGGCCGCCATAGAATAGCCCGTAACCCCCCCGCACCACCACTCGGGGCGAGTACTGATAAGCAAATCCGATGCGCGGGCCGATATTGAGCCGCTGGGTATCAATGATCCCTCCCCGGTGTGGGTAATTCAATGTGATGCTATCGTTAGTGAGCGTACTGGTAAAATCGGTCGAGAGCGTATTGATGTAAGTGCTGGGGCAGGTAATGGGATACAAAGATCCGCAAGGCAGCGTGTCGAGTCCGCGGCCGGCAGGAATTAGATATTGAGCCTGCCCTGCGCTGCCCGGAATAAAGTTCGCCTCCGCGCTGAAGTTCTCCTTCCAGGGCTGAAAGTACTCCCACCTTCCACCCAAGGTGATGGTCAGGTCGGGGCGGTACTTCCACTCGTCTTGCAAGTAGGCGTCATAATAAAGCCGCCAGTTGTAATTATCGACGTCACTGATGTTGGAGGCATAAACCCGATTCGGCCCGCCCACGTAATTCCGCCCAAACGGAACTGTCGTCTGCTGGGGAGTCAAAACAAACTGAGCGGCGCCCGTGCTGGGGTCGAGGGAGTTGGCGATGGAAGTGAAGTTCCCAGAGAAACCGAACTCGCCGCGGGAATAAGGAGGCTGATTGACGGCGTTCTTGATCTGCATGGCCCCGGCCCCGCCCGTAATAGTGTGATTCCTCCTGGTCTTCGTGAAGCCCTCGCTGATCTGATATGTGGCGTTGTAATCAACGGCGGGCGTATACGGACTGCTTCCCATCGGAGAGTAAATCCCCACATCGATGGTGGGCAGACCGCCGTTGCCTGTAAACTGTGGAATCCCGGAAATGCCTTTTTGGCCAGGGATGTCGCCCAGAAAATTGGCGTAGCTTTGCACCCTCTCCAGTTCCACGTAGGTGGCCGCCATCCGGATATTGTGGATCAGGGTCGACGACGAGGCATGGTTGATGCTTATGACTCCATTCACCGCCTTATCGGTCTGCGTATACCCCCCGCCGTCGGCGTAGCCGCTGAAAGGACCCAATTGCAATTGGGGACTGTCGAGAAAGCTGACACGGACAAATGCCTGGTTGCGGTCGTTCAGGTGATGATCGACGCGAACATCAAACTGGTTGTCATCGCCGCGGCTGAACGTGTTGGTCGTGTAGTTGTTGTAAATCGTCGCAACGGTGGGGGTCGGGAGAAGATTCAGCAGTCCCGCCGCGACTGGGTCAATGCGTGAGGCAGGGATCATGTTGCCCGGAAATGGATCCCGGACGTACCCTGTAGCGCTAGCACTCAAGTGTGTGATTGGGTCAACTTGGCCGGTAGTCAACAAGCGCGTTGTGGCCGGATCGAAAATCGTTCCGCAGGGCACCGTGCGTCCCAGCACATCCGGGCCGGTGGTGCATTTCGGCTGCCCGGGGATCAAATCTGAGAAGTCCGTATATCCGCTTCGCTCGGCGTCCGTGGGCACGGTCGCGACGGTCGGAACCCCCTGGCGATACTTTGTGCCCTGGTAATCGGCAAAGAAGAATGTCCTGTTCTTGCCGTTGTAGACATTGGGGATGTTCAGAGGTCCGCCAAGAGTTGCGCCGTACACGTTCCTGCGCAATTCCGCTTTCCGCAGAGCTACGGCGTTATCAAAGAAATCCGCCGCACTCGTGTAGTCGTTACTGAAATAATCCCAAGCGCTGCCATGCAGCTCGTTGCTTCCTGATTTTGTGGTCATGTTGACCACCGCGCCTGCCCCTCCTCCCACCCCCGCGCCGTACATGGTTTCAACCCTGAACTCATCCACCGCGTCCATCGCAGGAAGGACCTGGTAGGCGGCGCCTGGAAGGAAGTCCAGGAAGCGGTTATTGTCGTCGGCTCCGTCCAGGATATAGTTGTTCTGTGCGGGTTGAACCCCGTTGGCCGCAAAGCTGCCCGTAGCCGCCAGGCCGACGGGCATCTCCGCTTTGGGGCCTTTGCCGGGAAGTAACTGGGCGGGCGGTGGACTGTTAGGAATCAACTGCGCGATGGGCCCCACGCCTGCAAATATCTGCGCCAAAAAGGTGAAATTGCGAGTGAACACTGGAAGAGAATCGATCGCGAGCGGAGTCACTACCTTGTCCGCAGGCTCGTATGTGTAAGACGCAGTTGACCCGGACGAAACTGTGGCTCCCGACGCAGCTTGCGAGGCAACGAGATGGAAATTGACTCCCACCTGGTGCTGGATCTCGACCACCACGCCCGACTGGAAGGCGGGAACAAACCCTTGCAGCTCGACAGACACGGTATAAGTGCCGATCGTGACGGGCGCGAAAATGTAAGTGCCGTCCGCCCGCGCATAAGTCGATTTGGTGATGGCCGTCGCTTCATTCTTAAGAAATACCTTGGCGCCGGCCGCTCCGTCACCGGCGGGATTTCTAACCGTCCCCACAACCGTTCCTGAATCAACCTGTGCGAACGCACTCGCGCACGCCAGAAGAATACAAACCAGGAAGCCGGTTGTTCGAATCAATCTGATGGACTTTGAGATCGCTCGTGTCAAAGATTCCTCCAGTAACCTCTTTCGGTACGGAATGCCCTCTGTCGAGAGCATTTCAGGATTAAGACAAGCCGGTTACATTATCGTTTCTTGGTCTTTGCTCTCGCCGCACTCCCTGCTTGTTCTTTGTTATTACGCAATAGAATTGCTCCGACGTGCGCTGTCAATTTCCGCTCTATGCCTGGCAGCACTTTAACCCAAACGCTGCTCTGATGTTTCATCCCGGCGGGACCAGCCAACGATTTTAGCCCGAACCCGGAGCACAGTTACAGGGATACATTACGCAGCGAGTGAGAACTTTCTGGATTCAAGAGCATTGTAAAGTCTTTGGAAGGCGATAACAGGGCAGTGGTTATCCCTGCTCTTGTTAAGCTGATGTAAATGTTTACTTACACCAAATTGATATCGGCCCTTTCACTCCTCGACTCCTCCTCGCCTCTCTCCTCACCTTCAAACTGCACCGCTACCCGATCCACAACTTTCGGCGCGCCTCTGGAGCTTATCCAAGAAACTTGTAACCGAGCCTTATTATAGTCTGAAAAAACTGCGGCTGGCTAGGGTTCAACTCGAGCTTGCGTCGCAGCGTGAAGACGTGCACGTCCACAGTCCTCGTCGAGGGCGCTCCGCCGTACCCCCAAACTTCTTTCAGCAGCTCCTTTCGAGACAACGTCGCTCCGCGGTGTTCGATAAAGTATTTGAGCAATTGGAATTCGCGCGCCGAGAGAGCCACCGGAGATCCATTCCGAAAAACCTCGGCGCGCCGCATGTCCACACGGATCGTGCCGAATTGGTAGATTGCGCCCGGCCGTCCACTCCCGCTCGGAGCGCGGCGCAAATGGGCCTCGATGCGGGCGAGCACTTCCAGCATATCGAACGGCTTCGTAACGTAATCGTCCGCCCCGATCTTCAGGCCCAGAACCTTATCGATCGTCTGGCTGCGAGCGCTGAGCATCAAGATCGGCGCGGTAATCAATTGCTGGCGCAGTTCCCGGCAAACCTCGAGAGCGCTTCTCCCCGGAAACGTAAGGTCCAGGATGATCAAGTCGAAGTAGTCGCGCGTCGCCAGATCCAGGCCGGCCTCTCCGTCCGCGGCCCTTTCGACGCTGTAGCCTTCAGCTTGCAAGCGGTCGCGGAGCGACGCCGCCAGTTCCGGCTCGTCCTCGATCAGGAGGAGCTTTGTAGTTTTCCTCCCGTTTCCCGCCGCCCGCCGGCCGGCCTCCGATTCCCTGCTTCGCTCTGTCGCAGCCTTCTCCATCTGTCAAGCATTCTAGCCTATTATGAAGCTGGCGAGGTGTCAAGCGCAAAACGCGCGGGGTAGCGGCGCAGTTCTAGCGGCGAGTTTTCTTGAATCCGGAATCTTGAATTCTGAATTGCGGCTCTTCCGCCCTGTGCCACGACCGGCGTTCTGGGTGGTGAGTCAGTTTGATTCTTGTAGGGGCGGTCTCTGACCGCCGGTCTTGAATTCCCAAGGAAATCCGGCGCTCGGAGAGCGCCGTTACAGCAAACTGACCCACTACAGGCGTTCTGAAAGCGCTTGCTGCACGGCGTGCTCGCGTGTTACCCTCTGCTTGGCGGAAGGCTGGCCAGCAGCCAGGGGGATTAGGTTATGAATTGCCGTCCACTCTTCACGTTGACCGCAACCCTGCTGGGAGCGGCGCTTTTCCTCCCGCCCGCAGCCGCGCAAGTGCGCGGTGGATCGTTTGGCGGCGCTCGGGCCCCCCGCACGGGCGGGTCTGTCAGGGCTGGCGGCAGGACCGGTTTCGGTTCTCGGGGCCGGGGCCAGGGCCAGTATGGGTTCGGATTTTTCCCCGGCTGGGCGTATCTTCCTCCTCCCTACTACCCGGATTACGATTACGGCTACGACTACGGATACGCGCCGGAGGCGGCCCAAGCGCCTCCTCCCTGGTTCGTCACGCACCCGGTAGAGGCGCCTGCCCCGGCGAAGCCCGTCGAGCCGCTGGTGCTCGAGCGCCAGGGCGATCAGTGGGTGCGGATTAGCGCGTCAGGCCAGTCTCCGGCTTCGCCGGCAGCAATGAAGCCCGGCTCCGGGCAAGCGCCGCGTCCCACCTCCGATACAGGCGACCGGGATAACGCAGCCCCGCCTGCTCCTAAGCTTCCACCTGCCCTATTGGTGTTTCACGACGGGCACCAGGAAGAGATCGAAAAGTACACTATCATCGGCCGAGTCATCTATACCCGCGGGGATTATTGGAAGACTGGTTCGTGGACAAGAAAGGTTGCGATTGCCGATTTGGACATCCCCGCAACTCTCAAGTTGAACCGGGAACGGGGCGGAAAGTTCAGCCTCCCCTCGGGACCGAACGAAGTAGTCGTCCGTCCGTAAATTACCGCGAAGAACGAATAATCCTACTCGGTATGACCAGCAATCAGGTGCTGGCCGTTGTGTATACGGAGCGGGCGGAACGGATTAGAATCATCTCCGCCCGCAGGGCGACAAAAAATGAGCAATACCTCTACTATCGCCAGAATGCGCCGTAACGGCAAGCTTGTCCGGGTCAAACCGGACGGCGCCGAAGAAGCCCTGGAGACTCTATCCCTGGCTCCGCGGAGTGCTGCGGAAATCGAAGCCGGGGCCGCCCGCGACGCTGAAAAACCGCCACTCACTGAGGCGCGGGTAGGGCAACTGCGTCCCGTGCCACGCGTTAAGACCCTCCGCCGCGCCCTCGCGCTGACCCAGGAGGAGTTCGCCGTGCGCTTCCACATCCCTCTGGGTACTCTGCGGGATTGGGAACAGGGCCGCTCTGAGCCGGACCAACCGGCAAGAGCCTACCTCACCGTCATCGCGCGCGATCCCGAAGGTGTCCAGCGTGCATTGCAGCCGGTGCCCAGCTAACGGAGTTCAGCTACCGACCTCACCCTTATCAGTTGTCAACTTGTTCTGTATTATTGTTTGGGATAACATACTATTGCCCGCGATTTATGCGGCCTTGCTCAATGTCAGGCTGTGCGATGGATTGCGGCCAATGACTGCGGTTCCTGTCAGAACAAGTCAAGGAATTCCTCGACGGTCATTCCTGAGTGCCGGATGAGAGCGCGAAGCGTCCCTACCGAAAGCTCTTTATGTTGAGGAATAGAAAGATTCGCGCGCACATCCGGCTTGGTCATGACCACATGACTTCCGACTTGGCCGACGACGCGCCACCCGGCCTTTTCGAAAGCCTTTACCGCTTCTTTGCCGGAAATGTTGGCAAGGCGTGGCACACAATTAGACAGATACTAGTATTTCGGGCTGGTTGGTGCGTGGAAGTTGCGCTGTGGCTTTTTGATCCTCAGCCCACAGCCACGCAGCAATGGCCTCTTTGATGTTGACGAGGGCTTCCTGTTCGTCCTTGCCCTGAGAGACGCATCCGGGTAAAGCCGGGCATTCGGCCACCACCCAGCCATCCTCTGCGGGAGTGAGAGTAACGTGAAATACCATACAGCCACTATGCTACCACGCCCTGTCAGTTGCGAACAAGCCCGGAGGCCCCACGCAGAACTTGCCGGTTGACGCACTGCGGAGAATGTACGCATGGAAGGCCAGAAAAGGGAAGTCTTGGTGGGCCTGGGTAGAGTTGAACTACCGACCTCACCCTTATCAGGGGTGCGCTCTAGCCACCTGAGCTACAGGCCCGTTGCGCCGTCGCGACTATTCGGGCAACGCGCGAATGTCGCCGGAAGACGTAACTCAGTATAGGGCCGAGGATCGGGTTCGCGCAAGCAGAATCCTCGCCTTTTGGGCGACCCTGTGGTATAAATAAAAGATAAGGGTGGGCTGCCGTTCGTGGGTTGCCCTGGCGCTGGGCAAAATCTCTCAACTATCGTAAGGAACTCTACATGTCGGAAGTTCGGAAAGACGTTCTCCCTAATGGTCTCATCGTCCTCACGGAGGCGATGCCCGCCGTGCGCTCGGTGTCGATGGGCATCTGGGTGAGGACGGGATCGCGCCAGGAAAGCGAGGAGGAGAACGGCATTTCGCATTTCATCGAGCACATGGTCTTCAAGGGGACCGAGCACCGGAGCGCGGAGCAGATTGCCCGCGAAGCTGACTCGATTGGCGGCCATCTGGACGCTTTCACGGCCAAGGAGTGCACGAGTTTCTCGGTCAAGGCATTGGACGAGCATGTGCCGCGCGCCTTCGACATCGTTGCCGACCTGTTCCTGAATCCTCTTTTTCAGCCTGAAGACATCGGAAAGGAATCGAAGGTCATCCAGGAAGAGATCAAGATGGTCGAGGACACGCCCGACGACCTGGTGCACGAGTTGTTCACGCAGAGCTATTGGCGCGGGCATGCCTTGGGCAGGCCCATCCTGGGCACTCGCCACACGGTGAGCAGCTTCAATCGGGCGCGCCTGTGCGATTATTTCCGCCGCCATTTTACCCCCAATCGGACGCTGATAGCGGCAGCGGGAAACCTCGAGCACGGGCGTTTCGTCGAGCTGGTCGCGCGGTATTTTGGCGATCAGCCGTGCGGGCCGGTAGTGGACGATGGTCCACCCCCAACGCCCCACCCCAGCATCCGTCATCGGCACAAGAAAGAGCTCGAGCAAGTTCACCTCATTGTGGGCGCGCCCTCCTACCCGCAGCCGCACGAAAAGCGCTTTGCCTGTTACATCCTCAATACGGTGCTGGGTGGCGGGATGAGCTCGCGCCTCTTTCAGAACATTCGCGAGAAGCGGGGGCTTGCTTATTCGGTTTTTTCCGGCCTCAGCAGCTTTCGCGATGCGGGTTGCCTGAGCGTTTATGCAGGCACCTCGATGGAGAACGCACGCCAGGTTCTGGGTCTTATCCTGGAGGAGTTCCGGCAGTTGAAAGCCCAGGCCATTAGCGACCAGGAACTACAGCATGCCAAAGACTACCTGAAGGGCAACCTTCTGCTCAGCCTGGAGACGACCGGCAGCCGCATGTCAAACGCGGCCCGGCAGGAGATGTATTTCGGGCGCAACATGTCGCTTGACGAAATCTCCCAGCGCGTCGACGAGGTGACTTCCGCGGGAGTCCTGGAAGTGGCGCGCGAGTTTTTCCAAACTGAGCGGCTGGCAGTTACTTTCCTCGGACCGATCAACGATTTCAGGTTCACGCGCGCCGACCTGGCCTGCTAGGATTGATGTTGTAGCGGCGATCCCGCGTCTGCGGGATCGCCATCCGGCGGCGTAAGTACGCCTTTACATCAAACGGCGAAGGAGAAACCGTGCTCATCGTCCACGTTCATGTTCGAGTCAAGACGGAATCCATCGAGGCCTTCAAGGAGGCCAGTACCGAGAATGCGCGCCACAGCGTCGAGGAGCCGGGCATTGCCCGCTTCGACGTGATCCAGCAGGCCGACGACCCTTCTCGTTTCGTGCTGGTGGAAGTCTATCGAACCAGCGATGCCGCCACTCATCACAAGGAGACCGCGCATTACACCACCTGGCGCGATGCCGTAGCCCCCATGATGGCGGAGGTCCGCACGAGCGTGAAATTCTCTAATGTCTTTCCTCCAGATGACGGTTGGTGAGGCGGCGGTGCGATTCGAATTTGCCACCGCCACACGCATTTTGTTTGGCCCCGGCGTGGTTCGCGAGGTTGCTCCCGCCGCCCGGGCCATGGGCGCTCGAGCGCTGCTCGTCCGGGGCCGCTCTCCGGAACGCGCCGCCTTCCTGATTGACGCCCTCAAAACCCAGGGAATCGAATGCGTCGGCTGGGCGGTCCCGGCGGAACCCTCCGTCGACTTGGTTCGCCAGGGTGTGGAACTCGCCCGCCGGGAGCGTTGCGATTTGGTGATTGCCTTCGGCGGAGGGAGCGCCATCGACGCCGGGAAAGCCATGGCCGCGCTCCTGACCAATCACGGGGAGCTGACGGATTACCTCGAAGTGATTGGCGAGGGCCGCCCTCTCCAAAATCCTTCCCGCCCCTTCATCGCCGTCCCCACCACTGCCGGCACGGGATCCGAAGTGACTCGCAACGCCGTTCTGGCTTCCGCTGAGCACCGAGTCAAGGTCAGCTTGAGGAGCCCGCTGATGCTGGCGCGCCTGGCGGTGGTGGATCCCGAATTGACGCTCGAGTTGCCCCCCGCGCTCACCGCTCATACCGGCCTCGATGCGCTCACGCAGTTGATTGAGCCCTATGTCTCGATCCGCGCCAATCCCCTCACCGACGGCTTTTGCGTCGAGGGCTTGCTGCGCGTCAGCCGCTCGCTGCGCCGCGCTTACCAATGCGGGCGCGACAGCGCTGCCCGTGAATTCATGTCGCTAGCCAGCCTGCTGGGTGGACTGGCGCTCGCCAATGCCGGCCTTGGCGTTGTGCACGGTTTTGCCGCGCCGCTGGGGGGCATGTTCGACGCCCCGCATGGCGCCATCTGCGCCGCGCTGCTGCCGCATGGCATGGCAGTCAACATTCGCGCCTCCCGCGCTCGCGCCCCGGAAGGCGAGACGCTGCGGCGTTACGAAACCGTGGCGCGCCTGCTCACCGGCAAGCCCGACGCCCTCGCCGAGGAGGGAGTCGAATGGGTTCATCAACTATGTGTGGATTTGCAGATTCCGCCCCTGCGCTCTTACGGCATTAGGGAGCAAGACGTGCCCACCCTTGTCGAAAAAGCTTCCCAAGCCAGCAGTACTCAAGGCAACCCCATTACCCTCACCAGGGACGAACTGCACGAGATATTAACCCGCGCCCTGTAGCCCATTGTCCGGTGCATCTGTGATTTGTGACTGGTGATTTGCGACTGCCGATTTGTGATTTGTGATTCGCGATTGCGAATTTGTGATTGGTGGCCGGTGACCTTAATGGAACAGCCCTCTCCCTTGGGGAGAGGGTGGCACGCTCCGGCGCTTTCATCAGCCGGAGCGTGACGGGTGAGGGGTCGGTTCGCGACCAAGCAGGGCTTCCTCCCGAGGTCGCACAAGACTGAAGGACCGAAGCTGGAATGTCACTGAGAACAAACGACGGCTCATCAATCGTCAATCGACAATCGCGTTGCCGCTACCTCCCGTTGTCGAGGGCCAGCGGAATTCGGACCTGAAACACTGAGCCCTCTCCCGGCTTGCTCAGAGCGTTGACTGTTCCTCCGTGGGCTTCGGCGATCCATTTCCCGATGGATAACCCCAAACCTGCGCCACCGGTTTGGCGCGAGCGTGCGCGGTCGGCGCGGAAAAAGCGTTGAAAAACGTGGGGAAGATCCTCCTCGGCAATACCGATTCCGGTGTCTCGGACTTCAGCGACGGCGCAGCCATCCGACGCGCTCAGCGAGACGGTGACGCGGCCCTGGGGCGGAGTGTATTTCACGGCGTTGTCGAGCAGAATCAGGAACAGCCTGCGCAGCGAATTGGCATCGCCATCAATCCAGACGGGCGATTCCGGCAGCTCCGCGCGCAAACTGATCTGTTTTGTCTCCGCCAGCGCTCGGCCCTCGAGGCAAGCCTCATCCAGGTGTTCAACCAGGTTGATACGCTCGCGCGCAAGGGCCTCCGCCCCGGAGTCGGCGCGGGCGAGAAGCATCAAGTTTTCAATGAGCGTAGATGTCCTCTGAAGGTCTTCGAGGATTTGGCGCAGCGTCTCGCGATACTCCTCTTCCGAGCGCGACTTGCGCAGGACGATCTCGGCCCGCGTCCGCATAAGCGCTACAGGAGTGCGCAGCTCGTGAGAAGCATCGGCGGTGAATTGCGTTATGCGCCGGAACGCTTGCTCGAGGCGTTCCAGCATCCCGTTTAATGTTTCCGACAAGCGTTGCAGTTCGTCTCCGGTATGCGGCACAGCCAGGCGGCTGGAGAGATTCTGTGCGCTGATGCTGCGGGCCTCCCGCGTGACCTGATCCACCGGCTCGAGCGCGCGCCGGCTTAGCCAATAGCCGCCCGCCGAGGCCAGCAAGAGGAGAAGGGGGGAAGACAGAAACAGAATCCGGCGGAAACGGGCCAGCGCTTCAAAGAAATCGTCCAGCGGGTAGGCGAGCTGCACGATGTAAGTCTTGCCTGCGGCTTTCATCGGGAGGGTCAGAACGCGCAAAGGCACGCCGTTCGGCTGCTGCGTCGTGAATGCAGTCTTGGGTTCGCCTGGCGTCGCCGGGCCAAAGTGGGCCATGGTTTTGGAGCGATAGATCCAGTTGCCGGCAGGATCTGAAACTTGCAGGAGGTCGCTTCCGGCGCGGATTTCCTCGTCGTGCTCGAGGTCGCGCTCCAGCTCAGCTTTGCCGGCTTCTCGCTCGACCAGCTCACGGACCCCTTGCATCTGATCCTCTAAGTTCTCGTCCACGGTTTCGAGAATGCTGCCTCGCATCGCGTAGAACGCGATAACGCCAAAAAGGAAGAAGCCAATGGCTAGAACGGCGAAATACCAGGCCGTGATCCGGATGCGAAGAGGAAGGTTGATCATTGCTTCGGACTCTCGCGCAAGCAGTACCCAATTCCGCGCACCGTCTGAATCAGCTTGGGACTGAATCCCTTGTCCACTTTGCCCCGCAGCAAACGCACGAAGGCATCCAAGGTGTTCTCTTCGATATCGTTCTCGAGGCCCCACACGGCCTCTACAATCGCGGAGCGAGTCAGCACTCTGCCTGCGCGCCGCATGAGCAGCTCGAGGAGGCGGTATTCGGTGGGAGAGAGGCGGATTTGCCTGCGCCCGCGGAGGGCCTGGCGCGAGGCCGGATCGAGAGTTAGATCCGCTACCTGCAAACAGGTGGGCCGCGGCGCCGAACCCCGCCGCGCCACGGTGCGCAGGCGGGCCAGGAATTCCTCAAAGGAAAAAGGCTTCGTCAAGTAGTCGTCCGCCCCCAGATCGAGCCCCTTGACGATGTCCGGCACGGCGTCGCGGGCTGTCAAGATAAGGATAGGAGTTTGGTTGCCCGAGTGGCGAAGGCGGCGAGCGACTTCAAAACCATCCACTCGAGGCAACATGAGATCGAGCACGATGGCGTCAAACTCATAGGTTTTGGCCAGCTCTAATCCTTCCCAGCCATCGAACGCCAACGCGACACGATGGTTTTCCTCCTCGAGTCCCTTCTTGAGGAGCTCTGCCATGCCCTTCGCGTCTTCAATAATAAGCAAGCGCATGTTCAACAGCGGCTTAACTGCATGCCTCTATAATAATCCCACTAAGCGTGGGAAAACCAACTGCAGAGATCCTTCGCTTCGCTCAGGATGGCAGGCTGGTCCTCGCTCTGTTCCCTATTTCCTGTTCCCTGTTCCCTAGCCCCTGTTCCCTATGGGCCAAACTCATCCCGGCGCGTGATATGCGCTCCTGGGACTAAGCTGCTGCGTGTTCGGAAGCATTCCCGCCATCAGCTTCCAGGTTCCTGGTTGCCTGGCACACCGTGTCGCTGCCCGTCTTTGGAGAGTGTCCCTTTGTTTTCATAGACATTCCCGGTTTGTTCCTTGCATTTTGAGGTTCTGGCGGCTCGAGGGTTGCCGGGTCCTGGGACGGAATGTCGGTGGCCGGTGCATCGGACTTAATGTCGCTCCCTGGCGTTGGTTCGATATCTTCCATCTCGGGGTCATTACCCTTATCCAAATTGGTGCGTCCTGTCTGAGCCTGCATCGAGTCGTCGAAATGATTCTTGCGCATGCCCAGGATGATTTTCACCTTGCGATCAATCGAACGGTCGAGAGCGCTTTCCTGGCGCAGCATCAGGCGCCACGTCTCACCCTCCGGAGCCAGGCAGGCGTCCCGCTCGATCGAGGCTTTCTCCGTGTTCAGCTTCTCGGCGTATTCGAATTCCGGCTCGACGGCGGCGATTTCCTCATCCAGCAAGCGGAGAAGTTCCTGGAGGCCGGCCTCGATCGCCTCCGGAGTTGCGCCTGGCTGTGGCTCACGGGCTCGACTCACCTCCGAGAACATGCGGAGCAACCGGCAAATTCGAGCCATCCGCCAGCCCATCCTGCCCCGGGAAAGGGTTTCGAGCTGGTGCGGGAGGCTACCCGCCCAGTCTTCCAGTGTCCATTGCCGAGTGTCAACGGGCAAATCTATATCTCGAGCCAGGCGATCCTCCCAGGGCAGGCTCGACTCCGAACCCGAAGAAGAGCCACAGACCTCAGAGACGGAGGTCCGCGCTACCAGGGCTCGAATAACTCCCAGGGTGGAGAGAAGCCTTCTCAGCCGCACGCCCAGGTCGGTCGATTCCGGCACGGTGGTGCCGAGCATTTCCGGGTGTGAGGCATCGAAGGTGGCGTTGGCCATCTCGAGCGCCCGGCGGTGCTGCCATTCCTCGACCCCGAGCAAGTAGCGGCGCATCACCCCCGTTTGCATGCGCTCGAGCCTCAAGCGGCGCCAGTACAGCTTGGCCAAGTCTTCGATCTGTCTACACCAAAGCGCGTCTCCGGGACCGTAGGTGGTCATCATTTGCTCGATGAGCGCTTTGTACTCCTGCGGATCTTCGCCCAGGGCCAGCATGGTAAGCTGGTGGTTCTGGGCGGCGGAGTAAAATCCGTGCTTGACGGCGTTCATCTTCACTTTCTCCTTTCCTGCCTCAGTGCGCGGTCCGGTGGCGCGCTGGGCATTGCGGCGGGCGGCTTCGACCAGTTCTGGTGTAAGTTCCGGTGATTTGCGTAAACACATAGATGCTCCTTGATATTATTGGATAATCGAGGAAAGGCGTTTCCTCGGAAGGCAAGAGCGTACATGTGCGCAGGCTAGCACATATGGCCGACAGTTGTCAAGCACAAAATGAACACTACTAGGCCATTTAATGGAACTAGACGGCTTGTCCCTATGGCGACCCGCCTGCCGAGCGATGACTTGCGGCGGAGCCGCACCCCAAGCTTCCTTCGGCACATGGATTTGCACGGCGAGGAATCCCGCTCTGGTGTTTGCTTGGACCCACTGCTTACTTGAGTGAGTTGGTAATCGAAAGGCGCGCCATTCCCGCAGCAACGGTTCCGTCATTCCCGCGCAGGCGGGAATCCATGAAAATGCGCGCAGCGGCTTGGAGTGCGGTAGCAGCAGCTACCGCCTTTTGATGTTCCCGGCCCTGGGAGTGCGGAAGATGTCGCGATTCCTGCTCTATGGTTTGCGCTGCCGAACGCAGTCGAAAGGCGGTAGCTGCTGCTACCGCACTCCAAGGCGCCTTCGGCGCATGCGTTATCATGCCAGCAACGCCTCCTGTGATGTCTGCCGTGCACTGCTAATCGACAACATTCCGAAGTTGCTAGCGGGCCGGTTTTTCGCTTGCAGTGGGGGTGATGGGTTGTTAACATAGCGCCGCTTGTCCATCGGTTGGTGAACGTGCCCAAGTTCTACGCACACACTCTCGACACCGAACCCCCTGAAAGATGGCAGCAGTTGGAAGAGCATCTCCTAGGCGTGGCGAAGCTAGCGGCGTCCTTCGCGGGGGCCTTTGGGTCTGAGTCTTGGGGGTACCTGGCCGGTCTTTGGCACGATCTGGGGAAGTACCAAATCGAATTCCAGCAAAGGCTCCTTGGCAGTCAGTCGTCCGTGGAGCACTCCGGCGCGGGAGCCGCACTGGCTGTTAGAAAGAAGAGGGAATTCGGGATACCTCTGGCTTTTGTCATCGCGGGTCACCACGCGGGACTTGCCAACTATGCTGAGAGTGATGTTGGCTTACCAGCGCCCCTTCAGGAGCGCTTGAGAGAAAATGTATCAACGATAGAGAAGACTCTTCCTGCGATTCCCGAGAAAATCACGGGCCCCCCTGTGCCGTCCCTTCCGATATTCGTCCAACCCAAGCCAGGCCTGCGAAATGGGAGTCTATTCCGCCGGTCGGAATTTTGGACTCGCTTCTTGTTCTCCGCACTGGTGGATGCCGATCGTCTGGATACGGAAGCGTTCTGCGACCCAGACAAGGGTCGTCTGCGCGGCCGATTCGATCCCGTCGCCGTTTTAAGGCAACGGCTTGATTCGTTTATTGACAACAAGACCCGAGGGCTTTCCGACGTAGAGAAGATTCAGCCTGTAAATCTCTGCCGAGCGGAGGTCCTCAATTCGTGCCGAGATGCCGCCATGTTGCCCCCCGGGGTCTTCAGCCTTACGGTGCCGACAGGAGGGGGGAAGACACTCTCGGCCATGTCATTCGCTCTGCGGCATGCCGAGCATTGCGATCTCCGGCGAGTCATCGTCGTGGTCCCCTACACCAGCATCATCGAGCAGAACGCCGACATTTACAGCCAGGCGCTCGGCGCTGAGAACGTTGTAGAACATCATTCGAGCCTTGATCCGGACAACAAGAAGTCAAAGCACGGTGAGGAACTTACCGTCCGACACGAACTGGCTTGCGAAAACTGGGATGCTCCGGTGATCGTGACGACAACCGTGCAATTCTTTGAATCGCTGTTTTCCAATCACCCTTCGCGTTGCCGGAAGATCCACAACATCTCCCGGAGCGTCATTATTCTCGACGAGGTTCAATGCTTGCCGCCGGGCTATCTGCTGAGCATTGTCGAGGCGCTGAATGAGCTGGTCTCCGACTACGGTTGCACAATCGTTCTTTCCACAGCTACACCACCCGCGCTGGCAGCCAGAGAGCGGTTCGAGCAAGGTCTTTCAAGCATCCGCCCAATCGTGGCCTATCCCAGGGAAATGGTTGAGAAACTCAAGCGAGTTGTATATACCTGGCCTGCCCCTGGAAGTCCGCCCGTGACGTGGCCGCAGCTTGCCAAAGCGATGGTTGAATGCCGACAGGTTTTGGCTGTGGTTCACAGGAGAAATGACGCCCGCGAACTGGATCAGGACCAAAGTTGGATCTTGGTGCGACGCGCTCAAGTTTATGTTAACAGCGATCGGAGACCAACATCCCGATCTAGATCATTTTTTTCCCTTGCCAAGTGGGATGTGCACATCGAGCACATTCATCAAGGGTGGCTTAAAGGAGGCTTCCGTGTTTAGGCTTCGTCTTTACATTCAAGTAGTCCTGGTTTCTGTGGTCCTAGCCTGCTTGCCGGCGCGCCTGGCCGCGCAAAAAGGCGAGATTGACTTGGTTGGCTATGCGCACACAGATCTTT
>Ga0326728_10004541_pt1 | contig 40834 bp, 31 predicted proteins | sample MB3enrmetagenome_FD_207602 | JGI IMG/M metagenome (GOLD analysis project Ga0326728, IMG submission 207602) | Lab enriched peat soil microbial communities from McLean, Ithaca, NY, United States - MB31MN | ecosystem: Environmental > Terrestrial > Soil > Wetlands > Peat | place: USA: New York... | reverse complement strand
GAAGTTCCTGGCGCTCGGGCTCGCCTGGCGGCTGGCAGGCGTCGCCTTGTTGCGCGTCGCGGTACAGAGGGTCACTGAAACGGTGCAGCAGCCTGAAAATCAGCGCCTGTCGCCACCCCGTCGTACCTTGGTAAAGAGATTCCAATACGGCGTACTGGCGGGGCCGGAAGGTGCGTTGCTTGATCTCCTCCCGTACGAGTTCAAGATAAGAAAGCATCCTTCTCAGCGCCACCCCGCGGTCTGTAGATTGCGACAGGTCGACCTCAAGCATCTCGTGCTGGGAGGCGGCGAAGGTGACGCGGGCCATCTCCTGCCGGCGGCGGTGTTGGCAGTCCTCCACCTCCAGCAAGGCACGGCGCATCACGCCTTCCTGCGCGCGCGTGAGCCTTTCGCGGCGCCAGTAGAGCTTGGCGAGGTCGTCCACCTGCTTTTCCCAGAGCGCGTCTCCGGGACCGAAGGTGGTCATGAGTTCCTGCTTCAAGTTCTCGAATTGTTGCGGGTCTTCGCCCAGGGCCAGCATGACTTCGTAGTGGTTTTCGGGCCTGGCGCGCAGGCCGTGCTTGAGGGCGTTCAGTTTCGAGTTCTGCTTGGCGGCCGGGCTGCGCGGTCCGGTGGAATGCTGGGCATTGTGGCGCGCGGCGGCGAGCAGTTCGGGTGTAAGTTCTGGCGATTTGCGTAAGGGCATGGTTCCTCCTGGGACGGATTGTTGGGATAGCGGGGAAAGGACTTCCCCGCGGATCAGACTCTTCACATTAATAGGCTACCACAGGACGGAAGCGTTGTCAAGAGAAATCGTATCAGATGTGTAGCCCAGGACTTCTTCAATTGATTCATTGGATCATTAATCCATTGACTCATTGAGGGGCCCTTGCCCCGTTTTTTTGAATGAATCAATGATTCGATGGATTAATGGGTCAATCGCTTCCTCAATTGACTCATTGAAGGGGCCTTGCCTCGTTTTTTACAGTGAATCAATGATTCAATGGATCAATGGTTCAATCGCTTGGGGATGGGGTCTCTTGGTGCCTTGGTGTCTTGGTGGTTCGGTTTGATCAGCAATGGTAGGGGCAGGCGTGCTGTCCGCCCTTTCCGAATCATCGTCGAGGCTCTAAAAATGAAAGCCCTTGCCTTCTGGACTTCATATAGTAGACTTATATTGAAATTGCTCCCCGCTCGATATACCGTAAGGCCTCGGGCGGGGTTATTTATTTTGGGGAGGTAACGCCGCGAGGAGATCAAGAACCTCCTGGGCGTTGTAGACCGCGACCTTAGGGAGTGCCAAGCCAAAGGGTTGGGCGCGGATTGGCGGTTCGTCTCAGGGCCTCGGGGGGTTCACCGTTGCGATTTCTAGCAAGCGCATGAGGAGGCTGGCCAAGGCCAGGTATTCGTGCGCGCGGCTTGGGTCGTTGAAAAGAGTGTTGCTGTGGGCCTTTGAGTTCCTCAGGCCAACGACCCCTTTGAAGAGGAACATGATGCCCTTCTGTTCGTCGCGCTCGGCATCGTTCTGGAGGCTATTGAACTGAATGACAGGAGTTTGCTTGTCGCATCCGAACGCTTGGTTCATCAACGGGTCGCCGTCTAAGCCCAGCCCGGACTTCGTCCTTACTTCTTCTATAACGCGGATGTACGCCTCCAGCGCCGCTTGTTTGAAGTGACCGTCTCCGTAAAGCCCGCCGCTGACGCGCTCAATTTCGGAGTGGAAGCAATACAGTTCCGGCGGCGTTTGAGCAGGATAATTGCGTTTCACGACTGCGGAATCGGGATGCCTTTTCCCCAGATCGCTGAGGTATCTGCGCCCTTGGTGGGTTAGCCGAAGATTGAATGTGCCCCTCCCGAAGTAACTCTCTCTATAGACGTTTTCCTGAGACTTGGCTCGGTCGTAGGGAACATAAATGGGGGGATCTCCCTGGTACTTTCCAAGGGAGATCAGATCCTGTGATTCCAGGAAAATTACCGCCTCAATGAGACTGGTGGTAGAGGTACCCACCGAGCTGCGGTCCAGCTCGGCTATCCGGTTTCCGAGATTGGCAACCGACATCGGCACCCATTGATCGCTGCTGACCGTGTTGACAGCCTGTATAATGAGCCCTTCTAAGCGATTCGCGTTAAGCATGTCATCTCTCTGAGGTTTCGTCTGCGGTAAGCCAACAACCCTAATCGTAGTCGCGAATCGTGCTCGCGCCGATTGAGCGTGGGTACCGCGCCAGGTCTAGTTGTATGGGCGGTTCGCAAGCCGCCCCTACAATTCGCCGCGCAACGCGCGGTCCAGGATCGAGGGCAATAGCGCGCCGAGTTCGGTCGCGGTTTCGGCCTGGAGCTTCTTCAGCGCGTCCAGCTTGGACTGAAGTTTGTCCAAGCGGGCGACGAAGCGGCACCGTGTTTCCGGTAGGGGCGGTTCGCGAACCGCCCTCATTGGCAATGCCACGCGATCGCGTGGGGGGCGCTTCGCGAAGCGCCCCTACAAATCCCCGCTACAAATCCCCGCGGAAGGCGCGGTCGAGGATGGACGGCAGAAGGGCGTCGAGTTCGGCGGCGGTTTCGGCCTGAAGGCGCTTGAGCGCGTCCACCTTGGCCTGGAGCCCGTCCAGGTACGCGACGACGCGGCGCTGTTCGGGGAGCGGCGGGACCGGCACCGGGACCCGCCGCATGTCGGCGACGTTGAGTTCGGTCAAACGAAACCCAATTTTCTGGCGTTGCCAATTGCCCTTCTCCCTACTGCGGAGTTGGACCTGCCCCTGCGCTCCCTTCAAGTAGTGATATAGGTACTGGGGGAGTACGGCGCCTGCTTTGGCGCGTGCAATTGCTACATGCGTGTCAGTGGATGCTTTCCTTCCTTCATCCATGTAGAAGGCGACACGCCCGAGGCAACCTGCCGCGGAACACGCGATCAACACATCGCCGGTTCGAACCATTGCCTCTGGATTCACCTTGCCGGCTGCGTGCGGTGCGAGCGTCATCAGGGTGGGAACATATCGACCCAATTGGACATGTTGTGTCTTTATGAGGTAGTGGTCCGAGTTCCCTTGTTGAGATTGACGACCACGAGCGAGGTAGTCTGTGACGTCCCCAAGAGTCCTGGCTTCCCGGGGTGCTGCCTCCGGCCAAATCGTCATCTCCTCGCTTGCCATTATGCCATCAGCCTCTCGTGACACTTCCTCGCGTAGTGTCCGCGCTTGCTTGATCTTGGCGGCGAGTTGCTCGATGCGCGCCACAATCACCCGCTTCTCCCCGAGGCAAGATGGTAGGGGAACAGCAATAGCAGAGGGCTTCTTCGCCTCCAGAAGGTTGAGGTATTGGACCACATTCTTCTGGATGTCCAAAGGCGGGACCGGAATTCTCTGACCCAGGAACTCGGCCGTTTGTAAGTTTCTCAGGCCAACTGCATTCTGCTGAGATTCGTAACGCCAAAGAAGAGATTGGGGTGAGCGCAGAAACCACGCAAGGAACTCAGGCAGCACAAGCTTCCTATTGGGTCGAAGCCTAAGTGTGAAATTCGAGAAGAGGTAAGTCTTTCCATCAAGCGGATGAATGAATAGCGTCGCTTTGCCCACTAAATCACTACTACCGCTAGACTTTGTGACAAGAATATCCCCCGTTTCCAATGCATAGTCCTGGGCCTGTGTCTCTCGGATGACACGCCAGGCTGCATCGGCCACGTTTGCACGGGTGCCCCTCATATTTGTACTCCGAAGGACGGGATAACCCCGTCCCTCTGGAGCTTCGTCGCCCCATATTCCTCCTCGATACGATGAGAGGGCGCCTTCTAGAGGTGACTCATTTGCAATGCTTCGAAGCGCGGCAAAGAAGAGGCCCGTTGCTGCCACTATCTCGGGTCTCTCTCTTTTTGCTAGGTCGTTCGCTGCACCAATCAACAGATCGTTCATGCCTGGTTTTCCGTTAGCGTGTAAGGATGACCTTCGGGTCTGCGCTACAACAGAGCCTTGATCTCGCTCATAATCTCAGCAATCTTCTGCTCTTTCTTCCAAATATCGTCCGCCAACTGCTCGGGCGGCAGGTGCTCGAAATCCTGCTTGGCGCTCGGGTTCTTAATGTCGAGGTTCACGGAAACCAGGTTGCCGCGCTCGTCGTGCTTGAGCACATCGCTCGCTTGCACCTTCCAGGCGCGCTGATTAGCTTCGCGCTTTTTCCACCATTCCAGGCACGGCGCGAACTCTTCAAACTGCAATGGCTGTGTCTTGGTGTAATTCTTTCGCCCCTCGGGTAGGGGCTGCTCGTAATACCAAATCTCTCTCGTCGGTCCGGAGCGGTCGAAGAAAAGCAGGTTCGTCGGGATGCTGGTGTAAGGTGCAAAGACTCCATTTGGCAATCGGACAATGGTGTGCAGGTTGAACTCCTCCAACAATTCCTTTTTTATGCGCGCGCAGACTCCATCGCCGAAGAGCACGCCGTTAGGGACAACCATGCCGCATCGTCCGGGTTCCGAACCGCCCACCGGGCGCCGCAGCTTGCGCATGATGAGTTGCAGGAAAAGCAGGGCTGTCTCCGCCGTCTGCTTATCTTCCGGGAAGTTCCCCAAGATGCCGCGCTCTTCTTCGCCACCAAAGGGTGGGTTGGTCATGATCACGTCCACGCGGTCTTTGTCGCCAATTTCGCGCAGGGGTTTGTCGAGGGCGTTGTGCGAGGCAACCTGAGGATATTCGAGGCCGTGCAGCAGGAGGTTCATCTGGCAGAGCAGATAGGGCAGTGACTTGGGCTCGATGCCGTGGAGCGTCTCACGCTGGAGTTGCTCAAACTGCTCGGCCTTTTTGCACTGTGGCTTTAGGTGCTCGAAAGACTGGACGAGGAAGCCACCCGTACCGGCGGCGGGGTCGAGGACCGTCTCACCCAAGCGCGGGTCAACCACCGTGACGATAAACTTCACCAAGGCGCGAGGCGTGTAGAATTCACCCGAATCGCCAGCCGCGTCGCGCATTTCCTTGAGCATGGACTCATAGAGCAGACCCAAGGTGTAAATCTCATCCTTGGATGTGAAGTGGATTTCGTTGACCTTGTTCAGAACTTCACGCAGCAGATACCCGCTCGCCATGCGGTTGGTCACGCCTTGAAAGACAGTGGCAATGACGTCGCGGCGATCGCCGTTGGCGCTTTCCAGGCCCCGGAGATAAGCGAACAGGCCCGCTGCGCGCTTGCCGTCCGGGCGCACCGCCTCATCGTGACTGATGAAGGCGGTTAAGGCGTCGCCCGTGACGCCCTGGGGGTTCGATGCCCAATCGCGCCAGCGGTAGGGCGGCTCGATAGCGCGACGGAATTTCTTGCCAGCCAACTTCGCTTCCTCCTCGCGGACGCGCTCCATGTCATCAAGGAATTTCAGAAACATGATCCAGGTGAGCATGGGCAGGCGGTCAAGGTCGCCGTTAAGCCCTTTGTCCTTGCGCATGATGTCACGGCAGGACTTGACGAGGCTCGCAAGTTGCTGGGCAGTGGATTGGGGAATTCCGGGTTTGGTGTTTTTAGTTCGTGCCATATGCGTTAGGAACTCTGAATCGATGGACAAGCTTAATCTAAAGACATTAAAAGGCGGTAGCTGCTGCTACCGCACTCCAGGATGCATTTATCAGGCGGCGGCAGATGACCAATCCACTTCGAAGTCGTCCGGGATTTTCAGGCCCTCAATGCCGAATTTCATGATCGTTCTGTAGAACGAGGTGGATGCCCCTCGCTGAAACCAGCCCGCCGAGCACCAGGGGTAGAGCGACGGCTCGCGTACCAATCCATGATGAACCGCGTTACGATGCACGTAGCTCAACCGCGCATAGTATGACCGTTGGTAGGTGAGCTTTGTTTCCCAGTATTGGTACCAGACCTGACGGCCCTGAACTCCATCCCATTGATTTGCCGCAAAAGCGGTGTCCGAGTGGAGCGTCTTGATGAGGCTTAGCAACGGTCTCGATTGTGGCGAAGCCAACGCCACAAAATGGTAGTGATTGGGGAAGACTGCCCAAGCTTGAACATCCCACTGGTAGTCGACGGCGAGACGTAGGAGGTATTCGCAAAGATACTGCAATCGTTCCGCGCCGTGGAAATGGTGCAGCTTCAAGTAGGTCCCGCAAGTAACCATGTACGCCCCAGCTCCGGTAAATCGGTGCATCGGGCTGTGAGGCCAATCGTCCATAGGAAACCATTTTGGAGTGCGGTAGCAGCAGCTACCGCCTTTCGACTGCGGTCGGCACCGCAAAGTATATAACAGGAATCGCGACGGTTTCCGCGCTCCCAGGGTCGAGAACATCAAAAAGCGGTAGCTGCTGCTACCGCACTCCAAAGGCGCTTCGCGCAAGTTCTAAGGGGCGTACAGCAACGATTGCATCTCGTTTATAGCGGAACGCAACTGTTCTGTCCCACCGAACATCGCAGCAATCTCCATCACCGTCCCACGTTCGGAGATGGGCGGGACCTTGAGGATTTCAGGAATTTGAAACTGCGCCACGCCGTAATCAATGTATTTTTCCAAGATGTCGTTGAGCACCTCGCGCGCCTTGGGTGCGCAGCGGTCGAAGAAGCCTTTCTGGTCGCGTCGTAGCGCTTCGGCCCGCTCGCGCCGCGTCCGCAACGGAGCATTAAATGCCACGTGGCAAAGTAAGTCGAAAGGATCGGCATCGGGCTGCTTGGCAGCGGCCATGAGCTCATCGAGCGAAATACCCCGTTCTTCAAGCGCTTCCAAAATTGTGGCGCGCTCTTCGGCGCTGGACCACTTGGAGCGTAGCGCGGCAGCGGAGGGGCACATGCTGCGTACCTTTTCGGCGGTGTAATCCGTGAACCTCACCACCCGGAGTTGCTTTCCCTCTGCGTCAAGTTCGTAAACCAGGTGCGCGGCGATCTCGACATAACCGTGGTCAACGTAAAACTTGCGCGGCGGTGCCTCGGAAGTTTCCTCCGATAGCTCAGGAGGTACTTCGGGCGGTTCGAGAACCACCTCTGCGTCCTCTTCGCTCAGCACTTCGGGCTCGCCCACACGCTCCCCAGCATCGTTCATCTGCTCCTCAGTGATGAGTGCGGGCTCGCCATCGAAATCCGGGTCAGCAAACAAGCGTGTGGCGCTGCCCGTATAGTCGAGGATATTGAAGTAGTATTTGCCGTAGTCATCCCGAACGCGCGTCCCTCGCCGGATGATTTGCTTGAAGTCGGTCATGGAATTGATGACCCGGGCGAGGACCACGTTCTTACAGGTGGGGACGTCCACGCCAGTGGTGAGCATCTGGGAAGTAGTGACAAGCGTCGGGACGAGGGTTTCCAGTTCCATGAAACGGTCGAGGTACCCGCGGCCGGTTTTGCCCTCGTCGGAAACGACGCGGACAACGTAATCGGGATGCTGCTGAGCGAGGTCGGCGTTCAAATTGTTCAAGGCCTGCCGCATGGTTTCGGCGTGTTCTTGGTCCACGCAGAAGATAATGGTCTTGGCGAACCGGTCGTTGGCCTTTTTGAGAAAGTCAGTGAAGTTGCGGGCAATGGCCTCGGTGCGCGCCCGTAAGGCCACGACACGCTCGAAATCTTTGGTGCCGTACTCGGCGTCAGGGATTTCGCGCCCGTATCGGTCAAGCTCGGCTTTCGATGGGCGCCAGCCTGTGGCATCCACGGTCGAGATGATGCGGTGCACGCGGTAAGGGGCGAGAAAACCGTCTTCAATCCCTTGCCTCAGGCTGTAGGTATAAAGCGGGTTGCCAAAATAGGCGTAAGTGTCGCGGTTGTCCTCCCGTAGTGGAGTTGCGGTCATGCCGAGTTGAAATGCGGTTTCGAAGTATTCCAAGATATCGCGCCAGTTGCTCTCATCGCGAGCGCTGCCCCTGTGGCATTCATCCACGATGACGAGGTCGAAAAAGTCGGGCGGGAAATCACGATAGAGACCGGGACGGCGTTCGTCTCGGGCGATGGCTTGATACGTGGCGAAGTACATCTCACGGCTTTTGTTCGCCTCACCTTCTATCTTCAGGCGCGCGTCCCCGAAGGGAGCGAATATCTTGTCCTTCGGGTCATCAACAAGCACGTTGCGGTCAGCCAGGTAAAGGATTCTGGGCCGGCGATAGTCCCCCGTGCGGTTCCAGCGGGCGTTCCAGAGCTTCCAACAAATTTGAAAGGCCACGATGGTCTTTCCGGTTCCCGTTGCCATCGTCAACAGCACGCGTTGCTTGCCCTGAAGAATAGCCTGCACTGAACGGTTAATGGCGATTTCCTGGTAATAGCGCGGCGACTTTCCGGAAAGGTGATAGTAGGGCGTGAGCAACAACTGGCTGGTCGCGGTCGTGATGCTCTCCGCGTGGCGGAGCCGCTTCCAGAGGTCATCAGGTGAGGGGAATTCCGCGCGTTCGTTATCCCGCCCGTCGGTAAAGTCATGCTCGACGATGCCGTGGCCATTCGTGGAATAGGCGAACCTGAGGCCCAGGATTTGCGCGTATTCTTTGGCCTGCTGAAGGCCATCACCGGGCTTTTTGTAGACCGCCTTGGCTTCAACAACCGCGATGGGGAGATCACGCCGGTAGCGCAAAAGATAATCGGCCCGCTTTTGGGGGCGACGGCTGACTTTGCTGCCAGCGACAACGATCCGCCCGTCAGTAAAACTCTTTTGTTCGCTGATCTGTTCGTCGTCCCAACCCGCTGCGTATAGCTTCGGGAGGACGAATTTGCGACAAGTGTCGGCTTCGGTGAGGGTGGGCATTTGCGACAGCGGTCGGTATTCTCCCGCAGCGGAGATTCGTCAGCAATCGACGCCGGATCCCGGCCACGCTGCATATAATACCAAGAAACAGCGGTCGGAGTAATGGTTAAGTAACGTAAGAGCCGACTACTTGTCATTCTGGCCCGTTGACGCAATTCGGGTGAAAGGCGGCAAGTTGCGCGGCTCGCAGGCAAGTGTCCCGTGACCGCCAGCCCCGGAAGGCCTTGGGGTCGATCGCTCGGCGAACCGATTCTCATTTGGGCGACGTGGCTTGGGCGGGCTGGCGCAGACGGTCGAAGTTTAAGGTCTGCGATCTTTCCCCCATCAAGGCTTCAGCGCGGGTATAGTCGACAACTTCACGGGTCCCTTCGTGAAATAGCAGGCCAGCGAGCAGGGTCCGCGGCAACCGTACCCTCTGCGGTTGTTGTCACCGCGTACAGGCCGGATGCCAGTCGGTGGACGAACGATTTCTCACTGTCCCCACGTACCTCCGAGTGGCCACGCACGACCTTCTTCAAAATGCGTTCTTCTGACCCGGCCTCACCAGGCTTCGGCGGGACAACAGATAGGCTTTAAGGAAGGGATCGACGTCTCCATCGAGGACGCGATCGGTATCTCCCATTTCGAATTTTGTACGATGGTCCTTAATGAGCCGATAGGGGTGCAAAACGTAGGACCGAATCTGGCTGCCAAAATCAATATCTGCCTTTGCGGCCTCGAGCTTGTCAGCCGCATCCCGCCGTTTGCGCAGTTCCAACTCGTAGAGCCTCGAACGCAGGAACTTCATCGCCATTTCCTTATTGCGGTGCTGCGAGCGCTCATTCTGGCACTGGGCGACGGTTCCGGTCGGGATGTGGGTGATTCGCACGGCAGAGTCCGTGGTGTTGACGTGCTGCCCGCCTTTGCCGGTCGAGCGATAGGTTTCAACCTTGAGCTCATCCGGCTTGATTTCAATATTGATCGTGTCATCGATCTCCGGACTGACAAATACAGACGCGAATGAGGTGTGTCGGCGCGCGGCTTGGTCAAAGGGCGAGATTCGTACCAGCCGGTGGACGCCAGTCTCTCCGCTCAGCATGCCGTAAGCGTAGTCGCCGGCCACCGTAAAAGTGGCGGATTTAAGCCCCGCCTCCTCCCCGGACTGATAATCATTCAGCGTGAAGGCGAAGCCGTGACGTTCCGCCCATCGCTTATACATGCGGAGTAACATCTCGGCCCAGTCCTGCGACTCGGTCCCGCCCGCTCCCGGGTGAATCGCCACGATGGCATTCAGGTGGTCGTTTTCACCGGCAAGCATGGTCTCCGTCTCAATGCGCTCCACCTCCTGCCGAAGGGTCTCCAATTCGGCCCTCAATTCACCCTCAACCGGCTCGCCCTCGCGGGCCAATTCGAAGTACGCATCCGCATCGGCCAAGCGCTGAGCGAGTCTGTCGTCTTCTTCGATCTTCTCGCTCAAACGCTTCCGGGCGGTCAGGATTTTCTGGGAAGCTTCCTGGTCCTGCCAGAAATCGGCCTGGGTTATTTGTTTTTCGAGTGTTTCAAGTTCTTTGCGGCGTTGGGGGGCGTCAAAGAAAGCTCCGCAGTTCGTTAGCGCGTCGCTTCAAGTCGTCATATTCTCTTTGCAGTTCCTCGATCACGTTTGCTCCTGATTCTTCAGTGGGGTGATGCCACTATCGCAGTCATTCCCGTCCCGCCATGGCGGGACGGGAATGACTGGCGTTTGGAAACATGCTCCACTAACGGTGTAAAATCGGCGCTACACTGGCGATGTAAAATCGCCGCTACAAGGACCATCACCACGGCCAGCGCCGTACACAGCCACGCGAAGACATCGCCATGATTGGTATAGAACGTCTGGTCTCGACGATAGCTGAAGTCAGCAGGCAAGACCATCGTTCGATAGCGCGCGATTTGTTTCTCCACCCGCCCATAGGGGTCTATCAATGCGGTAATGCCGTCGTTGGTTGCGCGCAACAGGTAGCGGCGATTCTCAATTGCCCGGAGGCGCGCCATTTCCAGGTGTTGAAAGGCGGCGGCTGAGTCGCCATACCAGGCATCGTTGCAAATATTCACCAGCACCTGGGCGCCCGCCAAGGTAATCCTTCTGACCAGTTGAGGGAAGATGTCCTCGTAACAAATGAAGATGCCTATCGTGCCTTCTGGCGTTCGCGCCACGCGGTAACTGGTCCCCGGAAGGAAGTTCCCCACTTCGGCAGTTATCTTTCCGATCATGTCTGGAAAGGCCCAGGCCGGAACGTATTCACCAAACGGCACCAAGTGCATTTTATCATATTGCAGGATTTCGCGTCCCTCCGGGTCTACGATCACGGCGCTGTTCGTGATCTCCGAGTGTCCTGAACCGAGCGGCACGACCGTGTTCACCACCACGTACGCCTGGCCCTGGCGCGCCATCCTCTTCACGGCATTCCTGAAAACCTGATCGCGGGTGAAATAGAATGGCGCGGGGTTCTCCGCCCAGATGATAAGGGGCGGCGCAACGATGTGCAGCGGCCCGTTCAGGTCCAATGCGATGTCTTCTCTCTTTTCTTGGTTTGAAAGCGCATCCAAGGACATATCCACTAGCTGATTCAGCTTTGTGGGATTAAGCCAGGGCGCCCAGGTGGTGGCTGCTCCCTCATCCAGCGGCACATTGGGTTGCACCAAGATTGCGAGATTCGGGCCTTTAGTGGGGGCGGGCGGCGCGAGTGCAAAATTCCCAATGACCAGGAGCGCGGCCCATCCACCCAGCAGTAGGCGAGGCCATCTCGCCCTCCAGCGCAGATATGCCCATGCCCCCAGCGCGCTCGTCGTGGCCGCCAGGAACGACAGCCCGTAAACCCCGGTCACGCAGGCGATTTGCCTTAAGCCGGCGGATCGCACAGCATAACCGAGGAGATCCCAGGGGAAGCCCGTAATCAGGTATGTGCGGGCCATCTCCAGGGCCACCCAAAGGAATGGACTGAGAAGCAAGGCGAGGGCTGGCGAACGGCGAGCCACCCCCCCTACAACCAAGCCGAATGCTCCAAAGAAGACTGAAAAGACCACTACGAAAGCCAGCAGCGCCGTCAGGGCAAGGCTGAGACTGAGCCCGCCGTATTGCCGCGTGACCTCTACAAACCAGTAGCAACTCCCCAGATGAAAAATGGCCCCGCTGAGATACGCCCAACCAAAAGCGCGCCAGGGACTCGACTCGCCCGCCAATACGAGCAGCAGCGGAAGGCTGGCGATCCAGACCAAGGGATGAAGACTAAGCTTCGGGAAACAGGCTACAAGGAAGAAACCGCTGAGGGCCCCGGCGACCCACCGAACCGGAGTCTTTTTGAATTGATTCATTGATTCATCGGTTCATTGATTCATTGAGGCACGTTCGTAGGGGAAACCCTTGTGGCTGCCCCAATCCGAAAATCGAAAACCGAAGCTCCAACGATTTTCGAATTTCGATTTTCGACCCGAAGTCAGTGTTTGATGAAGGGCTTGAACCCTTCCTGCGTGAGCTTCGCCCGCACCTTTTCCGCATCATCCTTCGACGTAAACGGGCCAACCTGAACGCGGTACAGGTTGTCGTTGGCGTGCGCGTATTCGGGCGTAATCATAAATACCGGATAGCCGCGGCCCTCCAAGATCTTCACAAGAGCTTCGGCATCTTGCTTTGTCCTCGAGGCCGCAATCTGGACCGTGAATCCGACCCCGACTTCCCCAGCCCCGGCAGGAGGAGTTGCGGCCCTGCCAGGTTCAGGTTCCTTTTCCGCCGTCGCGGGCGAGGGGGGAGGCGCCGTCACCGGTGGCGCAGTTTCGGGGGCCGCTACAGGTTTCTGCTCGCTGGGTGGTGAAGAATAGGCGCTGGTTTCCATGGATGCGATCGGCGGCGGAACAGAGGTTGTGGATGGCGCCGCACCACTGGGCCCGACCGGAGTGGTCTCAAGGGGAGGATTGACGGTCGGCGGAATTGTGGCAGGAGTTGAAACATGCTCCGTGACTGGCGACATCCGCGCTGACCTTTCGTTGTATCCCACCAGAAAACCCAGCGAGAAGAAAACCCCGCAAACGGCTACTCCCGCCAAAAACACCAGGATAAGGTGCCGCGTGGAAAGCCCTTTGTCGTCAGGAAGAGAATCTGCATCCATAACCATGGTCAACCTCGCGGTCGCTTGCCTCGGACCCTCTTCGTAGGCCGCGAAGAAACGATCCACCACAGAGCGCACAGAGAAGAATACTTGGCTTTTCTCTGCGATCTCTGTGGCCTCTGTGGTAAATCCCTCTTGGATCGGCTCTACCGCCTGGTCCCAATACGGCCGCGCCGTTTCGTATCACTTCGTTTCGCCGCCAGGGGCGGTGCCTTTCGCCAACAAAGCACTCAGTAGCTCAATCGGGATCGGAAAGACAATGGTCGTATTCTTCTCGGTTCCGATTTCGGCCAGGGTCTGAAGGTAACGCAGCGTGATGGTGATCGGCTCCTTGGCTAGAATGCTGGCGGCCTCGGACAGCTTTTCGGAAGCCTGAAATTCCCCGTCGGCGTTGATGATCTTGGCCCTGCGTTCGCGCTCCGCTTCGGCTTGGCGCGCAATGGCCCGCTGCATGTCCTGTGGCAAGTCCACCTGCTTCACTTCCACCTTGGTCACCTTGATGCCCCAGGGCTCCGTGTGTACGTCAAGAATGGATTGCAGACGCGCATTCAGCTTTTCGCGCTGGGAAAGCAAATCGTCGAGTTCCACTTCACCCAGCACCGAACGAAGGCAGGTTTGCGCGAGCTGCTCAACTTGGTAGCGGTAGTTCTGAACCTGCACGATCGCCTTTTGGGCGCTCAGCACCCGGAAGAAAACCACGGCATTCACTTTCAACGAAACGTTGTCCCGAGTGATGACATCCTGCGGCGGGATCTCCCAAGCCACCTCCTGCAGCGTGACCCTAATGATCTTGTCGATGGGCCAAAAGATGAAAATCAGCCCCGGCCCTTTATCCGTTGCCAAAAGCCTGCCCAGACGAAAAGTGACTGCCCGCTCGTATTCCCTCAACACATTCAAACAAGCCGAAACCCACAAGAAAACGATGACGACAACCACCATGACTCCCATGCTCATGTTGTGCTCCTTTCCGCGTTCCGGACGCGGCTACGATGCCGGGTTCCGCATGATCGACCACGGAATCCCAGGCCATGACCCGAAGCATTCTCTTTATCTGGTGTCCGGCCAGAAGGGGACCTGCGCTGCTCATCCCCTCACAGCTTGCTTGCAAGTCTATCTGGGTTCCGGGACAGGCTCAACCACCAGAGTCAAGCCCTCCACTTCCAGTACCCGCACGCGCGTGCCCCTGGCAATCGGCTGCCGAGCACGCGCGTCCCACAGTTCACCGTGGACTAGAACCTTGCCATAAGGCTCGAGATTGGTCTTCGCCACGCCCACGGAATCGACCATGCCAGCCTCTCCGGTCACAGCCTTGCGCCTCTTCGCCGCGATGGCATAGCGCAGGAGAACGACTATGATTACAGCGAGCGGCAGGGCAACGCTGAGTGCGGTGGAGAGGTGAATCCGCGCCTGGGGCCAGGGGGAATTCACAAGGACGAGCGCCCCCAGCACCAAGGCGAGTATGCCGCCCGCCGCCAATACGCCGTGCGATGTCACCTTGACTTCCAGGGCCAGCAGCCCCAGTCCAACGAGAATCAGAAGCAAACCCATGGAATTGATGGGCAGCAGATTAAAGGCATACATCGCCAAGACCAGGGCCACCGCCCCAACCACCCCCGGCGCCACCAAACCGGGATGAGTAAACTCAATGTAGAGGCAAGCCAGCCCAATGGCGCCCAGGATAAAGGCGATATTCGGGTCGGCCACCCAGGCGAGGAATTCCTCGAGGGTGGGCATGGCAAAAGGCACGAGGTCCGCACTTTTCAAGTGCAGGGTGGAGGTTGTGTCGTTGAACCGCTTGATGGTCTTGCCATCGTATTTCTCGAAGATGTCGGAGGGGGTGCTGAGCACCGCGTCAATCAGCTTCCCATCCAGAGCTTCCTTATCCGAGTAGGACGAGCTCTTGCGAACCGCGTCCTCGGCCAGGGTCGAATTGCGCCCGCGCTTGCCCGCAATGGAGCGCATGTAGGCCGCCGCGTCGTTTTCGATCTTGGCCTCCATCGTCTTGCCTATGTCGGCCCCGCCCAGCACCACAGGATGAGCCGCGCCGGAATTCGTCCCTGGGGCCATCACCGCCAGGTCACCGGCTTCCAGGATGAAGAAGCCTGCGGAGGCTGCACTCGCCCCGCTGGGCGCCACATAGGTGATGACCGGCACGCTCGAATTTAAGATGGCGGAGACGATATCGCGCATCGAGCTCTCGAGTCCGCCCGGCGTGTTCAACTCCAGAAGGACCGCATCCGCATGGCTGTCGTTGGCAAACTTTATGCCGCGCATGACGAATTCGGCGCTCACGTGGTGAATCATCATGTTCAGGCGGATTTCAACCACACGAGGGCGAGTCTGAGCCTGCGCCGCGGGCAAACCACCCCCGGCGCCCATCAAAAGGGTAGCGAAAGCAACCAACCGTCGGAAACGTCGCAAACTCAAGGCTCCTTCCTTGCTGCCGAGGGGTGTGAGGGGATTTGGCGGAGCAGTTCCTGCGCTTCTCGGCTTCCCGGCTCGAGCTTTAAGGCAGCCTCGACCTCCTGTCGCGCCTGCTCCGGTCGACCGAGGGAAATATAAACCCGGGCCAGACCGATGCGACCCGCAAAGCTGTCCTGAAGCTTCAGCGCGGTTTGGTATTCCTCGGCCGCCTCCTGGTGCTTGCCCTCCGCTTCGAAAACTTGCGCCAAGCTCATGCGCGCATCCCTGTCGCCAGGCACCAGCGACGTCGCTTCCTCCAGTTCGCGCTCAGCTTCGGACAAGCGCCCCTCGTTGACGAACCTCGCACCACGAGACTTGTGGACCGCGGCGTGTTCGTCTGCCGGCAAACCTGCCAACCGCTCTTCGAGCGCGTTGTGCACGGCCAGAGAAAGCAAGCGGAAGGCGCGTCCGTCGAAATTTTTCTTGAGGCGCGGCTGGGGCAGGACGTCCCGTGATAGTCCGGCTTCCGATCCCACTTCGTGCCGGCCCAGCCACTCGATCTGAGTCCGTTCCCCCGCCGCATCGCCCAGCTTCCCCATCACGACGGCCAGAAGGTTGTGGGCCTCAGAATCGTCGTCATTAAGCCGAATCGCTTCTTCAAGCGATTGTGCCGCCGCCTCGTATCGGCGGAGGTTCCAGAGGGCCACGCCGCGGTTAAAACAAAAATCCGCGTCGGTCGGATCGCTCTTAAAAGCCCGCTCGAAATCATCCAGGGCTTCCGCATACCGTCCAGCCCGGGCCTTCAGCACACCCGCATTATTCGCGACTTCATCCAGCGGGATTTCTCTGCCGATCCTTTCAAAAGCCCCCTCAGACGATGGGTAATGGCCGAGAAAAAATTCATCCACCCCGAAGAGGAAAAGCGATTCGAGGTAGTGAGGGTCATCGGGGCCAAGTTTCCTGAGCCACTTCGCCGAGTTGGCGTAGTCTTTCTCACCAAAATAGAGCCGGCCAAGGGCAAATGCCGCCCGGTGATCGGCGGGATCCAACCGGTCAGACTCCAGGAAGAAGTGAATACTGGTGGGGTCGTCCGTGGCCAGGATGCCCCGGATGTAGTTCTCGAAAGCATCCAATCGCACTTCAGGAAACTTGCGGTCAAAATCCTCTTCAGCCCCGACCGTAAAGTTGGGATCGTGAGTGGCCACCAGCCGCCATACCAATCGTGTCTGAAGGTCCACCAGCTCGGCCAGTTCACCGCTCACCTCGATGGCAGGGGAAAGCTTTAACTGGCGGAGGTCAAGCAACCGGGCGCTGGCGGTGAGGCCGGATCCCTCCACGTTGAATTTCCCCAAGACGGCCCAATCTACGCCCAGGGTTTGAGCCACCTTGTATTCACTGGCAACCGTCAGAGGTGTGTCCGCAGGAATACCCAACTGGTCATAGGCGGTATTGCGCTCTCCCCGCTCCAATACGTAAAAGCCGGGCCCGGAAAGACGCGAGGAGAGGGTCTCCGCAAAACTCTCCGAGACCCAATTCAGATCTGCCCGGCTACTCTGGTTTTCAAAGGGAAAAACCAGGACGGCATGTACCTCGGAGGCGCCAGCGACTCGCCAGGGGATCAGCAATAGCAAAAGTAATCTGAGCGCTTTTCGCATCAAAACTCGATCCGTAACCTGCATTATAGCATTGACCCAATGAGTGTTCGGACTCAATCCTTGATCCCAACCGGCGGGTTGTTCATCAATTCGACGTAAGCGGGGTTCTGACTGATTTTCTTATAGTCCGGATCGTTGAGGATTTTCTTTTGGTCTTTGAACCCGTCCTCAAGAGCGCGGCGAAGGCTGCGCACTGCGTCATCGACCCGGCCCAGGGAAGCATAAACCTTCCCCAGGTAAAAGTAGTATTCCGGATCGGCCCCGCGCGCCTCGATGATGGTCCCGAAGGCGGAGCGTTCCCCGAAGACATTCGGGTCAAGGGTTAAGGCTGTGCGGTATTCCTCCACCGACTCCGCGTATTTCTTCATGTGGAAGAAAGACGTTCCCAGGTTCAAGTGGTAGGAAGCTGAGTCGGGATTCAGCTTCAGCGCTCTCAGGTAATACTTGACAGACTTCCCGTACTTTTCCTCCATGAAATAAGTGGTTCCAATATTGTTCCAAGGCTCAGCGTAGTCCTTCTGATGGCGAATCGCCTGGCTGTATGCCTTGCGCGACGCGTGGTAATTCTGGAGCTGCTGATAGGCAATCCCGAGCTTGTTCCACACCGTGGCGTTTGCCAAGTGGGCCTCTTTTAGAGCCCGGTAATAGTAATCCACAGCATCCTCGTAAGACTTGCGAGCCATATAGATGTCCGCGCGCTCCTCGAAGCTGAGCGTGCGGGGCTTGGCGGAGGTTTCGTGCGCTTGGCCGGCGATGGCAGGAGGCGGCGCGGGCTGGCCTTCTTGAGCGCCGAGAAGTGCGCGCGCACCCGAAGGGCAGAGGTCGAGGAAAAAAAGGAAAGCGATGAAGCCCTTCATCACGGGTTGAGCCAACTTTTCAACTTTCATGTCCAAACCTCGCAATGGGGAGAGATAATCCCTCGCCGGCGGATCCAGGTCCTATTTCTGAGGCGCCGTTGTATTCTCAGGTTGTGGAGGCGCCGCAGGCTTCGAGTTCTTGCCTTTGAAAATCGACAGAAACCTTTTTATGACCCCGCGCCTGCCCGTAGTTGAGGGAGCCTCCGGCGGCTTAACCGTACCTTGCGGCGGCGCATCTGCGGCGCCCGGCGGAATGGCCGCCGCTGCCGACAGGTTGGGTTGACCCTGGGGATGGAAGAGCCTTCCCAGAATTCCCCGCGAGAGCTGCGGCGCCTGGGGTTCTGTCCCCGCGATAAAGACTTCATTTCGGACGATTCTTGCATCACTGGTGGTGGAGTTTGTCTCCATGGGGACTACAACCACACCCTCCGGCATCGGAAAAGGCTTCGGGTCGTCGTAACCGGGAACTTCTGCGGCGCGTTTCATGAACTCTGTCCAGATGGGCAGTGCGGAGGCCGACCCTGACAGCCTCAGTTCGCGGTCGTCATCGTAGCCTACCCAGACGATCGCCAGCAGGGTCGAGGTGAATCCCGCGAACCAACCGTCGTGCGAAGTCCCTGTCTTCCCCGCCGCCGGGAGCGTGAAACCTCGGCTGCGGACGCCGGCGCCCGTGCCGTTGTTGATCACGCTTTCCATCAAGTCCACCATCAAGTAAGAGACGCGGGGGTCGAGCACTTGCCGGGTTACTACGGAACTCCGCCAGAGAGTCATTCCCGCGGAATCGTCAACCGCAAGGATGAACCTCGGTTCAACGTACTGGCCGCCATTGGAAAAAATAGTATAAGCCCCGGCAACCTCCAGCGGCGTTGCCACATAGGAGCCCAGCGCCATAGCGGGTGTGGCCAGCAGGTCTTTGTTGATTCCCGCGGCTATCGCCAGGTCCCTTACCTTCTCATACCCCACCATTTCCGCCAGGCGGACTGTGGCCACATTCAGCGAGTGTGTGAGCGCCTCGCGCAGGGTTACGAGCCCGTGGTATTCCTGCTTGTAGTTCTCAGGTTCGTAAGTGAGGTCGCCGAACTGGAAGGTGGTTGGCTCGTCGTTGAGCACGGTTGCCGGGGTTACCAGCGGCTGCGAGCCGTCCACACCCGTGCTCAGAGCGGCTGCGTAAACAAAAGGTTTAAAGGATGAGCCCGGTTGCCGCTTTGCCAGAACATGGTTAAGTTGGCTGCTGACGTAGTCTCGCCCGCCCACCAGAGCTTTGATCTCCCCCGTGTGCGCATCCAGCGACACGAGCGCCAATTGGGGCTGATTCGGGTCCTGGACCGCGCCGGGCTTGGCATGCCTTGACTTTTTTAACTCCTGGTCAACTTCGCTAATGCCCAGCCGCCCGCCCTCGGAGGCCGCCTTCTGCAAATCCAGATCGAGGGTGGTATAAATGCGATAGCTTTGCGAAATCAAATCCCGCTCGGAAAACTGGGTGAGCAACTGGTCGCGCACCATGTCTACAAAGTAGGGCGCCTCGAGACCTTCCACGTTCTGATTGTTCACCCCCAAAGTCGCCCCCGAGGCTTTCTCGGCCTGCTCGGAGGTGATCATGCCAAGCTCGAGCATCTGCCTGATCACATAGTTGCGCCGCTCCAGGGCCCTTGCCGCCCGCCGGTAAGGTGAATACATATTAGGGCCGCGGATCAGGCCCGCCAAAAAGGCCGCTTCCGGTAGCGTCAGGCTGGCGACGTCCTTATTGAAATAAGCGTTGGCCGCCTCGCCGAAGCCATAAATGGAAAAACTCCCCCGCTGGCCAAGGTATATCTGGTTCGCATAAAGCTCCAGAATCTGCTCCTTGGTGAGGCGTTGTTCGAGCAGGAGAGCCAGGAAGATCTCCTCGAGTTTTCGTCGCCAGACGCGCTGGGGGGTCAAGAAAAAGCCGCGCGCCAGCTGCATCGTCAGCGTGCTGCCACCTTGCACTTTCTCCTCCGCCCGAATGTCGGCCGCCGCCGCTCCCAGAATGCGGAAAATATTCACCCCGTGGTGGGAAAAGAAACGATGATCTTCCGCTGCCAGCACCGCATCCACCAGCACTTTCGGGAGGTCCTGGTAACGCACCAACCGCCGCTTCGAGCGGGTGTTGTCAAACAGCGTGGTGATCACCTCGGGCTCAAGATTGTAACTCTCCAAACTGGTGGCCCCGTCGAGCGAGGTGATGGAAGCAATGCGGCCATCCCGGAAGGTCAAAATTGCCGGGCCTTCTTTGCTGACTTCGCCGGCGAAGAAAGAAATGGGGCCGGGGGTGATTTCAATCCTGTTTTTCGCCAGATTATAGACGCCGACCGAGGACGTCTTGCTGCTTTCGGCATAAAGGGCCCTGCGTAAACGTTTGGCGACCTCCTCCGGCGTGCTCGGCTGACCTACGGAAACCGGCGTGGGGGCGGCGAAGACGAGGGAAGCATTGTTGAAGATGTCGCCACTCAGTCGGGCGTCAATAAGGCGGGAGAATCGAACGTAGTAGTAGACGAAAAGGCCGGCGAAGCCGAGCAGACCCAACAAGCAGGCGGCGACTATGCCTCTCTTCCCACCTGCCATGCCGTCAAGGCGTGGCCGCGCCTGCTTCCGGAGTGGACGGGGATTCGAGCGCGATGCTGGCGCATGTCGAACCACGGGTTATAACGCCTGGTTTTCCGCCGATGGCGTAAAGTGAAGCCTGAAGGTATAAACCATCAGGTCCACCGGCACTGTGTAGTCCACGTTGATCATTATGTGGCTTGTAATCGTGACCTTGACATTGTCGGCGGTAAGCGGAACTCCGTGATCCTGTGCGAACGCGACCACCTCAGCACGTATCTCATCCGGCGTGACGGGCTTGGCTCGAACTGCCAACTGAGTGGAAAGCTGCCGGATGTGGTCTTGAAGCTGAAAATTGTTCACGTAAGCGGGGAGGGTCTTTATGGCAAGGAAGATAATGGCCGCTAGGAATGCCAAAGAGAAAAAAGCCTTGAACCGTCCTGAAGCCTCTTCTGTTCGCCGCATACCAGTACCTCGTTGGGCCCTTTAAACAAGATACTCCACCCGCAGGCATTTTACGACCTCTGAAAGCTTAACATCGCGAACTTTCTTTGTCGAGCGCTGGAAGATTTCCGCCATCCCCTGCTCGAACTTGCGCTTGCCCAAGGTGACTCGGTAGGGCACGCCAATCAGGTCCGCATCCTTGAACTTGACCCCCGGCCTTTCGGCGCGGTCATCAAACAACACATCGAGGGAATCAGCGAGCATTTCTTCGTATAGTTTCTCCGCCGCAGAGCGCAGTCGGGCATCATCCATGTTGGCCGCCGTCAGGATGACGTCGAAAGGCGCAATCGCCCGCGGCAGAAACATGCCATCCTGGTCGTGGTTCTGCTCCACGACCGCGCTCAAGATGCGCTCCAGGCCGATTCCATACGACCCCATCACCAGGGGGGTTTCCTTGCCGTTTTCGTCCAATACCGTCGCATGCATCGTTTCGGAATAACGCCTCCCCAGCTTGAAGATGTGTCCCAATTCCACCGCGATGCGAATTTGCATCGGCCGGCCGCAGCGGAGGCAGAGATCGCCGGCAGTCACCACCCGCATGTCATGATACTCAGCCTGGAAATCACGCCCCGGCGTGACGTTGCGGAGGTGCGTATCGTCACGGTTAGCGCCCGCGATGAGGTTCTTTCGCCCCTCCAGCGCCCGGTCCGCCAGGATCCTTACCCCCTTAAGCCCCACCGGCCCCAGCGAGCCCAGGTGAGCGCCGTGCAGCGCCCATGCCTCCTCGGGTGTCGCGGGCCGGAACACATCCGTGCCCAGCGTGGCGGCCAGCTTCGTCTCGCTGAGTGAATGATCACCACGCAGCAACAGGACCGTAGGCTTGCTCTCCACCACGTAGACCAGTGTCTTCATCAACCGCGCCGGGCTTTCACCCGTGAACTTTGCCAAATCATCAATGGTCTTCTGGCCAGGAGTAGGAAATGGCTCGGGAGGCGCGTCGCCGGCCAGATCCTCGACTGCCGGCGCCTTGCCTTCAGCTTTCTCCAGGTTGGCCGCGTAGCCGCACTCACAAATGGCCAACGAATCCTCGCCCGCGTCAGTGGGCGCGGCAAACTCATGGGAGTGTGTCCCGCCCATAGTCCCCGAATACGCTTCTACAATTACGTACTTCAGCCCGCAACGGTCGAAAATGCGCCGGTAGGCGCCGTAGTGCTTTTGGTAGCTGGTCTCCAGTCCGGCATCGTCCAGGTCGAAGGAATAGGAGTCCTTCATCCAGAACTGACGCAGGCGCAACAGCCCCGACTTGGGCCGCGGCTCGTCGCGGAACTTCTCCTGGATCTGATACCAGATCTGAGGCAGTTGCTTGTACGATCGCAGCTCGCTGCGGGCGATGTTCGTCATCTCCTCTTCGTGCGTTACCCCCAGGCACATTTCGTGCTGGTTGCGGTCTTTAAACCTGAACAACGTCTCGCCGTAAGACTCGTAACGGCCGGACTCCTTCCAAAGCTCCGCAGGATTCAAGGCCGGCAAATAAAACTCCTGCGCCCCGATGGCGTTCATCTCCTCGCGGATGATTTGCATCACCTTGAGAAGGGATTTCTGCGCCAGGAAGAGATAGGCATAAACTCCCGCCGCCACTTGGCGAACGTAACCGGCCCGCAATAGCAAACGATGACTGGGGACCTCTGCTTCCGCAGGGTCCTCGCGCAAAGTGGGAATGAATGTGTGACTCCAACGCATAACTTTGACCTTTCGTGATTAGTCGTCAGTTCTCAGTATTCAGTTGTCAGTTAACAAGCCCTCAGGGGATGTTGACTGACCACTGAAAACTGATAACTGAGGACTGCATCTCAGAATCCGTCATTGTTGAGGATTTACGCGCAGGATGTCAAGGAACTAGCCATCTTCGGTCTATCCTCCGTCTCAACAATCGTTGCGATCTTAGTGTTTGAGTCTTCCTGTGAACCGTAACACAATTCGAGGTCGGGGTAGGGCGAACTCGTCGCAGCGAAATCCCTAAGCTGGTGGTAGTGGTGCGTTTTGAAACAGGCTCACCTGAGTGGCCCTGGCGGAAGGCGGGACACTTCAAGAGAGGAGGGACAGCCGTGCATCCCGGAATCACCTTCCCGTCGTGCTGACCCCGCGATGTGGGTCAGCGCTACGGCAACGGCTCGGGCAAGCTCAGGACGTGCTGACCTAAAGGTCAGCGCTACAGCCTGGGCTCGACTTTTCATGCTATATTGAGAGTTTGTTTGGGGCGAGAAACTGGGAACAGCCGTGAATGGCCGTTGCAGAGGCTTTTGTCGCACGATTTCGAAGGGACGACGGGCAACCAGTCATTTGATGGAGGGCCTGAGCTATACTCGCCGACCTAATCAATGACCAGTAAGCCCGAGAGGGGGCCGAAGGTTCAATGGAACGGAAGGATAAAGTTGCGAGCGGCGACGACCGCCGTCAGTACGTCAACTTCGCCTTCTACAAAGTAGACCCGCTGTGGCGGCGGCTGCCGAAAGAAGAACGCCAGAGGGGGAAGCGTGAATTTGTCGAGGTTGTGAAGAGCTACGAACAAGATATGCTCGTGGTCGCGTATTCGCTGGTGGGCATCCGTGGCGATTGCGACTTCATGCTTTGGCGGATTGGGTACGACCCACTGAAGCTCCAGGAAATGAGCGCAGAACTTCTGACCACGGAGCTCGGCAAGTACCTGACCACCCCCTATTCCTACTTGTCGATGACCAAGCGCTCCGTCTACGTGGATAAGCACACGCACGAAGGCCAGGAAGGAACCCGCCTCAGGCTGGTCCCCGGCCAGTTCAAGTACCTGTTCGTTTACCCGTTCGTGAAAAGCAAAGCCTGGTACCGCCTGACCAAACATGCCCGCCAGGGGATGATGGACGAGCATATCGAAATCGGCCACAAGTATCCCACGGTGAGGCTGAACACCACTTATTCCTTCGGGCTCGACGACCAGGAATTCGTCGTGGCGTTTGAAAGCGACAAGCCGGAGCACTTTGTGGACCTGGTGATGGAACTTCGCCACAGCGAAGCCACCAGTTATACCCTGCGCGACACGCCCACGTTCACCTGCGTGCACCGTGAACTGCCGGAAGTCTTGGACCTCCTTGGAGGGTAGCCGGAGCGACCATGCCCAGCAAAACTAAGTCTGTCAAAAAGGGAGCAAGAGCCAAGCCGAAGGCGGACTATGCTTCGCCCGAACGCCTACAAAAGGTCTTTTCAGCGCTGGACCAACTCTTTCCCCAAGCCCAGTGCGCCCTGCGGCACGAGAATCCTTTCCAACTCCTCGTGGCCACCATACTCTCCGCCCAGTGCACCGACGAGAGAGTGAACAAGGTCACGCCCGGGCTGTTCCAGAAATACGCCACCCCGCAAGACTTTGCCGCATTGCCGCAGCCGGTTCTGGAAGGGGAAATCCGCTCCACGGGGTTCTTCCGCAACAAGGCCAAGAACATTATTGGTACGGCCAAGAAACTGGTAACGGATTTTGGCGGTCAGGTCCCCCGAACCATGGAGGAAATGCTGACGCTGGCGGGCGTGGCGCGAAAGACAGCCAACGTCGTGCTGGGGACCGCCTATGGCATCCCCACGGGCATTGTCGTGGACACCCACGTGTTCCGCATCGCCCATCGGCTGAAGCTCTCCAATCAGAAGACTCCGGAGAAAGTCGAGCAGGATCTGATTAAGCTTGTCCCGCTCGAGCGCTGGATAGCCTTTGGCCATCAAGTGATTTGGTTTGGAAGGAAGGTCTGCCAGGCGCGCAAGCCTCGGTGCGCGGAGTGCCCGCTCGAGTCCATCTGCGACTCACGTGAGAAAACGGTCTGATTAACTTGCCACTCCGCGCCTCGCCAGGGCGCGGGCAAGCTCGGATGGAGGAGTGAACGTCACTTTTTCTTCCACAGGCTCAATTTCCTCGACCTGCTCCACTCCCCTCTCCTTGAAGTAGGCCACCACCTCCTGAACGAGGTGCTCGGGAGCCGAGGCGCCGGCGGTGATGCCCACACACTGAACCTCATCGAGCCAGGCCGGGTCAATTTTCGACGCGTCTTCAATAAGGTAAGCGCGTGCTCCCGACATCTCGGCGACTTCTCGAAGACGCCTGGAATTGGAACTATTGTCGGAACCGAGGACCAGGATCACCTCCGCTTCCTCGGCCAGGAGCTTGACCGCCCATTGCCGGTTCTGCGTGGCGTAACAGATGTCATCACTGGGAGGGCTGACCAGTTTCGGGAAGCGCCGCCGCAGAACGTCAATGATCTCTCGGGTGTCGTCAACCCCGAGCGTCGTTTGCGTGGTGACGGCAACACGGTCGGGATCCGAAACCTGAACTTTTTCCGCCTCTTCCACGCTGCTGACCAACTGGGTGCACTCCGGAGCTTCACCCATGGTCCCAACAATCTCGTCATGCCCGGCGTGCCCCACGAGAATTATGGAGCGGCCCTCTCCTGCAAATCGGACAGCCTCCACATGAACTTTCGTAACCAGCGGACAGGTGGCATCAATTACTCGCAGATGTTTTGCCTCAGCCCGGGCTCGGACTTCCGGCGAGACACCGTGAGCGCTGAAAATGACCACTGCCCCCGCCGGGACTTTGTCGATATCATCCACAAAGACGGCGCCCTTGGCCGCGAGAGACTGGATCACGTGCTTGTTATGGACAATCTCACGGCGGACATAAACGGGGGCTTCGAAAAGCTCGAGGGCTATGTGAACCACGTCTATAGCTCGATCCACACCAGCGCAGAAGCCGCGCGGCTTGGCGAGCAAAAGCTTCCTGAGTTTCATTCCCACTCGCTTTTTTGCCCTCTTATGGGGGAGTAATCCTTCACCAGTTATTATGTTAGCAGATTCCCCATAGCGCGTCAAAAATGGAACGGTGCCCTGTCATCTTGAACGAAGTTGTCAGTGGCCAGTTGCGGCGCGTCCCCTGAGCTCGTACCCCGCAAGGTGCGCTCTCCTGGCTTTTGATTTCTGGTCGTCACTCCTCAGCCGTGACTCGTCACTGTTCTGCCGAACGATTCTCGAGTCTAAAGGAATTAAGTGACGATATCCTCGCCGCCATCCACGCGGATGACATTACCCGTGATCCAATAGGTGCGGTCGTCCATTAAGGCGACGATGGCGGAGGCCACGTCTTCAGGCGCCGTCAGTCGCCCTCCAGGGTTTCGCATTCTGGCAAACTCTGCCAGCTTATCGATTCCAGGGATCTTGGCCGAACCCGGGGTGATGGTCACACCCGCCTGAATGGCGTTGGCGGTGATACCGTGAGGCATTAGTTCGTAGGCCAGTTGGCGGATGTGGGACTCGAGGACCGCCTTGGCCGCTGAGACGGGGCCATAATTCGGAATCACGCTGTGCCCACCCGCGCTCGTCATGGCGAAAATCCGGCTGCCGCGCCCCAGCATTTTGCGGCGAAACAATTCCTGGACCCAGTAGACGAGATTGTTCCCCATGACATCCACCGTCATGTCCATTTGCATCTGCGTCAATTCATCCTCGGGAGAATCTGCGAGGTAGGCTTTCAGCGACCCGAAAGCAACCGAATGAAGAAAGACCTTGATGAAGTTGCCGCCGCCTTTCTTGTTCCAGTGTTCCTGCATCTGGTCCAAAGCTTCCGCGCGCTTCGCAGGGTCCGCAGCATTGATATTGAAGAAGAGGACGTCCCGCCCAGCGTCCTGAATGCTGCCCATGACCTGCTCCACCTGAGGCATATTGGAGCGCCGATCAAAATGCACGCCGAAAATGTTCAGCCCGGCGCGTGCGAGCTCGAGACTTGTGGCGGCACCGAAACCGCTCGATGAGCCGACAATCAACCCCCAGGGCCTAGGTCCTGTTCCTGTCATATTTGTTTTTCTCCGCGACTGAGATTGCCCTTGATATTGACGATTTTCGATTGCCGATTGTCGATTGACTCCAGAGCAGTTCGCCACGGCCCCTTTTTCAATTGACAATCGACAATCTGCAATGCTACCCTTCCAGGCGCTCGACCGTAATTCGACGTTCATCACGCCCCAGGTGTTCGAAGCGAATTCGCAGGCAGGGTCGCGGAACATCCTCACCGAATTTCTCGCCCCACTCGATGAGGACTGTCGCGTCCCGGCCCAGCAAATCGTCCAGGCCGAGCGTTGCCAGGTCACGCCCCCCTTCGACGCGGTAAAGGTCCACGTGATAAATCTTACTTTCGGGACCGTACTCGTGCACCAGCGTAAATGAGGGGCTTGTCACTTCATCTTCGGGGATGGAAGCCAGGCTGGCTATGATCCCCTTCACGAGCGTCGTCTTGCCGCTTCCCAATTCTCCTTCCAACAATACCATGCAAGGTGGCTGGACTTCCTTTGCCAACTCGCGTCCGAAGTTCACCGTCTCCTCAGGCGAATGGGTGACCCGTTGGGCAAGAATCCTGGCAGGGTGAGGTGTTGATCGAACCGGCCTCCCGCCATTCGAATCCCTCGACTGGTGGTTCATTGCGGGTTCGGGTCTCCCAGAAGCCTGTACGCCCGCGGCAACGCACCAATCAAATCACCTGCGATAAGTGAAGCTTGCCCCATTTCTTTTGCAGCCAAGTCTCCTGCCAAGCCGTGGAGATATACTGCCGCCGCCGCCACCTCGCTGATCGACCGCTCAGGATATTGTGCCACAAGCCCCGCAATCAAGCCCGTTAGAACGTCGCCAGTCCCACCGGTGGCCATACCGGGATTGCCGGTTGGGTTCACCCAAACCTTCCCGTCTGGCGCGGCCGTAAGTGTGCGAAAGCCCTTCAATACGAGATTCACCTGGTGCTTCCGGGCGAACTCACGCGCGCTCTCGACACGGCGCGCCTGGATTTCCGCAGTTCCTAAGCCCGCCAAGCGGCTCATTTCACCGGGGTGGGGCGTCAATACAGCGTCCGCCAAATCACCCCCGGAATGGAAGGTATCCATACAGCCAGCGAAGGCGTTCAGGCCATCGGCGTCCAGGACGACGGGGAGGCGACGACGGTTTACCAGGGTACGCACCAATTCGGCTGTTTCGGGGACACTGCCAATCCCCGGGCCGATGGCCAGAACGGACTTGCCCTCGAGCAACTTATCCAACCGTCCATGCTCGAGCGCGCGCAGCGAAATCGTGCCTGCTTCTGTTTGCGGAAGCAGCTCCGTCATGTATTCCATTCCCAGTGAAGCAACAATGGGCAAAGCGCTTGCCGCGGTGGCCACCGTCACCAGCCCCGCGCCAGCTCGTAGAGCGGCTATGGCCGCGAGCGCGGCTGCCCCGGTCTTCCCTACCGAACCGGCCAAAACCAGGACGTGGCCAAAACTCCCTTTGTGAGCGTCGGGCTTTCGAGGCCGCGCCATCCAGGCCAAGTCCTCGCGGCAGGCCAAATTCAAGAAGAGTTCCGAATCGCTTTCGAGTGCCTGCGGCGGTGTTCCAATTTGCCTGAGAACCCATTCCCCTACACGTCCACACGCCGGTGGAAAGATATGGGCGATTTTCGGCGCCGTGAAGGTGACGGAGAAGCCGACACGCACGTGCTCGCCGATCAGCTCACCCGTGTCGGCGGAGATGCCGGAAGGCAAATCCACCGCCACCACCTGCGCGGCGGCCAATTCCGTGTTGACCTCCCGAACCACTTGCAGCAGCAAACCTCCCAGCGGCTTTGTGAGCCCCGTTCCCAGAAGCGCGTCCACCAACAACGTCGCTCCTTTCAAGCTCGGCTTGATCCGTTGCCAAGCTTCGGGACTTTCGACCACCTCGGGCATCCCGGATGTCGCCAACCGCTCGAGGTTGACGGCCGCGTCGCCTTGCACCTTCTGAGGGCCCGCGAACAGTAGAACCCTTGGCTTCAGCCCTTGATCGCGCAGCAATCGGGCCACCACAAGGCCGTCGCCGCCGTTGTTTCCCCGACCGCACAGAATGCCGATTCGTTGTTGCTCCAGTGGGGCAAAGCGCTCTGCCAGAAACTCCATCACACCGCGCCCGGCGTTCTCCATTAACGTCAGGCTCGGAACACCGTAGCGCTCGGTGGTCAGCCGGTCAACGCGTTGCATCTGTGCGGCGGTGAGAATTCTCATGGCCAATAACAATCGCTGTCCGTTGTCAGTCGTCCGTGGTCCGTTGTCGGTCGTTCGTTTCCGTTGTTCATTTTAGGTGCCCTTTACTATTAATCCCGAACCTCTTCTCAGCGCGCGAAGATTTCTCCTCGACTGAGCAGAGCCTCCGTGTCCTCTTTCGTCGAAAGAGGCTCGACACAGGGGTCACTGACCTGCTCCGTGTCCTCCGTGTTGAAGCTTTAGAGGCACGGAGAAACCCGTTTTGGTTACGGCCGCCGGGCACCGCTGTGCTAAACGTCTTGCAACCAACAACGGACAACGGACGACCGACAACGGACCACGGACAGCCCCTAAAGCATCCACCCACCGCTCACGCTAAGAACCTGACCGGTAATGAAGGAGGCCTCGTCAGAAGCAAAAAACTTGACAGCCTCTGCGATGTCGCGGCCGGTGGCGGGACGGCCCACCGGGAACCTGGCGTCGATCAACTTCTCTGCTTCCTCCAGGGATAATGCCTTTTCGTCAATTACCGGTGGATTAACAACATTCACGGTAATCCCGTTGCGGGCCTCCTCGAGAGCCACGGAGCGTGAAAAGGCCACCAGCCCGGCTTTGGCTGCCGAGTAGGCTGAGATCTTGGCTTGTCCGAAGGCCCGCTCCGCCCCAACAGACCCCAGGTTGATAATTCGTCCCCAATGCTTCTGCCGCATTACGGGCACGGAAAACTTGGTTGTGTAAAAGACGCTGAAAAGGTTTGAGGCGACCAGGGAGTGCCATTCCTCAATGGTCGACTCCACAACCGGTTTCCAGTCGAACACACCCACATTGTTAACCAAAATATCAAGACGCCCAAATCGGTTGACGATCGCCTCAATCAATTCCGCAACGCGCGCGGAGTCTGTAACGTCCGTGGGGAAAACTACCCCTTCGGCCCCCACCCTTCGCAATTCGTCGACAACTTTTTGGGCGCCCAGTCTATTAGTTCGGAAGCTGATGGCTACCCGCACCCCAGCCCGGCCCAAAGCGAGCGCAATCTCCTTTCCGATGCCACGCGAGGCGCCGGTTACCAAGGCTACGCGGTTCCGCAAAGACAACTTGCAACTCCTTCAATCAAAGCAGGGGCCACCCTTGTGGTCGCCCAGGGCAGATACAAAGCCTGCCCCTACCGGGATATCAGGGGCGGAGCCCTTAGCTAGTCACTCCAGTCTAGCGAATCTTCAGGGGTTGAGCAATGCCGCGTCCCAAGCTCACCCCGAAGCCTTCGCGACAACCAGCGTCATATCATCCTGGAGTTCAGGGCTTCCGGTCCAATCACTCACACTGCGATAGATTTCTTCCACAAGGATCTGGGGCGAAGCGTACAGGGTGCGGCGCACCACCTCTAGCATGCGGTCTTCCCCGAACTCCTCGCCGTAATTGTTCTCGGGTTCAGTAATCCCATCGGTGAAGGCCAGAAGCAGGTCCCCCGGCTGAATTTGAATTTCCGCCTGCTCGTAGGTAATCGGAGAGAAAAGGCCAACCACCGTGCCGCCGACATTAAGCCGCTCGACCTTCCCGCGACGGAGCAATACAGGAGGCAGGTGACCTGCATTCGTGTATGTCAAGGTGCGGGTTGCCGCATCGTACACACCAAAAAAGAAGGTCACGTATTTTTCCCGGGGAGTGTTCTCATAGAGTTGGAGATTCAGCCTGCTGACCACCGCCGCGGTCGAAAGAGTCGTTGTGTGAGAACCGCTGGTGGGCGCGAAGCCGTCGTAGAACTGGGCGCGAAGGGCCGACTGGATGGCGGCCATGAGCAGGGCGGCCGAAATCCCTTTCCCACTGACATCCCCGAGGACCAAACAAACCCTGTTTTCGCCCAGCTTGAGGAAGTCGTAATAATCGCCGCTGACCGAGCGCGCCGCCTTGCAGACTCCATAGAGCGCCAGGCCCGGAACTTCCGGGGCAGACCGGGGAAACAACTGTGCCTGGACCTCGCGCGCAATCTCGAGCTCGCTTTCAAGACGAAGTTTCTCCTCGGATTCCCGCAGCAAGCGCTCGACCGAAGCTGTCATGCTGTCAAAGGCCTCCCCCAGCGCGCTGATCTGGTCATTTGAAGGAACCCGGATGCGGTACGAAAAATCACCCTTCCTCACTCGCTCCGTAGCGTTGTAAAGCTTGTCTACGGTATGAGTGATCGAACGTGTCAAGCGGACTCCAATGAAGAGCGCGACGCCTTCGATAACGAGGAAGACAACGGCGATTGCCTTGAACACGAATACATAGACTTGGGAAAACTCACCCGCCGTCTCAAGAAGGCGTCGACTCAGGGCTATGACTCTCGAGCTGACATAAACGAAAGCCGGTACGGTCAACTGCTGTTGCTTTTCGCCTTCCCAGAAGACCGGGTCCAGTGACGAAGCCCCCCTCACAATGAAGTCTAACCGACTTACAGGTTCCGGAAGCTTTAGATTCTTCGAGTATACGCTCGCTGAGAGGTCGAAGGATCCCTCAGAGGTGCTGAGAACCAAGCGTGGTTGCGAGCCTGGCAGACTCGGTTCCGTTTGCACAGGCCGCCCCGTTACCACCCAGACCGGCCCGATGCCCTCTCCCACCATATCCAGCAGTTCCGGCGTGATGGGTTGGGACAGGATAACAACCAAGCTGCCCGCTGCCGTAGGGCCGCGCTCGATGGAACGCAACGCGAGATGACCCTTGTCCATTACAATCCCTGCGAACTCCTCCTGCTTGAACCAAGCGGGAATCGTCAGAGGGGATTGGATTTTGGTTCCGTCCAAGCGAAACGCTCGAACTTGCGATCCAACCCGAAGGGTTATCTCCAGACCCGGATAACTGAGGGCGTGCTGATGAAGCTCCTTGACGTAGAAGTTCCGCAGCCCGTTCAGCGTCTCCTCCGCCCTGGAAGTACTATGCAGTTGGTCCTCGCGAGCCACAGCACGATTAACTTGCAGTAACTCATCGAAGTGGTCGCCCAAGTTCGAAGCGACAAGAAACGCAGCGAATTGACCGCTAACAATGTAAATGCCCAGCCACACCAGGAACACAATCAAGACGATGGGGACAATAGCGATAAATACATAAGTAACAATCAGCCGCCGGCGGAGCCGCCAGAGCAAGCGGTGGCGGATGAAAACCGCGAGCCGCCCCAGATAGTAAACGCCGCAGGCTATAGCCGCGAGCCAGAACAAAGCCCAAAGCGCCGCCGGAGCACCGCTGGAGAGCCGATCCACACTCCACAAGGCAGCCCCGTAAGCCAACACCCAGACGGTGAATCGCGCCATGCGGCGCGTCCGGTATTCTCGAAGAAGAACTTTGGTAAGCGCAATGAACATAATGATTGCTACCACGCCCGGGGCTGTACGGCCGAATCCACAACCAGGTACTCGAGCGGCCTACGGGCCTGGACCAATTCGAGGCCCAACTGGTCGCGTACTGCCTCGATAAATGATGTTGGGTTTCCAGCCTCCCACTTGAGCTCAAAATCGAACCGGCCCTGCATTCCCGTCTCATCAAACACCGGTGTTCGCAGGGCTCGTGAAGCCACGTCTGCAAGAAAGGTCATCGGCGCGGAGACTGCCTTTCTGTCGCCTGTCGCGCCCCACCAACGGGTGCTGGCGGACGTGGCTGCGCGCACGGTCGGCTTAATGCCGACGCGGCGCTTCAGAAGGAAGACTTGGCTCTCGCGGGACTCCTTGTGGGCCTTCACTTGAAATGTTGTCTCCAGGGCTCGCTGCAAGAGCTCCAATTCCCTTGCAGGTGTCAGCTCAGGAGCCGCAATGGCCACATCGTACTTGGTCTCGTCAGCCCAAGCGGGGGCGAGGATGCGCTCCTCGGCTACATCGTATGCTGTGGAAAGCAGCCTTCGCAGGCTGACTCCCCACGTCTCGAAGCTGCGGCCGGGCTTGCCGCTCTCAGCTCCGGGCGAATAGCCAACCGCATCAACGGGAGCGGCGGGCCGGACCATCAGTTCGAAGAATGGTTCGGGTAGAGACTGGAGCTTGACTGGGGCCTCGGGCGAAAGCGTGATCTCCTTTCCCTCTAGGAAACTCTCCATCAATTCGCCAGTCAGTTCCGAGGGCGGGCCAATTCCACGGACGATGCCGTTCGCATCTACCAGAACGGTTTGAGGTCGGCCGACTATTCCGTACTCTTTGAAGGTAGCCCCCGCTGAATCCAGCCCGATCCATCCCAACATTGTGTAGTCTTTCAGGAACCGCTGGACGATGCCCGGCTCTTCATCGGTAATAGAAATAAATCGCAGGGGCTTGCTCTTGAGCTGCTCTGCTAAGCGGTTCAGGTGTGGGATTTGGTCGCGGCACCCGGGGCACCATGTTGCCCAGAACTCCAAAACCGCGGCGTTTCCTTTCAGACCATCCCAATTGGCCTTGGCGCCAGCAGGCGCTTGCAGGACCTGACTCAATGTGAGCGGCGGAGCGGGGCGTCCGACCTGTACCTCAGCGGCGGCGCATAAGCCCGGGAGCACGAGTAGCAGGCAGAAAAACCTCATGGTCGCATCCCCCTCGATATGGTCACTACTATTATACGTTGATTCGGAGTTCCCGAACCGCAGCAACCTAAGGAAGCGGCTTAAAGGGGCTATAAGTCTTATGGACGGACCGAAGAACTGTGCTCGCCAGCCAGCGCGGCAGCTTGATCGAGCTCGCGCTGCCTTTCCTGGTTTTGCAGGACGCTGCGCCGGCGACCGTAACCAAAGTAAACACAAAGACCAATCGCCATCCAAATGAACAAGCGCAACCACGTGTCGCCGGGAAGTCCCGCCATTTGTGCCGCGCAAACAATCATCCCCATGGGCCCGACGAACCACACGAAGGGTGTGCGGAAAGGCCGGTGAATCTCGGGATGCATCCTGCGCATTCCGATGACCGACCCCGACACAATGATAAAAGCCAGCAGAGTCCCAATGCTGACCAACTCGCCCACAATCCTCAGGGGCAAGAGCCCCCCTGCCATAGCGACGCATACTCCGGTCAATGCTGTGCTGATATAAGGGGTGCGGAACCGGGGGTGGATCTTGCCGAAGGGTCTTGGCAGCAAGCCATCGTGAGCCATCGAGTAGAAAACGCGCGTTTGGCCCAGCATCATCACCAGGATCACAGCCGTTGTCCCAAGCAATGCGCCGATCTTCACGATGGGGGAAAGCCACCAGCGGGCCGCTGTGGAATCTATCGCCAGCGCCAATGGATCTGGGACATTGAGTTGGCGAAAAGGCATAATCCCCGTAAGAACCAGGACCACAGCAATGTAGAGCAGGGTGCAAATCGCCAGCGATCCCAAAATGCCAATCGGCATGTCCCTTTCCGGATTGCGAGCCTCCTGGGCTGCCGTGGATACAGCGTCAAAGCCGATGTAAGCGAAGAAAATGATGCCCGCCCCGCGCAACACGCCGGTAAGGCCAAATTCCCCGAACGTCCCCTGGTTTGCGGGGAGAAACGGATGCCAGTTGGCCCGGTGGACATACGCCGCTCCGAAGAAGATGAAGAGCAAAACCACCCCAACCTTAATCAAAACAATAATGCTGTTGAAGTTGGCGGACTCACGTATCCCGATGATAAGCAAAGTGGTGATGAGGATGACGATAAAAGCGGCGGGGAGGTTAAAGATCGGATGAACGACTGTTCCGTCCGCCAGCCTCAAAGTTTCCCAGGGGCTCTTGCTCAGTTCGGCGGGAAAAGGCCAATGAAGCGTCCTCTGCAAGAAGGAAACGAGGTAACCTGACCATCCGATCGAGACGGTCGTGGCCCCCACGGCATACTCGAGGATCAGGTCCCAACCAATGATCCAGGCCAGGAATTCGCCCACCGTCGCATAAGCGTAAGTATAGGCGCTGCCGGCCACCGGAATCATGGATGAGAACTCCGCGTAGCACAAGCCCGCAAAAGCGCAACCCACACCGGAGAGGATCACTGAACCCACTAGCGCCGGACCGGTGTGCTGGGCCGCAACCCCGCTAAGCACGAAAATCCCTGCGCCCACAATCGCCCCGATGCCTAGAGATATCAGGGCGAGCGGCCCCAGCGTGCGCCGCAAACCGTGCTCAGAGTCGGACGCCTCTTTTTTCAAATCGACGATATTCTTCCTTGTCCAGATACTCGGCATTGCACCTCCCCTAACAGGATGCGGAAAACAGGGGTCAGAAGTCAGGAGTCAAGAATCAGGCGTCAGCCTGCGGGCGATTGTTTCCTGTCCCCACCCACTGCCTATTCATAACTGACCACTGCCGACCGTCCTCGGCCTCCTATCTGCTATCTTCTGACTCCTGACTTCTGACTTCTGATTTCTGCTCGTCACTCGTCACTGCCCTTCGACGCCAAAGGAAATAAACCGGCACACCCAGTGCAACAATACTAAGCCCGGCAAGGCTGCGTCCAGCTTTGTGCGTGAGCAGCGCCCACTCCACAAACAAGGCAAAGGCGATATAGATTGCCGGCAACACCGGATAGCCCCAGGCCCGGTAAGGCCTCGGCGCTTCGGGGCGCGTCCGCCTAAGCTGAAAGACGCCCGCGATACTCAGAGCATAGAACAATACCACCGCGAAGATTACGTAATCCAACAATTCGCTATAAGTCCCGGTCAAGGTCAACAGCCCGGCCCACGCCGCTTGGACTGCGAGGGAAACTGCTGGGGTGTGATGTTTGGAGTCTACCCTTCCCACGGCATGAAAGAACAGCCCATCCTTCGCCATCGCGTAGTAAACGCGGGCTCCTGCCAAGGTCAGCCCATTCATACAGCCGAAGGTTGAAATCATAATTGCAGCGGCCATCAGAGTGGCACCTTTGCCGCCCAGCATGACCTGTGCCGCCGCCGTCGCAACCCTATCTTCTGCCGCGTATTGGATGCCGCGCCCTAACGGTCCCAAAGCCATTGGAGTCCCCGCGAATGGCAGGACGCGGAGATAAATCCAGTTACACGCCACGTACAGACAGCACACGGTGGCTGTACCCACAAACAGTGCCAGCGGCAGGTCGCGCCTGGGGTTCACAATCTCGCTGCCTGTGAAGGTGACGTTGTTCCAGGCATCAGAGGAGAATAGCGGCCCGACCAAGGCCACGGAGAGAACCGTCAACGTAGCCAGGTTCCAATGCACACCACCCCAAAGGCTTAGCTTCTGGACAGTCACCGCAGGGTGAACATGCGACCACCATAGCCCCAATGCCACCAGCCCCAACAGCGTGGCCACTTTGAGAGTGGTAAAGACATTCTGCACCCACGCCCCGAGGCGCAACCCGAAGATGTTCAGGCCGCTAAGGAAGAGCAAGGAAAGAACCGCCACCAGTTGCTGCGAAGAAAGAGTCGCAGCAACCGAATGGTGAAAAACCTCAATGTGTCCAAGATCAATTAGAAGATTCTGCGTCGATACCCAGGGCACCAGAACCCCCAGGAACTTCCCGAAGGCCACCGCCACCGCGGCCATCGTCCCGGTCTGGATCACCAGGAAAAGGGTCCAGCCGTAAAGAAATCCAAAAAGCGGTCCGAAGGCCTCTCGCAAGTAAACGTATTGCCCACCAGCGGTAGGCATCATTCCGGCCAATTCACCGTAAGTTACCGCCGCCGCCACGGTCATAACTCCACTGACCACCCAACAGAGCAGGAGAAGGCCCGGGGACCGCACCTCGCGCGCAATCTCAGCGGCTACAATGAAAATCCCCGAGCCGATCATCGAGCCCATGACGATCGTCGTGCAATCGTAAAGACGGAGGCCTTTGACCAGCTCAGAGGAAGGGGTCGGGGAAGTCGCGTTTAGGGAAGCGGAAGTTGCCATGTTGGGTCGGGGTTCGGGCATCACGCTTGAAAATATCTACCTTCAGGAGTCCGTCGTCAGGCATCGGCGCTCAGCTATCCCGCCGCGGCGGGCCAGCTTTCAGCCTTTAACTCCTGAATCCCGAATCCTGAATCCTTGCTCTTCAGTTAGTCGTTCAAGACCCCCAAGAACTCTCGCGCCCGTCCTCGGATGTCAGGTCCATTCAGAAGCTCACCAATCACAGCAACCGAATCTGCGCCGGCCGCAAGAACCGCACGGGCGTTCTGCAAAGTTATCCCCCCGATCGCCACCAACGGCTTCCCAGTTACGCGCCGCGCCTGCCGCAAGCCCTCCAACCCAACCACAGGATCGGGGTTTTCTTTGCTGGCCGTAGCGAATATGGGACCAAAAGCAATGTAGTCGACCGTCGAGCGGTCCGCCTCAAAGACTTGGCCCACCGAGTGAGTGGAACACCCAATCCATTTGTCCGGCGCAAGAACTCGGCGCGCCATCTCGACGGGCAAGTCATCCTGGCCCAAATGAACCCCGTCGGCATCCATCGCTCGCGCCACGTCAGCCCGATCGTTCACAATCAGGCTGCAACCGCAGTCCCGAAGGAGTTCCTTCAGTTCTACGCAAGTCTCGTAGAGTTCCCGGGACGACGCATGCTTGTCACGGAATTGTATCAACCGGACGCCCGCCGAAGAGAGATCCCTCGCTACCATAGCCGGCAGACGGCCACCAGCCCTCGCGGGGTCGATTATGGCATAGAGGCGTGGGATCGAGAAACCCATGGGCGCTATCGGAAAGAACACTAAATGATATCATCACTGTTCTTGATGAAACGCCTGAGGAAGTGCGTGTCAAACTTCCCTGCCCGAAAATCCGGATCAGCCATGATTCTCTGGTGTATGGGGATGCCGGTGGAAACGCCCTCAATGATGAACATTTCCAGGGCCCGGGCCATGCGGGTTATGGCCTCCGCGCGGTCATTGCCGCACACCACCAGCTTGGCAATAAGAGAATCGTAATAGGGAGGGATCACGGATTCGGCATAGGCGGCAGTATCCACTCGGACGCCTGTCCCGCCAGGAGCGTTAAAGGCCGTCACCTTGCCTGCTGAAGGAGCAAAGGTTGCCGGGTTTTCGGCGCAAATCCGACACTCGATAGCATGCCCGCGCAATCCAATCGTCTTTCCCCCAAAGTTCAGATGGCCGCCTGCCGCGAGGTGAATCTGCATCTTCACGAGATCCACCCCCGTCACCATTTCGGTTACCGCGTGTTCGACCTGGATGCGTGTGTTCATCTCCAGGAAGTGGAGGTTGCGATTCTCGTCCATCAGGAATTCGACCGTCCCGGCATTGGTGTAACCAATCTTCTGTAAGGCCTGGACAACCTGCGAACCCACCTGTTCCCTTGTCTCCTGGTCAAGCTGGGTGGATGGAGACTCCTCCACCAGCTTCTGGTGGCGGCGCTGAATCGTACACTCCCGCTCGCCCAAATGGACCACCTTCCCGTACTGGTCGCCCAGCACCTGGAACTCGATGTGGCGAGGCGATTCGATGTACTTCTCCAAGTAAACATCCGGAGTGCCGAACGAGGCCGCCGCCTCGTTCTGGGCAGTTTGAATGGCATGCGGCAGCTCGTTGGGCGTCCGCACAATGCGCATCCCGCGCCCTCCGCCGCCCGCCGCAGCTTTCACCATGACCGGATACCCCGCGCGCTCGGCCTCTTCCAGCGCCATGGCCTCCGAAGGAATAACTTCTGAGCCGGGAAGAACACGCAGGCCCAACTCCGCCATAGCCCGGCGCGCCTGGTTCTTATCCCCCATCATCCGCATGACCTCCGGACGAGGACCTATGAAGGTCAGGTTGGAAGCCTGGCAAACCTCGGCGAAGTAAGCGCTTTCCGCCAGGAACCCGTATCCAGGATGAATCGCCTCTGCACCGGTGATTTCAGCAGCCGAAATGATGCTCGCTACATTGAGGTAACTGTCCGCGCTACGCGGGGGACCGATGCACACTGCCTCGTCCGCAAAGCGCACGTGAAGCGAGTACCGGTCGGCTTCGGAATAGACTGCCACCGTCTCAATGCCCAGCTCCTTGCAGGCGCAAATCACCCGTAGCGCGATTTCACCGCGATTGGCGATCAAGATCTTCCTAAACATAGTGCGCCGCAGAGACCGAAACTGGAAAACGGAAAATCGAAAATGGAAAATCGAAAATGGTAGATGGAAACCTGCGAAGGTTCTTGGTGGCTAGCTTCGATTTTCGATTTTCCAGTTTCGACTTTCCAATTTCCATTTTCCAAATTCGATGTCATTTCTTCCGTGAAGGCTTAATAGCAAACAGGGATTGCCCGTACTCCACCGGCTGGCCACTTTCCACATAGATGCGAACTATTTCTCCTGCCACTTCAGCTTCCAATTCGTTCATAAGCTTCATGGCTTCAATGATACAGAGCACTTGGCCCAACTGCACGACATCACCCACCTTGACGAAGGGCGGAGCGTTGGGCGCCGGGGCTGCGTAAAAGGTCCCAACGATGGGAGACTTCATGATGTATAGATCTTCAGTGGATTCTGCGGGAGTTTCGGCAGTTGGGGGCTCTTCCGCCGGAAGTGGTCCCGGCGCCGGAACGGAGGGCGTAGCAGTCGCCGGCGACAGAGGAGGAGCAGCAGGATCCGCGACGTAAGCTTCGCCAGCAACCGGATTCGAAACTAGGTAGTTTCCGCGCTTGACACGAATCTTCGCGCCGTTCTGTTCCATCTCAAACTCAGTCACCTGGCGGTCGATCAGGACGTCAATGAGCTGCTCTATTTCTTTGAGCCCCCAAACCTTTCCGGTTCCTTCGACGCTACAGGGCGGTTTCTTCCCAGCCATCTGCCTCACTCTCCCACTGTTATTCCACGACCCACTGATCTTTAGGGGCGGGGGTCAGCACTTCCGGGCCATCAGGCCCCACTAAGATGGTATCTTCAACGCGGATTCCTCCCCAGCCTTCCAAGTAGACCCCAGGCTCGACTGTCACCACATGGCCGGTTTGAAGCCGGGCCTTTTCGCCGCGGGCCAGCCGGGGCATCTCGTGGGTTTCCAACCCTACGCCATGTCCCGTGCTGTGAGTAAACAACCGGGCCAAGCCACGGCCCGCCAAGCTACGCCGCGCGACCGCATCGACATCCGCGGCTCGGACTCCAGGCAGCGCAGACCTGACCGCTTTCTCTTGAGCTTCTACGACAGCGTTATAGAGGTCACGGACGCGCCGGGACGGCTCCCCGAGGAACACCGTGCGGCTCATGTCAGCAGCGTAACCTGCAAGTATAGCACCCAGGTCGAAGATAACAAGTTCATTTTCCCTCAGTAACTTGCGGGAGGCGCGCGCGTGGGGCAGCGCGGCGCGCGCTCCGGAGGCTACAATTGTCTCGAACGCCACACCCTCCGCACCCTTCTTCCGCATCCGATATTCGATTTCAGCGACTAGCTCGAACTCACTTACTCCTGGCCTGACGTCCCCCAGCACGCTCTCAAAGACCTCCGCGGTGATTCTTCCCGCGCCACGAATCTTTGCGACCTCTTCCTCGTCTTTCACGGCCCGGAGCTGCTCGACCAAGCCTGCGACCGGGACGAACCTGACCCCCCGACCGGCGCCCTGCTCTAGCCGGGAAAAATCGGCGCAAGTCAGGTGCGCCTCCTCATAGCCAACCCGCCGCATCTTGTTCGCTTTAAGCCACTCCGCAACCGCCTTGTGAAGTCCTTTTCTTTCCTCAATCACCTCCACGCCCCGAACTTCTTCCTGGGCCTGGAGCGTGTAACGCGGGTCCACCCAGAGGGTTCCTTCACGGGAGTTGAACAGTGCGACACCCGCGCTCCCTCGAAAGCCGGTCAAGTAGGCGATGTTGGTCAGGTTCGTGACCAGCAAGGAAGGAAGCCTCTGCTCCTCCATCGCTGCCCGGAGAGCGCCTTGCCTCTTCGCCTGTGGGTCGAGCGTATCTGAGGTGTCGGGTGTCAGGTGTCGGGTATCAGGTGTCAGGTTCGTGTCAGGTGTTGGGTGTCGGGCGTCCGCTGTCAGGTTTTAGGCTCCCATCGTCGAGTGATCCCACGTTCGCACCAACTGACGCGTCGCATGTCAGCTTCAAGATTCAGGGTTTAACGTCCATTATGGAATGATCTCATGTTCGCTACTGACGACTGACAACGGACCAGAACTGTCCGGTCATTGAGTTCAGATTTCCTTGTAACTTGCTTTAGATGATGCACATATCCGTCAAAGGAAGCGTTTTCGATTTGAATTTGGGTCGCACTTATGGCCATTCTTTCCCGA
>Ga0326728_10004540_pt1 | contig 40838 bp, 35 predicted proteins | sample MB3enrmetagenome_FD_207602 | JGI IMG/M metagenome (GOLD analysis project Ga0326728, IMG submission 207602) | Lab enriched peat soil microbial communities from McLean, Ithaca, NY, United States - MB31MN | ecosystem: Environmental > Terrestrial > Soil > Wetlands > Peat | place: USA: New York... | reverse complement strand
GGGGCTGCGCCGTGGAGGAAGAGGACGTGGACGTCATCGAATTCCTTCGGCCTGAATTTCTTGTAATAAGCGTTGGCCAGCATGGTTGCCTGATAACCGTTCCTGTATCCCAGCGGCTGCTGCAAGACCTCGGAAAGGGGGAGCCTCCCCGGCGCATATGCCAGGAGGGCCGTGCCGACGTCAACGACGCCCTTTGACGTGTTGTCGTAGACTTGCATAGGGGGTGAAAGGGTGTTGCTCGCGTATACGGTCACGGTAATCCTGCCCGCGGTTGCCTTCTCTACGTCCTTGCCCCACTGGTCGAAGAGCTTCGTCAGCGCGTGCTGGGGCGGCCACATAACGGAAAGCCTGAGTTTCATCGCCTTTTCCTGCGCCTGCGCGGGAACGGCCGTTACGCTTAGCGTCCACGCCGCGACAAGCACGCAGCAGAGGACAAGCAGAAACTTTTTCATCGTTTCCTCCCTGATCTTATCGTTTTTTTGGTTCCCTGCCTGACAACTGGCAGCCATCACTTTTCGCCCGGCCCGCCTGCGGGCCCTGCCGCTCTAAGCTCCCGTTTCAGTATCTTTCCGGCGGCGTTCTTCGGCAGCTCCTTTACAACCATATAATCCTTGGGCACCTTGAACGCCGATATGCGCGATTTGAGGAACGACTTCATCGCCTGGGCGTCGATGGCGCGGCCTTCCTTCGGAATGATGAAGGCAACGACGCGCTCCCCCCAGTCCTTGTCCGGCGCGCCCACCACCGCGCACTCCTGCACCTCGGGCATCAGGTAGATCGCCTCCTCCACCTCGCGGGGGTAGACGTTCTCGCCGCCCGTTATAATCATGTCTTTCAGCCGGTCTACGATGAAAAGGTAGCCCTTCTCGTCGAGCACGCCGATGTCGCCGGAGCGATACCAGCCGTCGGGCCAGAAGGCCGCCTTCGTATCTTCCGGGTTATTCAGGTAGCCCTTCATTATGTTGTGCCCCTTGATGCATATCTCCCCTTCCTGCCCGAAGGGGAGCAGGTTGCCGGCAAGGTCCCTGATCTGCACCTCCACCCCGGGCACGGTCTCGCCCACAGAGGCCACCACGTGTCTGTAATAATGGTTGTACGTCACCGCTGAGGCCGACTCCGTCATCCCGTACCCTTCCGAGATGTCGATGCCCGTCACTTCCTTCCATCTGCGGATGACCTCGGCGGGCAGGCTGGCCGCGGCCGAGAAGCAGTACCGGACCGCGCCGAGCCTCTCTTTGAGGTCGGGCAGCGCAAGGAGGCGCGTGAAGACGGTCGGGACGGCAAAGAGCTTCGTGACGCGCCCCTCTTTCAGGATGGCGAGCACCTGGTCGAGGTTGAAAGAAGGAATGAGCTCCAGGCAGCCGGCCGAAAGGATGGTCGCGTTCGTTATGTGCATCTGGCCGAACACGTGGTTCAGGGGGAGGAAGAGAAGGGCGCGGTCATTCTCGGTCGATCTTTCGCTGTAGGCGACGTTGTGGGCCGAAACGTTTATGTTCTCGTGGGTGAGCATGACGCCCTTGGGCGTACCCGTCGTGCCGCCCGTGTAAAGGATGGCGGCGACATCGGTCCTGTCGCGGTCCAGGGCCTTTACGGGCCCCTTGGCGCGGCGGCTGAAGGCGGCCGTATCGAGGGCGGTCCCGGGACTTATGACCCGGCCGTCCGCGCCCGCCCCGAGGATGCGCGCCATCTCCTCCGCCCTGTCGGTAAAGACCATGCGGGGCTTCGAGTGGCCTACCAGGAGGGCCATTTCGTCGAAGGTGAGAGCGCCCGACAGGGTGACGGCTACCGCACCCGCCTTCAGCACCCCGAAATAGAAGGCGAGCCAATCGGTGGAGTTGGCCGCGCAGAGGCCGAAGTGGTCGCCTGGGGCTATCCCGCTTTCGACAAGCGCAGAGGCTATCAGCCCTGCCTGCTCGTCGAGGCGCGCATACGTCGTCTCGTTGCCGTCCCTGCTTATTGCCGGATGGTCGGGGAAAAAAAGGGCCGATCTTTCCAGATTGGTGGCAACGTTCATCTCCACTCCCGTATAGAAACGAATTTACGCCTGCCGGATTTCCTTGTTGGTATAAACATTTGACCTTAGTCATTGTATAAATGTCAAGAAGTTTATGATAATAACATTGACAGAGAGAAGCCGTTGGCGTATTTTAAAGAGAAAAAAATTTCTATGGATATACGCAGGTTTAAACCGATCAAGCAGTCGCGCGTCTCGGAGGAGGTCGCCGGCCAGCTCAAGCAGTCGATCCTCCTCGGCAATTTCAAGGCGGGAGACAGGCTTCCTTCAGAGCGCCAGCTCGCCGAGGAATTCGAGGTCAGCCGCGTGGCGATCCGCGAGGCCCTGCGCGCCTTGGGCAACGCCGGTTTCATCAGCGTCCGCCAGGGGCCGACGGGCGGCGCCTTCGTCACGGAGCTGACCTTCGGGCGCCTGGCCGACACGTACCTCGACCTTTTTCTCAGCAACAAGATCTCCATCCCGGAGCTCCACCAGGTCAGGGTGCTTGTGGAGCCGGAGGTGGCGCGCCTCGCGGCGCAGCACGTCACGGACGAGTACGCCGGCCGTCTCGAAGCTGCGTCGGCTGCGGAAAACCTCCCCCCTGTCGCCCTGCCCGAAGACATCGACAGGAAGCAGGCCCTCCACTTCATACTGGCCGAGATGTGCGGCAACCGTTTTTACGAGGGGCTCGTGCATTCGATGCTGAAGCTGACCAGGCAGGTAGTGGAGGTCATCAACCCCGACCCCTGGGACATGCACCCCGGCAACTGGCACGTGCCTGTCGTCAAGGTCGTATTGCGAAAGGACAGCGAGGGGGCCTATGCCGCCATGCGCTTCCACGCCATGGAGTTCGGTGAGCGTCTGATCGCCCTGGAGAGGTCGTTCCGCGAAGAGAACGCATTACGCGGCAGGGACCTCAAAGCGAGCGTGATGACCGCCGAGGCCGACAAAAAAAAGCGCTCCATTGTGGGCGCCCTTTCACGCCTGCCCGACTAGACGCAAAAAGCCGGTCTGCAACCCCAAGAGCTCCCGCGCGTCGGGCCGTGCCACCCGTGCGCGGCGGGCCTTTAGCTCCGGACGGACCATGTCAAGTCTGCGCGGCCGTTTTTTTGGCCCCTTGCGCCGTGAGCCCGCGAGGTGTACAATTCTCGTATCGCAGGCTACGAGCAATCCCAGGAAGGAGGAAAGAAATGAAAAGACGCGCAGAGTCGTGTTCGATGAACAGGAGGGCATTCCTCAAGGCAGGCATGGCCGGCGCGGCGGCTGCTTCCTTGGGCATCGGAAGCCTGGAAGGACTGCTCCACGCCGAGTCCGGCCCGCAGCCCGTCTACCGCACCCTCGGCAGGACCGGCCTGAAGGTGACGACCTTGAGCTTCGGCGCGATGCTGACCCCGGAGTACGAGGTCATACGGGCGGGTCTCGATGCAGGCATCAATTACGTAGATACTGCGCGCCGTTACCTGAACGGCAGGAGCGAGTCGATAGTGGGGAGGGCCGTCCGGGGCATCCGGGACAAGGTCTACATCGCCACGAAGACGAAGCCCGGCTCGAACACGCGGGAGGCGATCATCGCCGACGTGGAGACGAGTCTGAGGGGCCTCGCCACGGACTACATCGACGTGATCCAGCTCCACAATCTCGAAAACCCCCAAAGGGCCTTTATCCCGGAGGTGCGGGAGGCATACGCAGACTTGCGGAAGCAGGGCAAGGTGCGGTTCCTGGGCGTTACTACCCATACGAACCAGGCGGAGGTAATCGACGGGATCATCAATGACCCGGAGAAGTTCTTCGATACGGTACTCGTAGGCTACAACGCGAAGAGCGACCCTTCCGTGAAGCAGGCGATAGCCCGCGCGAAGGCGGCAGGCATAGGCGTGGTCGCCATGAAGATCCAGATGGGGGGCTACAGGAAGGAGAACGAGCCGCTTTCCCCGGAGCAGGCGGCCGCCGCGTTCAAGTGGGTGACCCGGGACGAGAACGTGGCGTGTGCCATCCCCGGCATGAAGACCCTGGACCAGGTAAGGCAGATGTTGCCCCTCATGTCCGCCAACTTCACGGGCAAGGACCGGCGCATACTGAAAGAGTACGCGCAGGCCATCGACGGGTATTTTTGCAGGCTCTGCGCCCAATGCGAGCCGACCTGCCCCAACGGGGTGCGGATAAGCGTCGTCAACCGCGCCCTGATGTACGCCGAAGGCTACAGGGAATACGCCCTCGCGAAGGCGACTTTCAGGGGGGCGCCCGGCGCCCGGAGATGCTCGACCTGCGCCGGGTGCGTCGCCAGGTGCGTCAACGGCATCGACATAGGGGGGAAGATGCGCCAGGCGGAGCGGCTTTTCGCATGACGCGCACCATTGCCGCCCTCGTCGCAATCTTTTTTGCGGTGGTCACCGCGGCTGCCGCTGAAGAAGGCGTAGAGGACCTCCTCCCCGCACAATGCGCCCCAGGCTGGTCGATGGAGGGCAAGCCCGCGACCTACAGCCCGCAGACCCTCTACAAGTATATCGACGGAGAGGCGGAGATGTACATGCCTTACGGCTTCGAGAAGGCCGCGACCGTAAGGTACGCACGGAAGGGCGGCAAGGGGTACGGGGTCGTGGCGAGCATCTTCAGGATGGGGTCGCTCCTCGACGCCTTCGGGATCTACGCGAGCTACCGGGGACCTGGCGTGCAGCAGGCGCCCGTGGGCGCCGAAGGCTTCGGCGACGAGTCGCAGCTGATGTTCTATCAGGACCGCTTCTTTGTCCGCATCGAGGCCTCCGGGGCTTCGATTGGCGATGCCGCAGTCTTCCGGTCGTGCGCTGCGGAGATCTCGAAAAACCTACCGGACGGCCGGGAGAAGCCGCAGGAGCTGGTGTTGCTCAAGGTGTCCGGCGCAGTCCCCCTGACGGACCGGTACTACCCGTCGAGCCTTCTCGGATACGGTTTCTTTGGGAGGGGCCTGACCGCAGAGTGCCGGCTCGGGACCGAGGCCGTGAAGATATTCGTCATGCTCTTTCCGTCCCCGGATGCCGCTGTAAAGGCCCTCGACGCATACGCCCGGTACCTGAAAACATCGCAGGGCGGCCCGGAGGCGGCAGCCGGGAACGAAGGGACGACCCTGCACGTAAACGACCCTCTGTATAAAGGCATGGCGCTGGCCCGCTCGGGCAGGTTTGTAGTGGGGGTTGCGGGCCTCAAGGACACAGCCGCCGGAGACACGCTCGTCGCTGCCCTGAGGGAGCGCCTCCCCAAAGAATGACGCCTGGGGCGCCCCTTTTCGCGGGCGCCTCTAGCGGGGTTTGCCGGCCCTTATGAGGCTGTCCATGGCGTCCGACTCCCGGATGCGCTCGACGCCGGCAAAGCCCGCCTTTTCGAGGCCGGCCCTTATCTCCTCGAAGGTGTACGTGCCGCCGCCCCTCGTCCCGACAAGCATGTTGACGGCGAAGAGCGCGCCCCCGACGGGCGTGGTTCGGGATGCGTCCATGACGAAATCCCTGATGAGCAGGCTGCCCCCCGGCTCCAGTGCGCGGAACACCTTTTTATAAAGCTCGACGTTCCCTGCCGCGTCGTTCTGGTGGATAATCGCGGAGAGGAGGACGAGGTCGCAGCCGGAGGGCAGGTCGTCCCTGTAGAAATCGCCTGAAACGAGGGTAACTCTTCGGGCCAGCCCTTCCGCCGCGATCCTCTGGCCGGCCATCCCGACAACGGGGGGCAGGTCGAAGAGGACGGCGGTCATCTGCGGGTTCCGCTTGAGGAAGGCTATCGTGTAGACCCCCGAGCCGCCGCCGATATCGAGGAGGCAGCGAAAGCCCGAGGCGTCGAAGGCGGCGGCGATCTCCGTCGAAAGGCGCAGGCCTATGGCGTGCATCGCACCGATGAAGGCCCTCCGGTTTGCCTCTCCCGCGTCTCCCCCTGCCTTCTCCACCGGCCGGCCTGTCCGGACGACCTCCGTCAGGCCGCTCCATTTGGACCAAAGCTCGTTGAAATGGAGGAGCATCGGGAGTACGCTCACGGGGCGGCCCGACGCAAGGAGCGCCCCTTTGCCGGAGACGCTGAAGACGTCCCCTGCCTTTTCCAGAAAGCCGAGGGCGGCCAGGGCGTCGCAGAGCCGCTCCAATGCGCGCCCGTCGCAGCGGGCCGCCGCAGCCAGGCGTCCGGCAGTCGAAGGGGCGCCGTCGAGGAGCGTAAAAAGGTCGAGCTCTGCGCCCGTCAGGATGACCCTGATCTGCCAGAAGCCCATGATCTCTTCCATGAGCGCCTCGCGCCAGTCAGAAGCGGCCGCCTTTGCGCCTCTCTCTTCACCAGGATCCATCTCGCGCCTCCGTCATCTCTGTAATTTTTGCGCCGCCGAGCAGTATTCCTCGACCGAAGAGACGACTGCCCCGGCGATCTTTTCCCTGTATGCTGCGGTCTCCAGCATCGTCTCCTCACCCCTGTTTACGATAACCCCCGCCTCCATCAATACGGCAGGCATCCGCGCGTTTCTCAGGAGCGCGAGGCTGTCGTCCCGGTATATCCCTTTCTCCGGGTCTATGACATCCCTGGCCTCGCCCGGTACAGGCTCTTCATGATAGTGCGACGGGCTGAGGCCGGCCGCCGCCAGCTTTTCCGCCAGCAGGCGGGCGAAGAGGAGGGCGCGCCCGCAGCCCTCCGTGAGGCCGGAGACGAAAAGCGAGTAGCCCCTGAACCTGTCGCAGTAAGAAAGCTTTCTCCCGCCGTAAGACCATTCGGAAAGGTAGGCGGGCTGCACGGAATCGTGATGGACCGATACGAGAAGGGCGGTCCCTGCCCTGTTTGCGGCCCCTGCCCTTTCAGCAGGCGACAGGGCGCGGCCTCCGCCCGATACGATAAAGGCGCCGGTGAAGCCGCGTGCGTGAAGGCGGCCGATAATAAGCCTTGTCAGCCTCGCGTTGAACTCATACTCCGGCACGCCCCTTGCGCTCATCGCGCCGGGCGAGTCCGGCGAATGGCCCGCGTCGATCGCTACGATAAAGCTGCCGGGGTTGCACGGAAGCGGCGGCCCTTCGCCGCCGGGCAGGGCACCAGGGAGGAAGAGCATGAGGCAGAAAAGGACAACAGGCGCGCATAATGCGCCTCTCATTGAAGACCGCCGCTTTCCCGCAGCTTCCCGGCGAGATGGGCGACCTGCCTGCTCACGTTGAGGAGGTAAGCGGCTTCCACCTGCTTGACGGAGGGGTTGGCGTCCCACTGCTCGGCCTTGACGCGCCTGACCACCTCTTTTTCATCGCCCCCTGTCGCCCGGAGGAGGCCCCAGATACGCTCCCTGAAGCGGTCCGCCTCGCGCAGGGAGCGCGCGAAGAACGCAGCCACCTCGTCGCGGCCCGTGAAGGCGAAGTGGTGGCCTGTGCAGAGGATATCGACCGGCAGGGCGGCGAGGCGCTTTATGGATGCAATATACGCATCGTAATCGACGACGAACTCCGTGATGAAGTTGCCTGCCCGGTCGATGATGCCGGAGGCGTCGGTGGCGATCAGGATGCGCCTCTCCGGTATGTAGTAGCTCAGGTGGTCCCTCGTGTGCCCCGGCGTTGCCATCGGTATGATGCTCAGGTCTTTGTCAATCTCCACGGTCTGCCCTTCTTCGAGGACCTTATCGACCTCGAAGGGCTTGAAGGGGAGGTCGCGGACCATGGTCTCATCGACTTCAGGAAGCCCGGCGATGACGGGCACGACTTCCTCGCTCAGCCTGCCGATAAGGTCCCTGGCGTTGGGGCGAACTACGATCCCTGCTGCCAGGCGGGAGGCGGCAATGGAGAGGCCGCGGAAGCGCTCTTTCAGGTAGCCGGCCGCCCCGCAGTGGTCCCAGTGGACGTGCGTGAGGAAGAGCGTCTCCGGCTGCCCCCTCGCTGCCGATCTTGTTGCCTTCTCCGATATCCTTCCCGTGCAGGCAAAGCCCGACTCGAACAGGACGGGCCTCGTGCAGTTCAAGAGGTAGACGGGCGACCAGGCGATCCCCAGGATATAGAGGTCGTCCGCCAAGGGACCGGTTTTTCCGACTACCAAGCAAGCCTCCCTCTTGTTACGCTAAGCCGTCAGGCCTCTTTCGTTAGTATACTACAGACGCCGCCGAGGGTAGTATTCCCTGGGTGAGATCGTTCAGCATACTGAATTAACCCGCTTCTTCCTTTGTACCCGGGCTGAGCCGCATACTTACGTAATTTATCGGCATTTCAGTGGATGAAAGGGCATCAGGGCGAGAAATAAGTTGACTGTCTTATTCATTATAGGTATATAATTAATATCTTGTGCCGATTTTCCTTTGTGACCAAATCAACTAATGAATCCGGAGGTGTCAGATGAGTATTAAGACAATAGGCGTAGTAGGAGCCGGGACCATGGGTAACGGCATCGCTCAGGTGGCCGCGGCGGCCGGCTTCGACGTTATCATGAGCGATATCGAGGACAAGTTTGTACAGGGCGGACTGAAGAGTATCGATAAATTCCTCACGAAGAGCGTGGAGAAGGGCAAGATGACGGCCGACGCCAAAGCGGGGGTCCTTGCCAAGATCAAGGGGACCACGAAGCTCGAGGACATGAAGGACGCCGACTTTGTCGTCGAGGTCGTCCCGGAGGTGATGGAGATCAAGCTGGAGACCTTCAAGAAGCTCGACGAGATAACGAAGAAAGAGGCCATCCTCTCCACGAACACGTCTTCGATGTCGATCACCACGATCGCCAACGCCACGAAGAGACCGGAGAGGGTGTGCGGTATGCACTTCTTCAACCCGGTTCCTCTTATGCGCCTCGTCGAAGTTATAAGGGGCTTCCATACGAACGATGAGACGATCGCCATCGCCATGGACCTGTCGAGAAAATTCGGCAAGGAGCCTATCGAGGTGAAGAAGGACATACCCTGCTTCGTCGTCAACAGGCTCATGATGCCCCACTTTCTTGAGGCCATATTGCTCCTCCAGGAAGGCATCGCCAGCCCGGAGGATATCGACAAGGCCGCCAAGCTGGGTCTCAATTATCCGATGGGCCCCTTCGAGCTTATGGACCTCACGGGCATCGACATCGCTTACCACGTCGCAGAGTACCTTTTCAAGGAGATGAACAAAGAGCTGAAGTGGGTCCCGCCTCGGCTGATGAAGGACATGGTAAAGGCGAACCGCCTGGGCAGGAAGACTGGCGGGGGATGGTACAAGTACTAACAAACAGCAGATAAGGGGGCGGAAATGGCGTACGAATCCTTGCTTATAGAAAAAGAAGAGGGCGTCGCGATAGTCAAGCTGAACAGACCTCCCGTGAATTCGCTCAATGTGAAAGCATACGGCGAGATGTATGACGCCTTTAGCGAGCTCGATAAAGACGACGAGGTGCGGGCTATTATTTTCACTGCGGTCGGCGAGAAGGTCTTCACCGCGGGCCTCGACGTCAAAGAAGTGGCCGGGAAATCGATACCCGATTATTACGCCTTTGGAAGAATCTCCAGAGGGTGCCTCGATAAGATCGCGGGCGTCAGCAAGCCTACAATCGCCGCCGTTTTCGGCTTTGTCCTCGGCGGCGCCCTTGAGCTTGCTCTTGCGTGTGACTTGAGGATTGCCACAAGCGACGCAAAGCTCGGCTGTCCCGAGATCAACCTCGGCATCATACCGGGCTCGGGCGGCACGCAGAGGCTCCCAAGGCTCATAGGGATGGGAAAGGCAAAAGAGCTTCTCTTTACCGGTGATATTGTGAGCGGCGAAGAAGCGTACCGGATCGGTCTGGTCAACAAAGTCGTCGCGAAGGAAGCGCTGCTTGACGAGGCGAAGGCCCTGGCGAAAAAGCTCGCCGCCAAGCCCAGGGTTGCCATGATAGCCATGAAGAGCGCAATGGACAACGGGATCAGTATGGACCTGGCGACGGCGCTCAACTTCGAGAACGAGTGCTTCGTCACTACTTACGTATCGGAAGACGGCAGAGAAGGCTTCAGCGCGTTCATAGAAAAGAGGAAACCCACCTTTAAAGGTAAATAGAAAGGATCAAGGAGGATTCCATGTCGAGAAACGCAGTTATATTGGGAGGAGGTCAGTGCAAGTGGGGCGTTAGAGAAGCCCACATTATGGACCTTTTCCAGGAGGCAGGGAAGGCGTGCCTGGACGACATACCAGGACTCAAGCCGGCGGACATCGACGGCATCATTGTGGCCACTTCCTATGCCGGCAGGTGCTCTTTCCAGGTCAACACGGCCCCTGTCGTGGCAGAAAGGCTAGGCCTGAAACCTACATCGATATGCACGCGCTGCGATACCCTCTGCGCAGGGGGAAGCACGGGCATCATCCTCGCGAAAGGCCTTGTGGAGTCGGGCAACGCAGACGTCGTAATGGTGACGGGCGGCGAGAAGCTCTATACTCCGCAGAAATGGGAGATATTTTACAGCGAGCTGGCGTCGGTAGACCATGACTGGGAAGCGACCCACGGCATGGGCCTCCCGCCGCCCTTCTTCTCACTTACGGCGCAGGAGCACATGATCCATTACGGCACGAAGAAGGAAGACCTGGCGGCGGTCTCGGTAGCCAACTACAACTACGCGGTCACCAACCCCGTCGCCCAGATGCAGAGGGCCCTGACCCTGGAGGAGGCGATGAGCGCCCCTTCGGTCGTCCCGCCCCTCACGCTTTATGATTGCTGTCCCATCACGGACGGCGCGGCTGCCTGCATCATCACGACGGACGAGATCGCAAAGAAATATACGAACAGGCCCCTCGTTTATTTACGGGGCTGCGCCCAGGTGTCGCTCTCGAGCCTTTCCGTCAACTTCCCCGGCGAGCACCTGGCCGACTGGAAGCACACGCGGGTTGCCGCTGAGAAGGCGTACAAGAGGGCAAAGGTCTCCCCTTCGGATGTCAAGGTCGCCCAGACGCACGACTGCTTCACCATCTCCGAGGTCATCGAGGTGGAAGAGCTGGGCTTCTGTAAGAAAGGCGAGGGCGGCGCGTTCTGCAGCTCCAAGCAGATCGAGATCGGCGGAAAGGTCCCCGTCAACACGGACGGCGGCCTCCTCGCCGTGGGCCATCCCTTCGGCGCGACAGGCATCAGGCAGGGCATCGAGATCATGAAGCAGCTCCAGGGCAGGGCGCGCCACCAGGTAAAGGGCGCGGACATCGGCCTCACCCACAACCTGAGCGGGGCGAACGCCGAGCATACCATACTCATTTATGGACTGGAGCCAGTAAAATAAGGAGGTCGAACAATGTCCGTAGTAGGAATCCCGATACTAGACAACCTGTACCCCGTCTCCATGGACCTGTGGCCCATCGAGGCGAAAGAGTTCAACAAGGTATGGCCCTTTTACGAGAACCTGAAGCAGGGCCGGTTCACCACGACGAAATGCAAGGACTGCGGCCACGTTGCGTTCCCTCCGAGGGGAGTCATCTGCCCGGCCTGCTATTCCGAGAACCTGGAGTACATAGACCTGCCGAAGAAGGGCAAGGTAGTCGTGCTGACCGAAGAGGTGAAGGGGGTGCCCCTGGGCTACGAATCACCCCTCATCCATGCGGTCATCGAGCTCGACGGAGGACCCATCAAGAGGATGATCAGCAAGATCGTCAACTGCCCGGTAGGCACGCTGAAGCGCGGCGATGAGGTCCAGCTCGTCGTCTTCGAGGTGCCGCCCATGCCCATCGAGAAGGGAAAGGCAGGCACCATCATGATGGACAGGGTCTTCTTTGCCTTCGAGCCCGTGAAGAAATAGAGGGGACGGAAGGAAAGTAAAAAGCGAGGGCCGGACGCCTTGATGAGGCGTCCGGCCCTTTATCTTTCCGGTCTTCTCTTGCCCCTGACGGATGGCGGCGCCGGGGCCGGCCTTCTTTTCGGCGTCAGCCTACCTTTACGATCATCGCCGCCGCAGTATCGCCTGCGGCACAGCCTGTGAAAAGCCCGTAGCCGCCGCCCAGAAGGGTTATCTCCTCTATCATCTCGATAATCGCCCTTCCTGCTGTAGGCCCCTGGGGATGGCCGTAGATCAGCGAAGAGCCGTTGTTGTTCATCTTCATGACGTCGTAGCCCGTCTTCTTCGAGAAGGCGAGGTCGTTGACTGCAAAGGGGTTGTGCGTCTTGACGGCCTTCAGGTCGGCCAGCTTTATCCCCGCGTTGGCAAGGGCCATCTCAGCAGCAGGGATAGGCGCGGCAGGCATGAACATCGGCTTCACCCTGGCGTAGCCGTAAGAGACGATCCGTATCTCGACCTTCGGGTCCGTGGCGAGCTCTTTGGCCCTCTCCTTCGTTGTCACGATGATGCCGCAGTTGCCGTCCGCGGGGAACGTCTGGGCGCCGAAGCTCAGGGATCCGCCCGGCACGACGGGCTTCAGCTTGGCCAGCCCCTCGGCCGTTGTGGGCGTCCAGCCTTCGTCCTCCTCGAGGAGCTTCGTCTTTTTCCTCGTCACGGTCAGCTCCGGGGCGAACATATACCGCTTCTGGAACGCCCTGTCGTTTGCCCGCCCTTCCATGAACTGCTCGTAGCGTCTCAGGACGACGGCGTCGCATTCTTCCTTGGTGATGCCGAACTCCGCAGCCACGTTCTCGGCGGTCTGGACCATGGCGGCGCGGTGCTTGGGGCTCCCGCCGAAGTTGTCCATGTTCCAGTCTTCCCTGTCCGGCTGCCCGCCGGGGCCGAGGGGGTCGGGCCATATGGTGTGGGGGCCGTTCGAGCAGCGGTCGGCCATGAGTGCGTAGGCGACTTCGTATACGCCCAGCTCCAGGTCTTTAGCCGCCAGGTTCAATATCGTGGTCGATGTCGAGCAGCATTGGTTGACGAAGAGGCCGGGGACGAAACTTTTGTCGTCCGTGAACATGGCGGATGCCCAGTTGTGGGCGACGAACCAATGGTTCTGGGCGACCGTGGAGCCGAGGAAGAGGTAATCGACGATGGTGGGGTCGAGCTGCCTCTTCTCAAGAAACCACCTTCTCGCCGTAAGGGCCGCAAGGCTCACCGCGTTGTCGTATTGCATGCTGCCCTGCCAGCGGCTGAAAGGCGTCGAATAGTAACCGCCGTAAGGAATGAATGCCTTCGTGTAAGCTTTCATGGACTCCCCTCCTTCGATTTTTTGTATTTCCGTGCCCGGTACGATGGGTGTTCCATGTAGCGGGCAAGCATTTCAATCTGTAAAACCAGAATATATTATAATGGCGCACGCGGCGTGTCAAGTAGCTTGGCGCGTGCGCTGTATGTGCGGCCGGGTTACTTTCGCGCCATACGCCTGTCTCGCCGGAGCCGTGCCTCCTCGATGTACTTCAAATGTACTATCTCGTCGGGCGGCCCGCCGATCACGGCGTCTATCATCGAAATTTCCTCCGGCCGGAAGAAACCGAGGAGGGAATCAAATAGCAAAACCTTCGCCTGGCCCATACCCTATGTTACGCTGTGACCACTCCTAAGAAGTAAAGCTCCTACAGGAGCGTATCAAACGTTGTCTAAATTGTTATATTCGTCCCTCTGGCCGCCCAAATGTCAATAATCGCCAACGGCTCGTCATAATGAAAAAGCTATGTTCCTTTCTTGTAACGCTCGATCTCCGAAAACCCGATGTATCCCTTCTCCTGAGTAAAGATTCGGTCAACGTCTTCTGAGCTTAGGAGTTTCTCGTGAAACATGACAAATATCTCTCCTAGGACAGGAATCGGAATCAGCTTGTAATTTCGGCCGCTGGCGGTCTGATTGCGACAATCTTTGATTGCCAGTGTATCGAAATCAGGCCTACCGAGGACTATGTAGCCTTGCGGTTTATATCTCGAAGATTGACCGATCACGGAGGTTGCCTTTGTCATCGAGATATTTTTCCCTTGCCTTGCCGTTACTTGGGCCACGTAGACTTTCCCTGCATCATCATAAAGAACATGATCCGGTTCACCCTCGTTTTGCCTGGTTACTTCTGTGCATTTCAGGGAAGCGAAGGGTGCCTTCAACAAGTCTGTAACGGCGTGCTCCAAGTCTTTCCCTTCCTTGGTATAAAGGGATACTAAGATTGATGTGTCCAAACCTAGATGGCTCAACCGTAGTTCCTGATATCTCTTCCGTTTCTCTAGGCTATCTAGAATCGTTGATCCAGCCGCCTGGGTCAGTTTTAAAGCTTTCCTCCTTGGCAATGGTATATCCTTGGGTTCCTTATTGAGTACATCGTCGAGCGTTCTTATCCCGTGCTGCGCCAAATGGTTTTTGTCGTCTCTAGATAAACCATTGTCCCTGATATGACACAGTTCTATGGATTCTTCAGTGGCCCCGTATAACAGCCTATCGGCAAGCTTGTCCAGTTTCAGATGTCTTTTATCATCGGAGATGAGTATTCCAGTTAAGTCGGCCAAGAATGATACTAACCAAGCGCATATCTCTGCTGTATTTCTTATGGCACCTATCGTTACGCCTGCAAAGCCTTCCTCTAGTTTGCGGCTGGAGATCCCAGAAATCCATCCGCACAGTGCCAGACACCGCCTCAATGTCACGCATTCGTCGTAGTCTATGCTTTCAGGGTCAACGGTCAGTGGGTCGAGCAGCGGCCCCATCTCCTGCTGTTCACCCAATTCACACAGCATTTGGTGATATCTGTGTCTTCCGTGATTATATTCCATCGTCGTCAATCTTCTTATGTGGTAGGCGCTACCTCCCGAGCGTGCATCCGTTTCAAGCGCCCAATAGACAATGCTTGGTCCAGCATCTTCCTTATAAGCACGGAGATAGTCGACGGCAAACTTCAGATGCTTTAGGCTAAACCCCCCCGCAGCACAAAGACGACCTGCTGGTGTGATCTCGATCTCTTTGCGTGAGCCTTTCTTGATGGCCCCCACTTCGAGACCAGCCGCAACCGTATCAGAAATCAGTCTTCGAACATACTCTCTTGTTGTGCCTGTGGTCCATTTGTACTTACCATTGTACGTAGAAAAGATTATCTCCGCAATCCTGTCTTCCGTGCGTGCAAGCCCTACAGATAGAACGTCCAGAATCTGCGAGTCGATTGGCTGGTCCCCAAATTGTGACGCAAACCCTTCAAGCCTTCCGTTTATGTAATTAGAGTAGTAGCTGTCCGCCTGCGCCTGCGATTCGGCAATCAAGTATGATGTTCCGTAGGGATCGCCAGCAGAATAACGCCCGGCCCTACCAGCCATGTTCTTATACGCACCTACGGAAACTGCCGTAGAGCTGCTTCCGGTCCACGCGCGAAGGCTGTAAACAATTACATTTCTGGTCGGAAGATTGATTCCCATGGCGAGCGTCGAAGTGGAAACAAGTATTCTGATTTCCCTGGCGCGAAATCCTTGTTCGACCAGTAGCCTCTCTTCCAGGGCCAAGTCCGAGGTGTGGTATGCAACGCTAGAGCGCAATAGATTCTGCAGATTCTCCCTTACGATCGAATCCTGAAGGTCATTTGCTTGAGCGATACTGGTCCTGGCCGGTGAGGTCCCGGAAATTTCTTCCGAAAGCTGGCTAGCAAGCTCTATAACCTGATCGCGGCTATCGCAAAAAACAAGGACCTGCTCCTTTCTATCTATGATGGACTGGACCAGAATCCTTAGACCCTCCTTCTTATTTTGGTAGGCGCCATGGTGCTCGGTGCCCCTTGCCTTTCCGTTAAACTCCTTATAGCGCACGATCCCATCAGGTGTATACACTCCTTCTCTTAACTCGACCGGCCGCCTTCCTTCCCTCAGTACCTTTGCGCGAAGCCATTTGTCGAAATCGTTCAGATCATCGAGCACAGCAGAAAGCGCTATAAGCTTTGGTTTTTTCTTAGCAAGCAGGAGCTTGGTCAGTAGTAGTTCAATCGTGGGCCCTCTGTTCGCTTCCATCATCATTTGCACTTCATCAGCGATTACGAGACCGCACTGTTCCAATAGGTCAGGTTTTACAACCAAAAGCCCAGCCAGTTTCTCATATACGACGATGCCGATATCGTATAAATTGTTTATTAATTCTTCGTCATGTTCTCGATGGTCTCGGTTTGAGATAGCGATACGAAAGCCATATTCGCCATATTTTTTTCGAAAGCCATTATAAATTTCTTCTGCAATTGCTTTGTATGGCACGAGTATCAGACCCGGTCGCATCCTCAGAGCATTTCTTATTGCGGTCAATTCCCCTAAGAAAGTCTTACCAGAAGACGTTGGCGCAATAACGAGTAAGTTTCCGGAGTTATCTTCCAGCAAACTGAATTCTCGGATAGCTCTCTCTTGTATCAAGAGAAGATCTTCGCTTTCTTCTTTTTTCCATATATCAATCACGGTCTGAGGAAACCCGAGCGAAATAAGTTCATCCATTTTCATCGTCATCTTATGCCTCTTCTCTGAATCGTGCTTTCGAATGGTTTTGGCCTCTCAGTTTCTCCACTCCCACCCCACGCGTTAATCATAGTCACCAACAACGTTGTATAGCAAGAAAAACATAGATCGTGTCACCACAAACCACAAAACCCCCTTTTTCCCACTTTACTTCACACAAACATATGTGTATACTGTTGTGTAATATAGGAGGAGGTGCTCAATGGCGACGAACCTGGCTATCGACGATGGTTTGCTTTCCGAGGCCCAGAAAGCGGGGAAGTTCACGACGAAGAGGGAGACCGTAAATACGGCGTTGCGGGAGTTCATTCAGCGGCGCAGGCAGGAAGAGGTCCTGGGCCTGTTTCACACGGTCGATTACGATGCCGGCTACGATTACAAGAAATTGAGAAGGCGGCCATGAAGGTGCTCGTAGATACATCTGTCTGGTCGCTGGCGTTGCGGAAACGAACGAAGACCGAAGCCGAAGGGCGGACGGTAACGGAGCTTGCCGAGCTTGTGCGCGAGCTGCGGGTGGTGATGGTAGGCCCGATCCGGCAGGAGGTCCTGTCGGGGATTTCGGATGAGGGGAAATTTGAGACGCTGAGGCGGAAATTGCGGGCCTTCGACGACGCGGAGCTGACTACCGGGCACTACGAGCTGGCCGCTTCATTCTCGAATAGGTGCAGGAAACGGGGGATACAGGGATCGCATACCGATTTCCTGTTGTGCGCGGTAAGCGTCAAGAACGGTTGCCCCATATTTACGCTGGACAAGGATTTCGACCGTTACAGGGAGCACGTCGGTATAACCTTGTACCGCGCAAGAAACGAAGGGGAGTGATGCTACGGTTGGTCGATATGCGCCATAAGACGTCATATGTTTCTCTATGCATTATTTCTGCAGCGAACGATGCCTATCCCTTCTCTGGTCATTACCACTTCCCGACGCTGATTCATCGTTTCTACAAGTATCCGGTAAGACCCTCGATCCGGTTTTGACCGGGAGCGAGTTGTTTTGAGAATGGTCACCCTGATTGAAAGCTCATCCCCGGGGCGTACGGGCTTAAGAAACTGGATGGCGCCCGATCCGGGAGAGCCCATGCCTGCAACCTTCGAGATGAAATTATCCACAAGAAGCCTCATTGTCAGGGCAGCCGTGTGCCAGCCACTGGCAATAAGACCTCCATACGGACCGTCTTTGGCCTTTCGGGCATCGAGATGAAAGGGTTGCGGATCGTACCGTTCGGCAAAATCAATGATATCCTTTTCTTCAACCCTGATCGATCCGAACTCATATACAGACCCGGGTACATAATCCTCAAAGTAAAAGTCGTGCAACGGCAAATTTTTAGTGGAGTCTGTCATGATAATCCCCGCTATCAATGTAACAATAACGATCGCATTTAGAAAGAGGAAAGATTTTGCCCCGGGCTTGTGCGGTACTTATGCTTTCCTAAACTGATAATACTATTGGTAATCTGAGGAACGTGGTTGACTAAAGTGACTTTGTTATTTCTCCCGCCCTCATCTTCCCCACTCCCGCCTTATGCCTTAAGCATTACCGTTATCAACGCTGTGTGGCACGAAAAACATTCAGCCTGTCATGGGAAACCATCGCGTCATTGAAAACCTCATGGAAAGCCGGCGGGAAATGATGTAGAATGTGCCGCATGTGCAGGTTCGGCAGGTTCCTGGCGATCGTCGCAGCGCTCCTCGCTTTCTGGGCCTGCCGGGCGCAGGCGGTGGAGAGGGAGCTCGTCGTCACGAAGGTGATCGACGGGAATACGATAGTCCTCGAAAACGGCGACGTCGTCCGGTACGCGGGGATCGACGCGCCCCACCTGAAAAAAAGCGAAGGCGGCCCGCAATTTTATGCGCGGGAGGCGGCCCGGTTCAACAAGAGCCTCGTCCTTCTGAAAAAAGTCCGCGTGGTCGCCGACGGCGGCAGCAAAGACGCCGAGGGAAGGCTCCTTGCCTTTGTTTATGCAAAAAACACGTTAGTAAACGGGGAGATGGTGAGGCTCGGGTATGCCCGCGCCGATCCGCGCCTGCTCGACGAAAGGCACAGGGAGCTGTTCCTGCGGTACGAGAAAGAGGCCAAAGCCAGGTACGCGGGCCTGTGGCAGGAGCAAAAAGAGGCTACGACCCCTTACTACATCGGGAACAAGCGGACATATACGTTCCACAGGCCGTCATGCCCTTTGAGCAACAGGATACCGGAGAGGAACAGAATCATCTTCAGGGACCGGACCGATCCCATACGGATAGGGTACGTGCCCTGCAAGCAATGCAAGCCGTGAGCTGCCCGCCCTCGCGCCTTTAGGCGCCCGTCCTGAGCACCCTCTTGTCGCCCTTCCTGATCGTCAGCTTGATGTCGTCGAGGTATTCGAGGAGGGGGATCATGTACTTCCTTGAGAGGCCGAAAACGGCCTTGAAGTCCATGGGGGACATCTCTTTCCTGCGGCCGAGGTTCTCCGCGACGGTCCCTTTCAGCTCCTCGATGCTTTTCCCGCTGAAGTACATGTCGGCCTTAACCTTGACGACCTTCCCCTCGTAGGCCAGCTTCCCCATGAGGTCGCGCATGGCGCCCTCGCTCATGCCGATCTCTCCGGCGAGCTCGCCGAAGGTGGGCGGCGTCAGCCCGGCGGCATCGAGTATCGAGACGACCTGCGCCCCCAGCTTCTCCACCGACTGGTCGCCCTTCTGCGCGGCCCCCCTGAGGCGGACCCGGTCCTTCTCGATCTCCGCGGCCCCCTGCCCCACCACTTCTTCGAGGGCAGCCTGGAAGACCTGCTGGTCCGTCTCCGGGAGCCTCGTCCTCAGCTCTTCGCGGGATATGCCTATCTTGAGCGGGTTTTTCGCATGGAATTCGTTGAGCAGGTCTTCGAGGAGCCTCTTGTAGGCGTCGAACCGCTCCGCCCTGACGACCGTCTTTCCAACGGCCCGGATCTTCCTGTCACGCGCAAGCCCCTCCACTATCCCGTCTACGCCTTCCTTTTGCAGGCCGAGGAGCATGGCCAGGTAATCCCTCGCCACGCCCCTGTAGCCGCCTTTTTCGACGTGGTACTCCGCTTTCTCCCGCAGCGATCCGTGGCGCAAAAGCTCGTACATCCCGTCAAGGCCGCCCGACAATCTCTTGTGCCGGCCGGGCGCTATGTCGAGGACCGTCCCGCCGCCAAGCGTCTGTATGGCATAGGAGCCCCTCATGATATAGCGGTCGCCAGGAAGTATGACGATGGGCTCGAAAAAGGAGAACTGGACGAACGCCTCCTGCCCCGGCTCAAGCTCGTTCCGGTCGAGGAGGATGAGGCGCGCCTCGACCTGCGCGGTGGCGATGTGGAAGCGGAGTATCGTGTTGTTTCTGATGGGCTTGAAGGGAAGCTTCAGATAGCGCAGGGTGGCGTCGATGCGGCTCGTCATGAGTAGCGTCTCGGGCCGGCCGACGATCGTGCCCCTCTCTATCTCCTGCTTCTCGACGCCCTGGAGGTTGAGGGCGACGCGCTGGCCCGCCCCTGCCTCCTTTACCTCTTCGTGGTATGCCTGGACGGTCCTGATGCGGGCGCTCTTGCCCGAAGGATAGATCTCCACCTCCTCGCCCGGATGGACGCTGCCCGAGATGCAGGTGCCGGTGACGATGGTGCCGAAGCCCTTTATCGTAAAGACCCTGTCCACGGGCAGCCGGAAGATGCCTTCCCGCGACCTCTCGTCTATCTCCGTCGCCTTGCGCCTTATCTCCTCTCTGAGGAGGTCGATGTTCTCCCCCGTCGTCGAAGAGACGGGGATGATGGGCGCCCCTTCCAGGAACCTCCCCCTCACCAGGTCCTTCACCTCTTCCACAACGAGATCGACCATCTCGCCATCGACCAGGTCCTTCTTCGTTATCGCGACGATGCCCCTCTCGACGCCGAGGAGCTCGCATATGTCCATGTGCTCCCTTGTCTGGGGCATTATCGACTCGTCTGCCGCGACGACGAAGAGCACCATGTCGATGCCCCAGGCCCCCGCGACCATGTGCCTTACGAAGCGCTCGTGGCCGGGCACATCGACGATGCCGACCAGGATGTCGTCCCCGAAGCGGTAGTAAGCGAAGCCGAGCTCAATGGTGATGCCCCGCTCCTTCTCTTCCTTGAGCCTGTCGCAGTCGATGCCCGTGAGGGCCTTTATGAGGGCGGTCTTGCCGTGGTCGATGTGGCCCGCCGTGCCTATTACGACCTTCTTCATGGGGAAATTGTACTATATGAGGCGGGAAAGTGGAAGTGTCCGTGGGGTGCGTGGGGGTAGGGTGGTGATGGGGGCCAGGATCTTTTCGCGCCTTTTCCCTGTCTCTCGGGGCCGCGCCTCCTCGATGTACTTCAAATGTACTATCTCGTCGGGCGGCCCCTCGATCACGGCAACGACCCTTCCCTCCTCACGTCGGGCGGGTACCCCGTCGAAAATCTCCCGGCCCCCCCTTAATAATACGCCACGGTGTTTCGCAGTATACTCTTGCAGCCCTATCATTGAGAGTCTCGCAACAGAATCGATGTCCCAATATCCTACATATTGACGTAGTACAGCCCGCTCTTACCGCCGCCTTCTAAATGCGCTCTATACGATTGCGGCGGCCCGCGGCCAGCGAGGTTTTCGCGTAGCGCGCAAAGCGCGTTTCTCTCGCGCTTCGTGCAAGGCAAGAGCTCTGTACCGCGCAGCGTCGCGAGTCCGGCCGCCAGGAGTAGTACGCATTTCGCTTTCGCAACAGACGCGGCCATGATATACTTGTCGCGCCATGAAAAAAGTCTATACAACCTGGAAAAGTGTTGCTTACGGCGGCCATATGATATATAAAGGAGTTGTGAAGGCGCTTGTCATCATCTTCTGCCTGCTGCTGCCGGTCTGCGCGTTCGCCGCGGACGCGGCGGACACGACGGCCGATGCCTACCTGCTCGTCGAAAAGGATACCTTTGCCGTCATAGCGGGCAAGAACTACCACACCCCCTTGCCGCCGGCCAGCACAACGAAGGTGATGACGACGGTCCTGGCTCTCGAAAAGCTCGATGAGGAAGACACCATCGTGCCTACGAGAGGGGTGCTCACCCTGCCGGCCTCCAAGCTGAGCCTTGTCCCTGGCAGGCCTTACAGGGCGATAGACCTTATCACGGGCGCCATGGTCGAGTCGGCGAACGACGCGGCGTATTCCCTGGCGGTCGGCATAGCGGGGAGCGAGGAGCGGTTCGCGGAGATGATGAACGAGAAGGCGCGCGAGATAGGCGCGCTGGAGAGCAATTTCGAGAACGCCTCCGGGCTTTACGCGCCCGGCCACGTCGCGTCCGCCTACGACCTCGCCCTTATGTTCCGCTACGCCCTTGAGAACAAGAGGTTCCAGGAGATCATAGGGACGAAATACTTCCTGTTCAAGAACGGCAAGGCGGACGTGCAATATATGAACCATAACCGCTTGCTCTTCTGCTTCGCGCCGTCCATAGGGGGCAAGACGGGCTTTACCCATGCGTCGAGGCACTGCTACGTAGGGGCCTTCGAGAAAGACGGGAGGGTCTACATCCTCTCGATACTCGGTAGCAGGAACCTGTGGGGGGACGCTACCGACATCTTACAGCAGATATATACCAACGTGCCGAGCCAGAAAGAGATATCCCTCGTGAAGGCGAGCAACGTGGTATTGTCGGACTACGAGCTGCGGAACGCGCGAAAGATCAAGCTCTCGTCTTACAGCATAAAGAAAGAAAAGAAGTCGCAAGGGAAAAAGAAGCTAAGAAGGGCAAGGGCGAAGAAAAGGAAACATGTGAAGTTTAGACGGGCTTGATGAGACTTAAGCGGATCACAGCGCTTTTTATCCTCCTCTGCTTCTTACCCCTCCCCGCACGGGCAATAACTCTCGACGAGGAAAGCAAGTACGGCAGGGAGTTCCACCTCCAGATCCTGCGGGGCACCCGGCTCTATTCCGACCCTTACGCCTCGATCGAAATGGCGATCGTCAAAAAGAGGCTGGAGGACGTGTCCGACCTGCCTCTCCATATAAAAATGAGCATCATCGACACGCCTACCCTCGACGCCTTTGCGACAATAGGGGGCTACGTCTACGTGACGACGGGCATCCTGGAGCAGGCAGACAAGGAGGAAGAGATCGCCGGCGTGCTCGCCCACGAGTTTACGCACGTTGGGAGACGCCACGTGTCGAAGGCCATCGAAAAGGAGGGGCCCCTCAACATAGCGTCGGTGGGGGCGATGCTCCTCGGCCTGCTCATTCCCAACCCGGCCGCAAAAGCGGCCGTAATGGTGGGCAGCATGGGGGCAGGCCAGACGATCGCTCTCAAATATTCGAGGGAAGCAGAGGAAGAGGCCGACAAGGGCGGGGTGGAAAAGGCCGAGAAGGCGGGCTACAACGGGTTCGGCACCGCGGAATTCCTGAAAAAGCTGGCGAGCTCAGAGATGGAGAAGGCCATACCCCAGTACCTGCTCACCCACCCTTACTCGGAGGCCCGTGTCGAGAGGATACGCGGGCTTGCGAGCCCCATGAAGACCAGGGTAGATGTCTCCCTGTTCCCTTTTATGGTGACGAGGCTCCATATCATCGGAAAGCCCCTGGGCACGCAAAACGAGGAGATATGGATCAAGAAATACCAGAAAGAGCCGGATGACCCTATCAGCGTCTATGGGGCTGCCCTCGTCTATTCGCTGAAAGGCGATACGGACAAGGCCGTAGCGTTGGCAAAGACCATCAATTCCCCTCACGCGGCCCTTTTCGTGGGTGAGTTCCTGGTTAGTGGCCGCCGGTTCAACGAGGCGATCGCCGTGTTGGAGAATGAGACGCACCCCGTGGCCCGGTATTATCTCGCAAGGGCATACGAGGGACAGGGCGATCTCGCCATGGCCGCGCAAACCTTCGCGCAGCTCACCCCCTACGGGGAGACCTTCCCCGAGGCCTACCAGAGGCTGGGGATGGTCCTCGGAAGGCAGGGCAACCAGGCCGGGGGTTTCGAATACCTGGGCCGATACTACTACGAGACGGGCAGGTATCCGCAGGCGAAGATCAACCTGGAAAAGGCGATCGTAAGGTACGGCATGAACTCCAGTGAAGCCCAGGATTTACTGAGGCTTCTCGACCTCATGAGGCCGTCCAGGGAAAAGAAGCCCGGCAGCAGGTAGCGGGCAGTCCTATAGGTCGAGGGCCGAAACAACCAGGAGCGCAACCCCTTCGGCATCCGGCTCAACCCCACTACATCTTAGGACCTTTCCCGCCGACGGCCGCCACACGTCGGGGTCCGCATCAAAAAAAAGCGTGACCGGATACATGCCGCACCGGCCGGCAAAATGGGCCATGCCCGAGTCGTTGGACAGGAAAATGCCGCCGGAAGAGAAAAAGTCCGCGATGTCCGAAAGCCCCTCGAATACGCGGGCGGCCGCGCCCTCCGGCAGGCTCAGGCCCGGCTGTACCACCAGCACGGTTTCGATGCCCCGCGCTTGGAGCTGCTCGCGGACCTCCAGGAGGCTTTCGGCGGGCCACTTCCTTTTTTTGTAGGCCCTCTCTGCGTAAATGACTACGCGCCTGCCCCGCTTTACCCTTATCGCCTTCCTTACGGGAGATATCTCGTATGCAGCGAGCTGCCCCAACTGGTAATCCTCCACGTGAACAACCTGCCCCTCAGGATACATATCGATGAATACGGTCTCGGAGGCAAGCCCCGCGATGCGCCGCCGGAATGCGCCCGACCTGTCCTTGCCGATGAAGACGACCCGAGGCAGCCGAGGGGCGGAAAGCCCATTCGAGAAAAGAGAGGCCCATTTCCTGCCGTCGATCGATTCGATTGTCGTGAAATATTCCCTGAAAGGCTCAAGCACGGGCCTGTTCCCCACTGCCTGAAGCGTCCCGCCCAAATGGCGCGTGATCGAAAGAATGGTCGATTCCGACAGACAGACATCCCCCAGCCCACCCATGTGGACGAGCAGACCCACTTCTTCATCTTTCCCGCCCTTTGTCATTCCTGTCAGTATAGGGCCGTACCGCCAAAACGGTCAAGCAAGGTATTGTTCTGGTCTCAAAGACCGCATATATGACGTCTTAATATCCCAACTATGTATACGTACAGCCCGCTCTTGCCGCCGCCTTCCAATATGCTCTTGATTCCATTAGCGGCGGCCGGCTCCGGAGGAGTCCGACAGCAGTACCTTATTTGTCGCGGCAGACGCCCTTCATGCGACTCCTCGTAGCCCGCCGCTCACGTGCGACACCCCGTTTTGACAACGCTTGCCGCCGAGGTTAGAATATTTCGTTGTGGCAAAATTCAGACTCACCAGTGATTACGCCCCTGCCGGCGACCAGCCCCAGGCCATCGACAAGCTCGCTGCAAACATCCTTTCCGGCGTCTCCGACCAGGTGCTCCTGGGCGTTACCGGGTCCGGCAAGACCTTCACCATGGCCAACGTTGTGGCGCGGGTCCAGCGGCCTACCCTCGTCATATCCCACAACAAGACCCTTGCCGCCCAGCTTTACACGGAGTTCAAGACGCTCTTCCCGGACAACTCCGTCCATTTCTTCGTGAGCTACTACGATTACTACCAGCCCGAGGCATACGTGCCGCCGACGGACACGTACATAGAGAAGGACTCGTCCATCAACGAAGAGATCGACAAGCTACGCCTCTCTGCGACAAACGCCCTCTTCGAGAGGGACGACGTGCTCATCGTGGCTAGCGTCTCCTGCATCTACGGCCTGGGGTCGCCGGAAGCGTACTACGGGATGCTCATCTCCCTCCAGGAGGGCGACAGGGTGGAGCGCGCCGCCCTGCTGGAGAAGCTGATAGAGTGCCAGTACGAGCGGAACGACTTCGACTTCTACAGAGGGAGGTTCCGCCTGAGGGGGGAGAACATCGACGTCTTCCCCGCCTACGAGGAGGAGAGGGCGGTCCGCATCGTCCTCGAAGACGACAGGGTTGCCGGCCTTTTTGCCATCGACCCGCTCACGGGCAAGGTCACAGAGCGGCTGACGCGGTGCACCATATACCCAGCCACCCATTATGTGACCGGCAGGGAAAGGCTCGACGCGGCGGTCATAACCATCGAAGAAGAGCTCGACAGGCGGCTCAGGGAACTCAGGGGATCGGGCAAGCTCCTGGAGGCGCAGCGCCTTGAGGCGAGGACGAAATACGACCTTGAGATGCTCAGAGAGATCGGCTATTGCGCCGGCATCGAGAACTATTCCAGGCACCTTACCGGGAGGAAGCCGGGCGAGGCGCCCCCGACGCTCATGGACTACATACCCAGGAACGCCCTCGTCATCATCGACGAGAGCCACGTGACGGTCCCCCAGATACAAGGCATGTACAGGGGTGACCGCTCGCGCAAAAAGACGCTCGTCGAGTACGGCTTCCGCCTCCCTTCGGCCCTGGACAACCGGCCCCTGACCTTCGAGGAGTTCCAGGCGCGGGTCAGCCAGGTGGTCTACGTATCGGCCACCCCCGCCACGTACGAGATGACGAGGGCAAAGGGGCACGTGGTCGAGCAGATCGTCCGCCCAACAGGGCTGATGGACCCCGCCATCGAGGTGAAGCCCGCCCGCAACCAGGTGGACACCCTGATCGGGGAGCTAAAGAAAACCATCGCCGGTCACGAGAGGGTCCTCATCACGACGCTTACCAAGCGGTTCGCCGAGGACCTGACGGACTTCCTCCTCGACGCGGGCATCAAGGCCAAGTACCTCCACTCGGAGGTCGATACGCTGGAGCGGATCGCCATCGTCCGCGACCTGCGGCTCGGCAAGTTCGATGCTCTTGTCGGCGTGAATCTGTTGAGGGAAGGGCTCGACCTGCCGGAGGTGTCGCTTGTGGCCATCCTCGATGCGGACAAGGAAGGGTTTCTGCGCTCGCAAACCTCCCTTATACAGACGTGCGGCAGGGCGGCGCGCAACATCAACGGCAGGGTGGTCATGTTCGCCGACCGCGTGACGGACTCGATGAAGCGGACCATCGACGAGACGGCCAGAAGGCGCACCCTCCAGACGGCCTACAACGCGGCCAACGGCATCACCCCGGAAGGCATCAAGAAGTCGATAGTCGATATCCTCTCGTCCATTTACGAGAAGGATTATTACACCGTCGATGCGGACGCATCCGGCGAGGAGGGAGCGGACCCGAAGAAGCTCTCCAGGATGGTGAAGAAGCTGCGGAAGGACATAAACGAGGCGGCAAAGAGGTGGGACTTCGAGAGGGCCGCCCAGCTCCGGGACCGGCTCGCGCGGCTCGAGCAGATGGAGCTTGCGATATAGGCATGATTAGCGACGACTACATATCTAACCTCCCCGACAGCCCCGGCGTCTACCTCTTCAAGGACGCATCAAAGGAGATACTCTACGTAGGCAAGGCGAGGAGCCTCAAGGACCGCGTCAAGAGCTATTTCAGCAAGGGCAGGAAGGACAGCAAGACGGAGCGCCTCGTAAGACACGTGCATGACATGTCGTTCGTCCTGACGGGGAACGAGAAGGAGGCGTTTCTCCTCGAAAACAACCTGATAAAGGAGCACCAGCCGAAGTACAACGTCGTCCTGAAAGACGACAAGACATACGTCTCCCTGAAGCTGAGCGTCCAGGACCGGTTCCCGGCCTTAAGCATCACGAGGACGATCAAGGACGACGGGGCGCTCTATTTCGGGCCGCACCCCCACGCGAAGGACGCCAAGGAGCTTCTCAAGACGGTCCAGTCCCTCTATCCCGTGAGGCGGTGCAGGGACTCCGTCTTCAGCCGCAGGACGAGGCCGTGCATCCTGGCGGAGATCGAGAAGTGCCCGGCCCCGTGCGTGGGCAGAATCGACGAGAAGGCGTATCGCGCCATTGTCGATGAGGTGGCGGACCTCCTCCAGGGGAGGAACGACAGACTCCTGAAGAAGATCGAGGGGGAGATCGAGGAGGCCGCCCGCTCCTGGAATTTCGAGGAGGCCCAAGCGAAAAAAGAGAAGTACGCCGCGATCAAGCGGCTCGTCGAAAAGCAGCACGTCCACGAGCACATGGGGATAAACAGGGACGTCTGGGGCATCCTCGAAGAAGAGGGGCGCTTGCGGATGGTGGTCCTCACGTTCAGGAAGGGGGTGCTCATCGCAAAGAGGACGTTCAGGCAGTCCTTTGCGCCCAGCCTCGACGAGTCGCTCCCGTCGTTTCTCTTCCAGTATTACGCCGCGAGGCCCATCCCCGACGAGATCATCCTTTCGGAGGAGCTCGCGGACAGGCCGCTCCTCCAGCAGACCCTGCGGGAAAGGAAGAAAGGGCGCGTGCGCATCCTCGGCCCGTCGGACCACGGCGCGTCCGATATGGTCCGGCTGGCGGTCGAGAACCTCCACGAGATAGAGACTGCTCCACTCGACGAGGCCTTCAGGAAGGCCCTACACCTGGCGAAGGCGCCGAAAAGGATCGAAGTGTACGACATATCGCATATCCACGGGCAGCAGCCCTCCGGCATCATGGTCGTCTTCGAGGACTTCAAGGCAAGAAAAGAGGCATACAGGGTCTTCCACATACGGGAGGCGGCGGCCGAGGACGACGTTGCGATGATCGGGGAGGTGCTGAGGCGCCGCCTCGATGACGAGACCATGCGCCCCCTGCCCGACCTCATGGTGATCGACGGCGGAAAGGCGCAGCTCGCCGCTGCCCTCGCGCTCATAAAAGCCAAAAAGCACGCCATCGACGCCGTGAGCATCGCAAAAGGCGAGAGGCGCAAAAGGATGGAGGATTTTCTGTATCTGCCTCTGAGGAAGAACCCCCTGCTCCTTCCGAAGTCGTCGCCCGTCTTTAAGGAAGTGGTGCGCATGAGGGACGAGGCGCACCGCTTCGCCGTAGCGTCCCACAAGAAATGGAAGAGGCGGGAAGACCTGGCCTCGCGGCTGGAGGCGGTGGCCGGGGTAGGCAAGAGGCGGGCGATGGCGCTCCTCAAGGCGTTCCCGTCGCTTGAAGAGATGCGGGCGGCGGGCGTGGACGGCATCGCGGCGGTGAGGGGACTGAACAGGGCTGTGGCGGAGCGAATACTGCGGGCGATGGAGGAGTGAGGGGCGGGGCTGCTGTTGCGAGAGCGAAGACAAAAAGCGAAAAGCAACTGCGGAAGACTCCTGGCGGCTGGACTCGCGCCTCTTGCAGAATCGCGATCTATGGCGCCCTGCTCGACGTGTGGCCTCCGACTTACGACCCGCATGGACGGTGGTTCCTTTTCAGCACTCTCGGAACGTGCGGGTGCCCGCAAACCTACTTTGAACTGATAGGGATGGGTCTCCGGCCAACATGTCTCACAGTGCATCCACACCTCCCGATTCCTGGAGGCGCTCGTCCACGCCGCGACCGCCGCAATCGTATAAAGCGCATCCATAAAGCGGCGGTAAGAGCGGGCTGTACTGTATCCATGGTGTGGCGTATTAAAGCTAGAACTCGACATTGCGGGCGTTGGAAGAGCAAGCCGGAGTGGGTACTGATAATACCTGATGGCTGAGTTGGATAGATCGTCTGAGGTGCGGGTTACCGCCGATAATGGCGGCATGACTGTTAAATGCGCGGAGGACGAAAAGAAAGTCATAATTTAATGGGCGTCCCTGCCTCTGCCCGTGTGCCACGCCGGGCCTGCCCGCCGGGGAAGACTCCTCCGCAACTTCATCGTGCAATTGATTCTCCATCCCGCGGCCGTACTGCTTCCGAAGCGCCCGTTAGGGGCTGTACTGCTTGTGACGATGCTGCTTGCGGCGCGACTCCGGTTTTTGTCGCATTAGGTAGCGCGCCAACAGTAGGTGCCGTCGCCTCACGTGCGTCTTCCGTTGAGTTCAAACCGCTAACGCGATAGATCAACTGACGAAGGACCTCTTTGTTCTTGTCGTAGTCGCCCGTTGGCGTCCATGCGTTGATTACTACGAGCTCACTTGGAGCTTCTAAAAGGGTTACCACGTAGGTGAATCGGGGATGAAAGAGAGCCTTCGTCTTTCCCACTACTTCAAAGCGTAAAGCGTGCATTCCATTAACGGTAAGCTCTTCCTCGTTCGATGTGCTTGCCTCTTGAAGGGTTGCCATCATCCTATTAGCAATGGCTTGAGCAATTCTGGCTGAGTCTGTGGATGCGTCTCGCGGCATTGCTGAGACGAAGAAACCCATCTTGCCATTCTCTGCTTTTAGCAGGTTGCCATTAAATCTTTGTATATCGGTCAGCGGTTTTTGTTCAAACCCATCCGGTATATCTATTCCGGCCTTAGATGAGAATGAATAGTTGAACACCAGCAAGGCCCTAATTGGTAGGTTAGGGTCCCGGCACCGAGAAGATGTGCCTGAAAGAGATTTAATTGTTGCAGTATTGCCACTGGGCGAGGTGAGAATGTCGCCTACCGTGGCGGCCGCTTTAACACAGTGTTCACCCTCGGAGCCGGTTATAGCATCGCTGATTTTGCTCGTTGCCTTTCCTGGCAGGTAGAAAAAAAAGAACCAAGCATTCGCTGTGGTTGGTACAAAAGCAAGAATGGCCGCGAGCAAAACCGGAACGAGTTTCACGGTTTTCATGGAGACCCCCCCTCCGCTGCGATTCGACGTGCGGGACGCTTAAAGCGTAAGGTGGCCGCGCGGTGATGTGTATCCCATTCTAACCATTGTCAGGAATCAAGTCAATCGCTTTGTTGTGAAGGGGGTCAGGTACTTTTTTCAGGGGAACTTGCCACCAGGTCGTCCTTTATGGCCATTTTTGTTTTCGCCAGAGGCGCGAGTCCAGCGCCAGAAGTCCGACAGCATTTCAGCTTTTTCGCCCACCCCAACCCCCCACTGCTATCTCACATTTGACACCGCAAAAGACCGCATGATAGCTTAACGTCAGGCGAGAGAAGCGATGCGGAAAGCAGTAGAGATAGTCCTGCGCAAATACCCCCGCCTGGGGGGGGCGCAGGCATCAAGCTCTGGAATCGCGGCGCGTCCAGCCGCTGCGCGTACGTTACATCCGGTCCGAGCGCCCAGACGACGTGCGATATCTTCAAAGGCGAGTGGTACAGCAAGCTGCCGATCGATGCTGTGACGGGCAGTGCGGACCTGTGCAACGACGGGCGTCTCAAGTGGCTGGGAGAAGAGGTCGATATCCGGGGAAAGAGCGTCATCGAGCTTGGGCCGCTGGAAGGGGCGCATTCCTACGTGCTTGAACAGATGGGGGCCGCAAGGGTGACGGCCGTCGAAGCCAACAGCCAGGCCTACCTTAAATGCCTGATTACGAAGGAGCTGCTCCGGCTGCAAAGGGTCGATTTCGTCCTGGCGGACTTCATGGAGTATCTGAGGCAAACGGACGCGGTCTTCGATATCGCCGTAGCCTGCGGGGTGCTTTACCACATGGCGAACCCGGTCGAGCTTATCTCGTTGCTTGCGAAGCGGTGTCGCGGGCATCTTCTCTTGTGGACGCACTACTTCGACGGCGCGGTCCTCGGCAAGGACCCCGCTTTCAAGCTGCGCTTCACGAAGGAGACGGGGGCGACGCATGAAGGGTTCGAGCACGTCCTGCACAGGAGCAATTACGTGCACGCGGACAAATGGTCCGGCTTTTGCGGGGGCAGCGCAGCGTACGCCAACTGGCTGAGCAGGGAGGATGTACTCAACTGCCTTACCCATTTCGGGTTCGAAGGGGTCAAGGTCCGCTTCGACGATCCGTCGCATCCGAACGGGCCTGCCTTTGCGCTGATGGCCAAAAAAAAAGTGATGCGGTCCCGGTTCCCGGAAAGTGAGAAAAGGCTGCTCTTCGCCTACAGGCGGACCCTCTTCCTGCAGGCCCATATATACCACTTAAGATACTTCGGCGCCCACTTGACGACCCTGAACCGCGACTGCCCCGCCTGCCTGTCGGTCCAGGAGCAGGGGACCTGGGTCACCCTGTAGCGGGAGAAGTGGGCCTTTACGGCAATCTCCATGCCTACCTCGAAACCGCCGGTGCTTTCGAGGAACAAGGCATCGACCATCTTTTTCCGGTACACCTTAAAGCTGTTCGTGATATCGTGCGTGGGAAGACCCGCAAGGCGCCTGAGGCTCAGACCCGCGAGCCGGGACAGGAGCTTCTTGAGCTTGGGCCCGCCGACCTGCTCCCCGCCCCTCATGTACCTCGATCCGCATACCAGGTCGTACCCGTCCCGCATGAGCCGGCACATCTCGTCCACAACCGAGTGGTCGTCGGAAAGGTCCGCCATCGTGACGAGAAGCCATTCCCCTTCCGCTTCCCTGAGGCCGGTCTTGATGGCGCCCGCTACGCCCCTCACGGGGTTCTTTATGAAGGCGATGTCTACGCCTTTTTGCAGGTATGCGCCGGCAGCGGGCAGCGTGCTGTCCCCATCGAAATCGTAGACGATGTAGATGCGGTGGGGCGTCGTAACTTTCGCTTCGATTGCTTCTATTGTCCGGCCGATATTTTCCGCTTCGTTGTAGACAGGGATTATAATGCCGAGGGGCACCGCCGCCCCTGCCACGCCGGCGCCGCCTTCGCCTGTTCCCTTCGGTGTCCGGCAGTTGCCCTCCACCCTAAATCCCGCCGATTTCGATCTGATGTCTGATCCAGGGGATGATCTCGTCGAGGACGTCGCTGAGCGATGTCATTGCCTCGAAGCCGAGCACGCGCTTGGCCTTTCCAACATCGGGGACCCTCTTCTGGACATCGTACTTGAAGGCGGGGTCGGAGACATACCGGAAGGGCTTTTCTCCGTTGACTTTCCGCCAGATGAGCCGGGCAAGGTCGAGGACGGTAGTGGAGACGGGCGTGGAAAGGTTAAAGTCTTCGTTCACGGCCCGGTCGCTCTCGATGCACAGCCCCATCCCTCTGGCCAGATCGCCGCCGTACGTGTAGTGGCGTATCTGGCTCCCGCTGCCTAGTATATGGAGCGGGTCCTGCCCTTTGAGCACCTTCTGCGTGAGGTCGGGCACCACATGGCTCATGGCCAGCTCTACATTTCCCGACAGTATCTCCTTGTCGCAGAGGGCCCTCTTTTCCCCTGTCCCTATGCAGTTGAAGGGCCTGATAATCGTGTAGGGAAGACCGTACTGCTCGAACGCCCCTTTGGCGAAATACTCGGAGGCCAGCTTCTGGAAGCCATACGTAGAGAGCGGGGGTGGACATCTAAGTTGCTCGCCTTCGGGGGTCGGATAGGTCGTGGTGCTTTCGAATACCATCGATGACGACACCACGTTGATCTTCGTGAGCTTCTTGTGCTTGAAAGCCCATATGGCGGCGTCGAACGTGGAGGCGAGGATGCGCTCGTTCTCCGCGAGCAGATCGTACGCGAACTCATGGAATAGCGAAATGCCGCCGATGATGGCCGCGCCCGCGACTATCTGATCGCACTCTCCCGCGAGCCGCTGCATCAGACCGGTATCTTTCACGTCGCCTTCGACGAACGTATACCCCGGGTGGCCGCCGTAGCTCTTTTCGACTTTCCCGTACTTGGAAAGATTGTCAATCCCCAGGACGCTATGGCCGTGGCTCAGAAGCTCCTCTACGAGGTAGCCTGCGATGAAGCCCGCGGAACCGGTGACCAGTATTCTCATCAGAAAACGCTCCCTTTCCCATAAAAGTTCCAGATATCGACGACGACCTTATCCTTGTCGAAAACAAGGCCGGCATACTCCCTGTGGGGCGTGCCCAGGATTACGATGTCGGATTCCCGGACGAGGCGCTCGGCTGAAACGAAGCCTTCGCCTTTCGCGTACACGTCCGAACAGAGTACGGCGCCGGCTTCTATTTCGAGCACCTTCTTCAGCTTGTACGAGAGAGACTCCCGTATGTCGTCAATATTTGCCTTGAAAGCCATGCCCAGGATACCCACGGTCTTCTCGTGGATCCGATATTTCTCCTTGAGCCTCTGGACGATGTAGTTCGGGAGACCTTCGTTGATAAGCATGGCGGAATGGCCGAGAAAAAAATTGTTGTCACTGTAAGCGGCCAGCTGCATCGTGTCCTTGAAGAGACATGGGCCTGCAGCGAAGCCGGCCGGCGGAAAGCTTGCAGCCCGCGGGTATTTGTACGTTATGGCATCGTAAATGCGGTAGAAATCGACACCCTCCCGGTTGGCTATCTGCAGAAACTGGTTAGAAATCGAAAAAAGGATATACCGCCACGCGTTGGTGAAGAGCTTGCCCAGCTCCGCCTCGATAGGCGTCAAGAAAACGATATCCTCGGTGAGGACCGAGAAGAGGTCCCTGGCTTCGTTCAGGGAAGACTCGTCAAAGGCGGAAACGATTTGCGGCAGGCTGCGCAGCTCTTCCATAGCCTTGCCCTGGGCGATCCGCTCCGGGCAAAAAGAGAGCCTCGTCTTCTTGCCTTTCGATTCCAGGTACTGCTTGATCTTTTGCGTCGATCCGGGGAAGATGGTGCTCCTCAGTATGACGTGCTGCCCGTCGTCGAGCAGGTCGATTATCCCGTCGAAGAACTTCTTGAAGAGTGTGAATTTAGGGTTGAGGTGCTCGTCTACGGGGGTCCCTATTGCGATGATGACATAGCGGCTCTTTGAGATAACGTGCCTGTCCGAAGAGACGAAGAGCGTTCGATCGAGGACCTGTCTGAATATCTCCTCCGCCCCGGACTCCAGGAAAAGCAATCTCCCAGAAGCGACTATACCTCTCGATTGCTCGTTCGTATCGTAGAGCACGACCCTTTTCCCGAACTGCGCGAATGAGATTCCGAGCGGCAGGCCCACATGACCCAGGCCGCCGACGATACAGACATCGTAACTATTCTTCTCCATCTTTCTCCTTTGTAAGCCTGGCCATGCTCAAATGCAGACCCGGCCGGTCCGGCCTCGATGCAGCATTTGTCAGTAATATCCATCCATATTACTTCACCCATTTCCCCAAATCAACTCCCGAGCCGGCCAAAAAATCCATCTCTCCCCGCGGGCCTGCCGGAGCAGTCTCGCCGCCGGGATCAAAATTCATCTTTGTAATTGCCAGTTTAATTTGTATAATCTTAAGCGTTGTCGATGGGAGACTCCTTTACCATACACGACCTGCCTAGAGCCGAGAGGCCGCGCGAGCGGCTGTCCGCCCTCGGCCCGGAGGCCCTTTCCGGCCAGGAGCTGCTGGCCCTCATAATAGGCAGGGGCATTCCAGGCAAATCGGCCGTCACCGTCGCCCAGGAGGTGCTGGCGACCTTCGGCAACCTCAACGGGGTCAGCCGGGCGACGGTCGAGGAGCTGTCGCGGGTGAAGGGCATAGGCCTCGCAAAGGCCGCCCAGATCAAGGCGGCCTTCGAGCTCGGCAGGCGGCAGGATCTTGCGCCGGACGTGGGGCAGTACAGCATAAGCGACCCGTCGGGACTGGTGAAGGCGATCCGCAAAGGCATCCAGGATAAGGCAAAAGAGCATTTCAAGCTCGTCCTCCTCAATACGAGGAACAGGATCGTAGGCATATCGACGATATCGATAGGGACGCTCAACTCCAGCCTCGTCCACCCCAGGGAGGTCTTCAAGGACGCCCTGGCGCACAGCGCGTCTTCGATCATCCTGGCCCACAACCACCCGTCGGACGACCCGGAGCCGTCCGACGACGACATCGCCATAACCCGCAGGCTGGCAGACGCGGGCCGCCTCATGGGCATAGACGTGCTCGACCATATCATCATTACCCGCCACGGCTTTACGAGCCTCAAGGAGAAGGGCCTGCTTTGACCGGGGCGCAAGGAGAAGAAGGGAAGCCCATGGATGCGGTAAACATCGTCTGCAAGAGGAAAAAAGGGGCGGCCCTGGCAGTCGCCAAGGGGATCATCGACCGGTACGGGTCGTCCGTCCGTATCGCCCTCGATGAGGATTCCGCGTCGAGCCTCGGCCACAAGGGGGCCTTCGAGCTTGAGCACGTCGCGGACGGCGCAGACCTTATAGTAGTCCTGGGCGGCGACGGGACCCTCCTTTCCGTCGCCAGGCAGATAAGGGGGGCGGGCGTGCCCATCCTGGGGGTGAACCTGGGGGGCCTCGGCTTCTTGACGGAAATATCCCTTGAGGAACTGCCCGATATGCTCCCCCGCGTCCTTGCCGGAGACTACGAGACATCGACCAGGTCGATGCTCGACGTGACGGTCAGGAGGCAGGACGAGGAGGTCTTCACCCTTTCGCTGCTCAACGACGCCGTCATGGCCAAGGACGCCCTCGCCCGCATCATCAGCATAGAGACATACGTAGACAACGACTACCTGACTACCTTCAGGGGGGATGGGCTCATCGTCTCGACCCCTACGGGCTCAACGGGATATTCCCTCGCCGCCGGCGGCCCTGTGCTCTATCCCTCCCTGGAGCATGTGGTGCTCACGCCCATCTGTCCCCACACGCTGACGAACCGGCCCATCATCCTTCCGAAGGAGATGACGATACGGGCGAAGCTGCTTTCCCCCGACGAAAAAGTGATACTGACCCTCGACGGCCAGGTGGGGCTGCCCCTCAGATACCTCGACGAGGTCGTAATGAAAAAGTCCGCCTTCTCCGTCTCTTTGATAAAGTCTGCGACAAACGGCTATTTCGAGGTCCTGCGGACCAAGCTGAAGTGGGGTGAGAGGTAGATGCTCGCTTTCCTGTGCGTTTCGGGCTTTGCCATCATCGACAGGCTCGACGTAGAGTTCAAGGAAGGGCTCAACGTGATAACGGGCGAGACGGGCGCGGGGAAATCGATCATCATCAACGCCCTCTCTTCCCTCCTCAACGCGAAGGCCCCGGCAGACGCGGTGCGCGGGGCGGCAGAGCACGCCGAGGTCGTGGGCCATTGTTTTAAGGACGGCGAGGAGTATATTTTGAGAAGGATCATAGGCAGCCAGGGCCGCTCGCGGGCCTTCGTCAACGACAGCCCCGTGACGTTCAGGAGGCTGGAAGAGGTCGGGGACCTCCTCATCCACGTGTACGGCCAGAACGAGTCGCAGCAGCTCCTGGGAAAGGAGAACTATATCTCCATCATCGACCGTTTCCTGGGGCTTGAGGCCCGGGCGGAGGAGCTTTCCGCGAAGGTGAGGCGCCTTGACGAGGTGAGCAGGAACCTTGCGGCGAAGAAAAAAGCCGCGGAAGGCCAGGCCAATGAGGCGGAGCTTCTCGCCTATCAGATAAGGGAGATCGAGGACGCCCATATCGGCGAAGGCGAGGAAGAGGCCGTCAGGGAGAGGCTCAAGGTGCTCAAGGACGCGGCCCGGATAAGGGGCGCCATCGAAGCCGTCGAGAAAGGGCTTTACGAGGACGAGCAGTCCGTCTACGCGACCGTCTCGGCCCTCTCCGCGCAGCTTAGGCCGTTTTCAGGCATCGGGTGGGTCGCGGCGATCAAGGAGAAGCTAGACGGGCTTTCCTTTGACGTGGAGGACGTAATTGCATCGGTCAGGGAGAAGGTGAAATCCCTCGATTACGAGCCTGGCGAGCTGGAGGCCCTGGAAGAGCGCCTGTCGACTATCGTAAGGCTCAAGGAGAAATACGCGAAGACCTACGGCAGCATAAAGGAGTTCGAGGAGAGGGCGCACAAGCGCCTCGACGAGCTTCAGCACCTGAAGACGGACGTTGCGGACCTTGAGTCGGAGAGGGCCGCCCTGTCAGCGCAGGTCGAAGAGATGGCGGGCGGACTCTCCGCGTCGAGGAAGGTCGGCACGGGCAGGATAGAAAAGCTCGTGATGGAGGAGCTTGCCCTGCTCTCCATGAAGGGCGTGCGCTTTAAGATAGAGATCGCGGACCGGGGGTCGATAGGCGAAGACGGCAGGGATGAAGTCGAGTTCATGCTCTCCACGAACCCAGGCGAGCCCCTGAGGCCCCTTCGGAGGGTCGCCTCTGGGGGCGAGCTTTCGAGGATCATGCTGGCCGTCAAGAAAATCACCGGGGCGGCGGAGGACAGGACGCTCGTCTTCGACGAGATCGACGCAGGCATAGGCGGCAGGGTCGCCGAGGTGGTGGGCAGGCGGCTGCGGGAGCTCTCGGGGAGGCACCAGATCATCTGCATCACCCACCTGCCCCAGATAGCCGTTTACGGCCACCACCATTTTCTGGTCGAGAAGGACCAGGGCGCTGCCTCGACCCGCGCGTCCATCAGGGAGCTGACCGGCAGCGAGCGGACAGCGGAGGTGGCGAGGATGCTGGGGGGCATAACGATAACGCAGAAGACCCTCGGACAGGCAGAGGAGATGCTCGAACGTGCTCAGAAAGGCGCGTCTTAAGGACATCGCGCATATCCACAGGCTGGTCAACGCGTGCGCGGGCAAAGGCGAGATGCTGCCCCGCCCCCTGGCCGAGCTTTACGATAACATGCGTGACTATGTAGTTTATGAGGACGCGGAGACCGGCGAGGTCCAGGGCGCCTGCGCGCTCCACATCTGCTGGGAGGACCTCGCGGAGGTCAGGTCGCTTTGCGTAGTCGAGCACGCCAGGCGCAAAGGCCTGGGCGGAGAGCTTGTAAGGGCGTGCATGGACGAGGCGGGTCTGCTCGATATCAAGAGGCTCTTCGTCCTCACCTATCGCTCCGAATTCTTCGGGCGCTTCGGCTTCAGGGAGGTGGCGAAGACGGAGCTGCCCCAGAAGATCTGGACGGACTGCGTCAACTGCCCTAAATTCCCCCTCTGCGACGAAGTGGCTATGATTGCCCGCCTGCCTTGAATGGCGGCGCACCGGGTAACGGGAGGCTTATTATGGAGGCTCAGTTCTGGGCGCATCGGTTGGGGAGCATCCTTGAGGACTGGGAGCTCTGTTTCGTAATGGAGCGCGCCAAGAGGTTCGAGGCAGCCGACGGCGAGATCGTCACTATGGAGGTCAAAGAGGAGGAGGGCATCGCTTTGCGGGGCGTCAAGGACGGCAGGATGTGCTTCTCCTACACCTTCGAGAGGGGCGAGGAGGCGGCGTCCAGGCTCGTCGGGAACGTAACCGAGCTAATGCCTTTTCTCGAAGCCGATGCCTGCAATGCGCTGCCGGGCGGGTTCGCAGCCTATCCCGAGCTCGACCTTTACGACGCAGCCGGTCTCGGCGCCGCAGACGGCGTGAAGACCGGGGCGCTTCTGGAGATGGAGTCTGCCATCCGCTCCGCTGACAGGCGGATCGTGAAGACGAGGAACTGCGAGATCCACGAGACGGAGGTCCGCGTAAGGATCGTAAACTCCCACGGCCTTTCGGCGGAGGCGAAAAAGACCGTCTATTCCTTGGGCGCCCTGGCAGTCGCAAAGGAGGGGGAAGATGAGGTCTCGTGGTACGACTGGGCCTGGTCGTTCCGCCTGGATGAGCTGGACTGGCGCAGGCTGGGTGCGCGGATAGCGGAGAAGGCCGTCTCTTTCTTAGGCGGCGAGGTCCTGGAGACGGGCCTCTACAACGGGCTGTTGACGCCCGCTTGCGCCTGCCAGGTGCTTGACATCCTCGCCCCTTCCTTCCTTTCGGAGAACCTTTACAAGAAGAAGACGCGCCTCGCGGATAAGACCGGGGCGCAGTGCTTTTCCGATCTTCTGACGATCGTCGATTCCGGCGCGAGGGGCGCCGGGGCATTCCCCTTCGACGGCGAGGGCGTGCCGTCCCGGGAGAACGTGCTCGTCGATAAAGGCGTATTCAAGGGCTTTCTCTACGACACCTGCTACGGGAAAAGGCTCGGCGAGGCGTCTACGGGCAGCGCAGTGCGGGGGGGTGTGAAGGAGCCGCCCAGGTGTGGGACGAGGGGCCTTTTCATCGAGGCCGGCGGAGCGGAAGGCCCGGACACCGGGGAGGAGGGTATCGTCGTCGAGGAGCTTATGGGCACCCATACGGCGAACGGTGTGACGGGCGATTTTTCCGTGGGCGCCGTAGGCAGCCGCAGGATGGGACAGGCGTGGGCGCCCTTCAAGGGCGTCATCCTTTCCGGGAACCTCTTTGAGCTCTTAAGCCGGGTGAGGGCGGTCGGAAGAGACCTTACATTCTACGGCACATACGGCTCTCCGACGCTTCTCGTCGAAGGGCTCAAGATAAGCGGCAGGTAAGGGGCAGGGGGCAGGCTTGATAGGCGACAAGCCAGGGAACCGCGCCATTATCCCTATCATTCTGGCAGGTCTTGCCCTGCGCCTCTACGCTGCGGCAACCGCCGCTGCCATCGAGCTCGACGGCATCGGTTACGCAACCATGGCCGACGACTTCGCCAAAGGGCATTTCAGCCGGGCCATGGAAAGCGTCTTCCCGCCCGTCTATCCGCTGTTCGTTGCCCTCTTCCATCTGGCGATATCCGATGTCGAGACGGCAGGCCGCATAGTCTCCCTCGCGTTCGGCGTCCTCCTCATCTACCTGACGTTCATTTTTGCGAGGGGGTTTTTCCGGGACGAGAAAAAGGCCCTCTGGGCCGCCCTGCTGGTCGCGTTCCACCCTTACCTGGTGCGCTACTCCGGGGCCGTCCTGTCGGAGGCATGCGCCGCCTTTCTCTTCAGCGCCACGATCTTCTCTTTTTACGTGGGATGGCAGGAGGAAAGGCGCGGGCTCATAGGCATATCGGGCCTCTGCCTCGCCCTGACGTACCTGACCCGGCCCGAATACCTCGTCTTCTACGCCCCTTTCATCGTCTGCCTCCTGGCGAGGAGGAGGTTCCTCGACAGCCTGCTATTCTTCCTGCCCTTCCTCTTCCTCGGCTCTCTCTACATGGGCTGCCTGTGGTGGCAGACGGGCGTCCTGACGATAAGCAGGAAAGCGATGGCCCGGCCGTTCGTGCCCCTTCGGGTCGTCGCCGGCAATCTCCCCATCGTCGCCTACGAATTCTTTATAGCCGTCTACCCGCTCTTCTTTTGCCTTGCGGTCCTCGGATATGCGGCCGTCAAGAAGCCCTACAAGCGCCTTGTCCTGCTACTGGCGGCGTGTCACATAGCGAGCCTCTCCTTCGTGGGTCACGCGACGCAGCGGTACTCCGTAGAGTTCGCCCCCGCCTGCCTGATCCTTGCCGCCCAAGGCATATACGCGGCGGGCGGCTATCTCGGCAGGCGCTTCCCCGGCCGGGCATGGATGCAATACGCCATGATCGTGCTCATACTGGGCGCCGGGGTCTACCAGTCCTACACGCCGTTCCGCTACGAGCGGATGCTCCACAAGAGGGCGGGCCTTTTCCTGCTCGGTTACGACCCTGGCAGCGTTGTGGCCTCCAGGCTACCCCTCGTCGCCTTTTACGAGAAGGGCAGCCCGGTGGATCTCTTGTCCGCGATGTCGGGGGAGAAGACGGAGGCCCGCTTCAAAAAGGTCGTATCGGAGAAAAAGGTGAGATACCTCGTCTTCGACGAAAAGGTGGACCGGGAGCTGCCGTTCCTGAAGGACTACCTGTCGCGGTCCACCCCCGTCTATGCGGCGCGCTCCAGAGGGACGTTCGTCCGCGTCTACAGGATGTGACATGGGGGGCCTCGTCTCCGTGGTCGTCCTCAACTGGAACGGCCGCGATTATGTGCTCCGGTGCCTCGACAGCCTCTGCGCCCAGGACTACCCCGACCTGGAGATCATCGTAGTCGATAACGGCTCGACGGACGGCTCGGTCGATCTTGTAAAGGGACGCTACCCGCAAATAGCCGTTATCGAGAACGGTGCGAACCTGGGCTTTGCAGCAGGCAACAACGTGGGCATCCGCCGTGCCTCAGGCGACTGCGTAGTCATCCTCAACCCGGACACCGAGCTGGCCGCCGGAGCGGTGAGCGCGATGCGGAGGGCGATAGAGAAAGACAGGCGTTACG
>Ga0326728_10004537_pt1 | contig 40856 bp, 35 predicted proteins | sample MB3enrmetagenome_FD_207602 | JGI IMG/M metagenome (GOLD analysis project Ga0326728, IMG submission 207602) | Lab enriched peat soil microbial communities from McLean, Ithaca, NY, United States - MB31MN | ecosystem: Environmental > Terrestrial > Soil > Wetlands > Peat | place: USA: New York... | reverse complement strand
TCACGCGGCGAGGCGAAAATATCCGTCTGATTTCCGCGCGGCGGTCACGCGACGAAGAGGTAGCCATCTATGAAAGCCAAGACATTTGATCGCAAGTTCGATTCCGGCCAGAATGTCGCAGACCATCTGGACCTGAGCAAAGCGCGCCGCTTGAACACAGATCCCAAACGCGTGAATGTGGATTTCCCCACCTGGATGGTCGATTCCCTGGACCGCGAGGCTCGCCGGCTGGGAGTGACGCGGCAGTCCTTGATTAAGCTATGGCTCGCGGACCGGCTGATCCAACCGCTTCCCGAGGGAAAACGCTAGTGGCCGAGTCGCACTATCTTCGCGTCCACTCTGGATGTCACGCGATTCACATAGCACACCTTGTCAAGCCCCTTTTCGGGCCCTGGAAATCCAATAACCCATTACTCGGGTTCTCTTTAGCGGCATCGTACGTACATAGTTGTATTCCAAACAATATTTTGTCCGCTATTTATTCGTCTGACGCCTGCTCAGTTTAAAAAAATTGCCGGTGAGTTGTATCATTATTACGCGTGGCATTTCCTATCAAAATCTGCGCGGTCTGCTCGGAAGAATTCGAGCTGAAACCGGGGAAGCCTGGCTTTGCCAACCGTTGTCCGGCGTGCAGTGAACCCGAAAACGCCGATCCTGGAGCGAAGCCGCCCGCGGACGCCGACGAACGCAAGGCTCTCAACGAAGCGCGCAGGCAGGCGATGCGTGACCTTCTCTATCGCAAGGATAGCTGACGCTCCGCGTGCGGTGCCCGGCTTCGCCTTCTTTCGGACGCTGACACGGGCGCACGCTGCAATCACTGACCCGCCGCTCCCCCACCAAAGTCAAGTGCGCACCTCACTGACTCCCGCTCCACCCGCTGCGACAATACCCTTATGATTGGGGCAGTGAAGAGCTGGGCCGTTTCCCAAGACGGCCCTCGCAGCTGCCCCAAAACCATTTTCAGCGAGTGAAGATTGGCTAAGTCCTTATTCCGGAATACTTTCCATGTAAGTTACGTGGGCTCAAGACTTTGCCTCTAGGTCTATGATTCTAATAGACCGGTTTAGGGGGGAGGGGGTACCCTCAGCAGCGAGCGATCATTTTCGAGGATGGAACGCGTTCCCAAAATGGAATGAGATCGAATTCACTGAAAAAAAACTGTCCCGACTTGAGCGCAGTCCAATCTTGTGCTCTTATGGCAGGAGCAGCCGAGCTGTGGGGCTCGGACAGAGAGGCATTTGTAGTTTCCGATTTGTAATTTGTAATTGATTCCGGGGTCGTCCGCACTTGTGTCGTTCAATTACAAATTACCAATTGCCAATTGCAAATGCGGTTTAACGCTAAGCTTCAACCAGCTATCCCCCTGAAGGAGAAAAATCATGAGCAAAGTGCCGTATATTCCCGAAGGCTACAACGCGGTTACGCCGTACCTCATCATCAAGGGCGCCGCGCAGGCGATCGAGTATTACAAGAAGGTCTTTGGCGCGACCGTAGCCGTCCGCATGGACGGCCCGGACGGCAGGATCGGTCACGCCGAGCTGAAAATCGGTAACTCGCACATCATGCTGGCAGACGAGCATCCAGAGATGGGGCATCGCAGCCCGCTTTCCGTTGGTGACTCTCCGGTGAGCATGCTGGTGTACGTGGAGGACGTGGATGCGGCGGTGGAGCGCGCCGTGGCGGCTGGGGCGAAGATTTTGAAGCCCGTCAAGGACCAGTTCTATGGAGACCGCAGTGGTTTTATTCAGGACCCGTTCGGACATCTCTGGGGAGTGGCGACGCACATTGAAGACGTGACACCGGAACAGATGAAAGAGCGGATGGCGAAGATGATGCAGCCGGCGTGAAGATGCGACCGAACAACATTATGTAGTTACAGCTTGCGCTCAGGAAAGGAGTCTTTATGCTTTCTCCCGGTAAGGCGTTTCCGAATTTTTCGCTCCCGAACCAGGATGGCAAGATCATGTCGCTCGGCGACTTCGCGGGGCATTGGCTGGTGGTGTATTTCTATCCCAAGGATGACACGCCCGGATGCACCACACAGGGCCGGTCGTTTTCGGCGTCGAAGGAAGACTTTGACGAGGCGGGCATCAAAGTGGTGGGTGTGAGTGCCGACGATGTGACGTCGCACCGCAATTTCCATCACAAGTTTGCGTTCAAGATCGATCTGCTTTCGGACACCGAATCGTCGCTGATGAAAGCGCTCGGCATTCCTCAGAGCGATTGGAAGGGAACGAAGTATTGGGAGCGCACGACGTTTGTGGTGGATCCGCGGGGGATCATCCGCTCCGTGTATGAGAAGGTGAACCCCGAGGGGCACGAGAAAATTCTGCTTGAGGAAATCCGGGGTATGCAGGCGAAGGCGGCGTGAGCTGAACTGGCGAGCTCTCGAGGAGAATTCGTTAGCGCGGGCATGCGAAGAATTCCCTGACGCCTAGTCCGCGAATTTTGAATGAGTAGAGATCCTTCGACTCCGCAACCCCGTCGCTGCGCGCGAAGGGGTTGCTCCGCTCAGGATGACAAGCTTTCCGGTTTCGCGGAGTGCGCAGACAATGCATTCGCGGTGCGAGGTTCGTCTACTCCGCGAAGGGCGTGGGCGCGAGGTTGCCTGAACCCCACGCGCGGAACAGCGTTGATGCCAGGCCTTCGGCCATGACGGTGGGCAGAGCGCGATAGAGACGGTTCTTGAGGCCGCGATAACCCTGGATACCGGCAAAGAGATCGCTGAGCAGGGCGGTGAACTTGTCGCTTTGCGCGGTGAACCGAACCATCAATTCCGGCACGCTTTCGTTGAAGACCTTTCCTTTGTAGAAACGCTGCGAGACGCGCGCCGCCAGGCGAAGTTCGGGGAGAATTTCGTCTTCGAGTTTCGCTTTGTAGCTCTCCGGTTGACCGGCGAGCAAGCTCTCGGCGCAAAGCTGCGCCGAACGCAGCGCGTAAAACAAACCTTCGCCGGTGATCGGATCGACCAGTCCCGCGCTGTCGCCGATCATGGCCCAGCCATTGCCAGAGATAGTAAGCGCATCCATGGTCTGCGATCGCAGGCAAGGCAGTATGTGCGAATAGAAAGTTGCGCCCGCGAGCGAGAAGCCGTTTTTGGCGAGCCAGCGCTCCAGCATGGCGCGCAATTCGCGGGTCGAGATTTCACCCATCTTGCAGGCAATGCCGGCGGAAACATGATCGCAGCGCGGGAAAACCCAGATGTAGCCGCTCATGTCGCTGAGGAACTGGATTTGCATCAGCGAGGTTTGCACGGGAATGAAATAGCCGGCAGTGACCATCAGGTCGTCGGGGGAAATTGGAGAAGCGAACTGGCCGCGGAAAGGATTGCGAGCGCCGGCGGCAAGAAGCAGAAACGATGCGCGGTATTCGCCGCGCGGCGTTGCCAGTTGCCAGTCTCCAGCCGAGCCGGTGATTCCTGTTACGCGTTCGTTAAGGATGACGGCACCCGCGGCGCGGGCGCGGTCGAGAAGGAGTCCATTGAGGGCGAGGCGGGAGAAGATGGCGACGGGATGCTGCAAGCGGAAGCGGACACTCGCGCCGGAGGGAGCGATCAATTCGCAATGTTCGACGGCATTGCTTTGGATGGAGGCTTCGGCAAGAAAAGGGAACTGTTCGAGAGCCTTGAAAGTAACTCCGCCGCCGCAGGGTTTTTCCCAGGCGAGCTTTTCGTCAAAGACGTGGACGGTGCGACCAGCGGCGGCAAGAAGCGCTCCCGCGAGAGCGCCGGAGGGACCGCCGCCGATAATGGCGATGGAGTTCTCGTCAGGCATTCCAACCCGGAGTTTACCCCAAACGGCAGCAGAGTTTCGAGGCGGAGAAATTGCCGCGACGCGCTATCAGCGACGCCGGGGACGAGTGCTCACCAGCCACGACCGCCGAGCGGCTTCTATTGCAAGGTCGTGGACTGGTTCAGTCCCTGATAGATGAATAAGCCCGCTATAACGAGAATCATCAAACCGGAAATCGCGCCCAGTATCTTAATCATAGGCGTGATTTTCCGCATCTTGTTGAGCACTTCGGCGTGATCCTTCTGCATCTGGGACTCGGTCTCGTTGAGCATGATCGAATCGTCTTCGTGCATGGAAAGGGTACTCTTGTAGATGAGCAAGAGGACGAGAATTCCGGTGACGATACCCCACACAACCAGCATCAAATACAAGGGAGACATGTGCCACCTCGGAACTGAAATCGGGCCAACCCCGATGTTGCCATTCGTCTGAAGGCGCGTCAACCGCCCGGCCGTTCGGATAGCAGGCCCACTGCGCGATGATTATAGCCCGGATTGTCAACAGGTGCGACTTTCTATTTACTGCAGGCATCGAATCTGAACAGAAGGGGCCATTTTTGGGCCCTACAATTTTGACCCCTAGATTAGGGGACGGGACCGAAAGGTCCGATGGTATAATCAGACCTACAAAGGAGATTTTGCGATGGCAACGACCACAACACCTGTAACACCGGCAGCACCGAAAACCACCGGACCGAACTTGACTCCGCAGGCAGTCGCTAAGGTCAAGGAAGTCATGTCGCAGCAGAACCCAGTTCCGGCGGGATTGCGGCTTTCCGTGGTGGGCGGCGGATGCTCCGGGTTCCAGTATTCCATGGCGTTCGAGAACGGCGCCGGGATGATGGACAAAGTGTTTGATTTCGATGGGCTTAAGGTGTACGTGGACGCGACTTCGCTGATGTACCTGGGCGGCGCTAACGTGGATTATGTGGAAACGCCGGAAGGGGCAGGGTTCAAGTTCGAAAATCCGAACGTGAAGAGCACCTGCGGCTGCGGATCGTCGTTCAACGTGTAAAAGAGATTGGCGCATCATAACTTTGGTTGGTGGAAAGCCCCGCGATGGCGCGGGGCTTTTTCATGAAGTAGCTGCTAGCTACTAGCTCCTGGCAGGCAAAATCCTATTCTCACCGTCTCCGTTGTGCTTCGACTTCCGGGATTCTCGACTCCCGGCAGAAGCCTGGAACGTCCCGTCTCCCGTTTCTGTGTCCCGCTTCTGATGATTGAATTCACGAATTTGTGGGGGTACCCCCCCTCCCCCCTAAAATCGATTAAGTTGCTGATAACACGATAGTTAGAGGCAACTAATACAAAACATTAGACTTAGCCTTGCCTTTTGCTATTTGGCGTGGACTTGCGGGGGGTGTCGACCGGGGCCATTTTGTCAAAAAAGCACTTAAAATTTGAGGCCGAAAACGCGGTTGCCTCCGGAGACTGGCGCAGTTTTCGATGGTGCACTAAGTAGCTACGAGCTTCGAGCAAGCAAAGTCCTATTCTGATCGACTTTCGGGATATTTTCGCAGGGGATGGGGGTGCCTGTCGGTGATGAGCGTACTGGAAAAATGTGATGAAAAAGTTGGGCGGAACGGTGGCGTTTATGCATACTTTATTATACGTACTATAAGACCAACAAAAATATTTTTGGGGAGAGCGGGATTTTGGCTTTTTGGCGGATTGGAGGGTTGGGGCGCGGAGTGGGCGTTTTGAGGATGGTCTGGGCAAGACATAGATAGGTCGCGAGTTAGATACGACTTGTGAAAAATGGGGCAGTGGGGTTCGGAGAGCGATTTCTTCAAAGTGACAGGGTCGGGTGTCAAGAGGGGTTTTTGAGGGGTCGTTGTGGTTTTTCCCGTTTTGGGAAGGAACATGGATGGGCGGATGGAAGTGGTGGTGGGGGATCGGAAGTCGAAGTCCCAATCATTCGCTTCGCGATAGGACGGGGTGCCCGCGGGGCTCCCGCCGCGATTCGGGGGTTCTTTTTCACCTCGCGATTCTCTTCCCACCTTCCGCAGAATGAGTCTTCCGTTTGACACTACCAGATGTCTGACGTTTTCTCCCAATCCTGACGCGGACATTAGTGGGCTTAGAAGCGGAGGGTTTAGAAGAGCCAACAGCGGCAGCGAACGCGGCGGGATTCAGTGCGGTGAGTACGGCAGCGGGATTCTTGTCGATGACAGTGAGCAACGTGCGGGCCGGCGCTTCCGGGCTCCTTCGCCCTCCCTCCCAGTGCTTGATAGCGTCCAGGCTGAACCCGAACGTGTTAGAAAATCTGGCTTGTGTCATGCCGAGTCGATTTCGGATCGCTTTCACGTCAACTTCCTCGGGCACATGTGCCTTGAATCCTTCTTGCTCCCCAGCGAGGAAAGCCTCAACGTCGTTCAGGCCACCCATCATCCGCTGGAATTGCGTTTTCATGCTATCTCCCGTAGGTCTCGAAAATACTATCGGCCCGTTTCCTTAGTATGTTGCGCTCTGCCATCGACAGATTTTCTTTTTCATTCTTCGAAAAAACAGCAATGAGAAAAACCGGAAATCTCTGGTTGCGCCAGATATACACAACCCGGGCCCCGCCGCTTTTCCCCATTCCTTTGCGTGCGACTCGGACCTTTCGAAACCCGCCCGTTCCACGGATCACGTCCCCACATTCCGGGTCAGCCGCCACCAGTGCCACGATGTCCGCCCGCTCCTCCTCGCTAAAGAGCTTGTTGGCCATCGCGAGGTAAGTAGGAGTCTCGACAACCGTCTGCTGGATTCCCTTGTACTCCATTGGACACCATCAGTCAAGCAAATTGTATGCCATTGGACACCAATGGTTTAGGGAACTCTCTTAAGGGCAGTTCTCGGTGAGTTTCGGTCGTGTGGAATTTCGCTCTCCACAAGGTTGCGCGTGAAGTGCCTCGCCCCAGGTTAGTGTCCAACGAGCGGACGCGAACCCTGGAGCACCGGGCTAATGGAAATTGGTGAACGTCCCGTCTGTTCCCAGTTTTGTTTCCCCAGTTTTGGAACTGAAGGGTGAGCCAGCCCGCGAGTCGACTGTGCGTCGTGGGGAGAGAACCCACATCTGCCAAAACCGGGCAGATGTGGGGCACCGTCGGTACTGCTGGAGTGAAAAGCGGATGTGGGCCACCAGCCCCACTGTGTCAATATATGGGCCAGTTTCCGCAGGGCCGTCCCTCCGGGACTTGAGGTGTTTTTCCCGCTTGTCCCCACGCTGAAGCGCGGGGCTACGTTTGGTTCGCCCCTCCGGGGCTGGCCCGGCGGTTGGTTTCCTCACGCCCGCAAAAGGCCTCAACTTCTGCAATCTGACTTCTGATTTCTGCAATCTGACTTCTAACTTCTGCAATCTGACTTCTTACTTCTGCAATCTGACTTCTTACTTCTGCAATCTGACTTCTGACTTCTGCAATCTGACTTCTAACTTCTGCAATCTGACTTCTTACTTCTGCAATCTGACTTCTTACTTCTGCAATCTGACTTCTGACTTCTGCACTCTGAGTTCTAACTTCCGTAATCTGAGTTATAACGTCTAACTTCTGACTTCTTACTTCTGCATTTCCCTCACTCCGCCCAGTCGGCGATGAAGACGTTGGTTTCGTGGGGCTGCTTGCCCTGGCGGTGGGAAATCCAGACTAGCTGTTTGCCGTCGGGCGAGAACATGGGGAAGCCGTCGAAGCCGTCGCTGTAGGTGATGCGCTCGAGGCCAGTGCCGTCCACCTTGATGGTGTAGAGTTCGAAATTGCCCATGCCTCCGGTTGAGCCTACGTTGGTGGCGAAGATTACGCGCTTGCCGTCGGGGAAGAACGATGGGGCGAAGCTGGCGGCGTTCAGGTTGGTGAGTTGGCGCTTCTGGCTGCCATCGGCTTTCATGATCCAGATTTCCAGCGTGGTGGGGCGGATGAGGTTTTGCTTGAGCAGATCTTTGTATTCGGTGATTTCGGCTTCGGTTTTGGGGTGGTATGCCCGGTAGACGATCCACCGGCGGTCTTTGGAAAAGAACGGGCCGCCGTCGTAGCCGAGTTCGTGCGTGAGCTGCTTGACGTGGGTGCCGTCGGCGTTCATCGAGTAGATGTCGAGGTCGCCGTTGCGCATGGAGGTGAAGACGATCTTCTTGCCATCTTCGGAGATGGTGGCTTCGGCGTCGTAGCCGGGAGTGGTGGTGAGCTGCTTTAGGTCGGAGCCGTCGGGCTTGGCGGTGAAGATGTCATAGCCGGGATAGATGGCCCACACGTATCCCTTGGAGAAGTCGGGGCGTGGCGGGCAGGCGGGATCGGCTAGGTGAGTGGAGGAGTAAAGAATCTTGTCTCCATGCGGATAAATGTAGCTGCACGTGGTGCGGCCCTTGCCGGTGGAGACCATCTTCTGATCGGAGCCATCGGTGTTCATGATGAAAATCTGGTCGCACTGGAGATCATCGCGCGTGGATTGGAAGATTAGCTTCTTGCCGTCGGCGGAGAAGTAGGCTTCTGCATTCGAGCCTCCGAAGGTGAGCTGGCGCACATTGCGGAGATGCTTTTCCTCCGGCGTGGCTAGGGAGGGTGTGGCGGGAGAAGGTGCGGCGGAAGAAGGAGCAGCGGTTTGGGCTGCACCTCGAAGCAAGGCCGTCGAGGCGCAGAGCAGCACGAGCAGCGCAAAAAGTGTTTGTCTCATGGGAATTGTGTGAGTGTAAATTGGTGAGCGTTAGTCTAGCAGAATCCGGGTGAATCAAACGGGAGGAATCGATGAAGCGACTGTTTTCTGTGGCTGCGGTTGCGCTGCTTGTGGTGGTGGGCGCTGCGATAGGTGGGCGCTCGGTGGCATCGGCAGGAGCGTCTTCCGGAAACAAGGCAAATGCGGACATGCTGCGGCACATGGAGGCCGAATTCATGAAATCGGCGGCAGAGCATGGGTCGGCCGGATACATGGCGTATTACGCTGACGACGCGGTCGAACTGCCGAACGGGGCCGATGCTTTGCAGGGCAAGGACGCGATCGCCAAGACGATGGGATTTCTTGATCAGAAGGACAATCACCTGGAGTGGACGCCGGTCTATGCGGATATGGCGGCGTCAGGGGACCTCGGGTATACGTACGGTACTTACGTCTTCACAACGAAGGATAAGACGGGGAAGACAGTTGAGGAGCATGGGAAATATACATCCATCTGGAAGAAGCAGAAGGATGGCAAGTGGAAGGTGGTGCTGGATATGGGGAATGCGAACACGCCGACTAAATAGGAATGAGGAACGATCTTTCATGCGGTGTCCCGGAAATACCGGGTATAAGTTCGGGCCGCAGATCTTGACGAAGCAGAGGATCTGGTGCAAGCGGAATGCATAGATCCTTCGCTCGCGAACTTCATGGTGCGGGGGCTGCCGGCTTTCCTGCCGGCTCGCTCAGGATGACAGTCTGGATTTATTTCACGAACTTGTGGGATGGGACACTAGCTCTTTGCAGAAAATTTTTCGTCGGCAAGCTGTTCGATACGCTGAACGACTTCGTCTTCGGTCATGTCTGTGGAATCGAGAATCACAGCATCGTCGGCGGGGGCTAGCGGCGAGGTGGCGCGGGTGCGGTCGCGGCGGTCGCGCTCGCGGAGCTCGGCGGCGATGGACTCGGCTGACGCGCCCTTGATTTTGTGCTGATCGAGACGGCGCTGCTCGCGGACTACGGGGTCGGCATCGAGAAAAATCTTGAGGTCGGCGTCGGGGAAGACTTTGGTGCCGATATCGCGGCCCTCCATGACGACGCCGCCGCCAAGTCCCATTTCGCGCTGGCGGGCGACCATCCATTCGCGGACCTTGGGATGCACGGAGGCTTTGGACGCTGCGTCGGTGACGTCGCGCTCGCGGATGCGGGCCGACACATCGATGCCATCGAGGAGGACGCGGTTGCCGCCGAGCGTCGGCTCGAGAGTGATGCGCGATTCCTGTGCCAGCTTGAGCAGCGCGGCTTCATCTTCGAGCGATGCATCCCACTGAATTGCCTTTAGAGCGAGCACGCGATACATGGCGCCGCTCTCCAGGTTCACATAACCCAGCTTGCGTGCGACGCGGGAGGCAACGGTGCTCTTGCCGGCTCCGGCGGGGCCGTCGATGGCGATGATGAGTTTGCGTGGAGAAGGGTCGGTCATCGGAGGGCCGGTCATTGGGCAAAGGCAGATTGTACACGGTTCGGTGGAATGGTCCGGTGACGGGTGAAGGGGTTTCTAGAGGCTGGAGCCGTTTAGTTCTTGCACACCGACGACGAAAATCCAAGGACAAAGTGCACGGGAGAACTCCCCGATTCGAATGTCAGGGTGCGGAGGGCGTAGGGGTCCTTCGACTCCGCAGGAACTGCGCTTCGCTCAGTTCCTGCTCCGCTCAGGATGACAGCTCGGTTGATGGTACTGCCGTTAGCCGTTTTTGGCGGGGCGCGCACTGGCGGCGCGAGGGCGCAGTACGAAGGGTTCCTTGCGCGGGGTAATTTCTAGCAGGGACTTGCTGCCGACGTGGGTGAAGCTCAACTGGCGCGCGGCTAGCAGGGCGCGGATGGCGTCTTTGGTGCGGGAACGGGGAACGAAATTGGAAAAGAATTTCTCCACTTCCTCCTGCTCGGCAGCCACGAGACAATCGAGATATTTTGAGAGCAGCGCCGTCAGCGCCTCGCCGGTCGAGACTCCCACACCCTCCCAAACCTTGTCGGGCGCCCAACGCTCCAGTTCGTCCCACACCGAGCCTTCATCGTGGGAGTAGTCGACGCGGGTGACGCGCAGCTTGGCCCACAATTCGGCGAGGGCGCGATCCAGGCCGGCGGTGGAAAGCGCTCCGCCGAGCAGCTCGCCCAGCCTGGCTTTTGAGATGGGGCCGCGGCGGCGGATCAATTCGAGAGTGTCGCAGGCCAGCTGCGAGTATCCCGAGTGCGTGGTGGCCTTGGGCGCTTGCTTGGGGTTGCGCTCGCCGACGAGAGCATAGAAAAAAGGAAACGCGCGGGCGGAGACGAGAAAGGCATTGTTCTCGTCGAACAGCGGGGCCTCGTAGGCAGATTTGTCGCGCAGGACGCGCACCATGAGGTCGGTAGCCTCCTTGGCGCGATCATCGGCATAGGCGTGCTGCTGCACCGGAAGGCGGTCATCGGCTCCAACCCAGGCACCGATGAAGGTCGGCACCAGCACAGGCGGACGCACGGGATACATCAGGCAGAATCCGACCGACTCCAAAAACGAGCGCGCCTCTTCGAGCGTGCGTATGGGATGGCCGTCGAGACGCCATTTGTGGCTGCGCGCCTGGAGGAGTTCGGCTTCGGTCATGGTGATGATTAAAGCACAGGATGGGGGGAAATGGCTTCGAGCTTGGAGCTTCGAGCTAAAAACCTAAAAGCTATAGCTCGTATGCTGTCCGAGAAATTCCTGGCATAAAATTTGGGTGATCATTGCCGAAGTAGCGACGGGTGCGGTGCTGCCGGCAAGGTACATAGATCCTTCGTCGCGAAGATCGCTCCTCAGGATGACAGGTCGACTTATGGCCCAAACTTATGGGACACGACACTGGAACTCGCCGTTCGAGGCTCGCAGCTCAGAGCTCACAGCTCATAGCTCACAGCTCATAGCTCACAGCTCATAGCTCATAGCTAAATTCTCTTGAATGCCTTCTGGATCTCGGTCATGGTGTAGCGCAGGACTACGGGGCGGCCGTGGGGGCAGGTCATGGGATGTTGCGTCTTGGCCAGTTCTTCGAGCAGCCACTGCATTTTGTTTTGCTCGAGCGGCATATTGACCTTGATGGCGGCGTGGCAGGCGATTGAAGCGGCAATGCGCGTGCGCAGGGCTTCGAGGTTCACAGCCTGATCTTCGCGCGTGAACTGCTCCAGGATTTCGTGGAGCATGTGCTCGACTTGGGACGCGTCCACGCCGGCGGGGGCAACTTTGACCGCTACGCTGCGCGCGCCGAAAGGTTCGGCCTCGAATCCGTTGTGCTCAAGCTCGGCGGCGATCTCGCTGAAAACGGCCTGTTGCGCGGGCGTCAGTTCGATCACCAGCGGCATCAATAGGCGCTGGCTCTCTACTTTTTGCGCCGCGCGCTGGCGCGAGACGCGCTCGAAGAGCACACGCTCGTGGGCCACATGCTGGTCGATGATCCAGAGTCCATCTTCATTCACGGCGAGGATGAAGGAATTTCGAATTTGGCCCAAGGCTTTCAGAGTGCGCAGCGATTCGAGCGTGGGCGGAGCTTGCGGCTCGGGATCGACGGGCGGAGTGCAGCCGTGGTCGGGCACGGTCGATTCCCCAACGGCAGGCTCGGGCGCGCGCGCCAGCGAAACGGCGGCGTTGGCTTCGACTGCGATTCCTCCTTCGAAGGCGAAACGGGCAGTGGCGGGCGGGAGGGCTGGCGGTTGCAGGGCAAAGTTGTTGCCCGCGGCGGGCTCGTAAAGATGACGCCATGGGGCGGGTTGTCCCTGGCTTTGCGCAGTACCCATGCCGCTGCCGCGCGCTCCGGGCGTGAGGCCTGGAGTCGCCGTTGGCTGCGCATTGATCTCCGACAAAAACTGCGGGACGGGTCGCGCCTTCATGAGCGTGTCGCGCACGGCATCGCGGACAAAATCGTGAACGACGGTCTGCTGGCGAAAGCGAACCTCGGTTTTCGACGGGTGCACATTGACATCGACTTCAGCAGCGGGCATTTCGAGAAACAACAAGACGACCGGAAAGACCGTGGGCGGGAGGATGTTGCGGTAGGCCTCGGTGATCGCGTGCTGGATGAGGCGATCGCGAATGAGGCGGCCATTTACGAAAATGTAGATCGAATTGCGGTTAAGCTTCTGAATCTCCGGCTTGGAAGCGAAGCCGTGCAAGCGGACTTCGCCGAATGGCGTGGAATCGGCTTCGCTGCCGGGCGCGTTCTCAGGCAGATTTGCGGCGGCTTCTGGCGGGTGCTCGCTTGCCCGCGCGCGCCACGGTGGAGGCTGCGGCAAACCGACGCGTTCGAGCGGCTGGACGGCGGCAAGCGGAATCAACTGATCGAGCGTCTCGCGGCCGAAGACCTGATAGACGCGCTCGCGCTGATCGGACACCGGCGCCGCGACCAGCAGGGCATTGGTGGCGGAGTGCAATTCGAAATGCTTCTCCGGATTGGCCAGCGCATAATGTGTGACGAGCGAGGCAATGTGCGAGAGTTCGGTCGATTCGGAGCGCAGAAATTTTTTGCGCGCGGGCGTGTTGAAGAAAAGATCGCGGATGGTGATGGATGTGCCGAGCGGCAGGCCGGCTTCTTCCACGCGGATGATTTTGCCGCCGTTAATTTCAATGACGGTTCCTGCCGGGTCTTCCGCGGCGCGGGTTTCGAGATGAAGGCGGGCAACGGATGCGATCGAGGGCAGCGCCTCTCCGCGGAAGCCGAGTGTGGCGATGCTGAGCAGGTCGTCAGTGTCCTTGATTTTTGAAGTGGCGTGGCGCTCGAATGCGAGCATGGCGTCGTCGCGCACCATGCCGCAGCCGTTGTCGACGATCTGAATGAGCTTCTTTCCGCCGGCCTCGACGTTGACGCGAATGCGCGTGGCGCCGGCGTCGAGCGAGTTTTCGAGCAGCTCCTTTACTACCGAAGCCGGGCGCTCCACCACCTCGCCGGCGGCAATCTGGTTGGCGACACGCTCGGGCAGGACGTGAATTTTTCCCATGTGATTTGGGATTCAGTGTGCCAGACGGGGGCGGGTAGTGGCTAGTGGGCAGCGTTGTTGTTGACGATGTCCGAAGGCCGAAGGTCCTTATGAGCCTGAACGCGCACTTGAACGTTCGGCTCGTTTTGCGCTCGGGGCGCCGCCGCTGAGCACTTCGAGGTTGGGCAGGCCTTCCCACTCGCCGCGGGAGCCCGCGGAACGGACGATGATAAATACGGTTGAGGCTTCATTGGTGCGGGCGCGGCTCCAAAGGCGGGGACGGTTGACGGATACGGGATTTCTCCAGACGATTGCGGGAACGGCCATCCAAAAACTCCTTCTTGCGGGGTGCTGATGTGGAGTATTGCGTGGCGGTGGGAACAGCGCGGTAGGTGAGATCACAGCATCCTGTGATTACGGTCACAAAGCAGATGTGGATCAAGCCGGTGCAGCACTTTCCGCTGGCTAAGCGGCCAGGGTCGTTATCTCCGGCTGCCTCTCGAGTCTTTGGACGTTTCTGCCGATAGAAATGTTGGATGAGCTGTTAATCCGCGTGTCAGGCGCTGGATGGTGCCAACAATGGCGGAGTGCAAAATCCTGGTGAGTTGCCATTTTTGCGAGGACGAACTTGCGTACTTGCCGCAAACAGCAGAATTTATGCGAAGCAAGTATTGCCATGGCGATAGCGAGAAGTGTGCCCGATATCGAGTGGCAACCGAGGGTGTCCAGCCTCCGGCGGATCTGTTTCCGAATCAAAGTGAACGGGTCCGCGCGGTTCTTAATCGCTATGGAAAAGAAGCCTCGGTGAAATAACGGCATTCGAATTAAAGCGCGCCGGCTGCCAGTTTCCTAATTTGTTTACCACCACTCCAATTTTCTACTACCACCACTCCAATCCCGAACTGCCGCTGGCCTTCGCTCACTGGATCGGGCTTGGAATGGTTGCGGTAACGCTCTCGGCAAACGATGCAGGCAACCAAGAGCGGCACCTCACTTTGGGATACACTCGGTGCTATACGGGGTTTGCCAACCACCGGGGAAAACCGGGACCAGGAGGCGCGGATGCCGCTGAGAATCTTCGCATGGGCCGTAGCGTGGATGGTTGTCCTGGGCAGCGGCGTTCTGCCGGGTCAAACCAAATCGCCAGCTTTGGGCGCTCCGGGCAGGCAGGAATTTCCGGTGACTTTGCGGCAAAACGTGGTGGCGGGCAAGACCGCGGTGGGCACCAAGGTCGAGGCGAGACTCCAACTCGCCACGCTGGTGAAGGGCACCGTCATTCCAGAGGGCGCGATTTTTTCCGGAGAAGTGATCGAGTCGGCGGCAAAAACGGCAACCGATCCCTCGCGCCTTGCCATCCGGATAGACTCGGTGCAGTGGAAGAAAGGCTCGGCGCCGATCAAGGCGTACTTGACCGAGTGGTACTACCCGCCCCGCATGGCCTTGGGAGATGCCTCGTCGGATGCGGACGACGACAACCCAGTACGCCGAGCGATGCGAGGCTCGACCGCGGCGAGCCCAAATATTCCGGGCGGTCCCGTGCCCCCGCTGGGAATTTCGGACAAGCGGGTTGTGATGAAGGACGTTGAATCCGCGCGTGAGGGCGATGGCGTTGTCACCTTGAGTTCGAAGCGCAGCAACATCAAGCTGGATCGGTCGACGACGTATGTGCTGGCGGCGGAGGAGCGGACGGCGGGGAAGTAGCTGCCCGCACGAGCCGCCGGAAGAATGAGCAGGACAAGAAACCGAACGAAGATGCCGTGATCATCATCACGGCTGCAACCCGCCGGTTAAAGCACACTGCCAATGAGGAGCCGCAGTGTAGCCGCCCAGAGCACACAGCCCGACCGCCAATCAAACAGAGCCCGGAGGGCGAGCCAGCTTAGCCCAGCGCTTTCAGCGCTGGGTGGGAAGATGCCATTGCGGAAGAAGTCCCGGAGGGACGACCCATGTCGCACACCTATGCCAGCAATCGCGTGCACGTTGTCTTTTCGACAAAGGGTCGGAAGAAAAACCTCGGCGAGGATCTTCAGCCGAAGCTGTGGGGCTAGATGAAGGGCATTGCTAAGAATCACGGCTTTGGAGCGGTCAAGATCGGCGGAGTCTCCGATCACGTTCACGCTCTGCTCGTGGTGCCGCCTGCGATGGCGCTGGCGAAGGCGGTGCAGGCGATTAAGGGTTGCTCGTCCAAATGGCTCAACGACACCGGAGCGGCGGGCGGCGATTTCGCCTGGCAGGAAGGTTATGGCGCGTTCAGCGTGAGTGCATCGCAGACGGAGGGGGTTGTCGCGTACATCGAGAATCAGGCGGCGCACCATGCCAGGCTGAATTATGAAGAAGAGTTTGTGGAGTTGTTGCGGAGATACGGCATTTCCTATGATCCTGCACACGTGTTGGGGTAGGGTCGCCCGGCGTTGAAACGCCTGGCAGGGTGGGCCGTCCCTCCGGGACTTGAACTCTATTTCGACGCCTACCCAGCGCCAAGGCGCTGGGCTAAGGTGGCTCGTCCCTGCGGGACTGGGTGATATTAGCGAAGCAATTTGGTTTTTCCTCCGAAGCATTACCGAACATTCGAAGGGACAAATTCGTTAGTTTCTTTTTACCACCACGCCAATCCCCAGCTCCCTTAATTGTCCTTCGGCTACCGGCGTGGGTGCCTCCACCATCAGGTCCTTGGCGGCGGCGGTTTTGGGGAAGGGAATTACTTCGCGGAGGCTTTCGGCTCCGGCGAGGATCATCACGATGCGGTCCAGGCCGAGCGCGATGCCTCCGTGCGGCGGCGTGCCGTACTCCAGCGCTTCCAAGAAGAAGCCGAAGCGCGACTGCGCCTCTTCTTTGGTCATGCCGAGGGCGTGGAAGATTTTGCTTTGAATATCCTGGCGGTGAATACGAATGGAGCCGCTGCCCAGCTCGGTGCCGTTGAGCACTACGTCGTAGGCTAGCGCGCGCACCATAGCCGGGTCGGTTTCGAGCTTATCCATGTCTTCTTCGTGCGGCGAGGTGAACGGATGATGCGCGGCGACCCAGCGGCGATCGGTCTCGTCGTACTCGAACATGGGGAAATTGGTGACCCAGAGGAAACGGTAGTCTTTGGCCGGGTCTCCGGTTTTTTTGAAGATGCCGTGGCGCTCGGCGTACTTTTGCGCGAGTGCTATACGCAGCAGGCCGGCGGAGGCGTAGATGGCCATTTCCGCGGGCGTGACTTTACGCTTGCCGGCGGGGTGGTCGTCTTTTGCGGCCTGCGCCGAACCGACGACTAGAACAATGAGGTCGGCGGCCTCGCATGCGCCGGTGCTGGCGCGAATCTTCTCGCGGATTTTCGCTCCGGCTTCGGGATTCTTGTTCTCGATGCGCTTGAAGTCTTCGAAGACGCGCGCACCGCCTTTGGAAACGAACAACGGCTTGATGTCGTCGCGTTCCTTGCGCGAGAGTTCGCCTATGCTGGGGATGCGGAGGGCGATCACCGGCAGGTCTTTATTAATCGCCAGCGTTTCCAGTTCGGCGGGCGCGAAGCAGTCGCGCACTTCGGTGAAGGCGGGCAGGCGCAGATCGGGCTTATCGATGCCGTATTGGCGGATGGCGTCGTCGTAATCCATGCGCGGGAAGTTCGGCTTGATGTCGTGCCCGGCCGCCTTGAAAGCCGCGACCAGAAAGCCTTCCACCGTTTCCCAGACGCGCTCGGGCTGCGGGTAGGACATCTCAAGATCGATTTGCGTGAATTCCGGCTGGCGGTCGGCGCGCAGGTCTTCGTCGCGGAAGCAGCGCACGATCTGAAAATACTTGTCGAAGCCGGAGATCATCAGGATCTGCTTAAACAGTTGCGGCGATTGCGGCAATGCATAAAACATGCCGGGCTGCACGCGGCTGGGGACGAGGTAATCGCGCGCGCCCTCGGGCGTGGAGCGCGTCATGAACGGCGTTTCGATTTCGAAGAAACCCGCCGAAGCCAGATTGTCGCGGATGGCAAGCGCAACTTTGTGCCGCAGCTCGATGTTGAACTGCATGGCTTCGCGCCGCAAATCGATGTAGCGATACTTCAGGCGCATCTCTTCGTTGGCGAGCACGGTGTCGCTGGGCAGGAAGGGAAGCTGCTTGGAGACGTTTAGGAGCCGCAGCTCCTCGACCACCAGTTCCACTTCGCCGGTGGGGACGTTGGGATTGATGGTATCGGCGTCGCGCTTCTTGACCGTGCCGATGGCCGCAATGACGTACTCGTTGCGTAGTTGCTCGGCTTTGGCATGGATGGCGGGATCAAGTTCGTGGCTGAAGACGACTTGCGTCACGCCGGAGCGGTCGCGCAGATCGATGAAGATGATCTGGCCGAGATCGCGGCGGCGGTTGACCCATCCCATGAGGACGGCTTTTTTGCCAGCGTCAGCGAGGCGCAGCGCCCCGCACATATGAGTTCGTCGAAGATCGCCTAGAAAATCGAGCACGTTTTTGCCTTTTCTTGCTGGGCTTTCTGTTGCGGAGCAGCCAGCGGAATTGCGCGTGATGAATGAGTGGAAATTATAAATGCTCGCCCGCGCAAGCTACCGACGAATCGCACGAATTGACGTTGTGCCGGGATGCTTCTAGTATTTCCCCCGCAGAGTCTTGGGGGCACCCAAAAGAGCGTAAAAGGAGGTAGTGGGGTATGCGATTTACGTGTGCGGTATTGCTGCTGTGCATTTTCGTGGCGGGCGCGGCGTTCGCGCAAATGGAAAACATGAAGCCGGCGCCGGAACTGAAGAAGCTTGACTATTTTGCGGGGAACTGGACTTCGGTGGGCGATGTGAAGCCGGGACCGATGGGTAAGGGCGGAAAGGCGATCGTGCATGAGCATACGGCGTGGATGGAGGGCAAGTTCTTTCTGGTAACCCACGCCGACTACACGAGCCCGCAGGGCAAGGGCACTGAGATCGCATTCCTCGGCTACGACACCGAGGAAAAGGTCTACACCTACGACGAATTCGACAGCCAGGGCGAGGCGGTCCATGCCAAGGGAACGGTGGATGGCGATACCTGGACGTGGACGAATGAGATGAAGATGGGCGGCAAGACGATGAAGTCTCGCTACACGGAGAAGATTGTGTCGCCGACCGAGTACAGCTATAAGTTCGAAATGTCGTCGGATGGCACGAACTGGAACCTGGTGATGGACGGGAAGGATACGAAGACCGTGGCGAAGGCTGCTGCGAAGGCCGCGGCCAAGCCGTAGAGATTCTTCAATACGCAGTCCGATTCGCACGGGGGATCGGACTGCTTTTTTGGTTGGCGCGAAAGAGCGGTTCTCGAACGAAAAAGCTATCAGAGTGCGCGTGGGAGGTGGGCCGTCCCTCCGGGACTTGAATCGTTGCTTCCACTTCACCCCGCGCTGAAGCGCGGGGCTAAGCTAGTTCGTCCCTGCGGGACTGGAAACTGCCGGGCTTCATTCCATCGTGTTCCGTGAAATTTAGTTTCTCACGCACACACGTCAGCGCTGCATGGCGATGCGGGCTGCGAGATCCGCGCGCGGCACCGTTACTTGTTCGCCGCTTGCCAGGTGTTTTAGGGCGAAGGCATCCGCTTTCACTTCGTTTTCGCCGACGATGAGGATATAGCGGGCTTTGGCTTTGTCGGCGGCCTCGAAGGATTTTTTCAGGCGGAAGGATTCGTCGCCGAGTTCGACGACCAGATCTTTGTTGCTACGGCGGAGTTCGCGGGCCAAGCGGGCGGCTTCGCGATTCATGCCGGCGCCGAGCGGGGCGATGTAAACGTCGGGAGTGCGGATGGCTTCCTCGGCGGATTTAGTCAGCGACAACACCAGCCGGTCTTCGCCAATCGCGAAGCCGATTCCCGGCGCGGGCTGCGGGCTTCCCAGGGCTTCGGCCAGGCCATCGTAGCGGCCTCCGCCGAGGATGGCGTTCTGCGCGCCGAGCGCGCCGTGGGTGAATTCGAAAGCCGTGCGGGTGTAGTAGTCGAGTCCGCGAACGAGGCGGTCGTTTTCCACAAAATCGACACCAATCGAGCGGAGAATTCCTTTTACCTCTTCAAAATGTTTGCGGCAGCCTTCATCTAGAAAATGGCTTATGCGCGGGAGCGTTTCGATGATGGGCTGATCTTCGGGAACCTTGCAGTCGAAAACGCGCAGCGGGTTGGTGACGGCGCGGCGCTGGCAGTCGGCGCACATTTTGGCGGCGACTGGTTCGAGCGCCTTGCGTAGCGCTTCGTTGAATTGGGCGCGGTCGTTGGGGCAGCCGACGGAGTTGAGTTCGAGGCGCCAGTCTTTGATGCCGACGCGGTCGAGGAGCGTGGCGACCAGTTCTAAAATTTCGGCATCGCGGGCGGGCGATTCACTTCCGGCGCTTGGCGGGCCAATGATCTCGGCGTCGATTTGATAGAACTGGCGGTAGCGTCCTTTTTGCGGGCGCTCGCGGCGGAACATGGGGCCGATGGAAAAGAATTTGTTCAGCCCGCGGTCCCACATTTTGTGCTCAATGTAAGCGCGCACGATGCCGGCGGTGTTTTCGGGGCGGAGGGTGAGGGATTGACCCTTATCGCTCTCGGCGCGGCCGCGATCTTCCCAGGTGAACATTTCCTTGGCGACGATGTCAGTTTCTTCGCCGACGCCGCGGGCGAAGAGTTCCGTGGATTCGAAGATGGGCGTGCGGATTTCGTGGAAGTTGTAGGCGCGGAAAACTTCGCGCACGGTGTCTTCGACGAAGTTCCACAGAGCGGTGTCGGGCGGGAGAAGGTCGCGGGTTCCTCGGACGGCTTTGATCATTCAGTTGCCAGTTGCCAGTTGCCAGTGGTCAGTGGCCAGTTGCCAGTAAAACCTTAGCCTAACATCTCGCGCAGAATGCCACTTGCGTTTTGGGCAACTGACCACTGATCACTGGCCACTGTCTTTTCTCTCCTGCAAATACTGCTTCTTGTAGCCGATGTAGTTCTCGGCGTAGCGGAGGATCATTTCTTCGTCGCTTTTTTCCAGGCGTCGACGGAATTTTCCGGGCGAGCCTAGCCACAGTGAGTTCGGCTCAACAATCGTCTTCTCGGGGATTAGCGTTCCGGCGGCGATGATTGAGCCGGAGCCGATGATTGCGCCATTCAGAATGATGGAGCCCATGCCGATGAGGCAGCGGTCTTCGATCTTGCAGCCGTGGAGGATGACGTTGTGGCCGACCGTTACGTAGTCGCCGACATAGACGCCGTATTTCTCCTTCATGCCGTGGAGGATGGTGCCATCCTGAATGTTGGAGTAGTGGCCGACGCGGAGTTCGTGCACGTCGCCGCGGAGGACGCAATTCATCCAGACGCTGGAATGCTCGCCGAGCGCGACATCGCCGATGAGCTGGGCGGAGTCGTCGACGTAGGCGGTTTCGGGAACCTGGGGAGTGACGCCTTGGTGAGAGCGGATCATGGCTGAGATAGTCAAAATACCATGAAGCGGCGAGGATTGCAGAAGTCAGATTGCAGATTGCAGAAGTAGCTACGAGCTGTGAGCTATGAGCTACGAGCTAGCCTCTGGGCGCTGAGTTGGGCGCGCTCAGGAACTGGCCCGTGGTTGAGAGCTTTTACTTCTGCAATCTTACTTCTGACTTCTGCAATTGCAAATGTAAGCTGCCGCCGGGATGTCGGACGGAGGTTGCCGACTCCTGTACAATTTCCCTTCCCGGTGAAACCTCTTCTGAAGATCGCGGTGGTGATCGCGGTGGTGATTGTGGCGGTCGCGCTCGGCGCGCTGGCTGAGCCGGTGGCTTCGCTCCATCCTACGAATTACGTCAACGATTTTTCCGGCGTGCTGGACGCGACGACCGTGGCCCAGCTCAACGACCTGTGCAAGCAGGTGGACGAGAAGGCGAAAGCGCAGATTGCGGTCGCCATCGTCAAGTCGCTGGATGGGCAGGAAGCCGTCGATTATGGCGTGGCGCTTTACCAGGCGTGGGGCATTGGCAAGAAGGGAAGCGATCGCGGTGTGCTGATCCTGCTGTCGACCGAGGATCATAAATACTGGATCAATGTGGGCTATGGGTTGGAGCCGATTCTTCCCGACGGGAAAGTGGGCGGGTTCGGGCGGGAGATGGTGCCGGTCCTGCGCACCGGCAATTACAACGCGGCGGTCATGCTGGTGACGAACCGGGTGGCGCAGGTGATTGCGCAGGATGCCGGCGTAACGCTGGAGGGTGCGCAAGAGCCGGAGTACCAATATCGGACGAGGCCTTCGAACGACAAGCAGGGGCCCGGTTCGATCCTCGGGATCGTCCTGATCGTGATCATCGTGATCATTCTGCTGATGTTTCGGGGTGGACGAAGCCTGCTGTGGTTTTTCCTGGGGATGATGTTAGGCGGCGGGGGAGGGTCTCGGGGCGGCTACGGCGGCGGAGGGGGATTTGGCGGCGGGGGATTCGGCGGAGGTGGGGGTGGAGGCTTTGGAGGGTTTGGCGGCGGCAGCACGGGCGGCGGAGGAGCGGGCGGAAGCTGGTAGAGCAGTGGCCAGTGGCCAGTGGTCAGTTGCCAGTAAAGACGACTTCGATCTTGATCCGCAGGACCTGAGACCTTAGACGCAGCTTGAATCTGGGAACTGGGAACTGGGAACTGAGAACTGATAAAGAGGTGCAGATGGTTCCGGAAAAACTGATTAGCGAGTTTGTCGAGCGGGTGCGGGCGGCGGCGGGAACCAACCTGAAGTCGGTGATCCTGTATGGGTCGGCGGCGGGGGGCGAGTATTTGGCGGAGCACTCCGACGTGAACCTGATGTTCGTGATGGGCGAAACTTCGTTTGCAGCGATTGCGGGGCTGGCTCCGGTAGTGGAGTGGTGGGGGAAGCAGAAGCATCATCCGCCGCTGTTGATGACGGCGGAAGAGCTGAAGCGCGGGGCGGACGTGTTCTCGATCGAGTTTCTCGATATGAAGGAGAATCACCGGGTGCTGTGGGGCGAGGACTTGCTGGCGGGGCTGGAGATTCCGATGAAACTTCATCGGGCGCAAGTGGAGTATGAACTGCGCGAGAAGACCATTCTGCTGCGGCAGCGGCTGCTGGTGGTGGCGAAAGACGAGGGCGGGAAGTGGGAATTGCTGCTGCGGTCGCTGCCGGCATTTGGCACGCTGGCGCGGCATGCGCTGCTGGCGCTGGGAGAGACGGCTTCGGCTTCGAAGCGCGAGGCGGTGCAGCGCCTGGCGGCGAAGGCGGGATTCGATGCGGGGGCGTTCGCGCAGTTGTCCGATGTGCGCCACGGCAAGATAGAGCGAAAGAGCCTGAACGTAGACGACGTGTTCGCGCGCTATTTGAAAGGGGTGGAAGGGATTACGGCGGCGGTGGATGAGATGCTGGACTGAGCGAGGTCAGAGGTGAGAGGTGAGAGGTGAGAGGTCAGAGGTCAAAAGCTGGATTGCAGAAGTCAGAAGTCAGATTGCAGAAGTAAAAGCCAAAGCCAAAGCCAAAGCCAAAGCTAAAAGCTAAGAGCTAGAAGCAAACGGCGAAAAGCGAAAAGCGGACGGCGAAAGTCAGAGTTCGGACTGAGACATTCTTTTTCAGGAGACAGCGATGAAGGGTTTAATCGTGGTGGTGGTGATTCTGGTTGTCATCGGGCTGATTGGATTCGGCCAGTACGTGGGGGTGCGCAACACGCTAGTCCAAAAAGACCAGGCGGTGAAGGCGGCGTGGTCGCAGGTGGATATCGTGCTGCAGCGGCGGGCGGATTTGATTCCGAACCTGGTGGAAACGGTGAAGGGCTACGCGCAGCAGGAAGTGACCGTGTTTGGCGATATTGCGAAGGCGCGGTCGGCGCTGCTTTCGGCGCAGACGCCGTCGGACAAGATTGCCGCCAACGGACAATTGGATGGCGCGCTCGGACGATTGTTGCTGATCGTAGAGAATTACCCGCAGCTGAAGTCGAACGAGAATTTCTTGCGCCTGCAGGATGAGCTGGCTGGGACCGAGAACCGGATCGCGGTCGAGCGAAAACGCTATAACGACACGTTGCAGGACTACAACACCTACGTGCTGCAGTTCCCCAACAACATCTTTGCCGGCTTTGCCGGATACAAGCAGAACGACGCGTACTTCAAGGCGTCGGAAGGCTCGCGCGAAGCGCCGAAGGTGAATTTCGGGGCGCAGACGCCGGCACCGGCAGCGACGCCGGCACCGGCACCGGCTCCTGCGAAGTAGGGGAATCCCACACAACGCAAACCCGCGTTGTGTGGGGCACCCTTTTACGATTGTGAGAGCCGGGCCGTCCCTCCGGGACTGGAGTCGTAGGCTCCACTTTACCCCGCGCTGAAGCGCGGGGCTAAGGTGGGCCGTCCCTGCGGGACTGGAGACTGGCAGGGTTTTGTTCCGCCGTGTTGTCTCGAATTCAGTTCTCAGGCACACGCTATCGCGATTTCTTGTGAGTATAATTTTCGCTAGCGTTCGAGTGCGTTCGGAACCGACGAATGCGCCTCCCCGCCAGGAGATCAGCCATGTCTTTGGCCAAGGTCGGCTTTCTTGTGTTGCTGGCGGGGGCGGTTGCGCAGGCGCAGCTCGGAACGTCAGGCATTCCGGCGTCAAGCGTTCAGACCCAGAGGATTGCTATGGCGGCGCCGAATTCGCAGGCGCGCGTCGTTCCTACTGCCGCGCCGCGTGCGGTCTCTGCTGCCGCTCTGCTCCCCGTCCAATCGAAGAACCCTAAGGAGCTGGGGGTTGGAAAGCTGCTGGTGGCCAGCCGAGGCCTGGGCGACCCGAATTTCACGAAGACGGTGATCCTGCTGGTTCAGTTTGATGCCGAAGGCGTGGTGGGACTGATTCTGAATCGACGTACTGAGATGCCGATTTCACAGGTGATTGAGGGCATCAAGGGCGCGAAAGACCGTGCCGATCCGGTCTATCTCGGAGGTCCGGTCGATCTCCAAGTGATACTGGGATTGCGCAAGTCGCAGGCCAAGATCGAGGGTGCGAAACAGATTTGCGATCAGGTCTACCAGATTTCCTCCAAGGCCCAGATGGAACAGATCATGTCCGATAAAGTTCCGCCTACCGCGGTTCACGTGTACGTAGGCTATGCCGGATGGACTAAGGATCAACTGCGGAAAGAGATGGAAATGGGTGGGTGGTTTGTTTTTCCGGGGGATGCGGAAACCGTATTTAGTGCCGATCCGGAGTCCCTGTGGGAGCAGATGATTCGAAAAACCGAATTGCAGTTTGCGCGGAATGAGACCGCGCGCGGCGACTAAGATCCGACGCGAGTCTGTCCGCAAGGGCGAGTTAAAACTTCTGCCTCTACCTCCCTGAGAAACCGAACAATTTTGAGGTGCGACGGTCACATTAGCGGCGGGCGCACTCTGCTATATAAGCGGTAAGGATTTCTGGAATCCCCTCCGATTCCGAGTTCTTGGGCACGAGGGGATTCGTATGCGCCGCCGCCGTCTTATTTCGGCTTCCAACTGCAATATTTCCTTCCTTGTTTTTTTGCGGATATCACTACTCTCACTGATCGCCTGGAGTAGAACTCGTTTCCTAAAATGCCGTCGAAGCAAAGGACCGCGGCCCTCAGGGGCTGGAAGCCCCCATGTTTGTGCAGCCGTGGGCGGCACGACTAGAAGTCGTGCCCTTCCCAAAACCATTTACGAGACGATTTACAAAACCGTTTATCTGAGAAGTGGTACTCGCCTCGCGCGGATTGTTCTCGGGCAGAGTGTTCTCGGGCAAATCGTCCTTGCGCCGGCCATGGTCGCGTCGATCATGCTTGTGCTGATGTTGCTCGGGCTTTCTGGCGCCTGGGCTCAGGATGCTTCGACTGGGGCGCTGCGGGGGAGCGTGCTGGATGCGCGCGGGGCGGCCGTGACCAACGCCGACATTGTTGCCATCTGCGTTGAAACGGGCGTGCGGTATCACACGGCCACCGACGTTGCCGGGCGCTATGTGATGGACCTGCTGCCGCCGGGGAATTACTCGGCGCGGGCGGAGGCAGAGGGAATGTCGCCGCAGCTTTCTCCGGTGATGAAGGTGGAAATTGGCGCGGCCGAACAGTTGACGTTCCGGCTGACGGTTGCCGGACCGAGGGAGACTGTCACCGTGGCCGCCGAACCTGAACGAGTTGCAACCAGCCCAACCGCCGTTTCTCAGGTGCTCGACGAGCAGGCGATCGCGAGCCTCCCGCTGAACGGGCGAAGATTTACCGACCTGCTGCTGCTTACGCCCGGTGTGTCGCAGGACCCGCGCGGGCTTAGCTCGGGATCGAATGGCGACCTTTCCTATGGCGGCATTCGCGGATACAACACCAGTTATCTGGTGGACGGGACGGACAACAACAACGGATTTTTCGCGCAGGCGCGTGGACGCTATCGTTCGCCGTATCAGTTTTCGGATGAAGTAGTGGCGGAGTTCCGCGTGTCGTCGAACAGCTACGGGGCGGAATCGGGGCGGTCGTCAAGCGCGGTGGTGAATGTGGTGACCAAGTCAGGGTCGAACAATTGGCGCGGAGGCGCGTTCTACTATCTGCGCGATAGTTCGCTGGGGAGCGCGGCCCCGGCGGGCGCGGGCGTGAACCCGGTCAACATTCAACATCAATTTGGCGGAACAATTGGCGGACCGATCGTTCGGGGAAAGACGTTCTTTTTTGCCGGATATGATCAGCATGTTTACCACGTGCCGATGGTGGTGGAGTTTCTCAACGGCTCTACGGCGGTGACGCCGGTGCTGGGCACTTATCCGGGAATTCTGGACTACGAGATTTGCGACGCTTCGATTGGCGGGACGGCCTGCGATCAGGCGATTGTGCCGGGCTGTCCTCCATCGAGCGCGGGGGAGCCTCCGTGCGTTCCGTCGAGTTTGCCCTCGGCGGCGGCGCAGCTTTCCGCGCAGGGAGGGACGTTTCACTCCAGTCTGCTGGGCAACGCCGGCTTTCTGAAAATTGATCACGTACTGAGTCCGCGCAATCTCTTGTCGGCGCGGCTGAGTACTTCGCGTTACTACGGCACTAATAACGTGTTCTTCGAGCCGTCAAGCCCCGTGACCAATGACGCGCTGAGCGGCAATGGCGAAGAGGATGTGACGACGGAGAGCGCATCACTTTCTTTGCTGAGCAGCCTCACGCCGCGCTGGACGAGCCATTTGCGGGCGCAGTTTTCGCGCGACCTGGAGCGGTCCTATGCGAACACGACGCTGCCGAAAAGCGAGATTTATGACTGGCTCGACGATATGGGGGAGTCGTCGATTCTGCCGCGGCAGACGCGGGAGCACCGCTTGCACTTAGCCGAGACGATGAGCATCAATCGAGGACGGCAGGAATGGAAATTTGGCGGCGATGCCATGCGCACCTGGGACTACAACTATTTTCCGTCGCTCTACGGAGGCGAGTATCTCTTCGATTACATCGAGGTGAACCCGTGGACGTTCCAGCCAGTGGCGACGCAAGGCCTGGAACTGACACCGTTGCGGGCGTGGGCGCACACGGTCATGCCGAGCTGGAACTTCGATGCGGGGAGTTGGACCGGCCCGGTATCGAATCTGGCGCGTTACTACGTGCAGAACTTTGGCAATCCGGTGTCGCATCCTGACAGCAATGACTATGCCGCTTTTCTTCAGGATACGATTCGGCTGACTGGCCGGCTTTCTCTGAGCCTGGGCGTGCGCTATGACTTGCAGACTTTCACGACGAAGGGACGGGTAGGCAATGCGCTGTGGCCGCTGGCGGGCTGGATGCCGGAACCGGACAAGAACTTCGCCCCGCGCGTCGGAATAGCCTATGCCATTGGTGAACGGCGGCCACTCATGGTGCGAGCGGGATTCGGTACGTTCTTTACGCGCATCCCGCAGATGTATGAGTCGGCGGTGATCGGCGATAACGGAGTCACGAATGAGTTTCTGTCACTCGATAACTCGAATTATTACCAGCATCAGGTTTTTCCGACTTATCCCAATGTGGTGGTGAACTGTCCGCGCGGTCCGGTTTCGTGCACGCTTCCGGCGGCGTGGCAGCAGTATGCGACGAACGAAATCGCGGCTTTCGGGCCTAACTTCAAGACGCCGCGGGCCGAGCAGGGAAGCGTGCGGCTAGAGCGGGAGTTCAAGGGCGGCGTCACCGGCGAGCTTTCGTATTTGTATGTACATGGCGTGGATATGATCCGCGCGCGCGACGTGAATCTGCCCCCGCCGACGTTCTACAGCTATCCGATCTACGACCCGACGGGCAGCCAGTTTCAGAATGCGTTGTATAACGTCGCGTCCTTTGCGACCTGGCAAACGACTTACAGCATCAGCTGTCCTTATCCCCCGTGCATCAATCCGTTGGCGCGGCCAATTCCGCAGTTGGGCGCGATCGATCAGTTCGAAAGCGCGGCCTCGAGCGTCTACCACGGCTTGACCGTGTCGATACAAAAAAGGATGTCGCGCGGGCTGCATTTCCGTCTGGGATATACCTGGGCGCACGCCATCGACACGGGGCCGGATGCGCTGGTGGCGGGCCAGCCGGCAACGGTGCAGAATTCCTATTCGCCAAATGAGCGCGGACCCAGCGTGACCGACCAGCGGAGTCGGCTGACGATCGCGGCGGTCGAGGAGCCGCATGGGTTCGACGCGCAGCACGAAATGCTGGCCGCAATCTTCGATCATTGGAAGATTTCAGGGGTGATGACGTATGGTTCGGGGCGACCCGCCAATGCGGCTGTGGCGGGCGATCCGAACCAGGACGGCAACACCGATAATGACCGGCTGTCGGGCTACGGCAGAAATTCTTTCCTTGGGCCTGATTACGCCACCATGGATATGCGCGTGGGCAGAAGTATCAAGCTGAGTCACAACTTACATCTGGAGTTGACCGCCGAGGCGTTCAACCTTTTTAACCGCGACAATAAGCGCTATGACATTGCCGATAGCGGCTTTTATAACTCGGCCGGGGAGTTCATCAAGTATGCAAAATCGCCGGTCTCCGGCGGCGCCAACTATCCAGCTTATTATCAGCAGCCTACCAGTTTCATGAAAGCGACGAGCGCGTACGCGCCGCGACAGCTACAAATGGCGCTACGGATGAAATTTTGAACGTAGGAACTTTCTTACGGATTTTACTTGACGAATGGGGGAGATCTTGCCATAAATGTAGGGTCAATTAGGCAAGCGAGGAGGTGCAGGCCAGTTGGCGGAAGTTCGACTTCAAGAGGGTGAATCCCTTGAGAACGCGCTTCGCCGCTTCAAACGGAAAGTACAGACCGAGGACGTCATCAAGGAAGTAAAGCGTCACTCGTTCTATCTGAAGCCCGGTGAAAGAAAGCGCGTAAAAGCAGCGCTAGCTCGCAAACGCAGCCGCAAGAAAGTTCGCAAGGAGCAAGAGTAACAGACAGACCGGGGGGCCGTTTTTCGGTGAGGAGCACGGCCCCTGGTTGCGACCTAAACTGAAGCAACCACACGGTCTAACAATCCATGCGCCGCACACCGCATGGCGAGGCCCTACAACCAAGGTCAGAGGGGGGAAACTAACAATTCCTGCCTACTGTGGCGCCCGGATCTTCCCCGCGGGTCCTCGGTGGTTCAGCAGGCGAGTCGGGCTATGGGAGTGCCTTTTCGAAATGGAATTCCAGGACAAGGTCTTAACGTGCGTCGATTGCGGCGCGGAATTTGTGTTTACCGCCGGGGAACAAGTGTTCTTCCACGACAAACAATTCAAGAACGAACCCAAGCGTTGCAAGAACTGTAAGGCCAAGCGAGTCAGCTTAGTCGGTGGCGGGTCTCAGTCTTCGCACCCTAGAACCGAAACGCAGACAACCTGTTCGCAGTGCGGGAAGGCGACGACGGTTCCGTTTCGTCCCACACAGGGACGTCCGGTGCTGTGTCGCGAGTGCTTTCAGCAGGGGCGGCGCTCGATAAGCGCCTGATCTTCCCTTCCTCAGAATTTGGAGGGATCAATGGCGCCCGCAATTCAGCTTGCGGTGCGGCGGGGCGGAAGTGTGTCTGAGACGGAATTGCGTTCCTGACGCTGCTGGCGGTCCGCGTGGCGAATGAGCAGAACCTCGATTTGGCGGATAAGAGCGTCGGTACCAAGGGGTTTGACCAGCAACGAGTCGGCATGGTTTTCGCCGAGCCCGTCTTTCCGGGAAACATCTTCGGGGGGATAGGCCGTGAGCAAGGCGGTAGCGGGGGCATAGCTCTGGTTGCGGGCGGCGCGAATCACTTCCAACCCGGCGTTCTCGGTTTCCATGTGCAGATCGCTGATCACCATGTGATAGGTGGCGGAGTGCAACCGGGTGAGCGCTTCGGCGGTGCTGGCCGCCATTTCCACTTCAAATCCATGAAGCTCCAGAACCGCCTTGAGGGTGAGCCGAACCGCGAGATCGTCATCGACAAGAAGGATGCGCCGTTTCATGGCAGGTCTCCGCAACAGCACGGGATGGAGTGCGCGCGGAAATTCGCCGGATAGCCCGAGCGAAACCGCCGGTCGCCATCCCCTCATTTAGTATAGGAGTGGAGTGCGTTTCTACATAGAAAATTTCGGTTGCCGGGCGACGCAGGCGGACGGGGCGGCGCTGGAACGGCAATTCCGGGACCGGGGCATGGAGCGCGCCTCGGGAGCGGGTGAAGCCGACCTGACGGTGCTCAACACCTGCACAGTCACGGAGGGGGCGGACAAGGATGTGCGCGCTTCGATTCGGAGGCTGCAGCGGATCAATCCCGGCTGCCAGATTCTGGTAACAGGCTGCTATGCGCAACGCGCTCCCGAGGAACTGGCGGCGCTGCCGGGTGTCACCTGGGTGGTGGGCAACTCGCACAAGCACCTGGCGGCGGAGATCGCAACGACATCTTTAGCGTCTGGCGGTTTTGTTCCGATCGAGGAACTCTCGGGTAAGTCGGACGGGCAGCCAAACGAACCCCTGCGCAACGTCTTTGTCGGCGACATTTTCGCGCACACCGAACTGATGGCCGCCCCGGTGTTTGAGGCGGCAAACGAGCGCACCCGGCCCAACCTCAAAGTGCAGGATGGATGCGACAACCGATGCTCGTTCTGCGTGATTCCATTTGTGCGGGGCGCGAGCCGGTCGCTTACTGGCGAGCGCGCGATCGCTGAAGTGAGGATGCTGGTTGAGGCGGGTTATCGCGAAGTGGTGATTTCGGGGATTAACCTCGGGCGTTGGGGAAGGGATCTGGAACCCAGCTCTCAGTTCTCAGTTGTCAGTTCTCAGTCAGTCGATGGTCGATCGTCGTTGGTCGCTCGCGGTTCGATTTCAGGCGCTGAGGTTCTGCTCCCCCAACGACGAACGACTAACGACCAACGACTTATTGATCTCATTCGCGCCATTCTTTCCGAGACCGATCTCGAAAAGCTTCGCATCAGTTCGGTCGAGCCGATGGATTGGAGCCGGGAATTGATCGATCTTGTCGCTTCCTCTCCGCGCATTGCCAAGCACGCGCACGTGCCGATGCAGTCGGGGAGCGACGCGGTTTTGCGTCGCATGCACCGTAAGTACCGGCCGTGGCACTACCGGGAGAAAATTCTCCAGATCCGCAGCGCGATGCCGCAGGCAGCGATCGGCGCCGATGTGATGGTGGGATTTCCCGGCGAGAGCGATGATGAATTCGAGGAGACCAGGCGCATGGTCGAGGAACTGCCCTTCACCTATCTGCACGTGTTCACCTATTCGGCGCGCCCCGGAACCCCCGCGGCGCGCGAGTTGAACCAAGTACCGCTTCACGTGGCGCGAAAAAGAAGCAGCACATTGCGCGCACTTGCGGCGGCAAAGAAAAAAGAGTTTCTGCGTGCGCTCGTGGGCCAGGATGTGGAAGCGATTACCCTGCAGGCCGGTGGAGCGGATTTCACGGAGGGTCTGACCGACAATTATGTGAAAGTCAAAATCGGCGGCCGTCTGACGGCCAACCGATGGATGCGAGTGCGTGTCCAACAGGTGGAAGGGGACTTGCTCGTGGCCGAAGCTGAGGTCAAGGGAGAAACAAGCGGGCAAGTGCCGACTGGCCTAGTTACTCACGGGGACACGACGCGGCACATGTCGGTTGACCTTAAGACGTTTGCGGCATTAAGATAGCGGGAAATCGAAAATGTCCATCTCCTCCAACGCTATGGCACGCACACAGTTGCGCACGGCGGTCTGTTTCCTGCTATTGCTGGCGTTTCCAGCGCAGATGCTGGCGGGGGAAACTCCGACGGCGATGCTGTATACGACAGGTTCAGCCTGGGTGAACGGTGCTGATGTGCCGAAATCGGTAGCAATGTTTTCTGGCGACTTGCTGCAAACACGCGCCGATTCGACAGCCAGCATTCAAAGCGCTGGATCCAACGTCATGGTGATGGCCGATTCGCTGGTTCGATTCGAGGGCCCAGCGGTTGAAATCGAACATGGCGGAGTTCGGGTGACCACATCGCGCCGAATGGCGGCGCGCGCCGGCGAAGTGACGGTGAAGCCGGCAAGCGATTCCTGGACAGAATTTCAGGTAATCGATGTCGATGGACAAGTTCAGATCGCGGCCAACAAGGGTGACGTCACCGTGCAGGATCAGCAGGGGACGACCACGGTATCCCAAGGCCAGCAAACCACGCGGGATGACACGACCGACAACGAGAAAAAGAAGAAGCGCCGCAAGGCAACTGGTGCAGCGACCGCAGCCAAGGGTGGAATCATGAGTTCGTCCTGGGCCGTGTATGGCGGGACGGCTGCCATTGCCGGACTTGGAATCTGGATCTGGACGCGGGAGGAGGCTCCAGTGAGCCCGTCATGTCCGTCGAATCCGTGTCAGTGAGTAGTTGGCGAATGAGTTCTGGGGTGGGCGACTAATCCATGTCGCGCTACGTTTCCTTCCGTGATTTCGACTGGGTCCTGACCGGTTTCGTCCTGGCTATTTGTGCGCTGGGGATACTCCAGATACACAGCGCGACCGAGCACACCAAATTCGCCGGTTCTCACATCAAGCAGATCTACTGGGTGCTGGGCGGAGTTGCCGCCATGTTCCTGGTCAGCCTGCTGAACTATCAGGCCCTGCTGGAAAAAGTTCACTGGATGTATGTTGCCGCACTGACGTCGCTGATTGCAGTGCTTCTGTTCGGGCAGAGATACCTGGGCGCGAAGCGCTGGATCAGAATGCCGGGCGGCAGTCATTTTCAGCCCTCGGAATGGGTGAAGCTGATTCTCATTCTAGCGGTGGCGAAGTACTTCGCCGACCTGCAGCAGCAGGAACTTTCGTGGCCTGATTTTTTGAAGGCGGGGGCCATCGTCGGTTTCCCGATGCTGCTGGTGCTGAAACAGCCAGACCTGGGCACGGCGCTGACCTACCTGCCGATTGCGGTGATGGGCCTGTTTCTAGGCGGCCTACGACCGCGGCAGGCGGGTATCGTCCTGCTCCTGGCGGCTTTGTGTATGCCCCTGGCGTGGCATCACATGAAGGATTACCAGAAGCAGCGCTTGCTTAGTTTCCGAGAGCCGGATCTGGATCCGAAAGGGTCCGGCTATCAAGTAGCGCAGTCGTTGATTGCAGTGGGTTCGGGAGGCATATTCGGGAGCAGCCAGCAGTCGCAGACGCAGCTGGCTTATCTGCCGGTGCCGCAAACCGACTTCATTTTTGCCGCTTTTGCCGAAGAACACGGGTTCGTAGGAGCTTTGGGGCTTCTGCTGTTATACTTTATTGTGCTGATGCGTTTGACGCAGAATGCGCAAACGGCGCCTGATCGCGCCGGCGCGTTTCTGGTGATGGGTGTGGTGGCTGTGCTTAGCTTTCATATCCTGGTCAACGTCGGCATGGTGGTGGGGTTTATGCCCGTCACCGGAATACCGCTGCCGCTCATGAGTTACGGTGGGTCTTCCGTTCTTTTCATGTTTTTGGCGCTGGGGATCGTCATGAACGTCCGGATGCGCCGCTTTGTGAACTGAACGGCCGGCAGCTGTGGGGGCGCCCCTGAAAAGGGCGCCAGCGAAACAAGATTACTGCAGGAAATAAGATTACGAAGGCCCTCGCGAAAAAGGAGGGCAGATTACCGGCGACGAAGCAGAAGCCGGACAGGATTGAAGCCGGTCAGGCGGGGAACGGCCCCCTCGCGATTCGAGAGTGCGGTCACAAGCCTGGCAGAGCGGCTCAAAAGCGATCAGTGCAGAGAAGTCAACGAGATTTACTGCGATCGAGACAACGGCGCGAACGCCGGAACCTCACCTGCTCCCGTGTGGAGCAGACCTGATAGCCCTCAATCCTTCCCGCTTTCTTGCGGCTTTCGTCCGGTGAAGATGAACCGGAGTAGAAATGAACAAGGAATTGTTTGTATCCGCAACACCCCATGAAACCAAAGTTGGTATTACCGAAGACGATCAGTTAGCGGAAATTTACCTCGAACGCGAAAACGAATACACCTTAGCCGGATCGGTTTATAAGGGCCGGGTCACGCGTGTGCTGCCCGGGATGCAATCGGCCTTTGTCGATATCGGCCTGGAACGCGATGCGTTCCTTTATGTGTCCGATTTCATGGATCTCGAGCAGCAGGACGAGGATCTGGACGAACCCGTTCCGGCGAACCGTCCGGCGAATGGCGGGCCATCGCGCCGCGCCGACGCGCCCGCAGCTGCCGAATCGGCGCAACTGGGAGCGGGCACCAGCAGCGATGAAGCTGAAGATCTGGGTGCTTCCGAAGCGGAGCCCGGCAGGGTCTCCGAAGCGACACGCGAAGGCCGCGACTTCCGCGGACGCAGGCGCCGCCGTGGACGCCGTGGCGAGGGGGGCGATCGTGTGCGTCCGTCCGGCTTCGATCCCCGGCCTGAGCAGAGATCCGAGCCAAGGTCTGATCACCGATCCGAACAAAGGCCCGACCAACGATCCGAGCAGAGATCCGATGCCACATCGGAGTCCAGGTCCGAATCCAGACCGGATCAGCGAAGCGACCAGCGCTCGGACAAGCGTGGTGATCGTGGCGGAGATCGTGGACGGTATGATCGCAGCTCGCGCTCCCAGCGCCCGTCCTCCACCAGCCGGCCCGGCCGCGATTACGACTACGGCCCGCCGCCCGGCTACCAGCCCATCATCCTGCCGGGCGAATCGATCTCGAAATACCAGCGCCAGACTGGCACTCTCACTGCCGCCGAGCCGGCCACCGAACAGCCTCAGGATACCGCGATTGTGTCGAGTTTCCCGGAAGACGAGCCGATTTTTGCCGGAAGCACCGCCGAGCCGTTGCACGAGCAACACGAACACGATGCCGCACAGGCGTTTCAGGCCGAGCCGGAGGAACGGGCAGAGCCCCAGGCTGAACACCAGGCTGAGCACTACGAAATGAGCGCCTCAGTCAGCGCCACGCCGTCAGTCGCCGATCTCAGCTCGCCGCCCGGGTTCGCAGCCGAAACCGTGCCCGCGGAAGACGAGATTGCGGAAGATGAGGACGAGACGGCGGAATATGTTCTTCCCCACGAATCGGATTTTGCCGCGGCGCTTACTCATCCGGAGCCGGAAACGCCTGTAGCTGGCGAGACCGCGGCCGAAGTTCGCTACGACGCTGGCAGCGGCCGTGTCGAGGAGCAGGAGATCGAGGAGGAGGAAGCCGACCTCGCTGCCTATGGGGATCAACTGGACGACGAAGACGACTTTGAATCGGTGGAAGAGGAAACCCACGCGCCCGGAATCGGGTTGGTGACATCCGCGTCAGGAGAAGCCGCTCTCGGCGAGCCAGCCGGTGTTGCCGAGAATGGTGAGATTCCCGAGGCGGTTCTGGAAGCCGAGGAGCGCGAAGAGGAAGAGCTGGAACTTGAAGAAGCGCAAGCGGAAGCCGAGGCCCTGCTCGAAGCCGAGGCCATCGGGGCAGGCTCGATCGACGCCAGCGCCGAAGTCCGCACGGCTCCGCCGGAGGCGGGGCTGCTGCAACGTGCGCGCCGCGTGCCCGACTTCGACCGCGGCCGCGGCGGCCGACGCGGCGGGCAGCGCCGCCGTTTCCGCAGCCGCGAGAATACGGTGATTCCGCAGATCAACGATCTGCTGAAGGAAGGGCAGGAAATCCTGGTTCAGATTGCCAAGGAGCCCATCGGCAAGAAAGGCGCGCGCATCACCAGCCACATCGCGCTTCCGGGGCGGTTCCTGGTTTTCATGCCGACGGTGAATCACACGGGCGTGTCGCGCAAGATTTCTTCCGAGGAAGAGCGCTTGCGCCTGAAGCGCATCATTCAAAGCGAACGCGAAAACGGCGGCGGCGGCTTCATCGTCCGCACGGCCGCAGCGGGCGCAACCGACGAGGAACTGCGCGCCGATATCCGCTTCCTCAAGAACCTGTGGAATGAGATCAAGACGCGGTCGGAGAACAGCAAATCCCCGGCTCTGATTTATCACGACCTGAACGTAGTCGAGCGCGTGCTGCGCGACCAGGTCACTTCCGACTTCTCTGTGATCTGGGTCGATTCGGAAACCGAGTACGAGCGCATCCTGCGCTTTGCCAACCGATTCCAGCCCGCCATCGTCAAGCGCGTCAAGCTCTACACCAAGGAAACGCCGCTCTACGAGCAGTTCGGGTTGAACGAGGAAATCAACAAGGCGCTTAAGTCCAAAGTCTGGCTCAAGAGTGGCGGTTACATCGTTATCAACCAGACCGAGGCGCTGGTCGCCATCGACGTCAATACCGGGAAATATGTCGGCAAGACCTCGCGCCTGGAAGACACCATCGTCAAAACCAACGTCGATGCCATCCGTGAAATCGTGCGCCAGATACGGCTGCGCGATCTCGGCGGCATCATCATCATCGACTTCATCGATATGGACGAGCGCCGCAACCGGCAAAAAGTCATGCAGGCGCTGGAAGAGGCGTTGCGCGCCGACCGCGCTCCATCGAAGGTGCTTCAGTTCAATGATTTCGGATTGGTGGCCATTACGCGCAAGCGCGTCAAGCAGTCGCTCGAGCGCACCATCGGTTCGCCATGTCCATACTGCCAGGCTACGGGCTTTGTAAAGGCCGTGAATACGGTGTGCAACGAAATCTATGTGGAGATGCGCAAGATTGTCCCGCACCTCGAGCACAGCGACGTGATGCTGCGGGTGAATCCGGAAGTCGCCAAAGCGCTGAAGATGAACAACGCCCGCCTGCTCAATGAAATGGAGGAGCTGGCGAAAAAGACGATCATCATCAAGTCGGACCCGGCCCTGCATCAGGAGCAGTTCGACATTCACTAGAGCTGTTGACCTGGAAACTGTTCGGCTCGGCAGGAATCAGAAACCGTCTAACGAAGGCTGAGCTTCGCCAACGCGAAGCTCAGCCCGAGTGGATCGGGCGCTGTACAATCCACTTCACCCCCGTCGCTGCAGGGCAGGGAGGATCGGGATAAAATGAAGCGGTTTTTGAAGTCAAGAAGGAGGCTCCCGTGAAACGGACATTCGCACTTGCTGCCCTCCTGGTTCTATCCGCGGGCGTCTTGTCTGCCGGTACCGTCAAGCAGGCATGGACGGCTGGCTGGACCAACCTCCACGAGCCGCTGAACTACAGTAAGAGCAACGTCGAGTGGTTAGTGGCGGGATCGAACTTGACTGTTACATATAACCTGGTGGGAGCGACGCCGACCAAGATGTATCAAGTCGCACTCCAGTTTTTCTGCACCACATTTCCATCGACATTCGGCCAGTTTCCGGTCACGGAAAACTCAAATGGCGGGTGCATTTCGGACACGGCACAAGGCGTGACCAAAACCGTTGCCGCGGCGGAAGTAGCCGGTGTGCTGACGGACGAGCACGGCAACGGCTCCGCCAGAATTGTCATTGGACCGGTGGCTTTTGGTGTCTATGAGCTCGAATTTATCGTGCGCGATGGGGTAGGTTGCGATGGCGTCAGCGGAGGAAGCCATACCTGCAATGTTGATTTCCAATCTCCGGGTCCCACCTTTGGAGATACGACCACGATTACCGTGTCGCCGTCGCCCACGCTGACGTCGATTGTTATACAACCACCCTCGGTCGAACTCGTCGTTGGTGCAACGTTTCAACTGACGGCATGGGGGACTTACAGCGATGGCAGCCGGAAAGACATTACTGACGAGGTCTCATGGGTTTCCTCCGACACTCAGGTTGCGACTGTAACGCAGAACGGACTGGCTACCGGTGACGCGCAGGGTACAGCTACGATCACAGCGTCGTACGAAGGCCTTAGCGGCACTGGCACAGTCATCGTCGTGCCCAATTGACCGCAGGCTTTCCGTCAATTGAGGAGGTATTCGGGGCGGGATATTCTAAGCAGCCAGGACCTTTTTGCTTTCGCTGGCCCGCATTTTCAGCCGCTCGACCGTGGCGTGCAAAGCGGCATGGCTATCTTGCCGATCTGGAGACTCGTTCCGCACAAGGCTGAGATGCGCCAGCGCTTCCGGAATGCGATTGGCCAAGCTCAGCAGCACGACCAGGCAATCGGCGTGCATCCTCCAGATGGAACTCATGCGCGGAGCGCGCTTCAACTCTTCCATTTCTGTTGTCATGCGCGCTGTGATCGCGACCGTGCGCTGGATCGTGCGGGCCGTGTCAACCTGCGGACTCGCTCCTTCCAGGTAGTCGGTTGTGAAAGCTTCGATCTCGGCGGCACTCAGAGTAAGGTTGAAATAACGCATGGGGACGATCTGGCGGATCTTTGGGTCGGCCACGCGCACAAAGACGCGGATTGACTCCTCGACAAGCCGGAGCTTGGCTTCCTCGACGGAAACCGCCTGCTGCGTGATGGCCCCCGGGACATAACGCAGATCCAATGCCGGAGCCGCTGCCGCGCCTCCTTGCCCCACGGCGTGCGCCGGCGGCGATACCATCTGCTCCGCCGTATGGCGCCGCCGAATCGGCGGCCGCTTTTCCAGTTCCCTCTTCAATCGTGCCAGGCGGCGAAATTTCTCCAGAGCGGCCGCGTAATCGAACCCGAGCAAGTACTCCTCGTTCATGGCCGCGACATGTTCGACGGTAACTGCGAACCCGTCAACTGTGCCGAGGATGCTGCCGCCCAATTCCTCAATCTGCCGGGCGAACGACCTGATTTCCTCGAGGGCAGCCGCGAAGAGTTCATGGAAGCGCTGGCGGAATGTGGCATTGTATGGAGCCAGCGTAGCGAGAACGCCCGGGTGGTAGATGGATTCACCGAGCGAGGCTTTCAATTGCCGAACGCGGGGAATAATGCCCGAGTCCATGAGAGCAGGGAAGTCGCGAAAACGCTTGGCCTGCTCCAGAAGCGGGTCGAATTCCCGGAGCAACTGCACGTGTTCCTCGGGAAGGACCGGCACGTCGGATTCGGAAAGAATCTCAAGCAGGGCGATTTCGAAGGGCGATAAAGGAATGGAGCCGTCCAACCCATAGCCGCGGCTTTCCCATTGCCCCGGGACGCGTGGGTGACGGAAAAGAAAGGTAGCCACCAAATCCGTCTTGTCGCGGTTGGAAGCCGAGTCATTGCGGTAGCGAGCGAAATAGCGCAGCAGGGCCTCGGCCACTTCGGGATCGAGATCGGAAGTCAGGCCGATCCGCAGCATGGCCGGTGTGATGGCCATGTCGAGGAACTGGATCCAGAGATGGATCTGTTGATGCGTAACCTGTGCGTCCGCAGACTGGGCGACGGCGTCGGCAGTCAATTCCGCGGGAGTGGGCAGAGGACCGCCAATATGATCGCTCAGCAGGCGCTGAAAAAAAGCCTGTACAGTCGCCAGGAGAGCGATCTCCCATCTGGGGTCGTCGACCAAGTTTCGCTCCTGATGAGAGCACATAACCAAGTAAATAGGCCTCATCTAAGTAAAGCTCAAAGCGGAGAAGGGCGCAATTATTTAGCTGGTTACGGAGGTCATCGTGGAGTCGTTCCGAAACTTGCAGACAGGCATGGCTCTGGCAATAAAACGGCTGATGTCAGCTCTTGGGCTACGACCCGCTTGATGTTTCCGCGGGCCGAATCATTGAAAAACCACGGTCTTGTTGCCATAGAGAAGAACGCGGTTTTCCACGTGCCAGCGAACAGCGCGCGATAAAACCACTTTCTCGATGTCACGGCCTTTTTGGACGAGATCGTCGACTGTGTCGCGGTGGTGGATGCGGACAACATCCTGTTCGATGATCGGGCCGTCGTCGAGCACCTGCGTTACATAGTGCGCCGTCGCCCCGATCAGCTTGACTCCGCGCTGGAAGGCCTGGTGATAAGGCTTGGAGCCGATGAAGGCAGGCAGGAAAGAATGATGAATGTTGATCAGGTTCTCGGAACCCCAGGCGGTGATGAACTCGTTCGACAAGACCTGCATGTAGCGGGCCAGGACGATCAGATTGCAGTGGTTCTCCCGAATCAGGGCAAGTTGTTTTTGCTCGGCGTCCTGCTTGTTCTCCTTTGTCACCGGAAACACGACATAGGGGATGTGATAGAAATCGGCGACGCGCTGGTTATCGGGATGGTTGGAGACGATCAACGGAATGTCGCAGCGCAGTTCGCCACTCTGATGGCGGTAAAGCAGGTCCTGAAGGCAGTGATCGTATTTAGAGACGAAGATTGCGACGCGCGGCCGGTCGGTGGATCGGGCGAGGCGCCAGTCCATCTGAAACTGACGTGCAATCGAAGCGAAGCGCTCGGCGAACTCGTCGAGAGGGAAGCGAAGGTTGGCGACATCGAACTCGACGCGCGTGAGGAAGAGATTGGTTTCTTTGTCCTGGTGTTCATCGTTGGTGATGATGTTGCCATTGTGCTTGAAAATGAAGTCGGCGATGGTGGCCACGATGCCTGGACGGTCGGGGCAGGAGACGAGGAGGATGGCGGAGTTGTGCATTGCGTAAACACAAGTGTAGCCGTTTGGCCGCTATTTCTCGGTGTTCCTCGTTGCCGAAAACCGTGGTGTGAACCACAGGGTGCACGGAGGCGGAGGAGTCTTATCGGCTGGCTTTTAGTGCCTTGGCAATTTCTCGCGCGGCGTTTGCGCCCGAGCCGCCGGTCAATCCCGTCCCAGGGTGCGTGCCGCTGCCGCATAGGAATAGCCGGTCAATCGGCGTTTTGTAGCGCGCCCAATCGAGCAGCGGACGCATGGTGAAGAACTGATCGAGCGCCAGTTCTCCATGGAAAATATGGCCGCCAGTAAGGCCATACGTTTCTTCCAGGTCCTTCGGCGTGATGATCTGGTGGTGCAGTATTTTCTGCGGCAGGTCGGGCGCGTACTGCGCTACGGTCTTTACCACGGTTTCACCGAGCGCCGCGCGCTGGTTTTCCCAATCGCCGTCCTTCAATTTATAGGGCGCGTACTGCATATAAATGGACATCACATGCTGCCCGGCTGGCGCTAGCGATGGATCGGAGAGTGACGGGAAGGCAATCTCAAGGTAAGGTCTACGGGAGAAATTTCCGTACTTCGATTCGTCGAAGGCGCGCTCAAGATAGTCGATCTCTGGGCTGATCTGAATGCGGCCGCGCAGCAGGTTGCCATCGCCCTTCGACTTGAGCGCCGTGAACTCCGGCAGCGCCGAGAGCGCAAGATTTACCTTGGCCACCGTCCCCAGCGCGCGATAGTTCTTGATCTTCTGCACAAAATCCGGAGGTAGGTGGATCGGATCTACGAGCCGCATCAGCGTGCGCTTGGGATCGGCGTTCGAGACGAC
>Ga0326728_10004533_pt1 | contig 40863 bp, 57 predicted proteins | sample MB3enrmetagenome_FD_207602 | JGI IMG/M metagenome (GOLD analysis project Ga0326728, IMG submission 207602) | Lab enriched peat soil microbial communities from McLean, Ithaca, NY, United States - MB31MN | ecosystem: Environmental > Terrestrial > Soil > Wetlands > Peat | place: USA: New York... | reverse complement strand
GCCCCCGTTAGCCATCAGGAACTTCCCGGGCCGATAGTTGCGGGCGTCGGTGAAGGCGCCCCGCAAGTGGCCAAAAAGCTCACTGCCGGCCAGAGACTCGGTCAGGGGGTCGGAGGTTTAAATCTTCTTATCTTAAACAGAATTTGCTATGGATTGTAAGGGGTTGGCAATCGAGGGGTTGTCAGCCTTTTTGCTTTGGAGGGAAATGTTTACCATTTCTTTACCACAGGGGAGGTTATTGAGCAGATTTACCGAGTCTTTCAGGTGTTCTTGGGATAGGTGAGCATAGCGCATAGTCATAGCCAGGGACGCATGGCCCAAGAGTTCCTGAACTGCCTTTAAGCTGGCCCCCCGCATAACAAGCTGACTTCCGAAAGTGTGTCTGAGGTCGTGGAAGCGAAAATCTTCTATCCCGGCTCTGCGGCAAGCTGAGGCAAAAGACCGTGTTACTTCCAGAAAGCGCCGCCCCTGGGAATCGCAGAATACATAAGGGGATTTTAGCTGATTGTCCTGGCGCACTTCCCGGAAGACTTCGGCCAGTCGGTCATTAACAGGGATTTGCCGGGCCTTGCCGCTCTTGGTTTCCGTTAGGTAGATAAAGCCGTTCCTGATTTGTTCCCATTTCAGGGAAAGCAATTCACCCCGCCGCATACCGGTCAACAAGGCCGTCTCCACAATAGGGCGCAGATATGGGCTATGCGCCTTCAAATCATCACAGGCTTTTAGTAGGGCCTCAATTTCCGGCTCGGTAAGGAATCTCAACCTTTGGTTATTCTCTTTGAGCAAGAGCTTTTTGCCCTTTCTGAAGGGAGAAGTCTCCAATAGCCCCCACTCCACCGCCTTGCTTAGCATGTGCCCCAATATAGCCATGTCCCGGTTAACGCTGGCATCGGTTCGGGGCCGGTTCGCTTTGGTAGGGGTTGATTTGCGCCGGTTGCGGTAAGTCTCCAAATCGAGGTAAGTGATTTCAGACAGCCGCCGGTTGCCAAAAGTTTCCCGTAGCTCTCTGACCACATGGCTTTTAAAGTCCTTGAAAGACTTCTGAGTTTGAAAGTTTTCAACATATCGGTCTGCCAGTTCATTGAAGGTGACTTGGGTTTCCTTCTTCACGTCAAACACATCGTGATAACGCCCCTCCCGTTTGGCCGCCTGGACCTTCCCCAGGTAAGCCTCTGCGTCCGCCTTTTTGGGAAAGCACTTCATCACCCGTTTGCCTTGGGGATCGTAATAGTCAATCTGCCAGACGATCCCCTTCCGGTTACTTCGCTTCCTGATTACGGCCATGTTTATCCTCCTTTTCCATGCGATTTTCCAGGGCCTCTAAAGCCAGAGGAAGACAAAAAGGAATAGCGCGGGACCCGGTTTCCCAACGGCTGACGCTCTCCCGGAAAACCCCAAGGGTCCGGGCTAAAGCATCCTGGGATAGCCCCCACTTGCGCCGCCATTCCTTTAATTCCTGCCCTGTCATGACTATATTGTAATCATTGGTTCCAATTTGTCAAGGGGGGGGAAAGAAATTTTTTTGCCCTCTTTAATGGATACATTCTCCAATAGATTCCATCCCAACCTTGTGCTATGGTGATTTTGCGCGAATCTCATATTTTTAAACCCCAGACAGGAGGATATAATAATGAATGGTCAAATTGTTTATGTTTCATTCGTCCGCCTAATAAATTGGGATACAGCAACTCCATTATTAAATACCTGCAATCAAATTGTTAATAGTGGGGCAAGACAAATTCATCTTTTATTAAGTAGTCCTGGAGGCCAAATTGATCCAGGATTCTCCATATATAACCAACTTATCGGTTTGCCAATTGAACTCGTCACCCATAACATCGGAAGCATTGATTCAATGGCAAACATTATTTTCTTAGCTGGTACTAACCGTTTGGCATGTGGTAATGCTACCTTTTTATTTCACGGTATCCACTGGGGGTTTCCGGCTGCCATAGAGATTATGCGGCCAAAACTTTCCGAAATACTTACATCGTTACAAGCAGCAGAAAATAGAATGAGAGATTGCATTGTCAGTAAAACCTCTTTAACTGGTGATGAAGTTGATGCATTTTTCGCTGAGGGAGCAACAAAAGATGCTATCTTTGCTCATTCCAGGGGTATTATTCATGCAATTGAAGACGTTAATATTCCTGTAGGGACACAAATTGTCCAAGTTTAACTCTTAAAAATCCCTGGGGTTATCCCCATTAATTTATTAACTTGGGGAGTCATCCCGAGAAATTCTTCCGTGGATTTTTGGGGTGGCATATGTGCCCCTACTCGCTCTGATGGAATAAACACTATCTTTTGAATTAATTCGGCTTTATTTTTTATCTCCTTTTTCTTTCTTTTTCGGTTTTGATGGTCAACCAATTTGTCCTTGAGAAGTTTGCGCTTGGATTCGATTTCAAACACAATTCATACTCCTTACCGTTTGGTTTGTTTGAGCGGCACTCCCTCCCCACTATGGAAGACAGATAAACAGGCTCAATCACCGCCAGCAGCCCCTTTCAGGAAACCCCCGGCTTTGGGGTTTTGTATCCCACATGTCACGCTTTTAAATCCGGGTGAATAGTAAACCACAGGGGGGCAAAGAATCGCCTCTGGAAACCCGCATGAATACTGCCCCTAAATGCCCCAAAAGCGTGACACCAGAACCCTAACCACTTTTTGTCCGTTGCCTCCTTTTTCGGAGCCTGGCTTTTTGAGTCCGATTCAATTTCTGGCACTTGCCACAATAGCTTTGCCGCGGCGAAGTCGGCCTAAATTCTTCCCCGCAAAGGCAGGTCTTGTTGACGATGCGCTCCGGGCTCCCCTGCCAAAGCTCCTGCCATTCGAGTTGCAGGCCAGCCTCCCTAAAGGGCTTGTAGCCGATGACCGCCCTATCAAAATAGGGGCAGAACTTATCATCTTTCAGGACACAAGTATTTGGGCCGGGGTAACAATAATCTGCCTTGCCAGGCCCGGTGCTCCCGTAATTGGCGCAGGTTTTCTTGGCTATGATGAAGAACTTCTCCAAAAGGCCGGTCATGGCTCATTTTTCAATCAATCGGGCTCGGCTTCTTTTCCTTCTTTTTCATCTTTCCTAAATATTATCGGCATTGAAAAATGTATCGGCTCACCATTCGGGCCGCCCAGGTTCACGTCTTTCGGAAGCATCCTGGCCCCAAAGACGGTGTAAAACCAAGTGGGGTTTTGCCTTGCCGTCTCAAGAAGGCCCTTCCCTTCATCTTTCAGGGCGTTAAACACTCGCCAGACTTCGGCCCGCATGTCGCCGGTTATTTTGTTCGGAGTCCCCTTGGGCCGGCCCGTGGGATTGCCGGATTGCCCTTTTTTAAATTTTGGCATGGTCAACCTCCCTGAAAAAAACAACGAAAGAACAGAAGCTCTCCCACCGCATGACTGGTCATATTTTTAATTCAGCGACAATTTTCTTTGATAGTGGCACCTTTTGCCACAGATTCTATAAGGCTCGTTTATCCAATTCGGCTTGTTATTCATCATTGCATCAACGGATCGCCTCAATTGCGGATGGATATTGTTTTTGCCTTTAGCCTGGGCAACATTTATTATGTTGGCCCCCTCTCCCGCCCGGTTTCGCCTCTTTTCCCGGACCTGGGGGGGGGATAGCCCCGGACCGGCGTTTGCTTTCTAACCAGGCTTCCACCTCCTGGGGGTCGAATCTCACCACACCTTCAATCTTCAGGTGGGGGATCGCCCCCCGGCGCACCCATTGGTAAGCCGTAACCCTGGCAATCTTCAGAGCCGCCGCCAGTTCTTCCGGCGAGATCAAATCACCACTCGCCAGCAATTCCTTGAGGCTGGGCCGTTTCTGAGTCGGTTCAGGGTTAGTCATGGCTTCTTTCCACCTTCTAATAATCAATCAACCCCGCCAGGCTTTCGGGTAGGTCAACCTTCTCCTAGTCTTTCTCCTTGCTCTCCCCCAAATTCATCTCGAAAATTACAGTGACAGCGCCTTTATGTTCCTGCTCAACCCGGTCTTTGTATTTCTCAGGCCGATTCCCTTTCAAAAAAAACATCATCAAGGTGTCTGAATATTCCCGAATTGTCCCACATTCTTCACCTTGATAAAAAACCGGCCTTAAACAACCTTCTTCTGCTCGGCGTTTGCACTCAGCCTCCATTAAATCAAGAGCTTCTTCCTTGGCGTTTTCAAAATCTGTCTCAAAAACCTTATCTTCGTTTATCCAAACATAAACCTGTTGCCTTGAGATACCGATAAATCGAGCAGAAACGGTCACATTCCCAGATGTCTTGAAATGCTCAAGAAACTCCCTCTTTTTTTTAGGTGTCAAGATATTGACTGTGTGGTTTCCTTGACCTTTACCCATTTTTCCTCACCTTCCGCGCCTGCTTTTCCCTGCTTATCAGGCTGGCCCGCCTCCCGGCGCTTTCCGGGCCGCCTGGCACTTCGCCTTAAGCCATTCCCCTATTTCCACGGGGTTAAATCGGATGCACCTTTCAAGCTGCATATAGGGTATGAGTCCCCGCTTAACCCAGGCGTAAACCGTGCCCTGGGCCACCTTCAGGCCCCTGGCCAGTTCGTCGGGCCGGATGATTTCTCCCCGGTTTATCAGTTCTCGCAGGCTCATTGCCTTTGTCTTTCAGTTAGTTGCTATTAGAAATAGGTAAATACCGGTAAGGTAATTTACCTATGTATATAGCCACTATTCCACTATCTTAACTCACTGATATTGTTAATAAATATAGTGGACAAAACACCTTTACCGGTAACGAAACCATTTTCCCCGGAAAGCCCTGTCTTTACTGAATGAAATAGTGGTAAAATCGCATTTACCGGTAACGACATTGGATTTTTCCCGCCACTATTTTTATCTCGCTTTCCAAACAGTCGCTTCGTAAATTTTCTTCCTGGCATCCGCTGAATCAGGTGCGCATGAAATAGCTTTCCGTTCAACGGCCAATTTGATAAAGCTGCGGGCGCTCTTATCGTTGCAACCGGTAGCATCCATAATGGCTTGCTTTAATAGCTCCTGGCCCTCAACTCTCCCCCCAAGGGCTTCTAAAATTGCCTTAACTTTCTCAGGTGGACACAGCATATATTCCTCCGTTACATGGTGAAGAAAGTATTCATTCCGTTCTAAGAGAATCGGCTTGGGCTCCGGTCCGTTGCGCACTTTGATAAACTCAATCAGCTTCAAAGTCTTATGCTCATGTTTTTTGGGAGTAAGGGTTATCAAGGTGTCGGCCCAATCGCGAATTGAAGATGCTCCGCGGGTTCGGTGAGCGGTTACGCTGGTTTCCGTTGGCTTGCCGAAATGGTGCATAACTATAGAAGCGGTGCCGGTCCTACGGTTGATTTCGGTAAGGTTATCCAGGATAGTGCGCATTTGAACATTGTCGTTTTCGTTTACCCGATGCAGGCTTGTAAGTGGGTCATAAATAATAACTTCGGCTCCGCTCTCTTGGATGATTTCAATTATCTTAGCCCGGTCCTTTGGTCTCCCCATATCAACCCGCATAGTGAAGTCTGAGAAAGACAGATTGTCCGGGAAATTGGTTATCTCAAGACCTTGCAGCATATTTTTAAGCCGACATGCTTCTTGCGCTTCGGTATTTTCAAACTGGAAGATGAGCACCTTCCGGGCCGTGGGGATTTCCAGCCCCCAAAGTTCCCAGCCCATTGCCAGATGAATACCCAACTGCATTCCAATCAAAGATTTGCCTTCCCCGCTCTCGCCTGCAATGATAAGGCCGCCGCCCTTGGGAAGAATGCCTTTCGCAATAACTTCTTGCTTCCGTGGATACTCCTTCCTTAGTAGTATGCTGGCCGGGATCACCCGCCGCGGCCTTTGTTCCTCCACCAGCAGCCTAAAAGAATCAATCCCGTGGTCCCGGACGTACTCATTGAAATCAACTTTCTCTTTATCCACCGGCCTAGGCAGGGTGATGATGCAGGCTTCGATACCTTTGTTCATAAGGAACGAAAGGGTTTTCTGCGCTCCTTTCATTCCGGCTTGATTTTCTTCATTGTCCGGAATCAGGAAAACCCGCTTCCCCCGCACCAGGGAGAGCAGCTTCGGATGGTCCGAATTCTTAAATTGAACAGTTACCGGAGAAATTGAAGGTAATCCATACTGCAAGGCTGCCAGGCAATCAGTAACGCCTTCGGTCACATAAACAACATCCTTGCCTCTAATGGAATCTTCGCCATAAAAGAAGTCGTTCTTGATAAGCTCCGTGGTTGGCAATTTATCATATTTACTGTCTTTCCAAGTGGGTGTTTCGGGTGTCTGTCTGGCGATGAAATACTTTACTAAGCCATGATTCCAATATGGGAATATATATTGCCCTTGGAAAAAAGAATCATCGTATTCCCCTTTACCGAGTAGGCCAGTTTTCTTAATATCCGCCGAGTCATGCCCCTTGGCGCTCAAGTGCTTTTTAAGAGCATGTTTATCAAGAGGTGCATAACCGATTAGGTATTGCTGAATAATTTCATCAGACAGGCCGTAATGTTCTTTTAGGTAGGTTGAATCTTTAAGGTTGGCATGGAAAAACTTTGCGGCATCGGTAAGAATTTGATGAACCTTGCGAAGTTCGGCATAGTTACCCTCACTGTAACCATCACCCGAGATAAGGCCATTCTCTTTGGCCCAATAGACCGCATCCATGAAATCGCAATTTAGGGCGGCTTTGATAAGCTCAAATGAATCCCCTCCGATATGGCAATGGTAGCAAAAACAACTCTGCGTATCTTCATAAATGGTCCAGCAGCGTTTGTGTTTGCTTATATGCTTGGCCGGGCAGTTATCGCCCTGATACCCCCTACCACTTTGTTTCTCGGGAAGGCAGTTGAGGGCTTGGGCAACCTGGATAATGTCCGGTTTTACCAGGTCAGACATTGCCCACCCAGCCTATTGCAAACGAATTTCAATTGTGATACCATGGTTTCAAGCTCCAAAATTAACCTACGCCGCCCCTGGTCATGGTCCCCGCCGCCAGGGGTTCCGTTTCTTATTGCCTCGATTCCCCAGCCTCCCGCCGGGCCTCTGGGTCAACACGATAACTCTCCATAATTGCCAGGATTTCAGGCAAAAAGTACCTTACGGATTTTCCGATTTTATGGAAGGGGAAGCCGCGCCCCATGTACCGGTCGTTACGCAACGATTGAACAGCGCGGCCAATAATGACTGAAATTTCCTGTTCCGTCACGTAACAAGTTTTCTGTAAATCAGGGGGTAGATTAATCTGTGTCATGGTTCCGTCTCCTTTGGGCTGAAACTAAAAAAGGCCCACTCCCATTACTGGGTGTGAGCCTTTGCGATGCAGCCTTGACTTAAACTACAAGCCGGTGCTGCCGTGCCGTGACCCTATCTGGGGGTGAGCCTTGCAATCCGGCATTTTGCAGCCGGTTCAGCGGCGCTCCCGTTATGTAGCCAAATTTATCGCTAAAACCTCCGGGGCTCACCTAGCAAGTTATCCCTGCTCATACAGGAGTAACTCTTACGGGTGAACCCTGCCATATTCAGTTGTTAGGTTCCCAGGGTTGGCCTTAATGGCGAGCCCTATATTTCCCTCAATTATAATGATACTCTCATTTCCCTCAATGTCAAGGGTTTTCTTTTATACACCATTAACAACCCGCCATCCTGGGGGATGAATCCGGGGAAGGCGGCCAGGATTACCGCTAAAATCCGTTCAATCGTTAATTGGTGGCTTGCACACCTTGCAAGGCCGATACCCCTTTTCCTGTGCATCCTTAGCTGAAGTAAAGGTAACTAAGTTCTCCGGCTTTATCCTCTTTGCCGCTCTGCAAGTGGGGTAATGGTAGATGTTTGAGTTCTTAGACCCCACATACTTGTAATCCAGGGCGAGGGCTACCGCGACAGCCATGAACGCTACCACCAGGAAAATTGCCAAAAGTGACTTCTTGCTCTTAAACATCCTCCACCTCCATAATGTCAATAGGGTTATCGCCCTTCATACTTCTCAGAATGGGCCTTGTGCTTCTCCCAATTATCTAAATACTCCTTGGCAAGCTCTCTGGACTTTATGATTAGTATATTCTCAGCGTTTCTCTCCTCAGCGGCCTTGGTGAAGTTGAAACTGCCGGTGATCACCGTTTCCTGGTCAATGATCATAATCTTGTTATGGGCAATTGCATGGGCAGAATCGATATAGGTGGGGACGCCCATATGGGCGCTGAAATCCGCGGCGCTGTACTGATCTCCTCTCTGCGATTTGTCCAAGATAATCTCGGTGCGCACCCCCCGTTTATGAGCGTCCACAAGGGCCTTGGCTATCGGCTGGGAGGTAAAGGAGTAAGCCTGCACAAGAATTTCGTTCTTTGCCTTATCCAACTCTGACACAATCGCATCGGTGCATCCGCCATGGGGGCTGAAGAGGACTCTTGCTGGTACATTTTTCAGGATAATATCTTTTGACTGAGAGATCCCAGAGAGAACCAGTACTAGGGCGATTGCTATGGAGATGGAACGAAGTGCATTACGCATAGTAAAATCCCCACTTAAGTGTGGTTATTCAGTTTCAGCCTTTTTTAAATGCAGATTTTTTACAATGTCATCGCTGGAAATAGCAAATCCCACTCCCACATAGCCTTCTGACGGGGATAGCCTTAATGTTATCACCCCAACAACCTTACCTGATGCATCAATCAATGGGCCGCCACTATTACCAGGATTTACGGAAGCATCAGTTTGTATAAGGGTTAAAGATTTTCCTCTTCTTATTGCACTTATAATTCCCTTAGTAACAGAACGAGATAGGAGTATATCAACTGGGGTACCGATAGCATATACATCTTGGCCAACGGCAATATTATCTAACCAGGACAATGGTAGATATGGATAATCATCTCCTGGTAGTTTTAACAGTGCTAAATCATTTTCTGGAATTATCTTAACAACAGATGCTTCAATTTCCTTCCCATCTGGAAAGATTACCTTAACCGTGGTATTATTTTTAACTACATGATAATTCGATAGAGCATAGCCATGTGGGTTTATAAAGAATCCACTTCCGTGTCCTTTTGCAATCTTGATCGCAAAAACTGCCTTAGAAGCCTTTTGGATTGCATCTTTTGACCCTTCGATAGGGGGATTTTTACTTGAATAAGTGGCTGTAGCAGGGATTTCTACTTTTGCTTTTTTCGGAAGATTAATAGATTTTTCGATAGCTTCTATTAACCATGGTTGGGACAGTAAATCTCTAAAACAATTCCTTATTACCTCGGTAATAGTTGAAATACCACCTTCGATGGTCCCCGTTGAATAATTATTTGTCCTTGACTTATAAATTACTTTATTTAATTCATTATCAAATACTTCCCATTCATATTCTCTCAACAATTCAACTTTGTTACCAGCTTTAGGCAAATAAATTTTGCCCTCTTTTTTCAATGTGGTTGCTCCAATTAGATATCTTGGTATATAAGATGTAGAACTACCAAACACGCTCGACTGATCGTTAACTTTATAGCCAGCCTTGGATAATTCCTCTAATACTATTTTTTGACACATCTGTTGATTTCTTTCAGAATCTGTTTGATATTGTTCCAACCCCGGCTGACCCTCAGTTACGGTCAATTTTTTAATTCTAAACAAACCATCGTAAATTTCAACTATGGGAGTACCCAGAGTTACTCCAGAGCGAATTTTTGCAAAACCAAAAGGAGGAAAATTCTTTGAACTTACATTAATGGGTTGCGGCGTTTCACCAGGCTGATTTCCAGTAACCTGAGATTCGATAACCGGGAGAGAACTACTTGTAGTCGCACAGCTAGACATCCAAGCCATTAGAATAGAAAGGGCTAATATATTAAAAAATCTAAATAATTTCATAACACCTCCTCATCCTCCCTCGGCCTGGAGCCGGTCCGGGTTGTGGAAACAAAAAACCGAGCTGCACCCTCGGGGCATCCCGGCTATTTCGATATTTAGATTCATTGCACCCCTCCTGGCGATAGGGGCAGCTTTCCAGATTTCTTCCTTATTTCACAGTTGAGGTATGGATGTCAAGGGCGCCAGGGAGAATTTGACTTTCACAAGACTCTCCCCGCACCGAATCGGATTTTGCCTTTAGAAATTTTGGGCTCGGTCCCATATCCAGGGGGCTCTGCTTCTGCGACTAACTCGATAGATTTTTGAAAAAATTTCCGTGGCGGTCATATTGACCAGGGGGGGTATGGGACCCATCCCGGGTTTTGGCTTACGGGGCCGGAAAATATTTGGCCCAGGGCGGGGGCCGAGGAAGCGCCAATTAAATGGATGATGCAAATGCGTCTACGCATTTCTACGGGGCTTTTTGGTCATAGTCCATAGGAAAGGGTGCGTCCGGGAGGGTGTCCGGCAAAGGCCGGTGGATCAGACTGGCGGATAAACTCCTAATATTCTATTTCGTTGAGTAGAAAAAATCCATGCGCGTCGGAAACGGCTTTTCTTAATATTATTCTTAATAAATTCAATAGCCTCATCAACATCCCATTGAAAAGGACCCGGTTGGATATTATAATGAATTAATAGATCAATTGATAAATCTGTTTTATAAGTCTTCCTAAAGAATTTTTTAATGATTGTATTAATTATATAATCATTAAAATCAGATCCAAAATAAGTATCGAAGATAGGATGACCATAATTGACCATACTCCGGTAAATTTCAACATTATATTTATGCTTCCCTGAAAAAACATATTCTAATTGGTTTATTTCATCAGGTAAATTAGTAAGACATTTCAATAGCTTATTAATATTATCTTCTGAACAAAAGGGTTTTCTCGGAATCCTGTCTTCTGGAGAAATAAAAATTATTGCATTACGATATTTGTTGTAAAATTCATATTTAAAGGGTGATATTTCTAAATATTTTTTTAGATAATTTTTCAACCTTTTGGCTTCGTTATTTCTTTGTGCAATTAAATCATCTATTGCCTCGGTTACCTCAAAGGCAACCCAGGAGCCATCGGATATTTGGCACTTAACATCAGGTTCTGGAGGTTTCCTTTTTTCAATTGAAGTGGGAATAATTCCATAAGGACACAAGGGGGCGAATATACCAACCACAATGACCTCAGATAATGAATCTTTAGACATGATGGGAAATATTTACTGGTCCTTCGGACTACCAATTTGGGTCAATAAGGTCCTCATAAATTCTTCTTCATTAATTTCGTGAGATTCAAAGTTACCAAAGGGAACTTTGTGTAGCGTGATGTTTATTATGGTATATTCGGTTTGCGTCTCACTAAGTTCAAAAACATCAGTTTCGCTAAACAATCGTCTGAAATTAAATTTTCGAAAATTAGTATTCCAATCTCTACCAAAGGCAACCCGTATAATATATTGTCCCGGTGGCAGGCTTTTTTCCGTCCACTCGGCCTTACTATGAATATAAAAATTTCTTACAAGTTGTTCTTTACCAGTCAATCTTATAACCTGAATAAAGGCATCGGTGTCTGTTCCATTGTCTACAGTTAATGTTGAATGACCGCTCCTAATTACAGTCCGATAAGGAGATGAACCATTAGGTAAGCGTTTCGGATTTATTGGTTCGGTCGGCTCATTTGGCATGGATTTGTTTGGATTGTCCTCTATTGGTTCAACGGGTGTAACCGGAAAGGGAGAAGAATTTGTTTGAGGCTTTTCAGCCGGCGGCTTTAGGTTGGTTACCTTTGGAGACGATGGGATTGAGGTCTGCGTTGGTGAGGGGGGAGCAACGGAAGGGGATTCTATTTGAGGTTTGTGTTCAAACAATGCGAGAAAAAGAGTAGCTGTCCCTAAAATAACAACTGTTCCTATAAGTGAATATAGATGTTTCTGCCACCATGTTATTTTTGATGATTCTAATCTATCATGTGAGTCGCTGGGGGTTGCTTTATAAATTTTCTCCCCTTTTTGAAAATGGAAGGTATTTTTGCACGAAGGACATTTAACTCTAAGCATCCTGTCATTCTTGGGGACTTTTAATTTCTGACCACAGTTGTCACACGGCACAATGGAGACATCTATGGAATCTTGAGGTAAGTGTATAACTTTATTATATTTTTTTTCTGATTTTGCTGAATCTTTAATGGCTGATGAATAATCAGCTTCTTGAATATAGAATCGTTCATGGCAGTTTGGACATTCTAATAGCGGTTTCTTTGATTCTGTGGGTGCTACTGGAACCCAAAAGATACTGAAGTACTTCGTTGGGATTACCTCGAAAAATGTTCCCCTCACGCCACATTCAGGACACAATTTCGCTACCCTTAACCCACCTTCCTTTACATTGTACTTCCATTTGCTCCCCCAGCTAAAGAAATAGAACATATGCTACTCCATTTTTTATCTAATTAGACTGTCTATGGTATCTGGACCGCTCTTTTAAGTTTAAAATGAATAAACCTCTCAGCCCCGGCCCCCACATGGTCAATGGGTATGTCTTTAAGCTGGTCTTTTATGTCCATATTCATCCCACAGTTGGCTTAGCCTTGGTCAATCCTCCAGCCTAAGGGGTCTTGATATCCGAAAAAAACAACAAATCTATACATCGCCCATCTACTATAAACCTATTAGACCATTCATCTTCATTATTTACATACATCATATTATGAACCGATGATATTTGGGCAATTATTGCAACATATTCTCTGCGGTGCTTCTTTAATGCTTCAACTTGGTCAGGTGTAGCTTCAAGTTGTATTGAGACCCGCCTTCCATGTATTCGTCCATCAAATAATACATTATATTTATTATTTAATCTAACTATATCCATAACAAATGCTACCTTTATTAGGACAGGACACCCATCTTTAGGTGTCAATATGTCTTCTAAATCAATAGAGTATAGAAAATAAGAGAATATCTTATCTTCCCAACCATATATTGCATTATATTTTATTGCCATTTCAATAGCATCTTTATTAAATTGGTCCCACCGTTTTTCTTCTGCTTTATTTATATCAGCCTTATTTGGTCCCTCGTTGCACGAACTTACATAAATCACGAGACCAACAAATATGATAAAATACGATAATTTTCTTAGCATTATAGCCTCCAATTTATATCTATATCGTCCTGACTGAGATTGCCTTATGTATCGAATTTGCCCCTTACCGCGTCCCCCTTTCCCCCTCGTTTAAAACCAAGCAAATTCCGGCTACAACAATCGCCACTACAACCCATTGAATAAAGAGGCGTGTGATATCAGGTCGCATACTCCAATAAGAAGGGTCAGCTATATCGCCTTCGCTCTTAACAACCTGAACTGGAGAAGGAGGGTAGAATATAAACCCATAACCCGATGGCCTTTCAAGGCGTAAACCAGAGGCCGAAAATGTACATTTCCACGGTGGTATCAAACCCATAAGCAATATAATTCCCACACCAATTATAATAGTTGTCCTTTGTTTTTTATTCATTAGCATAACCTCCACCTCCTTATCTTAAGCCTGGATATGCTGTAACCTGTGGTGGTCTTGGCACAATACCCTCTGCCTTTGTGCCTTGTCTCCTTGGCCTTATAGCTCCACGGCCTCCTTGAGCTTATGGAGAGCCTCCTCCAGCTCCGGGAGAAGGTCTGGAGCCAGGGTGAGGCCTTTCTTGGTAGGCCTAAACTCATCATCGTCTGCCTTGTAAAAAACCCTGAGGTCTATGTATTGCTTGCCCTTAAACTCTGTGAGGGAGGCCCTCACCTCCTCCAGAGCATTTTTAGGGAAACTGTGGAGAGTCTGTGTCATGGTATGCCTCCTATATTGGTATGTCAAATAGCACTAAAATAACAACTCTCAACACTAAACCAATATAAAGTGCCTTAGTTATAATTATTATCTTGTCATCTTGCTTATATATATTTTTTACTAACGGATAGAATAGCAATGAAATAATAATTGGAATGATTGAAGCACCTATTGCTTGAAAGATAACACTCGCTATATCCGTGCCCACATTAGGTGGGACATAAGCTAATTTACTATACTCATGCCTAAGTAGAAAAAACTTATAAAGAATATGCAGTATAATAACAATAGTTAATTTAAGTTTCTTTGGTGTTGCCCTCATAGCAGAGGACCATGGCTTTAACCCGGCTTCTTTATTTCTCTTGATTTCCTCATCGGGATCTAACACAATAGCCTCAGGGTGCATCTGGTCTTCAGGAAGCTCTATCTTTTTTATTTCAACTACCTGAGGGGGGGCCTGAACATCCTTTTCCAGCCACTCACCGCAATGCTTACATTTAATGGCTTCATCCTGTATTTCCTCGGCGCAGAAGGGACATTTTTTCATTTTATGCCTTCTCCCTATATCTCGATAAACCCCTTATCCCTGGCCTTGAGCTGGTTGAGGTTATTAAAGCAAAAAGCCGAGCTGCACCCTCAGGGCAACCCGGCCATCTACGCAAAATCAGAATCATGGCTCCCCTCCTTACAGAGGGTACCTATTTCCAGTTACCTTTCTTATTTCACAATCGGGGGGAAGATGTCAAGAGTGCCAGGGAGAATTTGACTTTCGCAAGACTCTCCCGGCGGCAGATGGGGTTTTTCCTTTAGAATTTTTGGGCTCGGTCCCATATCCAGGGGGCTCTGCTTCTGCGACTAACTCGATAGATTTTTGAAAAAATCTCCGTGGCGGTCATATTGACCAGGGGGGCAGGAGTCCCAATCCCTGGGTTCGGTTTTCGTGGGCGGAAAATATGTGGGGCAAGGCGAGCTGATTGGCAGTATAGAGGCGGGGCCAATGGTCCGCCATTGACCCCGCAGACTTTTTCGTTTACCAAAAGTTTACCATTTATCCCTTGATAAGGGTGTTTTTAGGACGGTTTGATTATATTGATTATACACCCTTTTTCATTGTAAATTCAGCAAAGTGTGATTGTGCCTGGCTTTCATAAAAAACCCCTGACCAGAGACTCGGTCAGGCTGGCACAATTAATCACCTGGCACGATTGCCGCCGGTGATTCAAGGCACAGATGGCCCTGGCCACCAACTCTTTACCGGTGCCGGGCTCCCCCCGCAATAAGACGGGTAGGTCGGATTCGGCCAAGACGGCGAGCTGGTTAAGAATCTCCCGGAAATTCGCGGCCCGGGTGATGATAGCAATTAGAATCTGATCAGGGGAAGGATTCCGGATCTGTCCTGTGCCTGACACCATGCCATAATCACCTCCTTGTGCCCCACCATAAGCTATAGGTCCTGGAACGATCAGTTGGGTTGGCGCCACTCCATGGCAGGGACCTACGGAAATAATTTTTAGCATAAAATTGATTCAGCCAAATTTACCAGATTAATACATTAAAGAGAATACGGTCAAACTGCCTTTGTTTGTAGGTAATTAATCTAAACTTTATTATTATCTTCGTCAATAAAATAATATTTTATCGCCATTTTTCTCCAGCTAATATTTCCTCAATGCAGCGCCGCACTTCGGCATAGGGACTGGTGAGGGCCAACACCCGAAGTCGGCCCTTAAAACCTTGCTGCTCTACCCGGCTGCGGACCCCGGCCTGGACTGCCATAGCCCGCAACACCTCCTGCAACACCGCCGGGTCCGGATAATCCAGCAGGCGGGTCAAGGCTCCCCACTCTTCCGGGAGCCCATATTCTTCCAGGAATTTTTTGGCATAGGCGGCAAATTGCTTGGTGCCGTACTTGTCTTCCAACTTGCGCAAGGCCGTCTGGTACTCCGGCCGGGCTCTTTTGCCTTTAAACAGAGCTTCGGCCTGGGCCAGGGCATGCAACCGCAGCTTTTCTGCTTGTTTTTTGGGAATCCGGGGTTCCTTGGGACGGGGCCGTCCGCCGGACCGGTCTCGCCGCTGATCAATCTCCCGCCAACTGGGGCGTTCCCGTTCGTCATCATCCCATGGAGGCATTTTTAACCCTTTCTAGCCGTAGGGTACGACCGACGTACCGTATTTCGCCTCGAAAATACCGGTTCTGCAAGCGCGGTTGTCCGCTAAATGGGAGGCGGGGCGCCCTCTGCCTCCTTACATGAGCCAATTGGGATGCCGGGCGGTTACTTCCGCCAGATAATCCCAGATCCACTCCCGTAGGCCCGGGGCCAGATAAAACCTGGGCCATAGCAGGTTGTCCTCCGGTTTGACCACCCCTTCCGCCAGGGCCAGGCGATGCAGGGGCAGACCGGGGTGGATGCGGATGCCGACCTGCAGATTCACCATCTTTGGTTCATATTTCTCCAGAAAGGCGACGCTTTCCTGCACCGTCTCCCTGGTCTCGCCGGGGCCGCCCAGCAGGAGGAAGCAGGTAAAGGGCAGGTCGGCCTCCTGTAGCAGCTTCAGGGTGCGCTCCACCTGCTGGAGCCCAAAGCCTTTGCCCAGGACCCTGAGCACCAGCTCCGAGCCGCTTTCGTTCCCCACCTGCGCCATAGCGCCGCCCGCCGCTCGGATGAGCCGGAAGAGCTCCGGGTCCGGAAAGGCCGGGTTAATCAGGCAGAGCCAGGCCAGCGGTAGACGCAGGGCCGCAATGGCCCGACAGAGGCGCCGACCGAATTCCGGGGGGCAGTTAAAGATATTGTCCACAAAATGGAAGCGCCGCAGGCCCCACTTTTCATACCATCTCGCCAGCCAGGAGGCCACCTCCTCTGGCTCCCAGGCCCGAGTCGCTGCCCCCTCCAAAAATGGGGTGGTGCAATAGATACACCTCATGGGGCAGCCCCGGCGGCTCTGCACCGGGATCGCCCCTGGCAGCCCGGCGCTTCCCGGCGTCTCGTGATAAACTTGGGGGCTGAAATATTCCAGGGCCGGCCGAGGCAACCAGTCAAGGCGGCGAATAGGCTGGAGGGGGTTTTCTCTGAGCCCCTCGTCCTGACGCCACATCAGGCCCGGGACCTTCTCCCAACCCTGCTCAGGAAGGGCTTGTAAAAACCTGACAAAAGACTCTTCCCCCTCGCCCACGATCCCGAAATCGGCCCAGGTGAAGGCCATGAATTCATGGGGCGCCACGGAAAAGCCAGCCCCGCCCAGGACAATAGGGGCCGGGGTGGTCGCCTTCAGGCGGTCCACCAGCTCCTTAACCTGCGGAAAATAGACCTCAGTATTGCGGCTTTCCTGGTTATCGATGTTCCTGACCGAGATACCGACCACTTCCGGACGAAACTCTGCCACTGCCCGGTCCACCTCGGCCAAGGGATCTTCCAGGAACATAAAATCCAGGACCAGCACCTCATGTGCCGGTGCGACTGCCGCCACCACCGAGGCCAGGCCCAGGGGCAGGGGCAGAAAGACCAGGCGGCACTGATTGGGGGATATGAAAAGAATTCGCAAATTAATATCCGTTAAACTTGTGGGAGCGAGCTAAATTGCTTCTCTGCGAAAAAGTAATGGGTGAAAAAAGGGAAGGGGATAAAAGGGAGAGGGCTTTTCTAACTTTTCTCCCTTTAACCTTTTTCCCCTGCATCTGGCAGCCGCTCCCCATGATACCGATTTTGCGCCATTTTCAGTCCTTCCCGAATCAGGCAATCCACTGCGGTGGCGGCCTGCTCGATGAAGCGGGCCACATTTTCCGCTTCGTCCGCCGGGAAATGCGACAAAACATAATTCTCCGCAGGCATGCCCGCCGGCGGTCGGCCGAGGCCCAGCTTCACCCGGAGGAATTCTTCGGTGTGCAAGTGGGCGATGATGGAGAGGATGCCCCGGTGCCCCCCGGGGCCGCCGCGCTCTACGAGCTTAAGGCGCCAGAGGGGCACGTCCAGATCATCATGCACCACCACTAGATTTCCCGGCGAAAGCTTAAAGTAGGAGAGCAGCAGGGACACCGCCTGGCCGCTGAGGTTCATGTAGGTGGTGGGCTGGGCTAAGATCACGGTCTCCTCCCCTACCCTGCCCTGCCCCCAGACGGACTCCAGGCTTTTTTTACTCAGGGGAAGCCCCCACTGGTCGGAAAGATAGGCCACCACCTGCCAGCCCAGGTTGTGTCTGGTCCAGGCGTACTCCCGCCCGGGATTTCCCAAACCCACGATGAGGCGCATTTTGCTAGGCGGTCAGCTTTCAGCAACCAGTTTTTAGCTTGCCGTTAGCAGTTAGATGTTTCCGGGTTTCCTGCTCAGGTTTGCTGGTTACGGCAAACTGATCTTATCTAGAGCCCGAAGATTGGAAAAACAAGGATGAAACAGAAAATCACTTAAGACGGAGGTTGTCTTTAGCTGTCCATCGATATCTGACAGCTAACCGCTAAACAAATAAGGAACTCACCGAATCCTGGTTATGGATGCGTTTGATGGCCTCCCCCAAAAGCGGGGCTACGCTCAACACCCGGATCTTCTCCAGGGCCGCGGCGTCAGGGCTCAGGGCAATAGTGTCGGTCACGGCCAGGGTCTTAATCATGGACCCCCTAATGTTGCTGACGGCATTGCGGGACATGACCGGGTGGGTGACGCAGGCGTGAACCGCGCGCCCCCCGCGGCGCATCAGCAGTTCCGCCGCCATGACCACGGTAGAGCCGGCGACCACCATGTCGTCCAGGATGATGGCCTCCTTACCCCAGACGTTGCCGATCAGGGTCATGTCCTTGATGCCGGTCGCGTCCCGGCGCTTGTCAATGATGGCCAGAGAGGTGTTCAGGCGTTTGGCAAAGGCCCGGGCCCGCTCTACGCCGCCGGCGTCGGGTGAGACCACCACCATATCCGGCCCAAAACTTTCCCGGATATACTCGAGGGTCACCGGCGCGGCATAGAGATGATCCACCGGGATATTGAAAAACCCCTGGAGCTGGCCGGTGTGGAGGTCCATGGTAAGCATCCGGTTGGCCCCGGCCGTGGTAATGAGGTCCGCCACCAGCTTGGCGGAAATGGGGGTTCGGGGCGCGGTCTTGCGGTCCTGGCGGGCATAGGCGAAATAGGTCACCACCGCGGTGACGCAGCGGGCCGAAGCGCGCTTTAGCGCATCCATCATCACCAACAATTCTATCAGGTTCTCATTGCAGGGGATACAGGTAGGCTGGATGACGTAAACATCTTTGCCGCGGACGTTCTCATGAAATTCCACGGAGACCTCGCCGTCGGAGAACCGCCCCACCGCCGCCTCTCCCAAGGAGATGCCCAGATAGTTGCAGATTTTTTCAGCCAGGGGACGGTTGGCGTTGCCGGCGAAGATTTTCAGATCGTCCATACGAGACTCTCCCAGGTAGTATCGGTCTCCTGGCCGGTGAGTCCCTGGGCCACAGCCAGCCAACCTGGAAACGAACGGCGCAGGGCCCGAGCCGCCTCGACCGCCGCTTCCCAGGTGGGAAAAAGTCCAAAGATGGTGGGGCCACTCCCCGAGACGGATTGGGTGACCGCCCCCGCCTGCTTAACCTGCTCCAGCAGTTCGGCCAACTCCGGCAGGCGCCGGATGGCCACTTCGGCCAGATCGTTCCTGACCCAGCGCTCCGGATGCTCCGGGTCCCAGACCGGAGCGTCCGAATTACCTTTTATTCGGCCCAAATCCAGGTTTTCATAAACCCAGCGGGTGGAGAGAGGCACGCCTAGATTGAGCAGCAAGTAGTTATACGCCGGCAGGGCCAACGGCCTTAACTCGGCGCCGATTCCGCGGCCCACCGCCGGCCCGCGCCCCAGGAAAAACGGGACGTCTGCGCCTAGCTGGGCGGCCAAAGAGTGCAGCCGGGCCTGCTCCAAGGGGGCGCCATAAAGGTGATTCAACGCCTTCAGAGCCCCTGCCGCATCACTGGAGCCGCCCCCCAGGCCCGCAGCCACCGGGATTTTTTTGCGCAGCTCTAAATGGCCCTTTACTTCTATCCCCGCCGCCTTCTGAAAGGCCAGGGCCGCCCGGACCACCAGGTTATCCGGCCCCTGGGGCAGGTCCGGCCGGTCGCAAGTAAAACGGAGGTCATTCCTCCCCGGGGTCACGAACAATTCGTCCGCCAGGCTTAGGGGCTGCATCACGGTCACCAGCTCGTGGTAACCGTCGTGCCGCCGCCCCAACACCCGGAGATAGAGATTGACCTTGGCCGGGCACCGCTGCCGGATCGTTTCTCCCCGGGCAAAGGCCATCTGCCCTGGGGACGGTTTGCCCTGGAATTCTCCAAAAGCAGTCATAAAAGCAGACGGCCCGACGCCAGAGAATTTACCACAATAGCTGCAGAAAATCTAATTATTCCGGCTCTTGGGCAAATCATCAACCGTTAAGGTTCAGCCCACCTCCTTAATATAGGCCATACGCAGATCGTACAGGAGATGATCAAACAGGTTTTGCTCATCCAGCTCCAGGTTGTTTCGGGTTTTTTCCCGGAGCACCCCCAGAAGGTCGATGGTCTGTTTGGCCAGGAGCAGGTTCTTTTCGGTCTGGCCGGTGTTGGGGTCGGGCAGGGCTCCCAGGTTCATGAAAGCCGTGGAACTGAGGGAAAGGATGAGGGATGCGAAGGTGATTTCCGGCGCCGGGACCGCTCCGGCGGCGGCCTTCTGGGCCGCTTCCTGAAAGGCCTGCTTCTGGTCGGACTCGGTCTTCCGGGCCTCGGCCTTCTCTTCCTCACTCAACTGATGGAACCGCCGATCCTTGATGGTATAGCCTTTATCTTCGGTCTCAGACATGTCAACCTCCGCGTCAGATTTAAGGATCGGCTACAACTCCAACGGGATGGCTTCGGCCACATGCTCCAGGGCCCGCACATCCTTGAGGCATTCCGGAGTCAGCGGGGTGTCGGTGGTGAGCAGGATGATGTTCTGCCCCCGTTCCCTCTCCTGACCCACGGTCATCCGGGCGATATTGATGTTGTGCTTGCCGATGGTGGTGCCGATGGCGCCGATCACCCCAGGGCGGTCGGTATTATAAATATAGAGCATGTGTCCCTCGGGAACGGCCTCCAGCCGGAAGTTGTTGATGCGCACCAATCTGGGTTCATATTTGCCGAAGATAGTGCCGGCCACGGTATTCTCTTCCGTGTCAGCCCGCACCGTCAGGCGAATCAGGTTGGCGAAGTCTTCAGTAGAGGCCACCTTCTCTTCGCTGATGTGAATCCCCCGGGCCGCGGCCATGGACGGGGCATTGACGTAATTTACTTCATCGCGCAGGACCGGGTAGAGGAGGCCTTTGAGGAGCGAGTGGGTCAGGGGTTTGGTGTCCAGCCTGGAGACCTCGCCGATATAGGCGATGCTCACCGAAGAAATCGGCCCCTCACTAATCTGAGCCTGGAAAGCTCCCAGGGCCTCGGCCAAAGTGAGGTAGGGCTTCAGTTTGGCCATGGTCTCCTGGCTCACCGACGGGGCGTTCACTGCGTTTTTGATAGTGCCGTAGAGCAGCAACTCCACGATCTGCTCGCAGACCGCCACCGCCACGTTGGCCTGGGCCTCTTCCGTGGAGGCCCCCAGGTGCGGGGTGCAGATGACATTGGGCACCTGCCGCAACGGCCAATCCTCCGGCGGCGGCTCCGTTTCGTAGACATCCAGGGCGGCACCGGCCACCTTGCCTTCCTTCAGGGCCTCCAGCAGAGCTCCTTCGTCGATAAGGCCACCCCGGGCGCAGTTGATGATGCGCACGCCGGGCCTCATCTTCTTGAAGGCTTCCCGGTTTAGCAGGCGGGCGGTGTCCTTGGTCTTGGGGGTATGGAGGGTAATGAAGTCGGAGCGCGCAAAAAGATCGTCCAGGGAGACCAGTTCCACCCCCAAATTGGCGGCGACTTCCTTGGTAATGAAGGGGTCATAGGCCAGGACCCGCATCTTGAGGCCCAGGGCCCGTTCGGCCACCACAGTGCCGATCCGCCCCATGCCGATGATTCCCAGGGTCTTGTTGAACAGCTCAGACCCCTGGAACTTTTTTTTCTCCCATTTGCCTTCCCGCATGGACTGGGCCGCCTGAGGGGTGTTCCGGGCCAGGGCCATCATCAGAGATAGGGCGTGCTCCCCGGTGGTGATGGTGTTGCCCCCCGGGGTATTCATCACCACGACCCCCCGTTTACTGGCCGTCGGGATGTCCACGTTATCCAGGCCGGTGCCGGCCCGGCCCACCACCTTCAGGCGGTGGGCGGCGTCCAGGATTTCCGCCGTCACCTTGGTGGCGCTGCGGATTACCAGGGCGTCCACATCTTTGATGATTTCTTTGAGTTCCTCGGGTTTCAGGCCCGGCCGGTTCACCACCTCGATGTTGGGCTGGGCCTCTAAAACCGCCACTCCGGCGGGGTGCAAGTTATCGCTGATCAGGACCTTCATACTGCGGCCTCCTTGCTCAAGACCTCTTGGGCGGCCTTCAGGCCGACACCCGGCTGGACCTTAAAACCCAACTGATTAAGGACCTCTTCCAAGCCGCCGATGGTGCCCAGCAGGTCCACCGCGTCGATAAAGCCCATGTGGGCGATGCGGAAAATCTTGCCTTTGGCCTGGGCCTGGCCGCCGGCGATCCAGATGCCTTTTTTCCGCAGCTCGGCCACCACTTTCTGGCCGTCCACCGGGGACTCCACCGCGGTGACGACGTCGGAGGGGTATTCCTTGGCATAGAGCTGCAGACCCATGGCCTGCATGGCGGCCTTGGCGGCCAGAGAGAGCCGCCGGTTGTGGGCGAAGATCTTCTCCAGGCCCACCTGGCGGATCTTGGTGAGCACTTCCTGCAGGCCCAAAATAAAGGAAACCGCCGAGGTATAGGGCGTCTGGTTCTTTTGGGCTGATTTAACCGCCTTGGAAAAATCGAAATAATATTTCGGCAGCTTAGCAGTCTTGACGAACTCCCAGGCCTTGGGGGAGAGCGCCGCAAAGGCCAGCCCTGGCGGCAACATCATGGCTTTCTGCGAGCCGCCCACCAGGACGTCGATGCCCCATTCATCCATGGGCAAAGGATAACCGCCCAAGGCCGAAATGGCGTCCACCACCAGGATGGTGCCGGGCCTATTTTTGGTCAGCGCCGCCAGCTCTTTCACCGGGTGCGCCACCCCGGTGGAGGTTTCATTGGCCTGCACGAAGACCGCCTTGATGGCCGGGTTGGCGTCCAGCATCTGGGCGACCCGCTTGGGGTCCGCCGCCCGGCCCCATTCCACCGCCAGGCGCTCCACCTTGACCCCGTAAACGTTGCAGAGTTCGGTCCAGCGCTCGCCGAACTTACCGCCGTCCACCACCAGGGCCGTGTCGCCGGCGCTCAAGGTGTTAGCTACCGCGCCTTCCATGGCGCCGGTGCCGGTGGCGGAAAAGATCAGCACTTCCTGCTCCGTCTGGAACAGGTATTTCAAGTCTTCCCGCACCTTGCCCAGGATCTCCATGAACTGGGGGGCGCGGTGATGGATGATGGGCTGGGCCATGGCCAGCTGGGTTTCGGGGGCTACCGGAGTCGGACCGGGAGTCATGAGATACATTTTCATCTTAGATACCTAACCTTGTTCGGATATTTTGCGAAACTGCTTGGCGATTTTCTTGAATGTTAAAGTTTATTTACTTAGCCCCTCACTGTCAAGACTATCGGTAAGGAGATAGTGCAAAAAAGCACTAAACTAAGGCACCGAGATATTAGTCAGCTATAAACCTTTGGGGCAGGAAACCGCCGCGCCTCCCGCCTTTAGCATCATTGCATCTCTGGACTTCGAACCTCATCAGCTGCCGTCCATTCCAGGGGATAAATGCCGCGTTAGACCTAGCGCGGAAAGCTGGAATTCAGCCAATCCGCCACCTACATAACCTGACCATGCTTTACCGGATTGTCTTGGAGGTAATCTATCCGGCGCTCATAGTAACGCGCCTACGGAAGCTCATTTGGGCCCGTTTGCACAACCCCGCTTCCGGCGGAAAACAAGTTTCCCCTGGCGATGGCCGTCGCCCCAAGGCCTTAAAGACTGGCAATCTTATCGCCGACCGGGAAAGGCCGGCCTGGAAAGGCCGGCCTGGAAAGATGAGGTTACCGGGGGTATTGGACTTCGAAGACCCGCTTGGCCACCACGAAGGTGCCTTCATAGTACGGCTGGCGTAAATCCGTGACCGTTACCCCGTAGCGATGGTTGGAGGCATGGATCATCTTCCCGTCTCCCAGGTAGATGCCGGAGTGTCCCACCTGGTTTCCCCCCCGGCAGAAAAAAAGGAGATCGCCAGGAAGCAGTTTGGAGAAATCCATTGTCCTGGTCACGACCTTGCCCACCTGGGCCTGTTCGGCACTGGAGCGGGGCAAATCGATCTTAAAGCCATGGTAGATGTATTGGACGAACCCGGAGCAATCGGTGGCGTAGCCGGTTTGCAGCGAACTACCCCGGGCGTAAGGAGCGTCACGATATGATTTCGCCTGGGTCAGGATCAGATCAGAAAAATTCCAGGGTTCAAACTTGGCGTATTTGGGCTCCACCTGCGAGGCCGACATATCTTTGGTCGCATCGGCCGGCTGTGAAGAGGGGTGGGTAACGGGCGAGCTGGGCTTGGTTTTCTTGGGGCTCAGGGGCTCCAAGAGAAAATTGCCGTCCCGCTGGGGAGTGATTTTCATCAGCGGCGGGGTTTCGGCGATGGAAGATCCCCTGGCCCGGGTTTCATAGCCGGGAACCACGGAAGACTGCACAACCTCGTTGTCCTCTTCCCGTTGGGAAGCCCGCGAGTGGTGGTAGTGGGTGGTTGCCTTTCTCGCTGACTTGCTTTTATTACCAACCTTGCCGTTGGTCTTGGCTGAGGACTTCTCTTTTTCGGTTTTGGTAGGTAATGAAAATGCTAGACTAGGGGTGAACAACAGGGCCAAAGTGAGCATCATGCTTAAGATTAACCGATTCGTCATCCAGAACCTCCATTGTTATGGGACTATCCGGAGGGGACCAGTTGCTCAGCCCCCGACAAGGAGCGGATTGCCGCCCGCTTGTCTGACATATACCTTTGCCCGCTAGGTATTTTTCCCTATCCAAAGCTAGGTAAAAATACCTATAAGGTTTGCGAAGGAAATTAGTATATTTGTAAATGGATGTCAAACTTTTTTTTACCGCGGTTGGAGCGGAACGCCTTTTACTGTGAATCATCAAGGACATAGACCAGGAATTTTTTTCTCCGAGATCATCCCCGGGCCATAAGGACATCCCCGTCCAGGCGGCGCCCCTGGATCCTGGGCCAATGCCCCCGAACCGTCGCCCTGACAAAAATGCCGCATAAAAAAGCAGGGACCTGACGGCCCCTGCTTTTAAAGGCGGATGGCGCTAAGGTTCAGGCGGTGGCGGACTTTTTCTTGGCTTTGGGAAGCTTCTCCGGGCGGTCCACCAGCTCCAGGATGGACATGGGGGCGCCGTCACCCTGCCTCACCCCCAGGGGGATGATGCGGGTATAGCCGCCGGGACGGTCCTGGTAGCGCTCCTTCAGTTCGCCGAAAAGCTTGGCCACCACCTTCTTGGAGCGCACCACCGCCAGGGTCAGGCGCCGGGCGTGCAGGTCGCCCCGCTTGGCCAGGGTAATGACCTTCTCGGCCCACTGCCGGGCCTCTTTGGCCTTGGCCCGGGTAGTTTCCACCCGCTCCACCTCCAACAGAGCGGTGATCAGATTACGCAGCATGGCCTGACGGTGTTCCGTGGTGCGGGAAAGGCGCCGTCCGGCTTTTAAGTGTCTCATGCGACTTCTTCCTTCCTTTCCGGCATCTGGTCCGGAGGCAGAAAATTTTCCAGCTTCATTCCCAAATGCAGCCCCATTTCCGTGAGGATCTCTTTGATCTCATTCAGGGATTTACGGCCGAAATTCTTGGTCTTGAGCATCTCCTGCTCGGTTTTCTGCACCAGCTCGCCGATATAGCGGATGCTGGCATTGCGCAGACAGTTGGCGGCCCGCACCGACAGTTCCAGTTCATTGACGCTACGGTAGAGGTTCTCGTTAAGGGCGGGAGGTTCTTCCAAAGCCCTCTCCTCCATTCCCGCGGGCTCCTCTTCAAAATTAATAAACATGGTGAGGTGCTCTTTCAGGATTTTGGCGGCAAAAGCCACGGCGTTTTCCGGGGAGAGGCTGCCGTCGGTCCAGACCTCCAGGGTCAGTTTGTCATAGTCGGTGCGTTGCCCCACCCGGGCCTGGGTGACCAAGTAATTCACTTTGCGGATGGGCGAGAAACTGGCGTCCAACGGGATGTAGCCGATGGGCTGGTCCTCTTCCTTGTTGGCCTCCGCCGGCACAAACCCCTTGCCACTCTTGACCGTTATCTCGATGTTGAGCTGCCCGTCGGCTGCCAGGGTGGCAATATGATGGTCGGGATTGAGGATTTCCACCGTACTCTCCGTCTTGATATCCCCGGCTTTAACTTCGGTTTCCCCGGCGGCGTCCAGGCGCAGCATCCTGATGCCGTCGGTTAGCATCTTAAACCGCACCTGCTTCAGATTGAGGAGAATCTCGGTGACATCCTCTCTGACTCCAGGGATGGCGGAAAATTCGTGATGCACGTCCCGGATGCGGACTGCGGTTATGGCCGCTCCCCGGAGAGAGGACAGCAAGACCCTTCGCAGGGCGTTGCCCAGGGTGGTGCCGAAACCGCGCTCCAGCGGCTCACAGGTGAACTTACCGTAAGAGCGGGTATGGGTCTCGCCGTCCACTTCTAACCGTTTGGGCTTGATTAAATCGGTCCAATTTTTCTGGATCATGGTTCCTCGTTCAGACTACTCAGATGTTATGGCCGGTTAAATATTAGCCGCCGCCGGCGGCCCGGTCGGAGGCGTCGCTCAGGCCATAAAGGATCCTGATTCCCTATTTAGAATAAAGCTCCACGATGAGATGTTCTTGAATGGGCATGGTGATGTCCTCCCGGCTGGGAAACATGATCACCCGCCCATTAGCCTCATCCTTGTTGAACTCCAGCCAGGCGGGCGTGCCCCTCCGGGCCACGGCCTCCATAGCGTCCTTAATCAAAGGCAGGTTGCGGCCTTTCAGGGTAGCTTGAATCAAGTCGCCTTTGCGCACCAAGTATGACGGCAGGTTCACCTTGTTGCCGTTGACCAAAATAAGGTTATGGCGCACCAGTTGCCGGGCCTGGGACCGAGAGTTGGCGAAGCCCAGCCGATAAATCACGTTGTCCAGGCGCCGCTCCAGCAGGACCAACAGGTTGGTCCCAGTGACGCCTTTCTGCCTTTCGGCCTTCTCAAAATACCCGCTGAACTGCTTTTCCAGGACTCCGTAAATCCGTCTGACCTTCTGCTTTTCCCGTAGCTGGCTGCCGTAATCGGACGCCTTGCTGCGCCGCTGGCCATGTTGCCCCGGCGGGTAATGCCGCCGGTCGATGGCGCACTTGTCGGTGTAGCAGCGGTCTCCTTTGAGGTAAAGTTGCATTCCTTCCCGGCGGCAAAGCCGGCAAACTGCTCCCAAATATCTAGCCAATGTCGTTCACCTCTTCTTCACACCCGGCGGCGTTTGGGAGGGCGGCAGCCGTTGTGGGGGATGGGGCTAACGTCCCGAATGAGGTTGATGGTCAAACCGGCGGCCTGCAAGGCCCGGAGCGCCGCTTCCCGGCCTGCCCCCGGTCCCTTGACCATAACGTCAATAGTGCGCATGCCGTGTTCCATGGCCTTCTTGGCGGCGTCCTGGGCCGCTAACTGGGCGGCAAAAGGCGTGCCCTTACGTGAGCCCTTGAAGCCCTGGACCCCGGAAGACGACCAGGAAACCACGTTGCCCAGGGGATCAGTGATGGTCACCAGGGTGTTGTTGAAGGTGGCCTTGATATGAGCCACCCCCACGGGAATATTTTTCCGTTCTTTCTTCTTTTTGGTGCGAACCTGCCCTTTGGCCACAATGCCTCCTTACGCCTTCTTCCGTTTGCCCACCACGCTGCGGCGCGGTCCCTTGCGGGTGCGGGCATTGGTATGGGTACGCTGGCCCCGCACCGGCAAACTCCGGCGGTGCCGCAAACCCCGGTAACACCCCAAATCCATCAGGCGCTTGATGTTCATGGACACTTCCCGCCTGAGGTCACCTTCCACTTTACAGGTATGGTCGATCACCTGCCGAATGCTGGTGATTTCGACATCCGTCAGTTCGGCGGTCTTGGTGCCTGGGTCCACCTTGGCTTCCGTCAGTATCCGAGCCGAGGTGCTGCGGCCTATGCCGTAGATGTAGGTTAGGGCGATCTCAATACGCTTGTTTCGGGGCAGATCGATGCCGGCGATTCGTGCCAATTCCTTCCCCCTGTTAGCCTTGCCGCTGCTTGTGTTTGGGATTTTCGCAGATCACCCGCACAGTCCGCTTACGGCGAATAATCTTGCATTTGGCGCACATCCGTTTAACTGACGGCCTGACCTTCATGATTTTGTCGTCCTATCTCACCCGGTAGACAATGCGCCCCCGACTCAGATCGTAGGGCGACAATTCCAAGATGACTTTATCGCCGGGGAGGATTTTGATATAGTGCATCCGCATCTTCCCAGAGATATGGGCCAGAACCTTATGCCCGTTAGGCAGTTCCACCCGAAACATGGCGTTGGGCAACGGCTCGATTACCGTGCCTTCTACTTCGATGGCGTCTTCTTTGGGCATCTACCTGGTCTTTTAATTATTTCAAAAAGTTATACATAAATACTAATTATTTTCCCGAATCAAGTTCCTGCCCGCCCTAGGACGGGGCTCCCGTCGGTCGTCGCTAAAGCTTGCTCAGGATCAGCGGCCCATTCTCCGTCACCGCCACGGTATGCTCAAAATGCGCGCTATAAGAACCATCCTGGGTCACCGCAGTCCAGCCGTCCTTCAGAATCTTCACCTGCCAGGTCCCCATGGTGGTCATGGGTTCGATGGCCAGGGTCATACCTGCCTGGAGCAGCGGGCCCCGTCCCGGCGGCCCGAAGTTGGGAATCTGTGGATCTTCATGGAGCGAGCGGCCAATGCCGTGGCCCACAAACTCCCGGATTACTCCGAAACCCGCCTCTTCCACCATGGTCTGCACCGCGTGGGAGATATCGGAAAGGTGCTTCCCCACCCTCGCCTGTTCGATCCCAGCATAAAGGGACTTTTCGGTGATTTCCAGCAACTCCCGGGCCCGGAAACTCACCTGGCCCACCGCCACGGTGAAGGCAGCGTCCCCGTAATAACCCCGGTACTTCACCCCGAAGTCGAGGCTCACCACGTCCCCGGCCTTGAGGCGCCGCGGCCCCGGGATGCCGTGCACGATCTCCTCGTTCACGGAGATGCAGATAGAGCTGGGGTAGCCGCGGTAGCCCTTAAAAGCCGGCTCCACTTTGCGGTCGCGGCACATTTCTTCCGCCAGTTCATCCAGCTCCCGAGTCTCGACCCCGGGTCCCACCCGCTCTTTAATCTCCCCCAGGATTTCGGCCACGATTTGGTTGGCCACCTCCATCTTGGCGAGTTCCTGGGGAGATTTCAACAGTATCATTTAGGTCAATTAGTGCTTGCCGCCACAGGAGCAACTGTGGCCGCCGGCCACAATGCTGACAATCTTATTGAAGATATCGTCAATGCTGCCGACACCCGGGATGGACCGCACCAGCGCCTGCGCCGTGTAGTAGTCGATCAGGGGCTTGGTCGCCTGGTTATAAGTCGCCAAGCGGGAACGCACCGTCGTCTCGTTATCGTCATCCCGCAGATAGAGCTCACCGCCGCACTTGTCGCACACGCCTTCCTTCTTGGACGGGGTAAAGGCGACATGGTACATCTGGCCGCAACTTTTGCAGGTGCGCCGGCCGGTCAGCCGGGTTACCAGGGCCTCTTCGTCCACGTCGATGCTGACCACGTGGTCGATCTTGTTGCCCAGGCCCGCCAAAACCTTGTCCAGGGCCTCGGCCTGGGGCACGGTGCGGGGGAAACCGTCCAGGATGAAGCCCTTTTTGCAGTCAGGCTGCGCCAGGCGATCTTTAATAATGCCGATGACTACCTCATCGGGCACCAGTTTGCCGGCATCCATGTATTCCTTGGCCTTCCGGCCCATTTCCGTGCCTTCTTTGACCGCGGCCCGCAGGATGTCGCCGGTGGAAATCTGCGGAATTTGGAATTTGTCGATGAGTTTCTTGGCTTGGGTGCCTTTGCCCGCTCCCGGACCGCCCAACAGAATCAGATTCATGGCCTCCTCCTTAGTCTCAGATCAGCGCCTTACCCGGCCCAAGCGTTTCTTCATAAAGCCCTCATAGTGCCGGGTGAGCAAATGTGATTCGATCTGGCTCATAGTATCCATCGCCACGCCCACCACGATTAGCAGGGCTGTACCCCCAAAGTAAAAGGGAACATTGAACCTGCGGATTAAAATACTAGGCAACACGCAGACCAACGAAACATACAGCGCGCCCCCCAGGGTGATACGGGTCAGTATTCGGTCGATATACTCCGAGGTCGGCTTGCCAGGCCGCAGTCCTGGAACGTAGCCGCCCCATTTTTTCAGGTTGTCCGCCACGTCCACCGGGTTGAAGGTCACGGCGGTGTAGAAATAGCAGAAAAAGATGATCAACCCAACGTAAATCAGATCATGGTAAAGGCCGCCGGGGGAAATGGCCTGCATGGTCTGCTTGATCCAATCAACCCGCACCAGGCCGGCGATGGTGGCGGGAAACATCAAGAGCGACGAGGCGAAGATGGGCGGAATGACTCCGGAGGTGTTCACCTTCAAGGGGAGATGGGTGCTCTGGCCGCCGTACATGCGGCGTCCCACTACCCGCCGGGCGTATTGCACCTGAATGCGGCGCTGGCCCCGTTCCACGAAGACGATAAAGCCCACCACCATGACCATCACCACCACCAGCAGCACCATGAGCAGCGGATAAATTTCCCCCGTGGACATCAGATCGAAGGTCTTGATAATGGCAGAAGGCAGCCGCGCCGTGATGCCGGCAAAGATGATCAGGGAAATGCCGTTGCCGATGCCCCGCTCGGTGATAATTTCCCCCAGCCACATGATGAAGGCGGTGCCGGAGGTCAGGGTGAGCACCGTCATCAACCGGAAGGCCCAGCCGGGGTGTAGCACCACCGGCAAATGGCCGCCGCTCATGGATTCCAGCCCCACGGCTATCCCCAGACCCTGAATGGCGGAGATGATCACGGTGCCGTAGCGGGTGTACTGTTTAATCTTCTTCTGACCGGCCTCGCCTTCCTTGGCCAGTTTCTCCAAGGTCGGGATCACCACCTGAAGGAGTTGGAGAATAATGGAGGCGCTGATGTAAGGCATGATCCCGAGGGCGAAGACGCTGAGCTTTTCCAGGGCGCCGCCGGAAAACATGTCAAACAGCCCGAAAATAGTGCCGCGCTGCTGGGCGAAGAACGCCATCAAGGCCTGGGGGTCGATCCCCGGGGTGGGGACCTGGCAACCCAGACGATATACGGCCAGCATCATCAAGGTAAACAGGATGCGCCGTTTCAGCTCCGGAATCTTGGCGATGCTGGAGAAGACTGACACTTAGAGAACCTCCACCTGCCCGCCGGCGGCTTCCAGACGCGCCTTGGCCTGGGCGCTCACCGCCTGCACCTTCACGGTCAGGGGCACGCTCACCGCACCCTGGGCCAGGAGCTTGATCCTCTTGCTTTTGGCCGCCACCAAGCCAGCCTCTTTCAGGGCGGCCTCGTCCACCACACTGTGGGCCGCAAAGCGCTGCAGATCCCTGAGGTTGATAATCGCCCAGGGCTTTCGGAAGATATTGTTAAAGCCGCGCTTGGGGATGCGCCGGGTGAGGGGCATCTGGCCGCCCTCAAAACCTGGACCCTTGGTGCCGCCGGATCGGGAGGTCTGTCCTTTGTGGCCCCGCCCCGCGGTCTTGCCCCAACCGGAACCGGGGCCGCGGCCGACCCGTTTCTTCGCCTGTTTGGCTCCCGGGCTGGGCTGCAATTCACTCAGTCGCATGCGCTATTCTCCTTCCGGAATCTGGCGCACTTCCACCAGATGAGCCACCTGGCGCACCATACCGGCGATGGCCGACGTCTCTTTATGGCGCACGGTCTTCTGGAGGCGGGTCAGTCCCAAGGTCTGCAAGGTCTTGCGATGCTGCGGCGGCCGGCCGATGGGACTTTTTCTCAAAGTTATCTCAAGAAACATAACCATTCCTTTTATCATTGGCAGAGAACAGTTCAGAGGCTGATTCTGCAACAGCTCATTGCTCCCTGCTTACTGCTATCCCAACATCTCCGCCAGCGGCCGGTTCCGCCGGGTGGCCACCTCTTCCGGCGATGCCAGTTTCTTGAGGGCCTCCATGGTGGCCTTTACTGCGTTATGGGGATTAGTGGACCCGAGGCATTTGGTGAGGACGTTCTTGATGCCCGCCACTTCCACCACGGCCCGCACCGGGCCGCCGGCAATGACCCCCGTTCCTTCCGAGGCCGGTTTCAACAGGACCTTGCCGGAGCCGTACTCTCCTAGCACCGTATAGGGAATGGTGTTGTTGAGGATGGGAATCTGGACCATGCCCTTTTTGGCCTGCTCCACCGCCTTGCGGATGGCCTCCGGCACTTCGTGCGCCTTGCCCAAACCGAAGCCCACCTTGCCCAGGCCGTCGCCCACCACCACAATGGCGCTGAAGCGGAAACGGCGTCCGCCCTTCACGACTTTGGCCACCCGGGCAATGCTCACTACCTTGTCGGTTAATTGTAGTTCCTGCGCCTCTGACTCGTACAATCTTTCCTCCGGTGTCGCGGTCAGCTTTCGGCTATCAGCTATCAATTAGCTGTCAGCATTCAGCTATCAGCTTGAAAATCCCTTTTCTTTTGCCTCTTATCCGTATAAGAAGTTGTTTCAATAAGTTACGGTGCCGATTTATCTGCTTAGCTGACTGCTGATAGCTGACAGCTGACAGCTAAAACTCCAAGCCGTTTTCCCGGCAGCTCTCGGCCACGGCCTTGACCCGGCCGTGATAGAGGAAACCGTTACGATCGAACACCACTTGCGAAATGCCCTTTTCCCTTGCCTTGGCGGCCAGTAGTTTCCCCACTTCCCTGGCAGCATCGGTCTTTTTCAGGCCACTCAGTTTGCCCTTGAGTTGGCCGCTCAGGGTAGAGGCCGCCACCAGGGTCTGGCCGCGGCTGTCGTCAATAATCTGGGCGTAGATATGCCGGGCGCTACGGAACACGGAGAGCCGGGGCCGCGGCGCGTTGCCGCTGATCTTCTTGCGAATCCGCCCCCGTCTCTTCAGTCTTGCCGCCTGTTTGGGGTTCATCTGCTCTCTTCCTTAACGGCCGCCGGCCTTGCCCACCTTGCGGCGGATTATTTCGCCCGCGTGTTTGATCCCCTTGCCTTTATAGGGATCCGGCGGCCGCAAGGCCCGGATATCTGTTACTGTCTGGCCCAAGACCTCTTTGTCGTGGCCAGTCAGTTCGATACGGGTCGCCTTTTCTACCTTGGCGCTGATCCCCTTGGGCAGGGGAAAAACCACCGGATTGGAATAACCCACGCTGAGCACCAGGCTGTTGCCCTTGGCCTCGACCTTGTAACCGGTGCCCACCAGCTCCAGGACCCGCCTGAAGCCCTCGCTCACCCCGGTGACCATATTGGCCGCCAGGGTCCGGGCCAGACCCCAATACGACCTCGTTAACCGGGAATCGTCCTGGGGGTTGACCCTGATCTCGGTGGCCCCGATTTCCACCCGGACCCGGGGCGGCATAAGCTGGCTCAGGGTTCCCTTGGGTCCGGTAATCTCTAATTTGCCGTCTTTAAGCGTCGCCTTCACCCCTTTGGGCAAAGGCACAGGTTTTTTCCCGATGCGGCTCATTATTTCACCTTACCAGATTTCACAGAGCACTTCGCCGCCCATCTGGAGCTTTCGGGCCTGGCGGTCGGTCACCACCCCCTGGGAGGTTGAAACCACCGCCACTCCCAGGCCGCCCTGGACCTCGGGGAGCTCGGCGTGACCGGCATAGACGCGCCGTCCAGGTTTGCTTACCCGCCGCAAGCCCTGAATGAGAGGCTGTTGATTTTCGGAATATTTTAAATAAACCCGAAGCACACCCTGGCGATTGTCCTTGATCACCTTGTAGTTCTTTATGAAGCCCTCATCCTTCATTATGCGGGCCAGGCTGATCTTCATGCGGGACGCCGGGATGTCCACTTTGTCAAACCGGGCGTGCCCGGCGTTGCGAATCCGGGTCAACATATCGGCGATGGGGTCGGTCAGGCTCATTTTTGCTCTACCAGCTCGATTTAATCACCCCGGGGATCTCTCCCTTCAGGGCCAGATTGCGGAAGCAGATGCGACAGAGGCCGAATTTGCGCAAGAAGGCCCGGGGCCGGCCGCATAAAGGGCAGCGGTTATATTTCTGCACCCCAAACTTGGCGGGGCGCTTTGCCTTGGCGATCAATGATTTTTTAGCCATGCTATCTCCTGAAGGGCATTCCCAACAGACTCAGTAAAAATTTGCCTTCTTCGTCGGTCCGGGCAGTGGTGACGATGGTGATGTTCATGCCCTTGACCTTGTCGATTTTGTCGTACTCGATTTCCGGAAAAATAATCTGTTCCTTCACCCCAAGGGTGTAATTCCCCCGGCCATCAAAGGCCTTTGCGGAGACTCCCCGGAAGTCCCGCACCCGGGGCAGCACCACGTTCACCAGTTTATCTAAGAAGAAATACATCCGGTCCCGGCGCAGGGTCACCATGCAGCCGATGGGCATGCCTTCCCGGAGTTTGAAGGCGGCGATGGACCTCTTGGCCTTGGTCACCACTGGCTTCTGGCCGGAAATAACGGCCAGCTCGTTCTGGGCCGACTCCAGCAGCTTGATGTTTTGGATGGCCTCGCCCAATCCCAGGTTGATGACGATCTTCTCCAGCCGCGGCACCTGCATGGGGCTATGGTACCGGAACTCCTGCATCATCCGCGGTACGCATTCCTTCCGGTAATATTCCCGCAGCCGGGCCTGGACCTTCTCCGCCGGCGGCGCTTTCTGGACCGGAGCCTCGACCTGGGGCGGCGCTTCGGACTGGCCCTTCGCCTCCGCCTTGGCTTTGCCCTTGCCTTTGGTCTCGGCCTCGGGTTTAGTCTTTGGTTTTTTCTCTTTATCAGCCATCAATCAATTCCTTGCATTTCAGACAGACCCGGACCTTTTTGTCTTCGCCGGTGGTGGTCAGGCGGAAGCGGGTGGCTGTGGCGCATTTGGGGCAGATGAGCTTCACCTTGGAGACAGACAGCGGCGCCTCCTTTTCAACGATGCCCCCCTGCCCGGTGGTGGGACTGGGCCGGGTATGGCGCTTGATTAGATTGACCTTTTCCACCACCACCTGGTTCTTTTCCCGGAGGACCTTGAGGACCTTGCCGGTCTTGCCCCGCTCCTTGCCGGTGATTACTTCCACCAGGTCATTCTTCTTCAAGCGGACCTTTCCCGGCGGCGCTTTAGGTTTCGGGGCTCGAGGCATCACAGCACCTCCGGGGCCAAAGAGATAATCTTCATGAACCGCTTGGCCCGCAGTTCCCGGGCTACCGGCCCGAAGATTCGGGTACCAATGGGGTCGCCCGCCGGGTTGATGAGCACGGCGGAGTTGTCGTCAAACTTGATATAAGAGCCGTCGGACCGCCGGGTCTCTTTGACGGTGCGCACCACCACGGCCCGCATGACGTCGCCTTTTTTCACTTTGGAATGCGGCAGGGCTTCCTTAACCGACACCACCACGATGTCCCCCACCCGGGCGTACCGCCGGCGGGTGCCGCCCAGGACGCGGATGCACGAGACCTTCTTGGCGCCGGAGTTGTCCGCCACCGTCATCTGGGTGTGTACTTGAATCATAGTCGTATATCCTTAAAAGGCGCCGGCGGCTTATTGGGCCTTCTCCAGGATCTGCTTGACCCGCCAGTGCTTGTCCCGGCTGATGGGCCGGGTCTCTTCCAACAGCACCTTGTCCCCCACCTGGCAGCTATTCTGGGGGTCGTGGGCCTTCATCTTCACCCGGCGCCGGATGATCTTGTGGTAGAGCGGATGGGCCACCAGCCGTTGAACCTCCACCACCACGGTCTTGTCCATCTTGTCACTGACCACCAGACCTACCCTGGTTTTACGAATGCCGCGCCCTTTTTCCATATCTCTCTAACCTTCCGAGTTACTGCGGCGTCCCGGCCTTGGCGTGGAGAACCGTCTTGATCCGGGCCAGGTCTTTCCGCACCTGCCCCAGCCGGGCGGTGTTGTCCAACTGCTGCCGGCTATGTTGAAATTTCAGGTTGAACAGCTCCTCGCTGACCTCTTTCAGCTTGACCTGGAGCTCCTCGAGGGTCAGGTCCCGGAGATCGGCGGCCTTCATGATCCGGCCTCCGCCTCGGTGACCTCAATTGGCGCCGGCTCCTCCGGGGCGGTCCGGGTGACCTTGGCCCGCTCGATGAATCTGGTCTTCACTGGCAATTTATGGGCCGCCAGGCGCATGGCCTCCTGGGCCACCTCCTTATCCACCCCGGTCATCTCATAAAGAACGAGACCGGGACGGACCACCGCCACCCAGCCTTCGGGCGAGCCTTTGCCTTTCCCCATGCGGGTTTCCGCCGGCTTCTTGGTGATGGGCTTGTCGGGGAATATCCGGATCCACACCTTGCCGCCGCGCTTCACATGGCGGGTGATGGCGATCCGGGCCGCCTCGATCTGCTGGGCCGTCACCCAGCCGCATTCCAGGGCCTGCAGGCCATAATCCCCGAAGGCGACGAAATTGCCCCGGGCGGCCTCGCCCCGCCGGCGCCCCTTCATCACCTTGCGATGTTTTACCCGTTTCGGTGCGAGCATTATTATCTATCCTTAATCCCGTTCCCTCAGTTTGTAGGTACAGGAGTTTTCCGGCTCAATGCCCCTTGCTCACGGCTCAGTTTCTTAAAAGCTCAAGCCCTCGTCGGCTCCCAGTACCTCGCCGTGAAAGATCCAGGCCTTCACCCCAATGATGCCGTAAGTGGTCTTGGCCTCGGAAAAGCCGTAATCGATAAAGGCCCGCAAGGTATGCAGCGGGACCCGGCCTTCCCGGTACCATTCCTGCCGGGCGATTTCCGCCCCGGCCAGGCGGCCTTTGCAGCGGATCTTGACACCCTTGGCTCCGAACTTCAGGGCCTGGCCCACCGCCTTTTTCATGGCCCGGCGGAAGGAGACCCGCCGTTCCAACTGTTGGGCGATGTTTTCCGCCACCAACTGGGCGTTGATCTCCGGCTTGCGCACTTCTTGGACGTCGATGACCAGCTCCCGGCCCACGAATTTTTCCAGCCGGCGGCGCAGGTCTTCGATCTTCTTGCCCTTCTGGCCGATAACCATGCCCGGCCGGGAGGTATGGATCTTGATGGTCAGCTTGTTGGCCGCCCTTTTAATATCAACACTGGCGACCCCCGACCCTTTGAGCTCCCGGTCTTCCTTGATGAACTCCCGAATCTGGCGGTCCTCCAGCACCAGGGGAGCGAAATCCTTCCGGGCGAACCACACGGAATCCCATTTACGGTAGCTCCCCAGGCGGAAACCGATGGGGTGAACTTTCTGGCCCAATCCATGCCTCCTGTTTCAGTAGTCAGTTGTCAGTATTAAACAATCGCTAAAAGCCAAGGAATAAGCCCTAGCAACCAGCCACTAACAACCGCCATAATCATTTTCCCTTTATGTTACAGTTTCCCGTTACCAGTGGTAAGTTGCCGGTATTTACTGGCTACTGCCTACTTTCCCGGCCCCTCTTTCAGGACCACGGTAATGTGGCTGCTTCTCTTCAAAATGCGGTTGACCCGCCCCATGGCCCGGGGCTGAAAGCGTTTTAGGCTGGGGCCGCCGTCCACCTGGACTCCCTTCACCACCAGGGTGTCCACATCGATTTGGGGGCGCTGTCCGGCGCTGGCCACCGCGGCCATGACCACCTTGCGCATCAGCCTGGCGCCTCGCTGCGGCATAAAGCGCAGCATGGACAGGGCGTCGTCCACCTTTTTGCCGGGGAGCAGTCGCGCCAGCAGCCGCAGCTTCAGGGGCGAGATGCGTAAATATTTGGCGCGGGCGGTGATTTCCATGACTATTTTTTACCCACTTTCGATTTGCGGTCCCCGGCGTGGCCGCCAAAATGGCGGGTGGGAGAAAATTCGCCCAGCTTGTGTCCCACCATGTTCTCGGTAATATACACCGGAATGAATTTCTTGCCGTTGTGCACCGCCAGGGTCAGGCCGACAAAGTCCGGAGTGATGGTGGAGCGCCGCGACCAGGTCTTAATCACCCGGCGGTCCTGGGTTTCCCGGGCCTTCAACACCTTGGCCTCCAGGCTGTCCTGCACATATGGTCCCTTTTTCAATGAACGGGCCACGATTTTCCCCTCTACTTCTTCGACCGATGCTTAATAATGTACCGGTCGCTTTCTTTTGGCCTTCTGGTCTTATAACCCTTGGTGGGCACCCCCCACGGGGATACCGGATGCCGGCCGCCCGAAGACTTGCCTTCACCGCCGCCCATGGGATGGTCCACCGGGTTCATGGCCACGCCCCGCACCCGGGGCCGTTTGCCCAGCCAGCGTTTGCGCCCGGCCTTGCCCAGCGAGACATTTTCCTGTTCCACGTTGCTTAGCTGCCCGATGGTGGCCCGGCAATCCACCGACACCATCCGCACTTCGCCAGAAGGCAGCTTCAGATGGGCGTTTTTCCCTTCCTTGGCCATCAACTGGGCGTAAGCGCCGGCGGCCCGGGCCAGCTGTCCGCCCTTGCCCGGCTTCATCTCCACGTTATGCACCAGGGTGCCGGTGGGAATATTCGCCAGGGGCAGGGAATTGCCCGGCTTAATATCCGCCTCGGGGCCAGCAACCACCTTGTCGCCCACCCGCAAATCCACCGGGGCCAGGATATAACGCTTTTCGCCGTCGGCGTAATGCACCAGGGCGATGTGGGTGGTGCGGTTGGGATCGTATTCGATGGACGCCACTATGGCCTCCACCCCCAGCTTGTTGCGCTTGAAGTCGACCAACCGGTAACGCCTTTTATGTCCCCTACCCAGATGGCGGCTGGTGACCCGCCCGTAATTGTTACGGCCGCCGGTCTTCTTCAGGGTCCGTACCAGGCTCTTCTCCGGTTCGGTGCGAGTGATCTCGGTAAAATCCAGCGCGGTCTGATGCCGCCGCCCGGCGGAGGTTGGCTTCCTAGAAATAAGAGCCATATCAATATATTCCCGTCATAATTTAATAACAATTATTAAGTTTTTTTATTCTGCCATCTCTCAGCACTTAACCACTCCCCCTCCCCATCAGGGGGAGGGAATTAAAAGATCTCTAACCGTTAAATATTTTCCTGGTCGCTGGTCCCTGACCACTGACCCCTGGCTTTTACAAGCCCTCGTATCCCGAAATCTTCTCGCCGGGCGCCAGGGTTACAATGGCCTTCTTCCAGTCGGGCCGCTTCCCTTCATTTCGCCCCAGGCGTTTCTTCTTGCCCATCATTTGAATGGTATTCACCGCCAGGACCTTCACCTTGAAGAGGGCCTCGATGGCCTGGCGAATCTCGATCTTGTTGGCCTTGACGTCCACCTTGAGGGTCAGCTTGTTATTCGCCTCCCTGAGGCTGTGGGTCTTTTCCGTGATGATGGGCCCTTTGATGAGGTAATGATAAGCCTTCATTTGGCCAGCCTCGCTTCAATGGCCGCCAGGGCTGGGGAAAACAGCACCAGGTGGTCATACTTGAGAATATCGTAAACGTTCAGGCCCACCGGCAGCATCACCTGTACCCCCGGAACATTCCGGGCGCTCAGTTCCAAAGCCCGATTCTCTTCCGGGGAGATGAACAAAGCTTTATTCAGCTCGAAGGTCTTGAGGACCGCCAGGAAATCCTTGGTCTTGGGCGCGGTATGCGGGTAATCGTCCAGGACCACCAACTTACCGGTCTCCAGCTTGCTGCTCAAGGCCATCTTCAGGGCCAGCCGCCGCAACTTCTTGGGGAGGGGGTAGGCGTAACTCCGGGGTCGGGGGCCAAAGACGATGCCGCCGCCCCGCCAAAGGGGGGAGCGGTTGCTGCCGGCTCGGGCCCGGCCGGTGCCTTTCTGGCGCCAGGGCTTGCGGCCCCCACCCCTAACTTCGCCCCTGATCTTGGTGCAGGCGCACCCGGCCCGGCGGCAGGCTCGCTGCCAGGTGACCACTTCGTGGAGCACGTCACCCCGCACCTCCACCCCAAAGATGTCGTCTTTGAGGTCCAGCTCTCCGACCTTTTCCTTCTGAATATTGAAAATATCCACTATGGGCATAATCTTAGCCAACCTTCTGGATGAACACCAGGCCCCGCCGCGGGCCGGGGACGGCGCCCTTCACCAACAGCAGGTTATTTTCCGGACGCACGTCCACGACCTCCAGATTCTTTTGGGTCACTCGGACGTTTCCCATTTGCCCCGGCAGCTTTTTGCCCGGAAAAACCCGGGAAGGATAGGCGCTGGCGCCGATGGAGCCTGGGGCTCTTTTGTTCATGGAGCCGTGAGTCATGGGGCCGCGGTGGAATTTATAGCGTTTCACGGTGCCGGCGAAGCCCCGGCCTCGGCTGGTGCCGATGACGTCCACCCGATCGCCGATGGCAAACTGCTCCACCGTAACCTCCTGACCCTCGGCAAATTCCCCCACAGCCTCCAGGCGAATCTCCTGCAAATATTTAAAGCCGCTCTTAGCCCCGTGCTTTTCGAAATGACCTTTCTCGGTCTTGTTGCACTTTCCCAGGGAACAGCGCTGGAAACCCACCTGCAGGGCGTCGTAGCCCTCCTTGGCGCTGGTCTTCTTCTGTACCACAAAACAGGGGCCGGCTTCGATGACCGTGACCGGAATGGCCAGGCCGTCGGAATCGAAGATCCGGGTCATGCCCAATTTCTTGCCGATTAAACCGCCAGGCATTTTAAACTCCCGTTTTCGGTTTCCGGTTTTTGATTATCAAAAAATTGGCAGCAACTTAACCGAAGCCATAAAACCGAAAACTATACTTTCAAAAGAACGATCATTGGTTTCAGGATTTCATTTACCGAAAACCGAAAACCCACAACCCTCTTTTATACTTTGATCTCCACATCCACCCCGGCTGCCAGGTCCAGTTTGCTGATGGCGTCCATGGTCTGCTGGGTCGGCTCCAGGATGTCCAGAAGGCGCTTATAGGTGCGCATTTCAAACTGTTCCCGGGATT